>Ga0066685_10000260_pt1 | contig 16601 bp, 15 predicted proteins | sample GraSoiAngelo_134_FD_62305 | JGI IMG/M metagenome (GOLD analysis project Ga0066685, IMG submission 62305) | Grasslands soil microbial communities from the Angelo Coastal Reserve, California, USA - 14_0929_05_30cm | ecosystem: Environmental > Terrestrial > Soil > Grasslands | place: USA...
AAACCGCGACGCAGAGCGCGCAGGTCCGCTGGAACATGTGAAACAGCTTGCCGAACGGAATGTAAAAGAGCAGGGCGATCACACTGATCAGGTGCGCAACCGCCATCGGCGAATGACCGCGGCCAGCCATGAATTTGTAGCTGACGGCGAGCATCAGGCCGGTGGCGGTCACGACGAAAATGAGAATCAACGGCAGGATGTCTTCGGAGAGCGTTTGCACCGCGCGTTCGCCGGCATTCGTCATCCGACGAATCGCGGCCATGAGGAGGCCGATCAACACGAGCACTGCGGAAATGTTCAACGCGTTGAAGAGCACAAGCGCCTTCGCGCTGTGAACGTTGAACGAGTCCACATTGAAGCCGAATAGATTCATGCGATACATCTCTGCGTTGTTGGCGAACGACTCGAAATGCACCCAGCCGAACACGAGCGGAAACGTGATGGCAAAAGCGAGCGTGCAGCCGCCGGACAGGCAGAGGTGCATGATCCAGCGATAGACACTGCGGCGACGGATGAAGTTTTGCGCGACGAAGTCCGAGGCCAGTGAGTGGCCGATCGTGAGCGCGGGTGAGGAAGTTGTTGAAGCGTTGAAACGTTGAAACGTTGGAACGTTGAAGCGTGAAATGACTGTCGTATCAGGCTTAAAACCTGAAACCTGAAGCTTGAAATTGCGGCGAACGAGCAGTTGCAGGCCCCGCTGGAAATACATGCGAGAGGGCGGGCGTTGCGTCCACACAGTGAAGCGATAACCGACGGCGAACGCGGCGAGAACCGACCCGATCGCATACCAGACCAGCGCCGGGTCGAAGTGTTTGAGTTTGCACGAGCCAAGCCAGATACCCCCCATCACAGCCAGCGCTGCGGCCGATCCTGCTGTCAGTGCTTTGCGGTCACAGTCATTCATCACACAATACCGCCGGAGCATTTAGCAGCCAGGAGACCGACGAACAGCATCGACGGTTTCTTTGTTTTAATCGGCTGGATGAATGCCGTTCATAACCGTGGCGATTCACTTGAATTTCCTTGCAGACGCGTCAGCAAAACGAGCTTCAATGAAGTTTACAGGAGCGAATTACCGTCGGATTCAGCCAAAAGCAGCGGACCACCATGTTGTGTTTTGCACAGGTTGGCCAAAACGCGCGGGGAAATTCGATGGGCGTTGGCTTCGTCCAGCGTCCGGCGCCGGCTTCTGCCTTCCCCTCGGAGAATAGCGCCGGTTGTTTTGCACACACCAAACACGCACTGAATCCGAAGTTTGCGCGCTAAACCGTGCGGCAGAATCGGTCCGACAGGCCAGGTATCAAGCCGAAAATTGACAAATAGCAGGGACTGACCCGTTCCCGTTCCCGTTTCTCACGTTTCCTAGACCCATTTACGCTTACGCTTACTGTTCACGCGAGCGACAACCTTTCAACAACTCAACGCGATTGCCGGACCACGTTCACAGCGTCAAGTTGCGCTGACTCGATTTTTTGTCGGGTACCGTCCGGCCACACCACAATGACTTCATCGACACGTTCCGCTTTGCCGAGGCCGAAGGTGACGGGCAGTTCCGATTGCGAAAGATAACCGCGCGTCGGCATCGCCTGGCGCCACTGCATCTGGCCGTTGGCGCGAAGTCTGACCCACGCTCCGATGGCGTCGCGGTTGCACCTGGTCCCAACAAGTTTGAAGCGCAGCCAATGATGGTGCAACTCCTGGTCGTTTCGGAGCAACAGCGGCGGGCCGTTGATTTGCGTGAGCACAACGTCGAGGTCGCCGTCGCCGTCGATGTCGGCAAATGCCGAGCCGCGGCCGACCACAGGCTTGAAGATGTCGTTGCCGCAGTTTTCCGGGGGGACAGCCGCGAAGCCAGCCGTTTTGTTGACTCCGCGCGCGTTCCAGAACAGTTGCGCGGGCTGGCGATAGCGTTGGCGTTGCGGGACCTTTTCGATGTCCTCTTCGATGTGACCGTTGGCCGTCAACAAATCGAGCCAGCCATCCAGGTCGTAGTCGAAGAAAAACACGCCGAAGGTCAGTGACTGTCGGCTCGCCGGGCCGATCCCTTGCGCGATGGCTTCATCGGTGAATATCAGCGGGTCGTTTTGCGAAACGTAAAAGGCGGTCATTTCATTCGCGAAATTGCCGATCGAAATGCCGAGCGAGTTGTCCTCCTGAAACCGCCCGGCGTCGATGCCCATCGCGCCGCGCGCGCCGCCGTAGCTGTCGAAAGCGATGCCTGAGGTCGGGCCGATTTCCTTGAACGTGCCATTGCGCTCGTTGTGGAAAACAAAGTTTTGCACGGTATCGTTGGCGACGACCAAATCCATCCACCCGTCGCCGTCCAAATCCACCGGCGCGACGCCGAGCGTCTTGGCCATCGGCAAACCCGTTGCTTTGTTTTTGATTTGGATGCCGCTCGTCGCCGAGCTGTCGCTGAAACGTCCGTTGCCATCGTTGTGATAAAGCTGCGGAAAGGAACCGGGAAAGTTCATTGGCCGGCCGTAGGCGCGCCCGATTCCGACCAGCCGATTGTCCACTTGAAAATCAATTTCCTTGGACCACGCGACGTAATTGCCGACGAACAGGTCGAGTCTGCCGTCGTTGTCATAATCAATCCACGCCGCGCACGTGCTCCAGTCGTTTGTTGAACCTCCGACACCTGCCGGCGCGGTCACCTCTCTGAATTTGCCGTTCCCCTCGTTGTGAAACAGATGATTGCCGCCGACCGCGGTGATGAACAGGTCTTCCAGGCCGTCGTTGTCGTAGTCCCCAACCGCCACGCCCATGCCGTAGCAGCTCACCTCGAGCCCGGAGCCGGCGGTGACATCGATGAAGTGGCCTTTGCCGTCATTGTGATACAAAGCGGCGGTGGTGTTTTTTTTGCCGGCGGGAACATGCCCGGGCCAATAGGTGGAATTGATGAAGAGCAAGTCGGCAGCGCCGTCGTTGTCGAAATCGAAGAAGGCAACCCCGCCGCCCATCGTCTCCGGCAACAGCTTGTCGCCGTAAGCGCCGTTGTTGTGGACGAAGCCAATGCCTGCTTCCCGGGTGATGTCGGTGAATCTGGCGACGGGAATTCTGTCGAACGGCAATTGACGCGACGTCGGCGCCTCCAGTTCGCTGACTTGAGGTTGCGGGGCGGATTGTTTGCGTTCCAGGAGAAAGGAGATGCCGGCGACGACAGCGCCGACGAGCAACAGTACCACCAACGACCGGCGAAACGCGCGGCCAACGATGGCGTCATCGTTCGAGGCCAGTTCGTCTTTCCGGTCCGGTGGTTCATTGCTCATGGCACGTAAGCTCGATTAGGACCTGCGGAGTCAACCACAGTTGTCCGCCCGTTGCCAGAGTCTGATAAGGAGCGCGGTGGGGTAGTAGCCGCCGACGTTAGTCGGCGCACTTGGTTGCTTTCGAGGCAAAGGATTAGCGCCGACTGACGTCGGCGGCTACGGTTCAGGGGTTCAACGCGCGAATCTTCTCGGGGAAATTCTCCCCAAGGGAGCGGGCCGGATTGGGGGGAAAGTCGTCATTGACGAGGGCGGGATTGAATTTAGTTCTGTTCCATTCGAGTAATTACGGCAAAAATGTGGCGCTGTGACCCGCGGGACCTTCATCCAAAATCGTCCGCTCCGCTGGGCGCTGGTTTTTCTGTTTTGGACGCTCATCGGGCTTTCGTTTGCCAGCCAGTTTTATTTGTCGAGCTACAAGGCGGCGCGTCCGGTGACCTGGGGCCAGGCGGTAAGCTGGTCGCTCGGCGACTGGTATGTCTGGGCGGCCGTATCGCTGCCGATTGTTCAACTGGCGCGCCGGTTCCGATTTGACGACGTGAAATGGCTTCGTAACGTGGGGATTCATCTGGTGGCCAGCGCGGTGTTTTCGCTTGGTTACATGACGTTGCGGGCGTGGGTGGGGCAGTTGCAAAGTCTGACGGTCGGCAAGCCGGCTTCGTTCGCTGAAACGTTCAATCCACTGCTCGTGAAAACGTTTCATTTCAACCTGCTCATTTACTGGGTCATCGTGAGCGTCAGTCACACGTTCGATTATTACCGGCAGGTACAGGAACGCGAACTGCGCGCTGCGGAATTGGAAAAGCGCCTGGCGCAGGCCCGATTGCAGGCGCTCCAGATGCAGCTCAATCCGCATTTTCTGTTCAACACCCTGCACGCGATTTCATCACTGATGCATAAAGAAGTTGAAGCGGCGGACCGAATGATTACGCGTCTGAGTGATTTGTTGCGTTACGCGCTGGAGAGCACCGACGCCCAGGAAGTGCCGCTGCGGCAGGAGCTGGATTTTCTGGAGCGTTATCTGGAAATCGAACAAACCCGCTTCGGTGACCGGCTGGCGGTGCGAATGGACGTCGCGCCGGACACGCTCGACGCGCTGGTGCCGAACCTCGTGCTGCAGCCGCTCGTGGAGAATGCGATTCGTCACGGCATCGAGCCACGTTCCCAGGGCGGCCGGATCGAACTGCGCTGCCGGTGCGAGAACGGCCGACTGGTGTTGGAGGTGCGCGACAATGGCGTCGGCCTGTCGCCGAATGGCAAGCTGGAGGAAGGCGTTGGATTATCCAACACCCGAGCGCGATTGGAGCAACTTTACGGGGAGAAACATAGTTTCGCGTTCGGCGAAGCACCAGGGGGAGGACTGGCGGTCCGCCTGGAACTGCCCTTTCGCGCGCTGAAAGACACGCAGACACTTCGCAGCGCAACTGGCCAACTGGCGTCCCAACCAAAGTAGTGGCACTGGCGTTTCGCCCGTGAGTTTCGGTTTTGGCGCCATGAAATCCTGCTGGAACACGCGGGCGAGACGCCTGTGCCACCACAAACTTTGCGCGACTTGCGACGGCTTCGGCAGATAGTGATAGAAGTATCTGCCCCTGATGCGGGGACGCCGCGGGGGCAGTGTCAAAATGCGCCGGTGGGGGTTTCTCCTGATTTTTTTGTTGCAGGCTTGGCGATGCAGAGAGACAATTTCAGGAACCGCGGCTCGAGGAATTCAGGGACGCGTTCGCCAGCGCAGTTGTCAACGAGGAGTCCGGTTTGGCATGATGATTCAAGACAAAGCGGTGGATATTTTGTTGGTCGAGGACGACGCCAACGACGCGGCCTTGACGCTGCGGGCGCTGAAGCAGCGCAATATTGGCGAGCGGGTGTTCCACGTGATTGACGGCGACGAAGCGCTGGAGTTTATTTTCGCCACCAATCTCTACGGCGAATGGGAGCCGGCGAACACACCGAGGTTGATCCTGCTGGATTTGAGGTTGCGCAAGGTCAGTGGGCTCAGCGTGCTGCGCGAACTGAAAGCGCACGAACGAACCAAGGTCATCCCGGTGGTTGTCCTCACCTCGTCGCGCGAGGAAATCCAGAGCATTGAGAGCTACAAACTGGGTGTGAACAGCTACGTGGTCAAACCGGCCGACAGCAAAAAGTTCGCCCAAGTCATCGGCGATATCGGCTATTACTGGCTGACGATCAATCAACGGCCCTACCCCTAAACGAACTGCTCGCGTTGACGCGTGCAGTTCAACGGCTCAACACGCTCCCGGCGGCTCGGACTCCAGCCGAAGATCAAAGCCATCGCCTTCACTCCATACGCGTGAGAATTCGGACACTCATTGTTGACGACGAACCGCTGGCGCGGGAGCGGATTCGCGCCTTGCTGCAAAAGGAGGCCGACATCGAAATCATCGGCGAGTGCGCCGACGGCCGCGGGGCAGTGGCCGCCATCAGCAAAGACAGACCCGACCTGGTTTTTCTCGACGTGCAGATGCCCGAGCTGGACGGTTTCGGTGTGCTGGAACAACTGGAGAGCGAGGCGAGGCCCGCCGTGGTTTTCGTGACGGCCCACGACAAGTTCGCGTTGCGCGCCTTTGAGGTCCACGCGCTGGATTATTTGCTGAAGCCGTTCGACAGCGGGCGTTTTAAAAAGGCATTGGAGCGCGCCCGTGATCGCATCCAACGCCAGCAAACGGGCGAGCTCAGCCACCAGATTTCCGAACTGCTCGCCGATCTCAAGACCGGCGTAAAGCATCCGGAACGCCTGGCCGTCAAGTCCGGAGGCAAGGTGTTGTTTTTGAAAATCGATGAGATTGACTGGATCGAAGCCGCAGACAATTACGTGGAACTCCACATCGGAAACGAGTCCCATCTGCACCGCGAGACGATGGCCGCGTTGGAGGGCCAACTCCCCGCGGATAAATTCATGCGCATCAGCCGTTCGACGATCGTCAATATTGAACGCATCAAGGAACTTCAGCCCATGTTTCACGGTGAATATGCCGTCATCCTGCGCACCGGCATGCGGCTGACCTTGAGCCGGTCGCATCGTGACAAGCTCGACCAGTTGTTGGGCAGGACGGATTGACCTTGGTCAAGACTGGTATTCGTATGGCTGGGAAATCCAGCTTTTGGAAACCGGTTTTCTCGCGATCTTCCTTTGTCCGCTCCTGGACTGGCGTCCGTTTGCGCGCCGGCCAGCTCCCAGACTGGTTGTCTGGTTGTTCCGCTGGCTCGCGTTTCGGATCATGTTTGGCGCGGGCCTGATCAAAATTCGCGGCGACCCCTGCTGGCGCGATCTGACCTGTCTCTACTACGTTTGCGCCGCCAGCCGATCCAAGCGGGGCCTGGTGGAAGCGCACGCCCCTTCGCCTTTGGCTGCCGCCGCTGTCGTTTGACAGTCCGCAGTTGCAGCGATTTCTTGCGGCCTATGGCTGGCTGCCGAGCCACGAGGCGGCTCTGTCGGGCGATAGAAACTAAAAACTGAGATGCTACAAAGACCCGTGCAATTCGAACGTGACAAAGTGAAGAAGGCGATTTCCGAACTGGCGGGTAAAGGTGTGCTTATCGGCACCTCTTCCTGGAAGTACCCCGGCTGGCGGGGCTTGCTTTACGACGACGCCCGCTATGTCTGGCACGGGAGGTTTTCAGAATCGCGTTTCGAGAGGCTTTGTCTCACAGAGTATGCAGAAGTGTTCAAGACTGTGTCGGTTGATGCGGCCTACTACAGATTTCCAGACGAGCAGTTCTGGGAGAGGCTCGTGGCGGATGCGCCGGCCGAGTTCCTTTTCTCGCTCAAGGTCACCGATGAAATCACCGTAAAGACCTTCCCAAATCTGCCGCGCTTTGGTTCTCGCGCGGGCAAAGTCAATCCTAACTTTTTGAACGCGGACCTTTTTGCATCGGCGTTTCTGGCCGTCTGCGAACCCTTCAGGCCAAACATTGGATTGCTCCTTTTTGAATTCTCGCGTTTCAATCCGGGCGACTTTGCCCGCGGGCGGGATTTTGTCGAGGCGCTGGACACATTTCTCGTCGGGCTCCCGAAAGGCTGGCGCTACGGCGTCGAGGTTCGAAACCGCGATTTTCTGCGCGAAGAATATTTTTCGACGCTGGCGCGGCGCGGCGTGGCGCACATTTACAACAGTTGGACCGACATGCCGCCGGTGAGTGAGCAAATCGCGATTCCGCAAAGCCGAACGTGCGCTGAGTTCTTCGGCGCCAGGTTTCTCCTCAAGCCGGGCTGTAAATACGAAGATGCGGTCAAGCTTTTCAGTCCTTATGACCGCGTCAAGGGGCCTTATCCCGAGGGACGCGCGGCCGCGGCCGAATTGATCCGGACAACGACGGCGTCCGGGCAGCGAACCCACGCGTTCATTTACGTGAATAACCGCCTCGAAGGGAATGCGTTGGAATCCATCAACGCGATACTCGATTCGGCGGGTGCCGGTGATTCAGGCTAAACTTAGTGGTCTATTTCATAAATACGCACACGTTCGTTGCGCCCAATTTGACCCGTGGCGAGGCGCGAGGGAGGGAGTGTATCCGCAGCGATACTCGACCGACCGAGCAACGAAGCCACGGGTCAAATTGGGCGCAACCCGCAGGGCGGCATGTCTTTTGGCCGGAGGCGTTGTTGCTCGCTCCTTACAGATCCACTGCGGGATATGCTCGTCGCTCGCGCCTAGCCTCCGCCCAAAATCCATTGCCGCGAACGTGTGCGTATTTATGAAATAGACCACTTAGCCTTAGGATTTCAGCGCACTGTGGAGAGGGAACAGCTCCAAAAATTGGAACATGAGTCGGAGCCATGGATCGGTTCCACATCAAGATCAGCCATATGCGACAAAGTTTGGTAACACCAGTTCAAAGTGCGAAGCACGCGAAATTCGCCAAATGCATCTATTCCCCAAAGAACGGAAACAGCTTGGCCAGTTCTGCTTTGTCCGGGCGCCGACCGTATTCACAGATTTCAAACGCTTCGGCGTATTTGATCTTCCCGGCGCGGTCCTTGCCGTACCACTCCTCAAGCTTCGCGCGAAAGCGGTCCGCAGTTGATTGATTGCGCCTGGCGAAGCCGTCGCGGACCTGCTGGTGACGTTCCTTCTGCTTTTGCGGATCGGCAGGCAGCAAATCGGCGGAGCCGTTGGCGCCGCCTTCGTAGAACTGCGAGATGATCACGCCGAGCGCGTCGAGTTTCTTTTGTACGACCGTGTCAATGGAAACCGCGATTTCGGGCTGAAATGGGTTCGGTTTCTGAAACGAGTCGGGGTAGTAAAGGAAGACCGGGTTGTTGTTCAGCGCCGGAACGTCAGGGCAGAAAAACGGAACGGTCACCATGTAGGCGGCGTCCTGGACCAGCACGCCTGTATAGCGATGATCGGGATGGTAATCGTTCGGGCGCGGGCCCATCACAATGTCGGCCTTCCATTCCCGGATGAGGCGCGTGAGCATGCGGCGATTTTCCACAGTGGGCAAAAGCTCGCCATCATGGATGTCCAACACCTCCGTCGTGATGCCGAGAATTTTGGCGGCGGCTTCGACCTCAGTTTTGCGCCGGAGCGCCAATGGGCCGCCAGCCTCCCGCCAGTGGCCGATATCGCCGTTCGTCACAGAAACAAACTTCACCTTGTGCCCCTGCGCAGCCCACATCGCCGCCACACCGCCAGCTTGAAGCTCGCAATCGTCGGGATGCGCGCCGAAACAGATGATGCGCAGTTTGCCGCCATCGTCGGCTCCGGCGAGAGCGGGTCTGGCGGAGAAAAACGCCAATCCAACGAGAAATACGATGGGCACGCAGGCCACCTTTACCAGTCGAGGTGAAAGAGTTTTCATGAAGTTCCTATCGTTCAGGGTTTAGTTCAGATTGTTCACTAAAGCTAATGGGATGACAAAGGGAAAATTGATGAAGTTGCGTTAACGCGGGCGTTTGCGAGAGAGGCTTTGGCATCAATAGCGTTCCTACGCGGCGGCTCGTGGACAAGAAAAGAATTCTCCGCGAGATCGACACCCGGACTGATCTTGATCGGATGGTGGAGCAACAGTGACAGTTCATTCTGGAAAGCAACTGGCGCCGTTGGTTGCTTTTAGGGCAAACAAGAGTAATATGTCCGTATGAACATGGTTACCGTTGCTACCTTCAACGAGCCATCCAAGGCCGAACCCCTCAAACAGAAACTCGAAAAAGCAGGCATCCATGCCGAAATTTGCGACGAATCCAGATACGAATGGGTTTGGTTCGTGACCAAGCCGATCGCGGGCATCCGCCTCAAAGTTCACAAAAGGGATTTTGAGAAGGCGCGGCAGCGGATCAGGGAGTGGGACGCCGGCGAGGGGATTTTACGGGACGCGGTTCGCTGTCCGCAATGCAGCTCATCGCGCGTGGAGTACCCGCAGTTCACGCGAAAGTTCTTTTTGCCGAATCTGGTGGGGCTGGCGAGTCTGTTGCACATTATCGACAAAGAATTCTACTGCCAGGAATGCGAATACACGTGGCCCAAGGATGCCAGGCCGCAATGGCCCAGGAAGCACGGCGCCCCGTATTATTTCATCGAGGACGTTCCCCGGACCAATCCGGCGTCGGGTGGCAGGGCCGCTCAGAAGTAAGCGGCTTGAAGTTCTCCAGGCGCAAACGCCTTCGGACTTTGCGCGGGGGAAAGCTGATGAAACTGCTTTTAGCGGCCTCGACAATTTATCTTCGAGATGCCACTTTCCGGCTGTGGCACTGAGCAAACTTGAACGACTGCGCGAGTTAATCCGCTCCTACGGCTCCTGCCTGGTGGCCTATTCCGGCGGAGTGGATTCCGTTTTTCTCGCCCACGTCGCGCGAGAGGTCTTGGGAGATAAATTGCTGGCAGTCATCGCGGACTCGCCAAGCTTGCCGCGCCGCGAATTGGAGGAGGCCTTGTCGATCGCGAGGCGGTTTCAAATCCCCGCGCGGGTCGTGAAGACGGCCGAGTTTGAAAATCCGAATTACGTCGCGAACCCGAACAATCGCTGTTACTTCTGCAAGCACGAGTTGTTCGAGGAACTGACACCCATCGCGGTGGCAGGAGGTTTCGCTGTGATTGCTTACGGCGAAAACGCGAGCGACGTCGGCGATTTCCGACCCGGAGCGCAAGCGGCAGCGAAATTTCAGGTGCGCGCTCCGCTGAAGGAAGTCGGCCTGACCAAGCAGGAAATCCGCGAACTGTCCGCTCGGCTGGGATTGCCGACGGCGGACAAACCGCAAATGGCCTGCCTCAGTTCGCGCATTCCCTGGGGCGAACCGGTAACGGAGGAGAAGCTGAAGATGATCGAGCAAGCCGAGAATTTCATACGCGACCTGGGATTTCACGACGTGCGCGTGCGGCATCATGAACTGCATTCAAACGTTAAATCGTTAGACCGTTGCATAGTTAAATCGGAAGGCAACGATTCAACGATTCAACGATTTAACGCTGTAACGAGCTTGGCGCGCATTGAAGTGGGCATCGCGGAGTTGCCGAGACTTTTGGCAGGCGAGAATTTTCTCCGCGTGGGCGAGGCGCTGAAGAAAATGGGTTATGCGCACGTGACGCTGGACCTGCACGGCTATCGGCAGGGGAGTTTGAACGAGGCGATTTCGTTGAATGGGCGGCGAGCGATTTGACCCGGCTTTGGCCTGGTTGCGGTGACTCGACCGCCTGGGATTCATGGGTGACCTTGCGCGGGTCGTCATTTGCGCTGGCAACTATTCTCATGCCGCGGTTATGAATACCTGGATTTATGGCACAATTTTCCTACAAGGCCCGGCGTCGCTCCGGCGAAGTGGTGCAAGGAGTTTTGGAAGTTGCCGACCGCACTGCGGCGCTGACGCAGATTGAGCGGCTCGGCCTTTTTCCCGTCGCGGTCGAAGCGGCGAAGGGAGCGGCGGTTGCCAAAGCGGAGCGCGCCGAGCGCAAGGCCGCGTCGTCAGCGGGCGTTTTGCCTCCGGCTCTGCGCGCGTTTTTGAATCGTCAGCGCAAACCCAGGCTCCAGGAACTGGCCACGTTCACGCAGCAGTTGGCCAACCTGCTGCAGTCGGGCATGCCGTTGACGGTGGCGCTGAACAGCCTGTCCCATCTGGAGTCCAAGGGCATTTCTCCCGAAGTGAGCAAACAACTCAAACAGGACGTCATGGAAGGCCGGAGCCTTTCGGACGGGATGGGGCGGCACCCGGTGATTTTTTCCGACATGTACGTGAACATGGTCCGGGCGGGAGAGCAAAGCGGCGCACTGGTGGAAGTGTTGCGGCGCGTGGCCGAACATTACGAGCGGTTCGCTGACGTGCAGTCGAAATTTGTCTCGGCATTGATATATCCGTGCATCGTGGCGTGCGTCGGTGTGCTGATCATCGTCTTTTTCATGTCCTTCATGCTGCCGCGGTTCATGTCCATCTTCCAGGGGATGAATGCGTCGCTGCCGTGGTCAACGCGCGCGGTGATGAATTTTGGCGACTTCTTCAATAAAGGGACAACCTGGTTGTTTATCGGACTGTCTGTTTTTGTGCTGACGATCCTGTTCCTTCGTTTCAAATCAACCCAAGCCGGCAGCCGGAAACTCGACGGTTGGAAGATGACAGCGCCCGTGGTTGGCAAGGTCGTCAAATTGAACCTGTTTGCCCAGTTCGCCCGCACGCTGGCCACTCTGCTGCAGAACGGGGTGCCCGTGTTGACGGCGCTAAAGATCACCGAGCAAGTCATACCGAATCGCATCATGAAAGACGCCATCGCGCGGACGCGTGAGGACGTGACGGACGGCAAGACGCTGGCGCAACCGCTGGCGCGGAGCAAAATCTTTCCACAACTGATGATTGACCTGGTGAAAATCGGCGAGGAGACCGGTGACGTGCCCGGCGCACTCCAGAACGTGGCCAACGCGTACGAAAATGAATTGACCATCGCGTTGCGGGTCATGACCAACCTTATCGAACCGGCCATGATCATCGTGATGGCCGTCGGCGTGGGCTTCCTTCTCTTCAGCATTCTATCAGCGTTGTTTGGCATCATTGCAAACATCAATCGCCAATGAGATGCCGCGCTAGAGTTCAGCGTTGCGGTCGGGCGTCGCAGGCGCCCGGCGCGGGCTTCACGCTCATCGAAATCATGGTTGTCATCGGCATTCTGGCAATCGTGTTGGCGATGGGGGTGCCCCCGTTCGTTCGCTCGCTGCAAAAGGATTCCTTGCGCCAGGCTGTCAGCGACATCGAAGAAGCGTGCGGCAAGGCGCGCGCGCAGGCGATTTTGCGGGGTGTGCCGACAGAACTGATTATCCGCGCGGCGGACGGACAATTGACCGTTGCGCCAACGCCGGAGACCAGAGCCGGGCAAACCGCGGCGGGTGGAGACTCAACGGAGCAGCCGGCGGACTCTTTCGTCCCGCAGTCGCCGGTGTTCAGCGCGCATTTGCATGAGGACATCGCCATTACGCTTTTTTACGTGAACCTGAAGGACCAGATGGAAGCGGAAGAAAGTCGCGTTCATTTTTATCCCAACGGAACGAGCGACGAATTTACCATTGTCCTGCAAACCGGTGGAGGCGTTCGAAAGATTTCTCTGGAATGCGTCACGGGTCTGGCGAACGTGGAGGTGCTCCGATGAAGTGCGCAGTTCCAGGATGGGCATCACGCGCCGGAAACTTCGCTCGTGCCTTCACCTTGTTGGAGGTCATGATCGCTCTGATGATTTTCTTCATGGCTATTTTTGCCATCCTGGGAACCGTAACGCGGAGTCTGGGTGCCGCGCGGAGCTTGCAACAGAAGTTCCCTGACATCGACGCTCTGGGGGCCGAAGTCATCATGACGATGAAGACCAACAAACTGGAGGAAGGCAGCATTGATGGAGATTTTGGAGATTTGTATCCCGGCTACGCCTGGAGGCGCGACATTAATCTCAAGGCGACAAACGGCCTGTTTCAGGTGGACTTTATCATCCAGTCCTCCGGAGGGAGGCAACGTGTGGAATGGACGAACAGCATCCTCGTGTGGGACACGAGGTGGTCAAGCTTCGGTCGCCGGCCATGAAAACCTTGAAAACCAAGGCGCGACGCGCGTTCACGCTGGTGGAAATCATGATCGCACTGGCGATTTTTGCCGGGGTCATGATGGCGATTTATTCAAGCTGGTCCTCCATTCTGCGAGGTTCCAAGATCGGGCTGGACGCCGCCAGGGGAGCCCAACGCTCGCGCGTGGCCGTGCGCTCGCTGGAGAATTCCCTGGTGTCGTTGGAGATGTTTCAGGCAAACATTAAATACTATTATTTTTTCGCCGATACGAGCGGGGATTTCGCCTCGCTCAGTTTTGTGGCGCGGCTGCCCAGGTCATTTCCGCGCAGCGGCGATTTTGGCGACCAGGTTGTGCGGCGGCTTGCTTTCACGGTGGAGCCGGGGACAAATTCCGAAAATGTGCTGGTGTTGCGGCAGAATCCCATCCTGTTCGATCCAAGCATTGACGAGGAGGAAAACCCGTTGGTCTTGGGGCGAAACGTGAGGATGTTTACGCTGGAGTTCTGGGGGCCACGGTCGAGGGACTGGGAGCCGGAATGGCTTTACACGAATCAATTGCCCAATCTGATCCGCTTCACGCTTGGATTTGGCCAGCCGAACCAGAAAGTCCTCAAACCGGAAGAGGTAGTCACGCGGGTGGTGACGCTTTCGGCGGTTCCAATTCCGATGGGCTTGCAGAACGGAGGCGCAGCCCAGACGGGACCGCCCATTCCCAATCCGAATCTCAATCCCAACCGACCGGTCGTGCCCGGCAATCAGAATCCCCGCCGCGGACGGAACCTTTCCGAATGAGAATAGTCCTCCAGGCACGCCCTCGCGGCATCGCGCTGGTCATTGTCATGATGGTGATCGTCGTTTTGGGAGTGTTGGCGGCCGACTTCGCGTTGTCAATGAAAGTGGAAACGAAGCTCGCGAAGAATGTTGATTCGGAAAGCGATTTGGAGTGGTTGGGGCGGTCAGGTGTCGAGTACGCGCGCTGGATTCTGGCGCAGCAATTGAATTGTCCAAACGAGCCGTACGATTCACTGAGCCAGGCGTGGGCAGGCGGACCGGGAGGACCCTGTTCCACGAATGGTCCACTGGCGGATGTTGAGCGTGAGGTTCACCTGGGAAACGGGAGTTTCACCTGGAAGATCATCGACCTGGAACGAAAAGTGAACATCAATTTCGCCAATCGGCAGATGATACAACAGGCGCTGGACTCGATGGGGGTTGACAGGTTCGACGTCGATACGGTCCTCGATTCCATTGACGATTGGCGCGATCCGGACTCGAACCCGCACGTGAACGGCGCTGAGAGTGATTATTATCTGAATTTGCCGCGGCCCTATATCGCCAAGAACGGACCAATCGACGACCTGTCAGAATTACTGTTGGTTCGCGGCATCACGCCTGAAATCTTTTTGGGGCCCGGTGGAGCCAATCGCTCAAGGCCAACCGGCCGATCCGCTCCAGTCCTCGGCGCAAGCAGTCTGGACTCGACCTTTGCGTACGGGCTGGCTGACTTGTTCAACACGCTTGGCCGGCTGCAGATCAACATTAACACGGCGTCAGTTGGAGTGCTCCAACTTTTGCCGGGCATTGACAGAAATCTGGCGGAGGGAATCGTCAAATTGCGAGCAGGTCTGGACGACATTGATGGCACTGACGACGACACGCCTTTTCACAGTCCCGGCGAGTTGATTAATGTGCCCGGGATGATTCCGACGTTCGTCAGCCAATTGTCGAGATATGCCGCCGTTCGCAGTTTCACGTTTGAAGTCCAGGTGGATGTGACAAAGGATCAATACCAGCGACGCCTGGTGGCGCTACTGTTTCGCAACGGTCCGCGTGATGTGCAGGTGCTGAACATGCACTGGGAATAGAGACCGGCGGGCAAACACTTCTTGGGGCAACGTGACTCAGGACTCATTTCGGCGTTCGAGGAAAGGGGAGAGGCTGGCTCAAATTATTTTCATCACAGGCACTGGCACGGGAGTGGGGAAGACTGTGTTGACGGCTTTGCTGCTGCGCCATCTCCGACAGCGTGGATGTCATGCCCTGGCGATGAAGCCGTTCTGTTCGGGCGGCCTGAATGATGTGGATCTGCTCTACGGGTTGCAGGATGGCAAACTCTCACGCGAGGAAATGAACCCGTTTTATTTCGAGGAGCCGGCAGCGCCGCTCGTGGCAGCTCGGAAGCATCGGCGGCGAATTTCGCCGGGCGACGTGTTGCAGCGAATCCGTGTAATTCAGAGACAGTGCGAGTGTTTGTTGATTGAGGGATCAGGCGGTGTGATGGTGCCCCTCGGGGAGAGCTTCTTCGTGGCGGACTTGATCGCCGCGCTGGACTGCCAGGTTGTGATTGCCGCGCAAAACAAACTGGGTGTGATCAACCACACGCTGCTGACTTCGAGAATGCTTGCGCTCTACGGTGTGAACCGGATCAAGATCGTACTCGCTGAATGCAAACCGCGTGACTGGTCGGCGCGCACGAACGCAAAGGTTCTGGCGGAAATGTTATGGCCGATGAAAGTGATCGGTCTGCCGTTTCTGGGAGTTCGCGCAAACACGGCGAAGGCTGTGAAAATAAACTGTAACAAAATCAAAAAAACCCTTGCACTCATTTCGGACTTTGCTACCTTCTGCCCGCTCTTTAAAAGAAGCGGCAAAAAGCTGTCAGAGAAAAGTGTTGACAGGTCGCGTTAAGAAAATACCTTTTAGCGCGTAACGATTTGAAAATCTGAGTTGCCGAAGAAGTCAAAATCGGCTCTCAGGTTTTTTGTCCCTTGAGCGGGAATGCTTTTCCGGGTGGAAAAACCGGTTGCTCTTTGAAAATTGAATTGTGCGATAAGTTGGAGCCCATTCTGAATCATCCAGTTAGCTGGATGGTTCGAAGAGTTTTAAAGATGGAAAACGTCAGGTCTTAAAAGGCCTGACAGGAATCAAGCTAACGTTTTATACACGGAGAGTTTGATTCTGGCTCAGAACGAACGCTGGCGGCGTGGATAAGACATGCAAGTCGGACGCTGATTGCCGGGTAGCAATATTCGGCAGTTGGAGTGGCGTAAGGGTGCGTAACACGTGGGTAATCTGCCGTGAAGTCGGGGATAACTCGCTGAAAGGCGAGCTAATACCGGATGTTGATCTTGAGTGGAATCGTTTAGGATCCAAAGTTGGGGACCGTAAGGCCTGACGCTTCACGATGAGCCCGCGGCCTATCAGCTAGTTGGTGAGGTAACAGCTCACCAAGGCTAAGACGGGTAGCTGGTCTGAGAGGACGACCAGCCACACTGGAACTGAGACACGGTCCAGACACCTACGGGTGGCAGCAGTCGAGAATTTTTCACAATGGGCGAAAGC
>Ga0066685_10000262_pt1 | contig 16561 bp, 10 predicted proteins | sample GraSoiAngelo_134_FD_62305 | JGI IMG/M metagenome (GOLD analysis project Ga0066685, IMG submission 62305) | Grasslands soil microbial communities from the Angelo Coastal Reserve, California, USA - 14_0929_05_30cm | ecosystem: Environmental > Terrestrial > Soil > Grasslands | place: USA...
AGGGCGCGGGTCAGGAATCGTCGCCGGGCGTGCTGGCAGTGGCGGTTGGCGAGAACAGCGTTGACTTGCAGGTGACTTCTGGTGGCGGCATCGCCGCGTTGCGCTCGCTGGAGGGCGCCATCGAAACCGAAGGCGCGCAGAAACGGCTCTACGCCGACCTGGTCGCGCGCGAAATCAGAGTCACCCTCGGTCAGTTGCCAGCCGGGTTTCGCGATGGCGTCCGGAAGGTAAAAGTCTTCGGGCGCGGCGAGTTTGTGCAACGTTTCGCCAGTGACATCAGGCCTCGCGTGGAATCGATGGGAATGCAAGTCGAACTGGTGAAAGGTTATCCGGTGGATGCATTCACCAGTCGGCTCCCTTCCGATGCTGCAGTTTCACCGGCGCTGAGCCTGGCCGCAACGTACCTGACGGGAGTTGCGCCTGGTTTCGAGTTTCTTCCTCCGAAAACCAGCTCCTGGCGACAGTTGAGCACCAGGTTCTCCTCGAAGAAGCTGGCGTGGGCGGGAGCGACAGCGGGGTCCGTGGTGTTTCTGATCGCCGCAGCTTTCCTCATTCAACAATGGCAACTTTCGCGGCTTCAATCCAAATGGGCCGCGATGAAACCGGTTGTGCAGGAACTCGATAACATGCAGCAACAGATCAGGCGTTACCGACCCTGGTTCGACGATTCGTTCAGGAGCTTGAGCATCTTGCGACAACTTACCGAGGCATTTCCCGAAGACGGCTCCGTTTCCGCCAAGTCCGTCGATATCCGTGATCTCGCGACGATCACCTGTTCCGGCTCAGCGCGTGACAGTCAGGCGTTGCTGAAAATGCGCGACCAGTTGAGCGCTGCCAAGGGCGTCAGCGACGTGCACATTGACCAGACGCGCGGTTCATCGCCGTTGCAGTTCACATTCAATTTTCATTGGGCTGAAGGAGGGGGCAATGGAAATTAAGAACCGCCAACAGACTTTGGCCATCGCCGCCATTGCGGCCGTCGCGCTGCTGGCGTCCGACCGGTTGATTTTCTCTCCGCTCAAGGACCATTGGAAGGCGCGGGCCGAGCGCATCGCCGAATTGAAAAAGAACGTGAACCAGGGCACGTTGCTGCTGCAACGGGAGCAGGCGGTCCGCAGCCGGTGGAACGGGATGAGAACGAACGCGCTGCCGAACAATTTGTCGGCGGCCGAAAGCGAGGTCTTCAAGGCGATTGATCGCTGGTCGGACGAGAGCCGGATCAGCATCAGTTCCCGCAAGCCGCAATGGAGACGGGATTCGGACGACTATATGACGCTGGAATGTCGCATTGATGCGCTCGGCAGCATGTCAGCGCTCACGCGGTTCCTTTACGAAGTGGAAAAAGACCCGCTCGCGCTGAAGGTCGAATCGATGGACATTACCGCGCGTGACAACGACGGACAGCAGCTCTCGCTCGCGTTACAAATCAGTGGACTGCTGCTCAACCCGCCGCCACAACCATGAACGGGAAACGTATTCAGACAGCATCCTGGCGGGAAGGCGAAAGGATTTCTGTCGAAATTTTGCGGTCGCCTCGATCGACGCGCCTCGCAGATGCGCTCCCGCATGGGCTGACGTCGCGAGTTTCGCAGACAAGATGCGCACGTCTTGCCGTCAGTTCACAGCTTTGCGCAGTGACCACGCGACGCTTCGAATGGTTTCGGCCCGTGCGATGGCTGTGCGTGACGTTTGCGTTGTTGGTGGCGGCCGGCTCGACCGGCCGCGCGCAAAGCACGAACTCGCCCGCGCGCGTGGATTATCAGACGTTCCGCCTCATTTCGGAGCGGAACATTTTTGATCCCAACCGTTCGTCGCGTTCCAGTGGCGTCAGGCGGAGCAGACCGACGATAGCGGAGTCCTTCGCTCTGGTCGGGACGCTCAGTTACGAGAAGGGAAACGTGGCTTTTTTTGTCGGGACTGATTCTTCCTACCGAAAAGATCTCAAAACCGGCGACATGATTGCCGGCTACAAAATCGCGGAGATCACCGCCAATCGCGTGAAACTGATGGCTGACAACCAAGTAGTTGAACTGGGCGTGGGCATGCAGATGAGGAGGCAGGACGCAGGTGAATGGCAACTGGCCGGCCGCGCCGAATCCTTCAGCGATTCGAGCGCGACAACAGTCTCGGCCGGGAAAACCGATGCTGCCGAAGGCGCGGCAAGTGATGTATTGAAGAAACTGATGCAACAACGTGAACAGGAGCTAAAATGAAAACGATGAGAACTCTTATTGTGCTGGCAGGTTTTGTTGTCCCGTTCCTGACCGCCGCAACGGGACAAGACGCCGACACGTCAAAAGACAATCCACGGGCGGCGGCCGCCAAACCCAATTCTGTGGAGCAGGCGCCGTTACCCGCTGACAAGGCGGAGACGGGCGGCAAAGCGCCGGACAACCAGTCCGTAGCGCCGGTTCCGCCGACACCCGCAACAACAAGCGCCTCGGGCGAGACGGGATTGCGCCTGAACTTTCGCGGTGTGCCGCTGGACATGGTGTTGAACTATCTCAGCGACGCGGCCGGTTTTATCATCAACATCAAGCCGGGCACCGACGTGAAAGGCAAAACAGTTGACGTCTGGAGTAACCAGCCGCTCAACAAGGACGAGGCGGTGGATTTGCTGAACACGGTCTTGAATCAAAACGATTACGCGGCCGTCCGGAAAGGAAGGACCTTGACCATCACGAGCCGCAAGGATGCGAAGAAGGAGAGCCTTCCGGTGATCCCCAGCATTCCCACCAACGGCCCGGCCGGTATGGCGAACACCGACGAAATGGCCACTCAAATCATCCCGATCCGATATGCCAATGCCACGCAAATGACAAAGGACCTCCAGCCGCTTCTTCCTGATTACGCCAACCTCACGGCAAACGAAAGCGCCAACGCGCTCGTGCTGACCGACACACTGTCTGACGCCAGAAGAATGGTCGAGATCGTCCGCGCGCTCGACACGTCCATTTCCAGCATTGCGACGGTCCGTGTTTTCCCGCTCAAATTCGCGGACGCGAAAGACCTGGCCAGCGCGGTCAAGGATTTGTTCCAGTCGCCCGCCCAACAAAACAACAATAATAATCCTGCCGCCCGATTTTTCGCACGGTTCGGCCGAGGCGGCTTTCCCGGAGGCCCGGGGGGCGGGGGAGGCGGAGACCAGTCCGACGCAAGCGGGACCAGTGAAGCCCGAACGGCGGCGTCGCGCGTGGTGGCCGTCGCGGACGAGCGCTCGAACGCTCTTGTCGTCAGCGCTCCGGATGAATTCATTCCAACGATCGAACACTTGGTCGCTGAATTGGACGTCAGCGCGACGGACATAACCGAACTGCGTGTGTTCCATTTGAAAAATGCCGACCCGGTGGAGATGGCGGACATGTTTTCGCAATTGTTCCCCGATCAGAGCAAAACCAGCAACGACCCGAATCAGAACCAGGGTGGCTTTCGCTTTCGGGGGGGGATTGGGGGCCCTTTCATTAACGCGAACCAGAACAACCAATCCACCACCAGCGATCGAATGAAGAAAAAAGGCCAGGTCACCGCAGTGGCGGACCAGCGCACGTCGTCGATCATTGTCAGCGCGGCCAGCGAATTGATGCCCCAAATCGCGGAAATGATCGCGCAGCTCGATTCCAGCTCGCCGAAGAAACAAATGGTGTATGTCTTTCCCCCTTTGGAGCACGCGGATCCACAGCAGGTTCAGCAGATACTCCAGGACATGTTTCAGCGAAACAATACGACCATGAACCGCAATACCGCGAACCAAAACAGCCCGTTAACCAGCCGGGCGCAGTCGAACAATCAAACGACGACCAGCGGTAATACAGGAATCGGGAACTCTGGCTTCGGGAACTCCGGCGGCTTGAACGGCGGCCAGGGCCAGACGTTCCGCTAAACAGACAAGGTTTCACATGAGCAAATGTAACTCGATCGAACGTACGCTGGCGATCTGCCTGGTTGGCCTGATTCTGTGGCCGTCCATCGGCGTGCTCGGACAACAACGAACAACCACTTCACCCAACCGCGCCGGCGGCGGGACGGGCGTCTCCTCGGGGACCAGCAGCGGAACGACCCGACAATACACTCCCAACGGCACGGTCGGGGATGCGATGATCTCGGTGGATCCAGAAACGCATCGGGTGATTGTCATCACCGATGAAGAGACCAGCAAGTATGTTGGCCAGGTGATCACTAACCTGGATCGTCCCGAACCTCAAGTGCTCATTAAAGTCGTTTTTTTGGAGGTCACGCATAACAACAGTTCTGACATCGGTATCGAGGGCGCGTTCAGCCGCAACCTGAACAGCACGACGACGGGAATCGTGGCCAACGCGTTTGGGTTGTCCTCGCTCAATTCCGCCGTGGGGACAAACACGGCAGTCAATGCGTTCGGACAGGCCGTGCAGAGCTTTGTGCCGACGCCGCCGGGCGCCGGCCTTTATCAAGTGCTGGGCAGCGATTTTCAGGCGACGGTGCGAGCCATTGCGCAGGCGGGGAAAACCGAGGTGTTGTCCCGTCCATCGATTCTTGCCCGCAACAACCAGCAAGCAACCATAACGGTTGGCCAATCGGTTCCATTGGTCACCAGCGTGAGCTATAACGGGCTCAACGGCACGCCGGTCAGCGCCATCAGCTACCAGAGCGTCGGGATTATTCTGCGGGTAACGCCTTTTATCAACTCCAGTGGCATGGTGGAAATGATTGTTTCACCTCAAATCTCACAGCTTTCGGATCAGTCAGTGACTGTCTCCGCCGGCGTGAGCGCCCCGGTCATTGACTTGCGCTCGGCCGACACGGTGGTGGTTACTCCCGAAGGGCAGACGGTCATTATCGGCGGCCTGATGCAGAACCAAAAAACGCAGACGGACAGCAAGGTCCCTCTTTTAGGAGACATACCTTTGCTCGGCAATCTTTTTAAGCGAAGGGTAAAAGCAAACACCAAGACCGAACTGATGATCTTTTTGACCCCGCACGTTGTGTATGAGCCTGCCCAATTGGCGAGTCTTTCCACGACCGAACGCGGCAATGCGGAAATGGCGCCCAAGGCGTTTTCCGAAGAGGAGTTAAACCGGTATCTCGATACATTGCCGGTGAAAGACAGCCAGCCGCCAAAGAAGGCACCGAAGAAGGCGCCGAAGTAGGCCGGACTGCACGAACATGCTGCGCTTCTCTGCAACGATGATCCGTCGAACACAGCCCGTGTACGGATTGCTGTTCGCCGTGTGGTGCCTGATCGTTGTGTGGCAGGTCGTGGAGCATCATCGTGTGCAAGCGTCCGCGCGAGCCGCGGTGACCGATCGCTCCAAGTATATCGCGGATATTACCAGCAGTGTGATCGGTTCCGCATCGTTCAGAGGAATTCTGTTTCAGGACCGCCTCGAATCGGCGCTGAATCGGCTCGTAAAACCGGATGAACTGATCTCAGCTGCTCTGCTCAATGCCACGAATGAGGTTGTCGCCTCCGTGGGGGCTCCCATCGATCCAGACGCGATCCGCGCGACGCGAGATCGGGAACTTTGGAGTGAACGGACTGTCACGTTCGTGAAGCCGGTCCCAGTGGACTTGAGTGCCGGTCCCGGTCCTGCGGGAGAGACCAATCGCCCGATTACGATTGTTCCTGCCCCTCCCAGACGCGAATCTCTCCGCGGTCCGCGCGAAGACGGGCGTCCCCCGCCGCCCCCGGGCGAACCGCCGCCCGAAGATGGCAGGCCACCGCTTCACTTGAGCACGTCGTCGAATTCACCGGCTGCCGCCAATTTCAGCGCCGGCGAAACTACGGCGACGAACCGAATCGAAAGACGTCCCGGGCGACCGCGGTCGGGGCGGCCTTGGTGGATTCCCGAGGAAGAGTTCAAAACGTTGGTTGAAAAACGGGGTTTGCACGGTCTGATCCTGGTGATGTCCACCGAGGCGTATTATCGGACCTGCGCGCAGGATCTTTGGTTGAGGTGCATCATCGGTTGCTTCGCCAGCATCGCGGTCGTCGGTCTCGGATTGGCCTGGAGGAACCAGGCGAAGTCCTCGGAACTGCAGGTGCGTTTGGTCCGCGCCAGTGAATTGAACACCCACCTGAAGGAAATGAATCTGGCCGCCGCCGGGCTGGCCCACGAAACGCGGAATCCGCTGAACATCATTCGCGGGCTGGCGCAGATGATCTCCAAACAAAAGGACGCGCCGACGGAAGTTCGGAGTCGCTCCCGCGAAATCATTGACGAGACGGACCGAGTGACCGCCCAGTTGAACGAGTTCATCAATTACTCGCGCCCGCGTGAGGTCCGACGTTCGGCAGTCTCGTTGGGTCTGGTCGTTGGCGAGGTAGTTCGAGCCCTGGGCTACGATTTAGAGGAAAAGTGCGTTCGGCTGCGGGTGCCGGAAGCGTTGCCGGTGATCGAAGCGGATGAACCACTGCTCCGGCAGGCGCTGTTCAATCTTTTGATCAACGCCGTTCAAGCGGTGGAACGGGGCGGCGATATCGAGGTTGCAGCGTGGAAAGAGAATTCTCAGGGGGTCATCCTTGAGGTTCGCGATAATGGTCCTGGCGTGCCGGAGGAACAGCGGTTGGAGATTTTCAAACCCTATTTCACCACGCACCAGAAGGGAACCGGACTGGGGCTGGCGGTGGTTCAACAGATCGTCCTGGCGCACGGATGGGAGATCGAATGCCGGTCGAACGAGCCGCGGGGCGCGATTTTCCGAATCACCCACCTCAGGCTCGCGTCCACAAGCTGAGGAAATGCAATCCATCACGGACAACACGAACGTAAAAGGGCCGCGAATTCTCATCGTGGATGACGACCCCGCCCAGCGCAGCCTGCTGGATTCGTTCTTGAAAAGCCAAGGCTTCGATACCGTCCCGGTTGCCTCAGGCGAAAAGGCGTTGGAAGCCCTGCGGGGCGCGGAGTTCAACATGATGATTTCCGATGTGCGGATGCCCGGCATCTCCGGTTTGGAAACGCTCCGCCGCGCGCGCAAGGAGCACACGGTGCTGCCGGTCCTGCTGGTGACGGCGTACGCGGACATTCGCGAAGCTGTCGGCGCCATGCGCGACGGGGCGGTCAATTATCTGGCCAAGCCGATCGACCTTGACGAATTGCTGGCGTCGGTTCAGCAGGCGACAGGCATCTCGCAGGCGACTCCATTAAAGTTTGGCCAGGACAAACCGTTGCCCGCTCACATCGTCTCCAGGAGTCCGTTGATGCAGGCGTTGCTTCGTGACGTGTCACTCATCGCCTCTTCGGAAAGCCGTGTTCTGATCACCGGCGAAAGCGGTGTGGGCAAGGAAGTGCTGGCCGACGTGATCCATGCGTGGAGTGCCCGCGCTTCCGGTCCGCTGGTCAAGGTCAATTGTGCGGCCATCCCGGAAACGCTATTGGAGAGCGAGCTTTTCGGTCATGAAAAAGGCGCGTTCACCGGCGCCGTTGCCCAGCGTATCGGCCGGTTTGAACTGGCGAACGGCGGCACCATCTTTCTCGATGAAATCTCCGAAATGTCTCCGCAACTCCAGGCCAAACTGCTGCGAGTCACGCAGGACGGACGCTTTCAGCGGGTCGGCTCGAACACAGAGATTCACACGAACGCCCGAATTCTGGCGGCGACCAATCGCCACATGGAAGAGGAGGTCAAAAAGGGCCGGTTTCGCGAGGATTTGTTCTATCGTCTGAACGTTGTGGAGCTTAACATCCCTCCTCTGCGCGAGCGGCCCGAAGACATTCTGCCGCTGGGCAGCTCGTTCATCGCGGAATTTACGCAAGGACGCGCGCGCTTTTCTTCGTCGGTCGCTGATCTTCTGGTTCGATACTCCTGGCCGGGAAACGTGCGTGAACTCCGCAACGCTATGGAGCGAGCGACGCTGCTTTCACGGGGTGAAATGATTTTGCCGGAACACTTGCCTTCGCGCGCGCGAGCGGCGACACATCCATCCACGGCCGCCGAACCGATGGACGCACAGCGTCTGGAGGAAATCGAACGCCAGGCCATCATCCAAGCGTTGCTCAAGCACAGCTTCAATCGGACGGAAACCGCGAAAGCTCTCGGTATAAGTCGTCGGGCCTTGATTTACAAACTGCAACGTCTTCGCGAACTCGGTTACGAAATCGGCTCCCCCCCCGGCCGGCCCGAGGACGCGGAACCTTAAGGCTCGACATGTTCTAGCTAAAGGCCCGCTTCCTGGTTTTCGCTGTTTTCGGGGCGGCCCACCGGCCAAAGCACGTTTTTCACGGGCTCTAAAATCCTTTGCACTTCCGCCAGCAGTTCACGGTCGAGCGGTTGTTCGATCCATTTCAGAATGTTCGCCATGTTTATCGAATTGGCCGTGCCTGCGACAGTGGTTGTGAAGTCCGGGTTCTCCACACAAAAACGAATCGCCAGCGAGGCAATGTCCACACCCTGCCGCTCGCAATGTTCGACGGCTTTGCGGCAATACTCGCGCAGCACGGGAGGCGCGTGGTGCCAACTCGGCAAGGGCTGGCGGGTCAGCAATCGTTCCGAGAACGGCGACGCGTTCATGATGCCGATGCCCTTGCTTTTCAAATATGGAATCAGGGCAAGCAGCGAAGTGTTGTTGAGCGAGTAATGGCAATAAGAAAGCACGCAATCGAGTTCTGTCCGATCGAGGATGTATTTGAAAATCTTCAGTGGAAAACCGGTTACGCCAACAAAACGCACCTTGCCTTGCTTTTGCAGCTTGTGTAACGCGGGCAAAGCTTCCTCCACGACCTGGTCGAGGTTCCCGAACTCAATGTCGTGGCATTGGATAATGTCGAGATAATCGACGCCCATCCGTTGCAGGCTTTCGTCCACGCTGCGGGTGACGCGTTCGGCAGAGAAATCAAATTTGTCCACGTCGTAGCGTCCGCACTTGGTGCCGAGGAGGAAACGGTCGCGACGAATCTCCTTGAAGGCTTTGCCGAGGACTTTTTCCGACAGTGTGCGCCCGTAGTAGGGCGAGGTGTCGATGAAATTCACGCCGCCATCGAGCGCGACGTGCAGCGAGCGGATGCCTTGGGCCTCGTCCAGGTTGCCGTATTCATTGCCGATCGAGGCCGCGCCGTAGCTGACGACGGAAAGATTGAGACCGGTTTTGCCCAGTGGACGGGTTTGCATGCCGCCGATTTCACAGGAAACCGTGCCGGAGGCAAGGTCGAAGAAATGAGCTCTGTGCAACGGGCTGGTCGGATCGGGATGAACCTGAAAAGAAAAGATGAAACCGCGGAACACGCGGAATACGCGAACGGAAGGAGCCGGACGAATCCTCCGCCCGGAGCGCGAGGCGCACCGTGCCGCGTCCCGCCCTTTTTTTCGCGTGGTTGGCGTAGTTCGCGGTTCAACTCAGTTGCCGTTTGAAGGATCAAACGGAACTTCCGGCGATTTAGCCTGGCTCCTTTGCGATCTGTCACGCAGGTCAATACGCCGGTCACAAGCAGGTGAACACCCCATTGTTTGACTCGTGGACATGCAAAATCTTTAGACGAATTCTGGCGACTCAGTTGCAAGCTGATAGGAACTTTATGAGTGGGGGAAGCGTTTTTCGTTTTGCAAGGAGGCGGTGCGTGGAATCCTCGCCGTCACTCGTCACCCTCATGGTGTCTGCCGTTCTGCTGCTCGTTCTACATCAGAACGAACCGGCCTTGGCCGCTGACGGCTGTCCTACGCCCGGCTTTACGGCGGCGCGCACGTTCCAAGCGGGGTCATATCCTTTTTTCGTGGCGGTCGGAGAGCTCAACAGCGACGGTAAACTCGACTTGGTCACGGCTAACGAGTACTCTGATAACGTATCGGTCCTTTGGGCAGAGGCGATGGTACTTTTCAGACCGCCGTCAACTACAACTCGGGAAGGTACCCCCAATTCGTGGCGATAGGCGACTTCAATGGCGACGGCAAGTCTGACTTGGCCGTGGCCAACACTGGCTCATACCCAAACTTTACTGATGGCAGCGTGGCGATTCTATTGGGCAACGGCGACGGTACCTTCCAAAAAGCTGTAAATTACGACGCTGGACCGTATCCCGCTTCGGTCGCGGTGGGCGACTTCAATGGCGACGGTAATCCTGACCTGGCCGTGGCCAACGTGGTCTGGTACGATCAAAGTACCGGCACATCGACTAACGGCGGCGTCTCGTTGTTGTTCGGCAAGGGCGACGGTACATTTAAGGCCACGGTCAAGTTAGGAGCGGGGAGGTCTCCTCATTCCGTTGCAGTGAATGACTTCAACGGCGACGGGAAGGCAGACATCGCCGTAGCCAATGTTAACTCCGGCGATGTCTCCGTGCTGTTGGGAAACGGCGATGGCACTTTCCAGACCGCCGTCAACTACGCTTTAGGAAATTATCCCTATGCCGTGGCCGTGGGTGATTTCAACGGCGACGCTAAACCCGACTTGGCCGTGGCCACCGGCGGCGGAGTTTTGGTATTGTTAAACAACGACGATGGCACCTTCCGGTCACCTATGAGTTACGGAGCGGGGTCGAGTCCATATTCCGTCGCAGTGGGCGACTTCAATGCCGACGGCAAGCTCGACTTGGCCGTAGCGAATATGAATCTGTATTCGGGGACAGTATCGGTGCTGTTGGGTAAGGGTAACGGAATTTTCCAAACCGCCGTGAACTACAGCACTGGAGTAGAAGTTCACTCCTTGGCTCTGGGCGATTTCGACGGCGACGGCAAGCTGGACTTCGCTGTGGCCAACAAAACTGGCGTCTCAGTGTTGCTGGGCCTGGGCGGTGGAACCTTTCAGGGCGCCAACTTTGTTCCTGCCGGATTTGGTTGCGCTTCTTGGGTGGCGCTGGGCGACTTCAACGGCGACGGCCAAGCCGATCTGGTCGTAGGCAAAACCATTCTCGAGGGTGTTGTCACCGATGTCCCCCTGCTGCTGGGCAAAGGCGACGGCACCTTTCAAACCCCTCTAAACTCCCGTGCGGGTTACAATCCTTCGGCCGTGGCCGTAGCCGATTTCAACGGCGACGGTCGAGCCGATCTGGTCACAGCGAATAGTGGTTCCGGTGACGTCTCGATCCTCTTGGGTAATGGCGACGGAACCGTCCGAGCGGCGGTCAACTATTGGGTGGGAGCAATCGTTGCATCGGTCGCGGCGGGAGATTTCAACGGTGACGGCAAACCTGATTTGGCCGTGGCCACCGGCGCCGGAGTTTCGGTACTGTTAAACGACGACGATGGCACCTTCTCAGCCCCGGTTAGCTACGGAGGTGGAGGAAACTTCGTTACAGTTGCCGACCTTTATGGAGACGGCAAACTCGACTTGATCAGCGTACCAAACGATAGCGATGTCTCGGTTTTCCTGGGCAAGGGGGATGGCAGTTTCCGAGCGGCCGTCTTCTACAGTGCGGGTTACTGGCTGTATTCACCCTCCGTCACAGTGGGCGACTTCAACGGTGACGGCAAGCCGGACCTGGCCGTGACGGGCCTCGTCGACGGTGGCCACCCAGGCTCCCTAGCAGTATTGATGGGCAACGGCGATGGCAGTTTCCAAACCGCCGTCCGATACCTCGGTGGAGGTTCTTCGATCGCAGTAGGCGACTTCAATGGCGATGGCCAGCTCGATTTGGTTACAATCGGAAGCGTCATCTCGGTGCTGTTGGGCAATGGCGACGGCACCTTTCAGATGCCTGTCACCTACGACGGAGGAGGGGGTTCGTTGGCCGTCGGTGACTTCAACAGTGACGGCAAACCAGATCTGGCCGTGGCTATCTGTAGCGGTGTCTCCGTACTGATGAACACCTGCGCCAGCGCTGGCGTTCACCTCGATGTTTTGCGAAGCACTTCCAAACTCACTCTCTCTTGGGCTCTCCCCTACGCCAATTTCATTCTCGAATCTACAAGCAATTTCAACTCGACAAACTGGCAGCGGGTTCCCGAAACGATAACAACGAATAACGGTCGTTGGGAAGTCGCGCCGCCATTGGACCAAGCGCAACGCTACTTCCGTTTGCGCAAACCATAAGGCCGGCGAAAAATCCTGAATCTTCGTTTGCGAATCACGAAAGGACGGCGGCTGGTAAGGAAACGAGGCCGAACGTCCAGGACACCCTTCAATGCTTCTCTTCAGCCGGAGGGAAAGAAGCAATGAGTTTGCCGTTAGTGCCGTCCCAGACGCGCAAAACGCTGTCCTGCCCGCCGGCGATGACAATCTTTCCATCAAGCGTGACGGCGGCGGACTCGATGAAATCGTTCGCCCCGCTGAATGAGCGAACTTCGTTGCCGTCCTCGCAAACCAGCCGCACCTTGCTGTCGCCCGAAGCGGCCACTGCTTGGTCGGTGTAGCCGACGAAACTAATGGCGGTCACTTCCTTGTCGAAACCGGCGATGTTCTTCCTCTTTTCACCGTGTACGAAGTCCCAGATTTTGACCACGTTGTCCGCGCCGGCGCTGGCCAGCGTCCGCTCGTTCCGGTTCCAACCGACACCGAGCACGTGGTGCGTGTGCCCTTCGAACTGCCTGACGACTCTGCCCGTCGCCAACTCCAACACCTTGACGAATTTGTCCGCCGCGCCAGAGGCGAGGTATTTTCCGTCCGGCGAAAAGTCGAGGCCGAACACGGCGTCGCTGTGTACGTTGGTAAAGGATCGCATCAATTTACCGGTGGCGACCTGCCAGAGTTTGATTTCGCCCCCACCCGTCGGCGCGCCGCCGCCGGTCCCCAGTAGTTTGCCATCCGGACTGAACTTCACCACGTTGACGCGGTCCTCCAAGGTAGAGTTGGCGTCGCCAGTCCCGATCACTCGATCCAGGTTCCAGTCCGGTTTCAGGTTCCAGACCATGACCGCGCGGTCGGCCGCGCCGGAAACGAGATTGCCGCCGCTCGCGAACGCGAGCGCGAGCACAGCGCCTTTGTGATGCCTGCAAGTCTCAAACGCGGCTCCGTTGTCCGCGCTCCAGGTGTGAATCAAATCGTCGTCGCCTGCGGTCGCCAGCGTCAAATTGTCCACCGAGAAAGCGAGGGCACGAATAGGTTGTTCTGATTCCACCGCTCCTTTTTTGGCGGTCTCCAATTCCGCCTCGGTTTGTTCTCGTTCGTCCTCGGCCTTTTGGATCGCGGTTTTCGCGGTGGTCACAGCTATGGCCGACTCGTCCGCAGCCTTGTTCGCGAGACGAAGTTCGGTCTGGGCGTTCGACCCGGCCAGTTCCGCCTTTTTCAATTCCTTTTCGGAATCTTCGAGGGTTTTGTCGGCCGATTTCAATTTCTCATTCGCCTTTTTCTCTTTTTCCGAGGTGTTCAGCTTGTCCAGCGCCGCCCTGGCGTCGGTGGCGACTTTTGACTTTGCGGCGGCCTCGGCGCTCAATCGCTCAATCGTCTCCTTGTTTTGTCCGGGAGTTTCCCGCGCCGACTTCACTTCGGTCTCGGCGTCTTTGGCGGCTTTGTCGGCGGCGGCAAAGGCGTCAGCCGCCTCCTTGAGCTCTGCTTTCAAATCTTCCGCTGCCTTCTCAGCGGCGGCCCGCGCTTCGGTCGCTTCCAGAAAGCCCCTTTGCTTTTCTTCGAGAGTTTTTTCCGCTGCCCCGCAGGTTTCTGCGGCCTTTTTGACTCGTTGGAGCTGCGCAGTCTGATTTGTCTCCGCCGACTTCAAGGCGGCTTTGTGAAAGTCAACCTCCGATTTGGCGAACAGCAGGGCGCGTTCACGGTCGTCGGCAAATTCCCGCGTGTAACGGTCGCCCTTCAGTTCGGCAATCTGTCTGCCATCACTCGCGTCCCAAAGTTTCGCGATTTTGTCCGCGCCTGCTGAAGCGAAACGTCTGGCGTCGCCGCGGACGGCGATTGCCGTAACCGGACCGCCGTGCTTCATCTCGCGAATCACCTTGCCCGTCTCGACGTCCCACAAACGGAGCGACCCGTCACTGCTTCCAGAGATAAGCTGTCCGCGAGCGGAAGGGACGACGTCCAACGCCGTGACCGTCTGGTCGTGTCCTTTGAGTTCTTTGACTGGTGTTAACTCGCGTTTGGCTGCGTTGAAATGCCAGAGGTGAATCAACTTGTCCGCGCCACCGGAAGCGATTTGGTCGTCAGCCAGCCACGCGACAGCATTTATCCCGGTGTCAAGTTGAGTTTGAGCGACGAGGTTGCCGCCCGGCACTTCGCAAATGTGAAGTGTCTTGTCAGCGGAAGCGGAGCAAAGCTTTGAGCCGTCGGGCGAGAATTTGAGACAGTGAATCCCACCTTTATGAGCGGGAAGGTTTTTCACCAGTTTGCCCTTCGTCAAATCCCACAGTTTCACGCGTCCATCATCGCCGCCGGTAGCCAGGCGTTTGCCGTCGGGACCGAGCGCAAGGGCAAGCGCCGCAATGGACGCGAGTTTGAATTCGATTGCTTCCTTCGGCCGAAGCCAGAGTTTCACCTCACGATAGGAGCCCGAGGCGAGGAGGTTGGCGTCGGGGCTGAAGGCGAGCGCGTCCACGATGGCGCGGTGCGCAACACCTGTTTTGTTGTAGAGGCCGGAGTTGACCAAGTGCGGATCGGTGAGCCGGCCAACGAGCTGTTGGGATGGCAGATGGTAGATGAAAATCCGGTTGGCGCGCGCGCAGGCGGCGAATTGGCCGTCGGGCGTGATCGCTACGGCGTAAATCGGATTCAACCCCTGGGCCAGCGGCTGCCATTCGATGGGTCGGGCGATGCTGGCGGAGCCTTTCGCGCCCTGGTCAATCCAGAGTTTGATCAGGCCGAGTTCCTCCGGCGACAGGTCGGACGCCAGAACTTTGTTTTCGGAAGGCGGCATGACGGTGTCTTCAAGCTGATGCGACGCGGCCTTGAGCAGCAGGCTGGCGTGGCCGCGCTTTGGCACGATGGCCGGACCGGAATCGCCGCCCTGGAGCATGGCCTGAGGCGTTTCCAGAATCAGCCTGGCCTTGGCCGTGGTTTTATTATGGCAGGCGAGGCAATTGTTCTTCAAAATCGGCAAAATTTCCCTCTCGAAATCCACTGGCGCCGGGTGTTTGATCCTGCCGACAGGAATGGCACGATTCTCCTCGGACTTCTTTTCGTCCGCGCGAATTGGAACGAGGGATAAAAATGCCAGGACGAGCAAAGTCGCCGCGCCTTGCGAATGGAACAGAGCGGTTTTTCCCACGCGTTGCACGAGCAGGAAAACAAGGCGGATGTTGAAGGCCGTCCTCCCGCCATTGCGGCTCCATGCAACTCTCGAAATCATTTCTTCTCTACCGCTTCCACCTGAACTGTAATGGGCGTTGAATAAACCGTGATGGTGACCTCGCGCGGCTTGGCCTTTTCTTCCAATTCCTTCGCGCGCTTCTGCAACGCCGACTTTTTCTCCTCGGCCTCTTTGGCTTTGGCGGTTGCTTCCCCGGCGGTCCTTTCAGCGGCAGCTTTGGCATCCGCGGCGGCCCTGGCTTTGCCTTCCGCGTCGGATTTTTCGCCTTCTGATACTGACTTGGCCTGGGCTGCAGTTTCGTCGGCGGTTTTGGCGGCGACAGCGACTGCCTCAGCCGCTTGCTTCGCTTCGGCCGCCGACTCGGCCGCGAATTTCTCCGCCTGCTTGGCGGCTTCGTCCGCTGCCTTGGCTGCGTCGGGATTGTTTCGGTATTTCCCCTTGGTCTGTGTCTGCAAATAAAAAGTTGAGGCGCCCGGCGATAACTTGTGCTGCGCGAAGTCAATTTCCAACGTGGCCGCGTTGGTCTTTCCATCAACGTCCAATTCCTTTAAGCCATCGAGTCCGGCGACTCCGGTCGCTTTGAGTTTCAAACTTTCGTTGAACTCGCCGTGGCGCGCAAGCTTGAGCGGTATTTGGAGTTTGCCGCCGGCCTTCGCTTCCCAGACCTTGTTCTCCGCCGGTTCGATCGTGACGGGGGTGGATTCAACACCGGTGACCGCCAGAAAGAAGTCACGAGTCAATCGCGATTGAACGGCCTCGTTGTTGTAGTCGGGAACATTCCACGTGACCGAACCGCTCCGTGCCAGGCGCACGACTTCCTTGTCGCCCACCTTCGCCTTGCCGACAACTTTGATTGGGCCGAACCAACTGTCGGCATTTTCCGCAGCCGTCAGGAAAATCGACGCGGACGTTTTGTTGGTTTCAATTTTGGCGAGCGGACACGCGACGCCCGACGGCAAACCTTCGACGCTGAGCTCGATTTGACCATCGAAATTGTTGTCCCGAAATGCCACCACTTTGATGGGCATGGTTTCGCCGCGCCGAAGAAACGGCGTCCAAAGCGCGGCCTCTTTCGCGTCCTTGTTGACCGGCGGCGGCGCCTGGGGCAAAGCGACGAGCCGGAAATCGGGCGTTTCTCTGCTCAGCGACAAGCGGTAAACAAAACGCGGATTGCTTTCGTAGCGATTGAACAGGTCGCGGACTTCCAGCCGGTAGGCCCCGTCCTCCTTCACTTCAAATCGCCAGGCCCAGTCGCGGCTCGTCGTGTTGAATTCCGGACCGCCGAGGTTGGTGTCCGCGGCGTAAAACTCGTGGGCGTCCGAAACGTTTTCTTCGCCTTTGTCGTTTTTGGTCACGCGCTGAAGCAGCGCGAAGGGCGCGGTCGGCAAATTGAGCCGTTGCGAAAATATTTCAATCCAATAAACCTCGGCTTTCCTGGCGTCGAACGAAAAGCAGTCCTTGTC
>Ga0066685_10000264_pt1 | contig 16502 bp, 16 predicted proteins | sample GraSoiAngelo_134_FD_62305 | JGI IMG/M metagenome (GOLD analysis project Ga0066685, IMG submission 62305) | Grasslands soil microbial communities from the Angelo Coastal Reserve, California, USA - 14_0929_05_30cm | ecosystem: Environmental > Terrestrial > Soil > Grasslands | place: USA...
CGCGTGGGTCTCGATCGGCATCGGCGCCGAGCCGCTGTTGTGGACGATCGCCCTCGGGGGTGCCGGGGTGCCGCTCTATCTGTGGTGGCTGCACGCGCAGCGGCGCGCCGCGCCGGCCGTCGGCGGCGAGGCGAGCTGAGCTTCAGGGGCGTTGATAGCGGGTCGGATCCGGCAGTCCCGCCGCCGCGAACCCCGCGCGCCGCAGCCGGCACGCGTCACAGCGCGCGCAGGCCCGTCCCTCTGCGTCCGCCTGATAGCACGACACCGTCTGGCTGTAATCGACGCCGAGTCGCGCGCCTTCGCGCACGATCTCGGCCTTGGTGAGGGCGATCAGCGGCGTATGCACGCGGCAGGGGCTGCCCTCGACACCCGCCCGGGTGGCGAGCGCGGCGAGCGCGCCGAAGGCGGCGATGAATTCCGGCCTGCAGTCCGGATAGCCGCTCGAATCGAGCACGTTGACGCCGATGAACACATCGCGCGCCCCGAGCACCTCGGCCCAGGCAAGCGCGAGCGACAGCAGGATGGTGTTGCGCGCCGGAACATAGGTGATCGGTATGCCGGTAGTGGGTGTTTCCGGAATCGCGATACGGAAGTCGGTGAGCGCCGAGCCCCCGATGCCGGCCAGGTCGACGCCCATGACCCGGTGCTCGCGGGCGCCGCCGGCGCGCGCCACGCGCCGCGCCGCCTCCAGCTCAGCGGCATGGCGCTGCCCGTAGTCGACCGACAGCGCGTGACAGGTGAATCCCTGTTCGCGCGCAATCGCCAGCACCGTGGCCGAGTCGAGACCCCCGGATAACAACACCACCGCGGCAGACCCGTCCACGCTACTTTCCCGGCACGTTGCCCCACAGGTATTTGTGCAGCTGGATCTGCAGGCGCACCGCCAGCCGGTCCTCGAGTATCCAGTCGGCGAGCGAGCGCGCCGCGAGCTGCTCATGACTCGGCGAAAACAACACCGTGCAGCCGGCCGGGAGGGCGAGCTCGCGCAGTTTGGCGCGACTCCACTCGTAGTCGCTGCGGCCGCAGATCACGAACTTCACCAGGTCGCGCGAGCACAGCCGCGCCAGCTCCTCGTAGCGGTTGCGGCGTTCCTCGCCGGAACCCGGCGTCTTGACGTCGACGACCTTGGACACCCGCGCATCGACGCCCGCGAGCGGCATCGCGCCGCTGGTCTCGAGCGACACCCGCAGGCCGGCATCGCACAACATGGTGAGCAGCGGTGCGCAGCCCTGCTGCGCGAGCGGCTCGCCTCCGGTCACACAGACGTACGGCGTGCCGAACTCGCGTACCCGCGTCACGATTGCCTCCAGCTCCCACCACTCCCCGCCGTGGAAGGCATAGGTGGTGTCGCAATACTGGCAGCGCAGCGGGCACCCCGTGAGGCGCACGAACACCGTGGGCCAGCCTGCGGTGTCCGCCTCGCCCTGCAGGGAGTGGAAGATCTCGGTGATCTTGAGGCGCGTCACTGCATGCGCCCTGGCCGCGCCGGATGCCTTACTGGGAGGGTGACGTGGAAGTGCGGTGCAGCCGGTCGGCCGCGAGCTTGGCGGAGTCGCTCCCCGGGTATTTCCGCATGACTTCGGTCAGCGTGGCCCGGGCCGCGGAATATTGCCGCTGCGCATATTGCGTGTAACCGAGCTTCAGCAGCGCATCGGGCGCCTTGCGCGAGTCCGGCCATTTCTTGAGCACCGTGCGGAATGCCCCGGCGGCCGCCTCGTAATCGTGGTTCACGTAGTAGGCTTCCCCCAGCCAGTACTGGGCATTCTCCGCCAAGGGGCTCGCGGGATAGGTGCCCAGAAAGTCCTTGAAGCCCGTGATCGCGACCGAGTAACTGCCGGCCTTCAGGGCGTCAAACGCCTGGGTATACACCGCCTGCTCGACCGAGGACGGCGCGTTGCCTGCAGCTGCCCCGGGCGCTGCGCCCGGGCTGGCGCCCCCCTCCGCTGCAGTCTCCCCGGTGGCGCTGCCGGTCGCGGCCCCGCCCGCCGCCCCGCTCGCCGCCGCCAGGCGCTTGTCCAGATCGGCGTACAGATCGCGCTGCTGCTTCGCCAACGCCTCGTGGCCGTGCTCGAGCTCCTCGAGACGGCCGCGCAGCTGGCGCACGGCGCTCTGCACCTCGTCCAGGCGCTGCGCGGCTTCGACCTGGTTCGCAACGATGCGCTCGATGCGCGTGATGCGCGCATCGAGATCGTTCAACTTCAGCTGCACCGGGTCCGCCTCCGGCGGGGTGCTGGCACAGCCGGCAACGAGCACCGCCACCGACAGGGCAAGCAGGTTCAGGCGCATGGATACTCCTTGCGGCACTCACTCACTTGGGCGGCAGCGGCTGCGCCAGGTACACGATCTCGACGCGCCGGTTTTTCGCCCAGGCCGCCTCATCGTGTCCGGGTACCGCGGGGCGTTCCTCGCCGTAACTCACCGTGGAGATCTGCGCGTCCGCGGCGCCCTGCAGCAACAGTGCGCGGCGCACCGCCTGTGCGCGGCGCTCGCCGAGGCCGATGTTGTACTCGCGCGAACCGCGCTCATCGGTGTGCCCCTCGAGCCGTACGCGCGTGTCCGCATGGCCGCCGAGAAACTTCGCGTGTGCCGCCACCACGTCGGTGCCGGTGCCCTTGATCTCGCTGCTGTCGAAGTCGAAGTACACCAGGTGCGTCGCCAGCAGCCCCGCCTGCGGTCCCGCCGCCTCCTCGTCCGCACCCGCGGCGGCGTTGGCACTGCCGGCCCCGGAGCCCTGCACGGCCTCGTTGGCGGCGGGCGCGGCGGGCGGCGCGGCTGCCGGCCGCTTGGCAGCGCAGGCGCCGAGCGCCACGGATGCCGCAACCAGCAGCACTATCATCACTCGACGCATAGACGCTTCCTCCGTCATTCCGCTTCTCCTCAGGGGCTGAACGGCCCCCACGCAGGCTCACGGACCTCGCCCTGGGGAGCCTTCAGGCGCAGGCCCGTCAGGCCGTCGGTCGACACCGTCGCCAGCGCCCCGCGCTCGCCGTCACGCTCCGAATAGATAAGTGTAGCGCCATTGGGCGCGAAACTCGGTGATTCGTCCAGCCGCCCGTGCGACAGCACGCGCGCCGTTCCGCTGGCGAGATCCTGCACGGCAATCCGGTACGCGCCGTTGTCGAGCGTCACCATCGCCAACTGCGAGCCATCCGGCGATACGCGCGGGCGGGCGTTGTAACTGCCGCCGAAGGTGATACGCGTGGGGTGCGCTCCGGACTGCGTGGCGATCCGGTAGATCTGCGCCGAGCCGGCGCGGTCGGAGGTGAAGTACAGCGAGTGTCCATCCGGTGCCCACACCGGCTCGGTGTCGATCGCCGGATCGTCGGTGAGGCGTGTCAGCTCCTGGGAGGCGAGATCGAGGATGTAGATGTCAGGATTGCCGCCGCCGCCGCCGAGCGTGAGCGCCAGCTTGCGCCCGTCGGGCGACCACTCGGGGGCGCCGTTGACACCGGCGCGCGCCGACACCTGGCGGCGCTCGCCGCTGCGCACCAGCTGCACGTATACCCCCGAGTGCTTGGTCTCGAACGACACATACGCGAGCCATTGCCCGTCCGGCGACCACGAGGGCGACATGAGGGGGAAGCGCGACTCGAGAACCAGGTGCTGGTTCGCTCCGTCGGCATCGGAGACGATGAGCTGGTAGTGCTGCGCCGGCGGGCTACCGTCGGCCGCCACGTAGGCGATGCGCGTCGCGAACGCACCGCGCACGCCGAGGATCTTCTGGTAGATGACGTCGCTCACCCGGTGGGCGGCGTTGCGCAGCGCGCTCGCCGCCCCCACGAAGCGCTGCGCGGCGAGCCGTGCTCCGGTGAGCGTGTTCAGCAGGTCGAAGTCGACCGCCAGCTGCCCGTTGTCGATGGCGGTCACCCGCCCGACCACCACGTAGTCGCTGCCGGTGCCCTTCCACACGGCCGGCGCGATCTCAGCGGCGCGCGTCGGCGTGGCCGGCATGCGCTCGCGCGGCAGCGCCCGAAAGCGCCCGCTGCCTTCCAGGTCGTGCTGCACCACCTCGGCCACGTCCAGGCCGCCGTCCGCGGCTACGGCACGCGCGAACGGCACGATCGCGATCGGCACCGGATCGCGTACCCCGGAGGTAATCTCGATCTGCAGTGCCGCGCGGGCGTCGTGCGTGGCGCACAGACCGACGACCATCAGTGCGAGCGCCCCGGCGAGGCCGCGCCGCCCCGACACGAGTTGGCTGGCAGGTATCGGCCGCATGCGCATCAGTCCGGCTTGAAGTTGATCTTGAGGTTGCGGTCGAACAGCGCCGGATCCGGCGGCGGGGGCAAGGGCGATGCGCGGTACACCGCGGCTTCGATCGATTCACGCACCGCCTGGTCTCCGTTGCATTCGCCAATACTCACCTGCGTCACTTCCCCTCCCGGCACCTGGGTCACGTTCAGCACGCATTGTATCCCGGGCCGCGCCGTCGGCGGTCGCAGCCACGCGCGCGTGATCTTCGCGGCGATCTGCGACTCCCAGCTCGCCAGCGCGGCTGTCGAGCGCGCGACCTTGGCACGCTCCTCGACCGCGAGACTGCGCTGCAGGTCCGCCACGCTCTCACTGCTCTCCTGCGCTTCCGCCTGCTTCTGCCGTTCCGCGGCGGCACGTTTTTGCGCGGCGCGCTCCTCGGCCTTGCGCTGCTCCTCGGCCTGCTTCGCCTGAGCGGCCTGCAGTTCCGCCGCCTTCTGCTCGGCGGCGCGGCGCTCTTCGGCCGCCGCGGCCTGCGCCTGTTGCCGCTCCTGCTCGCGGCGCGCCCGTTCCTCCGGCGTCGGTGGCGGTGGTCCGAGCGGTTCCTGCGGCTGCTCGGTCGGCGCCGGGGCGGCGGGCGGCGCGGGTTGCGGCGGCGGCTTCACCGCGCCTCTCACGGCGCGCGCATCGACCACGGTTGCCTCGATCGCCAGCGTCGGCGCCGGCGGCGGCGGGCGCCGGAACATCAACCATCCGTACACCAGCGCGGCCAGCAGTGCTCCGTGCAGCAGCACCGACAGCGCAATCGAAACCCATCGATCACTGGCTCGCTGCATCGTCCGCAGGCGCATCAGCTCCCGCGCCGGGCACGTTCCGGCAGCGGCTCGGTGATGAAGCCGACCTTGCGCGCCCCGGCGCGCTGCAGAATGACCATCGCCTGTACCACGCGGCCGTAGGCCACCGCGCTGTCGGCCTTCACCAGTACCTGCACGTCCGGATTGCGGCGCAGCGCCGCGGTGGCGCGCGCCGCCACCGTGTCCTCATCGAGCGCCGCCTGCGGATCCCCGCCGATGTTGAGATACAGCCGTCCCTCACGATCCACCGACAACACCAGGGGTTGGAGCCGTTGTGCCTCCAGAGGTTCCGCACCGGCTTTGGGCAGATCCACCTTCACGCCCTGGGTGAGCAACGGCGCGGTGATCATGAAGATGATCAGCAGCACCAGCATCACGTCGATGTACGGCACGACGTTGATCTCACCCATCAGCCGCCGCCCGCGCGAAGTTTGTGCCATGACCAGCGCTCCTCAAGTCGCGACCGCGCCGCTGCCGCGTGTCGCGTGTCGCTGCAGAATGGTGGAGAACTCCTCGATGAAGGCATCGAAGCGCATCTCCAGGCGCGTCACCTGGTCGGCGAAGCGGTTGTAGGCCACCACCGCGGGGATCGCCGCGAACAATCCGACGGCGGTCGCCACCAGGGCTTCGGAGATTCCCGGCGCCACCATGGCGAGCGTCGCCTGCTGGACATTACCGAGCGATGAGAACGCGCTCATGATTCCCCACACGGTGCCGAACAGCCCGACGTATGGACTGGTGCTGCCGACCGTGGCGAGCGTGGCGAGGCTGTGCTCGAGCCGGTCGATCTCCTTGAGCTGCGCGACGCGCATCGCGCGCCGCGAGCCCTCGAGCAGCTGCTCGCCCCCGCTGGCGCTCTGACGCTGGCGCGCAAATTCGCGGAAGCCGAACTCGAAAATGCCGGCCATGCCGGTCGCGCCGCCACGCGACTCGATCGCCCGGTACAGCTGTGCCAGGTCATCGCCCGACCAGAAGCGGTTCTCGAACCGGTCGGCTTCGCGGCGCGCGCGCCCGATGTAGCGGCGCTTGCGGAATATGATCGACCAGGAACTGAGCGAGGCCAGCAGCAATATGCCAATGACGATCTGCACCGGCACGCTCGCCTGAGCGATGAGGCGCAGGATCGACAGCTGCTCAGCCACTGCCGGGCGCCTCCGCGGCCAGGGCACTCGCCAGGAACTCCGGCAGGCGCTGCGGCCGCATGGTGCGCATATCAACGCACGCCACCCGCACGCTCGCTTCGAGCAGCAGCAACTCCGCTGCGCACCCGGCGGCCGGCGCGCGATAGATGCGCTGCGCGAAGCGCAGCGACGCCGCCCCATCGGCGCGCGGCTCACAGGTGATCTCGAGCTCGTCATCCAGCCGCGCCGGCGCCCGATAGTCCACCGCGAGACTCACCACCGTGAACACCACGCCGCGATCACGGGCGAGCTGCAGCTGCGAATGTCCCCGTGCGCGCAGCCACTCGCTGCGCGCGCGCTCGAGGAAGCGCAGGTAGTTGGCGTAATAGACGATGCCGCCGCCGTCGGTGTCCTCCCAGTAGACGCGCGCCGGCCAGCGGAACACGCTCATCGCGGGTCCTCGAACAGCGGCAGCGTGGCGGCGCCCCGCTCGGGCGGCTTGAGACCGAAATGCAGGTAGGAAGCGCGCGTGGCCATGCGCCCGCGCGCGGTGCGCACCAGAAATCCCTGCTGGATCAGGAACGGCTCGGTGACGTCTTCCAGCGTGCCGCGCTCCTCGCCGAGCGCCGCGGCAAGACTATCGATACCGACCGGGCCGCCGTCGAAGCGCTCGATGATCGCCGTGAGGAGCTTGCGGTCCAGGGTGTCGAACCCCAGACGATCCACCTCGAGCAGGTCGAGCGCGGCGTCGGCGACCGCTTCGTCGATGCGTCCCTCGGCGCGCACCTGCGCGTAATCGCGCACCCGCCGCAGTAGGCGGTTGCTGATGCGCGGCGTGCCGCGCGAGCGCTGTGCGATGCGCCGGGCGCCGCTTTCGTCGATGGCTACACCCAGGATCGCCGCGGAGCGCTTCACGATGCGCTCGAGGTCCGCGACCCCGTAGAACTCGAGCCGCTGCACGATGCCGAAGCGGTCGCGCAGCGGCGAGGTGAGCAGTCCCGCGCGCGTGGTCGCCCCCACCAGCGTGAACGGGGGAAGGCTCAGCCTGATGGAGCGCGCCGCCGGCCCCTCGCCGATCATGATGTCGAGCTGGTAGTCCTCCATCGCCGGGTACAGCACCTCCTCGACCACCGGGGTGAGGCGGTGGATCTCATCGACGAACAGCACATCGCGGGCCTGCAGGTTGGTGAGCAACGCGGCGAGATCTCCCGGGCGCTCCAGCACCGGGCCGGAGGTCTGGCGCAGATTCACGCCGAGCTCGGCCGCGATGATGTGGGCGAGGGTCGTCTTGCCGAGGCCGGGAGGGCCGAAAATCAGCACGTGATCGAGCGCTTCGCCGCGCTGCCCGGCGGCGCGGATGAAGATCTCGAGCTGGGTTTTCACCGGCAACTGGCCGACGTACTCCTCGAGCCGGCGCGGCCGGATGGCCCGCTCGACCGCCTCCTCGTCGGCGGCCGCCGTGCCACTGATGATGCGTTCGGCTGTCACGGGTACGACATCTACTCCCGCGCCGCGCCCTGCAGGGCGCGGCGGATCAGTTCCTCAGTCGAATGTGTACCGGGACCGACCGCTTTGAGCAAGCGCGCCGCCTCCGCCGGCCGGTAGCCAAGCGCCACCAGGGCGCCGTACGCCTCTCCCGCGGCGCTCGCTGCCGGCGCCAGCGGCGCACCGGGCATCTCCTGGGGCGCCGCCAGGCGATCGCGCATTTCCACGATCAATCGCTCGGCGGTCTTGCGGCCTACCCCCGGCACGCGCGTGAGCGTGCCGATGTCCTCATCGAGCACGCACCGGGCAAAGGCGCTGACGCTGATGCCCGACAGCAGCGCGAGCGCGATCTTGGGTCCCACGCCTGACACCTTGATCAGGCTGCGGAACAGGCGCCGCTCGTCCTCGGTGGCAAACGCGTACAGCACGTGCGCGTCCTCGCGCACCACCAGGTGCGTAAGCAGACGCACTTCCTCGCCCACCGCCGGCAGGTGGAAGAACGTCGACATGGGCGCCTCCAGCTCGTAACCGAGCCCACCGACGTCGACCGTGAGTTGCGGGGGCGTCTTGGAGGCGATCGTGCCGCGCAGCGAGCCGATCATCGCCCGGCGTGCCTCAAGTCGCTTTGCCGCGCCAGCGCGCCGAGCCGGCGCGCGTGCGCGTGGCACACGGCCACCGCGAGCGCATCCGCGGCGTCCGCGCCCGGGCGTTCGGGCAGCGCCAGCAGCGTGCGGATCATGTGCGCCACCTGGAACTTCTGCGCGGCTCCGGAGCCCACCACCGCCAGCTTGATGGCGCGGGGCGCGTATTCAAACACCGGCACGCCCTCGGGCACGGCGCACAGCGCCGCGCCGCGTGCCTGGCCCAGTTTCAGTGCGCTGTCGGCGTTGCGGCTGACGAACACGCGCTCCACCGCCACCTCCGCCGGCCGGTGTTGGGACATCAGTCCCTGCAGACCCTCGAAGATCAGGCGCAGGCGTGCCGCGGGCGCCGCGGCGGCCAGGTTGAGACAGCCGTGCGCGACCGCAATGAGCTCACTGCCGCGACATTCGATCACGCCAAAGCCGGTGCGCCGCGAACCGGGGTCGAGCCCCAGCACCCGTACACTGAGCGCCGCGCTGAACTGCGCGGCGGCGGGCTCAAACGCGCGCCAGGACCTCGTCCGATATCTCGACATTCGAGTAAACGTCTCGTACCTCGTCCAGCTCTTCGAGCGCCTCGAGCAGATGCACCATCAACACCGCAGTCTCGCCCGACAGCTCCAGGGACGTCGCGGCGCGCTGCGTGACTTCCGCGGTCGCGGGCGCGAAGCCGTGATGCGTGAGCACGGCGCACACGGTATCGAACTCCAGGGGATCGGCCAGTACCTCGACGGAGTGGTCGGCGTTGGGCACGACGTCCTCGGCGCCGGCCTCCAGCGCCACCTGCATCAGCCGCTCCTCGTCCGTCCCCGGCGGGTAGGTCATGAGGCCCACGGTGTTGAACAGGTAGCTCACCGAGCCGTCGGCCCCGAGCCGGCCGCCGTGTTGCACGAACGCGCGGCGCACCTTCGCGCCCACCTGGCGGCGATCGTCGGTGACGCACTCGACCATGACCGCCGCGCCACCGGGGCCGTAGCCTTCGTAGCGCACCGTCTCACAGCCTTGCGGCGCGGCGCGTGCGAGGCGCTTGTCACGGCGCAGTGCCAGGGCGCTCTCGCGGCGCCGGATGTTAGCCCACCTGCTGTGCCCTGCCATGCGTAACGCTGCCCGACGCGGCGCCGCCGGAGCGCACCGCCTGGAAAAACAGTCGCGTATGATAGCGGTAAACCTCGCGGACGACACGCTGGCGCGTTCCGCGCTCGCCGCTCGCCCAAGAACCGTTATCCGTGGAAACCAGTCAACTGTGCCCGCCCCAGGTCCGCGACGCCATCAACGGCGCACGCGCGGCGCTCGAGCGGGCCAACGCACTCGCACCGGCCGATCTGGCGTGCGCCGCGGAAGCTGCCGAGATCATGGGCGCCCTCACCGAAGGCACCGAGCTCGCGCACGCGCTGCTCGCGCGACCGCTGCTCGCGCGGGCCGCCCTCACGCCCGAGCAGACCGCCGGCATCGTCGGCCGGCCCGCGACCGAGATCGCCACGGCACTGCTGCGCCTGGGCACTCTGGGACTGCCCCGTGACTGGTCGCCGGCGCTCGGCCTGAACACGCGTCAGGCCGAAACGCTGCGCAAGATGCTGCTCGCGGTCGTCAGCGACCCGCGCCTGGTGCTGGCGCGGCTCGCCGAGGAGCTGGTCGCGCTGCGCCACGCACGCGAGCTGCCGGGCCCGGAGCGCGAGCGGCGCGCGCTCGAGGCGCGCGCCATCTACGCTCCGCTCGCCAACCGCCTGGGCGTGTGGCAGTTGAAATGGGAGCTCGAGGATCTCGCGTTCCGCTACCTCGAGCCGCAGGAGTACCGCCGCGTCGCCGCCGCGCTCAACGAGCGGCGCGCCGACCGCGAGCGCTACATCGAGACCCTGTGCGCGCAGCTGCACGCGCGCCTGCGCGCGGCGGGCATCGAGGCCGAGGTCTACGGGCGCCCCAAGCACATCTACAGCATCTACCGCAAGATGCAGCGCAAGCAGCTGGCCTTCGAGCAGCTGTTCGACGTGCGCGCCGTGCGCGTGGTGGTCGCTTCGGTTCCCGAGTGCTACGGCGCGCTCGGCATCGTCCACGGTCAGTGGCCGTACATTCCAGGCGAGTTCGACGACTACATCGCTACCCCCAAGGGCAACGGCTACCGCTCCATCCACACCGCCGTGATCGGACCGCAGGGGCGCAGCGTCGAGGTGCAGATCCGTACGCCGCAGATGCACGAGCACGCCGAGCTCGGCGTAGCGGCGCACTGGACCTACAAGGAGGGTGGTGCGCGCGATGCGCAATACCAGCGCAAGATCGAATGGGTGCGGCGCTTGCTGGAGCCGCACGACGGCGCCGCGGGCGGCGCCGAGGCGGACCGCGACCTGATCGAGGGCATGCGTACCGAGCTGTTCGCGGACCGGGTCTACGTGCTCACGCCCAAAGGCGAGGTGCTCGACCTGCCGCGCGGCGCGACACCGCTCGATTTCGCCTATAGCGTCCACACCTCGCTCGGCCACCGCTGCCGCGGCGCCAAGGCGAACGGGCGCATCGTGCCCCTCACACACGCGCTCGCCAATGGCGAGATCGTCGAGATCATCACCGGCAGGCACGATGCCCCCAGCCGCGACTGGCTGGCACCCGAGCAGGGCTACCTCATTTCGGCGCGCAACCGCGGCAAGGTGCGCGCCTGGTTCCGCAAGCAGGACGTGGGCGACAACCGCAGCGCCGGCTTACGCATCGCCGAACGCGAGCTCTCGCGCATCGGCGTGCGCCCCGAGCAGCTCAGCGCCCTGGTGCAGGAGCTCAAGGCCCGCGACACCGATCACCTGCATCAGCTGCTCGGCGAGGGCGAGATCACCGTTACGCAGCTGCTGCAGGCCGCCACCCGGCTGTTCGAGCCGCCACGGCCGCTGCAGCGCCCGCCGCGTCCGGGCGCGACGCGGCGCCGGGCGGCGCCGGTGCAGATCGAGGGCGTGGGCGATCTGCCGACCACGCTGGCGCGCTGCTGTGCGCCGCTGCGTCCGCAGCCGATCACCGGTTATGTCACCCTCGGCCGGGGCGTCACGGTCCATCGCAGCGACTGTGCGAGCCTGCGGCGCATGAGCGCGCTCAAGCCCGAGCGCGTGCTGAAGGTCGAATGGAGCAGCGCCGACAGCGCCGGGCTCAACGTGGAGCTGTCCATCAGCGCCTACGATCGCCGCGGGCTGCTGCGTGATCTGACCGACGTGCTGGCGCTCGAGCGCCTCAGCATCGACGCCGTGACTTCCAGCACCGATCACGACTCGGGCATTGCGTATTTCGCTCTCAGCGTCGCGGTCAATGACCTCGAGCAGTTCGCCCGCGTGCTGCGGCGGCTCGCGGGCGTGCCGAATGTCATCGAGGCGCGACGGCGGCTGTAGGGCGGGGCCGTCAACGGTTGATCGCGTCGATGGAGCGCTTGTCGGCGGCCAGCGCCGCCTCGTGCAGCGCCTCGGCGAGCGTCGGATGCGCGTGGATGGTGCGCTGCAGATCCTCGCTGCTGGCCGAGTACTCCATCGCCAGCACCGCCTCCGCGATCAACTCCCCGGCCATGGGACCGACGATGTGCACGCCCAGGATCTCGTCGTCGTCGCGCGCGGCCACGATCTTCGCGAAACCGGTGGCCTGCTCCAGGGCGCGCGCCCGGCCACTGGCGAGGAACGGGAACACGCCGGTCTTGTATTGGCGGCCGCTCGCCTTGACCTGTTCCTCGGTGAGGCCGACCCAGGCGATCTCCGGCGCGGTATAGATGACCGAGGGGATCACCTTGTAGTTGACCTCGCCGAAGCGGCCGGCGATCAGGTCCGCGACCATCACGCCCTCCTCCTTGCCCTTGTGCGCCAGCATCGGGCCGCGTACGCAGTCCCCGATCGCCCACACGCCCTCCACGCCCGTGCGGCAGGCGTGATCGACGCTGATGAAGCCGCGCTCGTCCAGCTGCACGCCGGTATCGGGCCCGAGCAGATCCTGGGTGTAGGGGCGGCGACCGATCGCCACCACCAGCCGCTCGACGGCCAGGCGCTGCGCGCCTTTCGCATCCTCGTAGGTGACATCGACCGTCGCGCCCGCCACCGCCGCGCCCGTGACCTTGGCGCCCAGGCGAATGTCGAGCCCGAGTTTCCTCAGGTGCCGCAGCGCTTCCTTGGCGAGCTGCTGGTCGGCGAACGCCAGGAAATCCGGCAGCGCCTCCAGCATCACCACCTCGGCGCCGAGGCGCCGCCACACGCTCCCCAATTCCAGTCCGATCACACCCGCGCCGATGACGCCGAGGCGCTTGGGCACGGCGTCAAAGTCGAGCGCCCCCCAGGAATCCACGATGTGCGGCGCCGCGAACGGCGCGGAGCGCAACTCGATCGGGGCGGACCCCGAAGCGAGCACCACGTGCCGCGCGGACAGCTCGCGGCGGCTGCCGTCATGCGCGATGAATTCAATGCGGCGCCCGGCGAGGAGTCTGCCGTGTCCCTGGAGCGGGGTGACGCCGGCCGCCTTGAACAGCGCGAGGATCCCCTGGGTCATGCCGCGCACGATGCCGCCCTTGCGCTTCTGCATCTGCGCCAGATCGAGCGTCGCGCCCGACACCTTGATGCCGTGCACGGCGAACTCCTCGTGCACGCGATGGTAGAGCTCGGTGGACTCCAGCAGCGCCTTGGACGGGATGCAGCCCGCGTTCAGGCAGGTGCCGCCGAAGGCGGCGCTGCCGTCGCGGTTCTTCCACTCATCTATGCAGGCGACGCTGAGCTGGTTCTGCGCGGCGCGGATCGCGGCCGGATAGCCCGCCGGCCCGCCGCCGATGACCACGACGTCGAAGGCATCAGCTTTGTTCTTCATGTGCGGATCAGATCCCCAGCAGCATCCGTCCCGGGTCTTCCAGTGCTTCCTTGATCGCGACCAGGAACTGGACCGCTTCGCGGCCGTCGATGATGCGGTGATCGTAGGTCACCGCCAGATACATCATCGGCCGCGCGGCGATCTGCCCGCCGACCACCATCGGCCGCTCCTGGATCTTGTGCATGCCGAGGATGGCGCTCTGCGGCGCGTTGACGATCGGCGTCGACATGAGCGAGCCGAACACGCCGCCGTTGGTGATCGTGAAGGTGCCGCCGGTGAGATCCTCGAGGGCGAGTGAGCCCTCGCGCGCCTTGCGGGCGTAGTCGGCCACCTGCTGCTCGATCACCGCGAAGCTCTTGGCGTCGGCGTCGCGCACGATCGGCACGACCAGCCCGCGGTCGGTGGAGACGGCGACGCCGATGTCGTAGTACTCGTGATAGATGATGTCGCCGCCGTCGACGGAGGCGTTCACCACCGGGAACTTCTTCAGCGCCTCGATCGAGGCCTTCACGAAGAACGACATGAAGCCGAGCTTCACGCCGTGCTCCTTCTCGAAGCGTTCCTTGTAGCGCGCGCGCAGTTCCTGCGTGGCGCCGAGGTCCACCTCGTTGAACGTGGTCAGCAGCGCCTGGGTCGATTGCGCCTCGACGAGACGCTGTGCAATCCGGGCGCGCAGGCGCGTCATGGGCACCCGCTGCTCGGCGCGCGCGCCGGCCGCTGCTGGCGGCCGCGGTGCGGGTGCACGGGCCGCCGGTGCCAGGGCGGCGGCAGCGCTCGGCGCTGCGCCCGCGCTCCCCGGCGGCGCTTGCGCCGGCTGTTTCCCCAGAAAACCCACCACGTCCGACTTGGTCAGCCTGCCGTCACGTCCCGAGGCGGGGATCGCGGACGGGTCGAGGTGGTTCTCCTCGACCAGCCGCCGTACCGAGGGACTCAACTTGCCGGCATCCTTGCCGCCGTCGCTGTCGGCAGCCGGTGGTGCCTTGGCAGCCGGCGCTGGCTTGGCAGCCGGCGCTGGCTTGGCAGCCGGCGCTGGCTTGGCCGGCCTCGGTGCCGCAGCCGCCGCGGCGCCCTCCTCGATGAGCGCGAGAACCTGGCCGCTGGTGACCACCGTGCCGCTCGGCACACGCAGCTCGCGCACCACGCCGTTGGCCGGCGCGGGAACTTCCAGCACCACCTTGTCGGTCTCGAGATCGGCGAGATTCTCGTCGCGGGCGATGGCATCCCCGGGTTGCTTGTGCCACGCCACGAGCGTGGCGTCGGCGATGGACTCGGGCAGTTGTGGAACCCTGATTTCGGTGGTCATGAACGCCTTCTCATGGGGGTCACCGGCACGGGCGCCGCAGACGGCGCGGACGGCGTCGGCACCGTCGCAGCGGCCGTCAAACGCGTGGTCTCGCGCGCGGACTCCTCGGTGGTGGTCGAGCGCAGCGCGGCGGCCACCAGGGTCTGCTGCTCGATTTCGTGGATCTTGGGGATACCCGTCGCCGGCGCCGCGGACGGCCCGCGGCCGGCGTACAACACCGGTCGGCGTCCCGGCACCAGCTCCTGCAGCCGATGACGGATCTGGTACCAGGCGCCCTGATTCTGCGGTTCCTCCTGGCACCACACGATCTCGTGCGCGTTGGGGTAGCGGTTGAGCATCGCCTGGTACTCGTCGCTCGGGAAGGGATAGAGCTGCTCGATGCGCACCAGGGCCACCTCGCGCAGGACCTCCCTGCGGCGCTCCTTCAGCAGATCGAAATACACCTTGCCGCTGCAAAACACGACCCGCTGCACCTGCTGTGCCGGTACATCGTCGACCTCGCCGATCACGCGCGCGAAACCGCCACGGCTGAGATCCTCCAGCGACGACACCGACAGCTCGTGCCGCAGCAGACTCTTGGGCGTCATGACGATGAGCGGCTTGCGGAACGACTGGCGCATCTGCCGCCGCAGCATGTGGAACATCTGCGCCGGCGTCGACGGCACGCACACCTGCATGTTGTTTTCCGCGCACAGCTGCAGGAAACGCTCGAGGCGCGCCGAGGAGTGCTCCGGCCCCGCCCCTTCGTAACCATGCGGCAGCAGCAGCACCAGTCCGCAGCAGCGCTCCCACTTGGCCTCGCCGGAGCTGATGAACTGATCGATGATGACCTGGGCACCGTTGGCGAAGTCGCCGTACTGCGCCTCCCACAGCACCAGTGAGTTCGGCTCGGTGGTGGCATAGCCGTACTCGAAGCCCATCACCGCCTCTTCGGACAGCACCGAATCGATCACCTGCACGCGCGGCTGCGGGTCGGCGATGTGCTGCAGCGGAATCCAGGTGGCGTCGGTGTTCTGATCGTGCAGCACCGCGTGCCGATGGAAGAAGGTCCCCCGTCCGCTGTCCTGCCCGGTGAGACGCACGCCGAAGCCTTCCTCGACCAGCGTCGCGCAGGCGAGGGTCTCGGCGCACCCCCAGTCGAGCGGCTGCTCGCCCTGCAGCATCTTCCTGCGGTTGGCGATCAGCTGGGCGACGCGCGGATGCAGGCTGAAGTCCTGCGGATAACTCGTGATGCGCTCACCGAGCGCGCGCAGCCGCGGCAGCTCCACCGCCGTGGGCACCCGCTCGGTCCAGTCGACCTGCCCGTAGGCGCTCCAGTCCACCGTGTACTTGTTGCCGATCATGCCGAGCGAGGCACGCGCCTGCGGGCGCCCCTGGTCGAGTCCGCTGCGGTACTGCTCCAGCATCGCCTGCGCGTCGGCCTCCGTGAGCACGCCCGCGGCGATGAGCCGGTCGGCGTACAGGCGGCGCGCAGTGGGATGCTGGCGGATCACACGGTACATGCCCGGTTGCGTGGCCGCCGGCTCGTCGGCCTCGTTATGGCCGTGCCGGCGGTAGCACACCAGGTCGATCACCACGTCCTTGCGGAAGCGCATGCGGTACTTGAGCGCCAGGCGCCCCACGAACACCACCGCTTCCGGGTCGTCGGCGTTGACGTGGAAGATCGGCACTTCCAGCATCTTGGCCACGTCGCTGCAGTACATGGTGGAACGCAGGTCGGCGGGCTCCGAAGTGGTGAAACCCACCTGGTTGTTGATGATCACGTGCGCGGTGCCGCCGGTGAAAAAGCCGCGCGCCTGCGACAGCTGCAGCGTCTCCATCACCACGCCCTGGCCCGCGAACGCGGCGTCGCCGTGCACCAGCAGCGGCAGTACGCGCGCGGCGCGCACATCACCGCGGCGCTCCTGGCGCGCGCGCACCGAGCCCTCCACCACCGGATCCACGACCTCCAGATGCGAGGGATTGAATGCCAGCGCCGTGTGCACGTTGCCGTGCGCGGTGCGCAGGTCCGCCGAGAAGCCTTTGTGGTACTTCACGTCTCCCGAGCCCTTGAGCCGGCCCGGGTCGTAGGCGCCCTCGAATTCCGAGAACAACGCCGCGGGCG
>Ga0066685_10000278_pt1 | contig 16239 bp, 21 predicted proteins | sample GraSoiAngelo_134_FD_62305 | JGI IMG/M metagenome (GOLD analysis project Ga0066685, IMG submission 62305) | Grasslands soil microbial communities from the Angelo Coastal Reserve, California, USA - 14_0929_05_30cm | ecosystem: Environmental > Terrestrial > Soil > Grasslands | place: USA...
GCGCTTGAAGGACCAGGGACTCATCACAGAGGAAGAATACAGAAACAAGAAGAAACAACTGCTGGATCAATTCTGACCTTGAACGCCTGAAACGAGTCTCGATTGCTGCCCGGCTTTGTTCCCGAACGAGACGAAAGGCGGGCCAGCCGCGGCCGAATGAGGTGCAAGAAGAGACTCATCGTTCCTTATAAAGGAGCACTCCCATTACTAGTGAAGAGTTGGTCAATCGACCATTACTCAAAGCGTGGCTCTGGTCTGGGCTGGTCTGGCTCACGATCATTCCTATCGTGGGCCTTCTCCTCTCGATCAAATTCCACAACCCTGAATTTCTCGGCAGCCTGCCAGGGTGGACCTTCGGTCGGCTGCGGCCGGTTCACGTAAACGGCGTGATCTTCGGTTCCTTCACCACCACCTTTCTCGGCCTGCTCTACTACTACGTGCCGAGGCTCTGCGGCGTCCGGATGTATAAGGAAGAATGGGGCTGGTGGCTGCTGTGGCTCTGGAACGGGTTCATCTTCATCGGATCGATCTCCTTCATGATGGGCTACAACTCCGGTCTTGAAGCGGCAGAGTACGAATGGCCATTGAACATCTTGCGATTTGTCGTACTGGGATTGGTCGGCGTGCAGGTAGTCGGAACCATCTTCCAGAGGAAGGAGCGACGCTTTTATGTCGCCATGTGGTACACGGTGGCGGCGCTGATCTGGACCTTGATGAATCTCATTCTGGGCGGGGCGGTCCTGAAGTACGCGGAGCAGGTCAACGGAGTCAACAGCGCCGCACTGCATGGGCTCTACATCCACTATGTCGTCGGCTTGTGGTTGACGCCAGCCGGGCTGGCCATAATCTATTACTTCTTGCCGACGAGCACCAAGAACCCGCTCTACAGCCATCGGTTGTCGCTGCTGGGATTCTGGACCCTGGCCTTCTTCTACCCCTTCGTCGGGATCCATCATTATATGTACAGCCCCATCCCACACTGGAACCAAGTGATCGCGGTGGTGACCAGCATGGCCTTGATCATTCCGGTGTGGGCAGTGATCGTGAATTGGTTCGGCACTGTCTCTGGACGCTGGGGTCCGGTGCTGGGCGGGTTGGATTCCGACAGCTATGCGGCCAAGTTTCTCCTCCTGGGGGCGGTCTATTACCTGTTGGGATGCTTCCAAGGATCCACGGAAGCCCTCTTTCGGCTCCAGCAATTGACGCATTTCAACGACTTCGTGATCGCCCATTCACACCTCACCGTGTTTGGGGCCATGGTCAACTGGGTGATCGGCGGGCTCTATTACGTCTGGCCACGAGTCACGGAACGGAAGCTCTGGAGCAGCCGGCTCGCCAGCTGGCATCTGTGGTTGACGATCGCCGGATTCACCGTCATGGCTCTCGGGTTGACTGCCCAAGGATTCATTCAGGGGTCGATGTTGGAGTATGGCGCCAACTTCGTCGATACGATCAAGGAAATGAAACCCTGGTGGGTGACGCGGACGCTGGCGGGGGCCACCATGGATGTCGGCCTCCTCCTGTTGCTGATCGAGTGCTATCAAACGGCGCGCCAAGGCGAACTGTTTCAGGAGGAGGGTTCCTCCACTGCCGGGTCTGAGGATGAAGCGATTCGGTCCGTCCCTAAACGAGGATGGCTTGAAAATCCCCCCACGGTCGCGCTGGTGGCGGGGTTTGGCTTTTTCATGCTCGCGGTCCTCGTCCAGGGAATCATTCCGTTTCTATCACCGGGAACTCGAGTCACGACGGTCGAGGATGTGGTCACAAAGAAACAAATCCACGTGGCGGATTACACCCCATTGGAATTGCGCGGGCGACACGTCTATATCCGAGAAGGGTGCTGGTACTGCCACTCCCAGTATGTCCGCCCTGTGACGGGAGAGTCGCAGCGGTGGGGCCCGGTGTCCCAAACGGGTGAGTACGCGTACGATCATCCGCATCTTTTTAGTACGCGCCGGATTGGACCAGACTTGACCCGCGTTGGCCGGAAATATGGAGATGATTGGCACATTGCGCACCACTGGAAGCCTCGGGAAATCGTGCCCGATACCATCATGCCCTCCTTTCCCTGGCTGTTCGAGCCTGTCAAAGGCCAGGCTCTCCCCCAGCTCAATGAGGACGGCAAGGCCCTCGTCGCTTATATTCAACGCCTGGGCACCAGCATCGGAGACTGGCGAGAAGGCTTTGCCTCGACCCGTGTAACCACTGGGTTGGCCTTGAACCCTAGCCCTGAGACTCGTGACGAACTTCTCGCGCTCGGGAAGGCAGTCTATGACCGACGCTGTATCGGATGCCACGGCGCGAAGGGCGATGGCAATGGGCCATCAGCGGTCTGGTTAGACCCACGTCCTCGAGATTTTACGCGGGGGATTTTTAAATTCCGGTCCACAGCGGGGAAGGATTCGCTTCCCACCGATGCCGATCTCTTCCTGACGGTGACTCACGGACTGTGGGGGACTGCGATGCCAAGCTGGCAGGAGATCTCCGAGCATGAACGGTTGGCCGTCATCCAGTACGTCAAGACGTTCTCGGGCCGCTGGCAGAAGGAAGAGATAGGCCAGCCCATCGCGATCACGCCCGAGCCTCCTGTGACAGCGGCCTCCATCGAGAACGGGAAAACCAGTTTTCATGGCAAAGCGATCTGTGTGATGTGTCATGGGGCGGAAGGGCGGGGTGATGGCTTGCTGGCGGCTGGCCTTCAGGACGTGTGGGGCCATCCTGTCCGGCCGGCCAACTTCACCCTGCCGGCTGGAGCTCATGGTGGAGTCAAGCTGGGCCATGACGGCGAGCACCTCCTTAAAACGATCATGACCGGCGTAGGAGGCACCGCGATGCCGCCCTTCCAGGGACAATTGACCGCGGCGGAGGTTTGGGATGTGGTGCATTACGTACAGTCGCTCCGCGTGGACGCCCATGTGTCCGAGTTGCTGGCCGCGGGCTTGAGCCCGACCGAGGAGAACGAGTCACGAGAGAGAATCTGGGCCTCGCTGTCCCAGGCCGCTGGACAAGGGAAAATTGAGAAACAAGTGGTCCAAGCAGCGACTGGGTCCGCCATGGTGCTGGTTGAGGCGGGCAAGAGGTGATCCAATGGCTGAAGAGCGAGAGAAGGCCAACCAGGAGGAAGAGTATCTCTACAGGTCTGCTGGGATCCGTGAACGACACGGCCGGATCCCATTGTGGCTCCAGCTCGTCGTGGTTGTCTTACTCGTCTGGAGCCTCTATTACATGCTTGAGTTCTGGAACGCCGGCTAGACACCTTGGAGTTTGCATCGCCTCACAGGCGGCCAACACAGCCTGTGGGGAACCATGCTAAGGGCCCCGGAGCCAGCACGATGAAGAGTTGGGGGCCTGACACAAAGGAAGAACCGAAATGGAATATGTGGCGAGATCGATAGGAATCTTGCCTGCGCTGATGTTGGTCACAGCGACGGTGGTCGTCGCTGAGGAACGCGATCCTCTCTAGCCTCGCGTTCCACCGAACCAGATTGCTAAGGCGAAGCGCTCAGGAATCCCGTTCCGGCGACTCCTGAGAATATTGCCAAAGGGAAAACCCTGTTTGAGGGGAAAGGGACCTGCCATAACTGCCATGACAAGGAGGGCAAAGGCGACGGCCCGGCCGGACTGCTTCTGAGCCTCACTACATGCAACTTTACCAAGTGCAAGCTTCATGAGAATCGGATGGATGGGGAGTTGTTCTGGGTGATCAGGAAGGAAGCGCAGGCACGGGGATGCGCCGTTGACCCTGTCCACGATCTCGGAGGAAGAAGCCTGGACGATCATCAACTACGAGCGGAGTTTCTGCAAGAACAGAGAATAGGCCCACCGGCCTTTAAAGGACCAGGAACTGATCACGGACGACGAATATGGAGCCAAGAAGCGCCAACTTCTTGAGCAATTCTGATTACATGTCCACCGATCTTAAGACAAGAAGTAGTCAATGAGAAGACCGGCAAGAACACTATTGGCTGGTTTGGCAGGAGCATGTTTACTTTTGATTGGTTCTCCTGTCCAGGCAGAAGTATACGTCGCCGGCCAGGTTGGCGGAGGCTTCCCTCAAGACTTAAGAAACGTGGAAGGAACAGGGACCATCCATGGAGTGAAGTTTGATGACCTGGATCTTGCTAACACGTTGGTCTATGGTGGCAAGGTCGGTTATTTTTTCGACGACCCGGGATGGAAATGGTTCGGGATTGAAGCAGAGGTCTTCGCCGGGAATCCACATGTGAAACAACAGCAAATTACGGCGCCTGGGGGAGGAGCGACTGTGACAGCACTGGGAAACGGCGCTCACGTAAGGACCATCACGACTGCGTTGAATCTCATCTTGCGATACTCCTACAAGTCTATTCAGCCTTACATAGGAGTGGGTCTTGCCTATGTGAATGCGAAGGTCTCAGATGAGGGCTTCTCAGTTTCCGACGACTCGCCTGGCCTGAATCTCCTCGCTGGTCTGAAGGGCTTTCTGACTAACAACCTCGCCGTGTTCGGTGAGGTCAAATACACCTACACATCCTTCCAATTTGAGGACGCAGGAGTCGTCGGCTCTGGGATAAAAGGGATCTACTCCGCTCCGGCCGTCGTTGCGGGAGTCGCTTGGCATTTCAAGTGAATCGTATCATCACCTTTCACTGGATTTCGCTTCACGAGTAGAAGTAGACCCGTAGGTCATCCGAGCGCGTAAGTTGGATTTTGGGCTGGAGAGGTCCCCTTTACGGGAATACCGGGGGCGACTCGGGATGAAACGAACGACCTAAGGTACAAGATGCAGAAGCTCGGCGTCTCGCGCCCGTAGTAGTGCTGGACCTTCACGCAGGCGAAAGAGTGTTGGCACCGCCTCACCGAAAAGGAGTATCCTACGAGCCCTGCAACACTCAGAAAGAAGATCGCTGTGCTCTGATTCAGGCCTCTGGTCTCTGGTGAAGGGGATGACGATACAGGCGCAATCCGCTCCCCTGCTGCGCGATGGCCTCGCTGTCGCGGTGATTGTCCTTGCCCTGTTTCCCACGAAGGTGCTTCCTCTTTTATCGAATGGAGTCATTTTTGTTCTTCCTCTTGGTGCCATCATTCTCAGCGCCTGGTATGGCGGGCGGGGGCCAGGGTTGTTGACGACGCTCCTGTCGGTCCTGGCCCTCGACTACTTCTTCATTCCCCCTGTCAATGAGACAAGGCAAAGGTCGGCGAAGTGACATGTCGAGCGGCGAACATGCCAGCCCTTGGAGCCCACGTCAGCAAGGAGGAGATCTGGAGGATTGTGGCCTTTGTGAGAAGCCAGCATAGAGGCGATTCAGCCATAGGCAACCGGTCGCAGGTAGTCTAGCCTGTCAAATGGAAGAGGAGGTGACCATCATGAACTGGGAAGCACCTTTATTTGAGGAAGTGAAAATGGATTCCGAGATCAACTCTTACCAAGATGACTTCAAGGAAAGTCCCGATGTCCAAAAGCAAACCGAGGAAATTCTGGTATCGACCGACCACACATAACAGCGATTGCGGTGTCTCGACGTGATCATTCGGATATTAGGTTCTGCTGCCGGAGGAGGGTTCCCGCAATGGAACTGCGCCTGTTTTAATTGCCGGGGCGTGCGGGATGGACTGATCAAAGCGATCCCTCGAACGCAGGAATCAGTTTGCCTGAGCGCTGACGATGGAGACTGGTTTCTCCTCAACGCGTCCCCGGACATTCGTTCACAGATTGAGAGCTTCGGTCCTCTCCATCCGAGGAGATCACGTGCCACACCGATCCAGGCAATCTTTTTGACCAATGGGGACCTGGATCACTGCCTGGGGCTCCTCTCGCTCCGGGAGAATCATCGCATTGTGGTCTACGCGACTGAGTCTGTGCGTCGCGGATTCACAGAACGCAATGTCTTGTATCGGACACTTCAGCGCTTTGCCGATCAGGTCACCTGGCGAAGCCTGAAACTCGGTGTTGAAGAAACCATGCTGCGCGCAGACGGATATCCGTCAGGATTGACGGTCAAAGCCATGGCTGTCCCGGGAAAGCCTCCGGTACATTTGGAAGGGCTCGTCTCGCCAGTTGATCCGGAAATGAATGTTGGACTCAGGTTTCGCCAATCCACCAACGGGCGAGTGCTGGCCTATCTTTCTGCCGTCGGCAGTATCACGCCCTCCGTCTACGATGGGCTGGAAGGCGCAGATTGCGTCATGTTTGATGGCACCTTTTGGTCGAACGATGAGCTGTCCGCACAGGGCTTCCTGGAGAAGTCAGCCAAAGATCTGGCACATTGGCCTGTCGGGGGGCAGGGGGGGGGTCTTTCGATGCTCTCGAATATCACTTCTCCTCGGCGAGTGTTCATTCACATGAACAACACCAATCCGATGCTGAAGGAAGATTCCCCTGAGCGGAAGATCGTCGAGGCAGCGGGATGGGAGGTTGCCTGGGATGGGATGGAGGTCAGGCTATGACGGAAGAGCAACATCGAGGTCCGCTTTCAGAAGAAGCCTTCGTGGACTGGCTCACGCGTGAAGGTACTACCCGCTACCATGACCACCATCCCTTCCACAAGCTCATGCACAGCGGGAATTTGACGAAGCTACAGCTTCAACAATGGGTCCTGAACCGGTACTACTACCAAACGCGTATTCCGATCAAGGATGCCCTCATCGTGTCGAAGTCTGAGGACTCAAACTTTCGGCGGATCTGGCTCCGTCGTATTCAGGACCAGGACGGCCAACACGAAGGGCAAGGAGGACTCGCTTCCTGGCTAGAGCTGGCCCGAGGCGTGGGTCTCGACGTCGACGAGGTCAGGAACTTTCAGTTAGTGCTCCCTGGAGTTCGGTTCGCCTGTGACGGATACATACAGTTCGTCCGCGAGAGCCCGCTTCTCGAAGCTGTGGCGTCCTCACTCACGGAGTTGTTTGCTCCTGCTCTCATGGCCCAGCGCCTAGAGGCTTGGAAGCACCATTATCCCTGGGTGAGCTCAGAAGCCCTGGGATATTTTCAGATGCGTATTTCCCGTGCAAGCCTTGATTCGAAGCATGCCATCGAGTGGGTGGTCCAGCACGCCATCACATACGAGCTTCAGGAACGATGTGTGCGCGCCTTAATTAGGAAGGCGGAGATTCTGTGGCACATGCTCGATTGCATGTCTATGGCATATGTCGAACCAGGACGAGGACTAGAAGGGGCTACCTATGACCAGCGCCACAGCCAGGCCGCAGCTCAGTCGTAAAGTACGCCTTCGTTTCGATCGAAGAACCGGTCGCTACATGCTTCTGTACCCTGAAACGGGGCTTGAGCTGAACAGGACCGCGACGGAGATTGCATGTCTTTGCACGGGAGAATGCACAATCGACGACATTGCGCAGCACCTGGCTCGGATCTATGTCGATCTCTCCACTGCTGAAATCAAGCGAAACGTGCACGACTTTCTGAATACCCTTGCTGGCCGTGGCCTGCTTCAAGGTCTGCAATGAATCACGAGTATCGCCCCTACACGTTGATCGCTGAGATCACCTACCGGTGTCCCCTGCGATGCCCGTATTGTTCGAATCCTATTGATTACGCACGCCATGGGGCCGAGATCGACACGGACACATGGCTTCGCGTCTTTCACGAAGCGGAGGCACTTGGTGTCGTCCAGCTCAACTTGACAGGGGGCGAACCGTTGCTGAGGGATGACCTCGAACTGTTCATTGAGAAGGCGAGCAAGCTCGAGCTGTATACGAACCTGATCACGAGCGGCATCCCGCTGACCTTCGAGCGTCTCTCTCGGTTTCGCGCACTTGGACTCAATAGCGTGCAACTGTCTATCCAGGGTACACGGCCGCCAGAATCAGACCGCATCGCCGGAGCACCATCCTTCCACCGGAAGCTCGAGGCCATGCATTGGGTCAAATCGCTCGAACTCCCGCTGACTATGAACGTCGTGCTCCATCGGGACAATATCGCGGATATTGCGGATTTCATTAAGCTGGCCGAGGACTTTTCTACTGACCGAATTGAACTGGCGAACGTGCAGTATCTTGGATGGGCCCTGCAGAACCGCTCCGCACTTCTGCCCACTCGGGAACAACTCGAGCGCGCGCGGACCGTTGCGGAACATGCACGAGGGCGGCTTCAGGGGAAAATGGAAGTGGTGTTCGTCACTCCTGACTATTATTCGGTTTACCCCAAGTCCTGTATGGATGGGTGGGGACGCCGGTTCATCGTGGTGAATCCAGAGGGGTTTGCGCTCCCCTGTCATCTAGCACAGACGATACCGGGGCTGCACTTTGAAAATGTCAGGCAGTGCCATCTTGAAGAGATTTGGCATCATTCCTCCAGCTTTAATCAGTTCCGTGGAGACGGATGGCTGCCCGATCCATGCCGAACCTGTGATCGCCGTGCCAGAGACTTTGGAGGATGTCGCTGTCAGGCCTTTCATGTGACGGGGAACGCTGGCGCTACCGATCCTGCTTGTTCTCTCTCCCCAGATCATGGCCGAATCGAATCAGCCCGACGCCAGGCGAGTCACTTGGCCGGCCTGCCGGTCTTGTTCGAATACCGGAGCGGTCGAGGGTTCACTCAAACATGATCCGGCGTATGGATGTCAGCCTAGTAATTTTGCTCGTGCTGGCCGTCTTCGCCGGTTTGTTCGCTTTTGTGAAGGACCGCTCTCTGCCGATGGAGGGACTTTATGCAAGCGGTCGACTTTTCGGGAGCGTCTGGATTGAATTGCTGTTGGGCTTTATCATTGCGGGGCTTCTTGAAGTGCTCATCTCTCCCTCTGAGATCACCTCGTGGCTGGGAACTGAGTCCTCCACGCGAGGAATCCTCATGGGGTGGCTGGCCGGCCTGGTGATTCCAGGAGGACCCTACCTGCTCTTTCCCATTGCCGCAAGTCTTTTCAAAAGCGGCGCGGCTCCAGGAGCCTTGATCACGCTGATTACCGCGAAGACGTTGGTGAGCCCGATCAGAATGCTCACCTATGAGGCTCCTCTTCTGGGTTGGCCCTTCACCATTGCGCGATGTCTGCCAGCCATACTCCTTCCCCCGTTAATGGGAATACTTGGACAGTGGGTCTTCAATCTATTCATGAGGAAGTAATCATGAACACGGACCACAGGAACAAAGGCAATACGATGCGTCGCGTTGTTGTGCTGGTGTTCTCCTCAATGATCTTGTTATTCGTCGCGTGCCAGATCTACGCGTCCTCTCTCCCTTTGGACAAGATTAAGCTTCCCCCTGGTTTTGTCATCACGGTCTACGCGGACAATGTTCCAAATGCGCGTGGCATGACACTTGGGCAGAACGGCACGCTGTTTATCGGTACCAAGGACAAAGGCAACGTCTACGCCGTAGTGGACAGAGACGGCGATCAACGCGCTGATGAAGTGTTGACAATCGCCCGCGGCCTGCAAATGCCGGTGGGCGTCGCCTATCGGAACGGCTCCTTGTATGTCTCGGCGGTCGATCGCATCCTGCGTTTCGACAAGATCGAACAACGGCTGACGAACCCGCCCTCCCCGATGGTGATCACTGACCGATTTCCGACAGAGAAGCATCATGGATGGAAATTTATCGCCTTCGGTCCTGACGGGAAGCTCTATGTGCCCGTCGGAGCGCCGTGCAATATCTGTGACTCCGATCCGGACCGCTACGCGTTAATCGCCCGCCTCAATCCGGATGGGAGCGGGTACGAGATCGTCGCGCACGGGGTCCGGAACTCGGTCGGATTCGATTGGGATCCGAGGAACCATGAGTTGTGGTTTACAGACAATGGTCGGGATTTGCTCGGGGATGATCAACCGCCGGATGAGCTCAATCATGCGTCGAAACCGGGGATGCACTTCGGTTATCCCTATTGCCATGGCGGCACGATCCCCGATCCTGAGTATGGCGGCCAACACGCGTGCCGTGAATTCACGCCTCCGGTCGTTGCGCTTGGCCCCCATGTCGCCTCATTGGGGATGCGCTTTTACACGGGCAAGATGTTTCCCTCGGAATATCAGAACCAAATCTTCATTGCGGAGCATGGCTCGTGGAATCGGAGCAAAAAAATAGGCTATCGGATCACGTCGGTATCACGAGATGGGCAAGGGCAGTATCGCTATTCGGTCTTCGCGGAAGGGTGGCTTCAGGGACAAGAGGCCTGGGGACGTCCCGTTGATGTCCTCGCCATGCCCGATGGCGCTTTGTTGGTTTCAGACGATTTGGCAGGTGTAATTTATCGGATCAGCTATAGAAAACCATAATGGACAACCTTCTCTCTCCCGGGCTCGACCGAGGTGGTAATCATCATGGAGTCCGAAATAAGAAATCGCTTCATCGATCAGTCTCTCCTGGCAATACTATGCCGAGGTGAACACATTACAAGGCAGCGTGGGAATTCGGGAAAGTCAGCGGCCAGGGCCACCCTGAGGAGACAGAAGTATGCTGAAATCTAATCCTCATGTGTGGTTCAAGCCGCCTGTGATTTTGTGCTATGGGGTCGCGGCTCTGTCCGTGACCGGCGCGCTCATCATCGCCCGGTGGTTAGAAATCAATTTGCAAATTGCTCCAGTATCGCTGTTTCTTTGCGCCATCATGTTGAGCGTCTGGTTTGGTGGAATCCGGCCGGGCTTGCTCGCGACGCCTCTCTCCGTTCTGGCTTTCGCTTACTACTTCGTGCCTCCGATCTCCTCCTTTGCTGTGGAGGGCAAGGAGATACCGCGCTTTCTCATTTTTGTGCTGTCAGCCATTTATATTGTTCCACCGGTATTTTCGAGGAGTCACAGTCGTTGACTGGGCAGGAGCCAATCATTCACAATTGGAGGGATATATGGGAACCAACGATCGTTCCGTGCAGTTTGCCGGGGACACTCTCGGCCGACAACGTCACATTTGCGCTTTCTTCAACAGCGTCGACGAGGAGCACAGGGTGCTTCGCTCGTTTATCAAAGAGGGCCTTGATCGGGGAGAAAAGGCTTTCCACATCGTGGATCCCGAGCTACGAGAAGAGCATCTGAAGCGGCTCACTGAAGCCGGGGTCAGTGTGGAGCGGGCAATGGGGTCGGGCCAGCTTGAGGTGCGGCCGTGGCAGCACGCTTACCTCCGCGGAGATCGGTTCGACCAGGACGCCATGCTGGCCTTAATCGAAGAAGTGCTCCAGTCGGGCGCAGCAGCAGGGTATCCGCTCACGAGGCTGCTGGCGCATATGGAATGGGGGTGCCTCGACAAACCAGGAGTCGACGACCTGGTGGAATATGAGACACGCCTCAACTACGTACTTCCCAAGTACGACGATCCGGTGATCTGTACGTACGATCTGTCGAAATTTAGCTCTGCTGTGATAATCGACGTCATGCGGACGCACCCGGTCGTGCTGATCGGCGGGGTGCTGCAGGAGAACCCGTTCTTCGTTCCTCCTGACCAGTTCCTCCTTGAGATCCGGGAGCGACGGTCGGGTCGCAGGAGCGCAAGCATGGCGAACTAAATGCTGAGAGATCCCGATGCTGAGATCCTCCGGCTGAGAGCAGCGCTCAGGGATCTCGTGGCACTGTCCACGATCCCGGCGGCGTGGGTAGGGAGAGAACCGTCTGCCATCGCCGCGGGGCTTGCCGACGTACTGGCCGGATCGTTGTACCTCGATTTCGCTTTTGTGCGTTTGTGCGATCCCAAAGGGGGTGCCCCAATTGAAATGACGCGGGGGAACGCATGGAAAGCCTTCCCTGAATGGCTGCAACGTCACCTCGCCGTCGTCGGCCAGCTTTCGCGCAGGGAAATCGTTCCCGACCTTGGCGGCGCGGAGCCAATCCGCGGCATTGTCATTCCCATCGGTATCAATGCCGAGGGCGGGCTGGTTGCCGCGGCCTCTAACCGCACCGACTTTCCCACCGAGATTGATCAGCTGCTGCTTTCGGTGGCTGCGAATCACGCCGCGACAGCATTTCAGAGCGCGCGCCTTGAGCAGGAGCTTCGTCAAGCCCGCACCGAGCTCGAGATCAAGGTAGCGGAACGGACCGCCGAATTGCGTCGGGCCGCTACCTATTTAGCGGAGGCGCAAAGGTTGAGCCACACGGGCAGTCTCGGCTGGAGTGTGTCCAGCGGCGAAATCTTCTGGTCAGAGGAAACTTACCACATCTTTGAATACGATCGAACAGCCCAGCCCACATTGGAGCTGGTACTGCAGCGAGTGCATCCCGATGACAGAGCTCTCGTGCAGCAGATTATCAATCGCGCATCTAACGAGGAGACACATTTTGACATTGAGCATCGTTTGCTGATGCCGGACGGTGCAGTCAAGTATCTCCACGTCTTAGCTAATGCGTTGCAGGATTCACCAGGCCATCTTGAGTTTGTCGGGGCCGTGACCGACATTACGCCGATCAAGCAAGCCGGAGAAGCCCTACGTTTAAGTGAGGAGCAATGGCGGGATGTCTTTGAAAATAACCCGACCATGTACTTCATGGTGGATTCGGCCGGTACCGTTCTGTCGGTGAACCCCTTTGGCGCTGGGCAACTCGGCTACACCGTCAACGAATTAGTCGGTCATTCCGTGCTGAATGTCTTTTATGAGGCCGATCGAGAAGCCGCCCAAAGAAACGTCGGTATCTGTTTGGAACAACTGGGCCGCTCGATGAACTGGGAATTGCGCAAGGTTCGCAAGGACGGCACGATGCTCTGGGTCCGCGAAACGGCCAGAGCTGTCCACAGGGCGAACGGCCCAATCGTCTTGGTCGCGTGCGAAGACATCACCGAGCGCAAGCGCACCGAGGCGAAGTTGGAGCAGGCGTTCCAGGAAATCCAGGTCTTAAAAGACCAACTCTACAAAGAGAACCTGGCCCTGAAAGAGGAAATTGACCGGTCGTCAATGTTCGAAGAGATCGTCGGCGCCTCTCCTGTTCTGCAAGACATGCTTGCCCGCATCGCCAAGGTGGCGCCGACAGGCTCCACCGTGCTCATCACCGGGGAAACAGGGACTGGGAAGGAACTCATCGCCCGTGCCATTCACAAACGATCGCAGCGGTCCTCGCGGGCATTTGTGAATGTGAACTGCGCCGCGACCCCCCCGTCATTGATCGCTTCTGAATTGTTCGGTCATGAGAAAGGCGCGTTCACGGGCGCGCTGCAGCGGCGCCTCGGCCGCTTCGAACTCGCGGAAGGCGGGACGATCTTCCTTGATGAAATTGGGGAACTGCCGGCTGAGACGCAGATTGCCCTCTTGCGCGTGCTGCAGGAGCGCGAATTTGAGCGTGTCGGTGGAACGCACACGATTCGAGCAGACGTGCGGGTCATTGCAGCCACCAATCGTGACTTGAACGCAGCCATTGAGGCCGGCACCTTTCGGAGGGACCTGTATTATCGACTCAATGTATTTCCCATTGAGAGTCCTCCGTTGCGCGAACGACAGGACGACATCCTCCTCCTGGTGGAGTACTTCATCGATCGCTATGCCAGTAAAGCGGGGAAGAAAATACGGAGCGTCAACAAGAAGACCCTCGAGCTGCTTCAGTCGTACCCCTGGCCTGGGAACATTCGCGAGCTCCAGAACGTGATTGAGCGGTCCGTCATTCTCTGTGAGACGGAGACCTTCTCGATCGACGAGAGTTGGCTCTCACAGAAGACTCCGCCGACGGGGCCGGCAGGTCAGCCGCTCTCCGACCAGCTTGTGACTCAGGAGAAAGCCATGATTGAGGCGGCCTTGGCGGAAGCCAGAGGCCGAGTGTCCGGACCGTCGGGGGCGGCCGCCAAGCTCGGCCTTCCGCCATCGACGCTGGAATCGAAGATCCGGTCACTGAAGATCAGCAAGCATCGCTTCAAACCCATCTAGTGCCGTTCCAACTCGTTTCGCCGGCTTCTGGCGAAATCTACGTTTCAGTTAGAGCCTCATCTAGCGAGTTCTTCCTCTACGCTATTAATCACAAGAAGTTGGAACGGCACGAGCTGCGATAAGACGCTCCCGCCAAACGCCCCCGGTCAGTTTTCACGACCTTTCGCCAATTTGCGAAAACTCGCGCCGGTGTCATTCGTGACCTGGAGGAGTTTCCAGTGGTTACGAGTGGCCTTTATATTGCTATACGACAGAAAACGATGGTGGTTTCGAGAAAACGGTGCCGGCATCGCACGCGGCGCACAGTGCTATCGCAGCCGATATGCCGTTCGCAATGTTAGACCGGACGGTTCATGCCATTGGACCTGACGGCTCAGGAGAGACGCGTCCCGTGCAATATATTGATGCACCAACCAGCGTGAACTCCGGAAACCGGGAGTGCAGCTTATGAAACGAAACATATCCAATAGGAACTGGACACGAAGGACGATGATGCTCAGTTCGGTCTGGCTCATTGGCTCGATGCTGGCACGCTCGGTCTTTGCCGACCAGGCACCCAATCCCGGAACACCAACGACAAGGCCGGACGGGAAGGGTGCGATGGCGGCTGAGCGAAAGCCAAATTGGCGCGAACATGGCATCACGATCATTCCCGGGTCGCAGCTCGACCTCAATACGCCTCAAACGCCCGGCATGACCAGAGCCGCCGCGATCACCCATGCCCGGACAGGCGCGAACAAACTGTGGGTGGGCACGGTCGCCGTCCAGGCCGCTGCCAAAACGGGTGCTCACCACCATGGAGAATTGGAAAGCGTTCTCTATGTGATTAGCGGCCGGGGGCGCATTCGATGGGGTGAGCACCTGGAGTTTGTCGCCGAGGGAGGCCCTGGCGATTTCATTTACATTCCCCCGTTCGTTCCCCATCAAGAGATCAATGCGAGCACGACTGAGATTCTCAGCTGCGTGGTGATCCGGAGCGGTCAAGAGCCGATCGTCGTCAATCTGGATCTCGAACCCGCTGAGCCGCCGGAAGAGGTCTATTGGGTTGACCCCACTCACCCGCGTCCATGACGCACGCGCAAGCGCGCCAAGCCAGATCAGCACGAAAGGAGAACGACGATGAGTATTCCGGGTATTCCAGGAGAAGGATTCAAAACCGTCGGGCAGATCAACGGAACCGATCTCACGCTGGTTGGAGTCGGCCAGGATGCGATGGCGGTCGCCGTCGAATTGCTGTCGAACCACGCGGCAGGTGCGCCTGTTGTCGATGGTGAAGGGAAGATTGTCGGGTTCATCAGCGAGATCGACCTGCTCGACGCCATCGAGTCCGGGAAAGATTTGGAGCGGCTCCACGCCCAAGACATCATGACGAAGAACCCGGTGATCGTCCAGGGATCCACAACGTTGGCGGACGCCTTCAAACTCATGAAGGAGAACAACTTTGTGGATTTGCCTGTCGAGCACGAAGGAAGGGTCCTCTATTCTGTGTCCCGGCATGACCTCCTCCGGGCATTGATCGGCCTGGGGCCATCCGAGCATTGAGCGGTCTGGGCCTGAGTCATACGCGGGGACATGAGCCTGTCTCGAATGGAGAGCCGAATGGGCCCGCGCGGGGCCGGTGTGGAGCTCAACCGGAGGCGTTCTGCTGGCCATGGGCGCTGCCGTCGGATTGATGGCGCTCATGCTGCCCGCCGCGTGCAAGACGATGCCTCAGAACGCAACGGACACCGCAGTGGCTTCGGCGGTCCTTGGATACACCAAAGAGCAACTAATCGGGTGCGCAGGTCCGCCCGTTGAAGACGTCATGTCGAACGACTCCGACCGACCAGGCGTTCGCGTCTTACGGTACGCTCGCATGGCGTCAGTGCTCGAAGAATCCTTTCCGGTCGCCAGGAGCAGCTTCCCGGAGGTGCGTCATGGCTGCATGGCCACACTCTCTCTCGCGGGAGACCGAGTGATCGATGTCCACATTGTCGGCCTGTGAAGTAGAAACAACGACGGCAGAAAGGACTCAGAAGGTCGCCTGATGATGTGATTAGTTTGCATAGCGCTAAGGCTTCCGTACACGTTCGTCGTGGCGGCGATCCTCTTCAGGTGGTGCCGTACAAGATTCCCCGCAGGTGCGCGGCCACCTATTATCCGGAGACCAACGTCCTGGTGTCGGTCAGGAGTGTCGCAGATAGGAGCAACCAGCCCGCTTCCAAGTCGGTCCGGATCACTCTGACGCCGTCAGTGTCGCAGCACGTCGAGGTGACCGGGCCATGAAAGGAGGTAGGAGATGGACACGACCAGACGGGATGTTCTGAAATTGGGCATTGCGGTGGCCGGTATGACGGCGGGGTTGATGGCGCAATCCTCTGCGGAAGGCGTTACGGCACCGCCAACTCCGACTTCAACCCGTAGGGGTGACATGCTGTACCGAACGCTTGGGAGCACTGGTGAACAGGTGTCGGTGATCGGTCTCGGTGGGTATCATATCGGACAC
>Ga0066685_10000286_pt1 | contig 16145 bp, 10 predicted proteins | sample GraSoiAngelo_134_FD_62305 | JGI IMG/M metagenome (GOLD analysis project Ga0066685, IMG submission 62305) | Grasslands soil microbial communities from the Angelo Coastal Reserve, California, USA - 14_0929_05_30cm | ecosystem: Environmental > Terrestrial > Soil > Grasslands | place: USA...
GAACCCCCAGAATCCGGTGTATCTGAATAAGCTCGGAATTGCGCTGCACCAACAGGCAGCTCTGGGGGCGGCGCTAAAGTATTACGAACGTGCGTCGAAGGTTGATCCTTCCTACGCCGATGCGCAAAACAACATCGGGACAATTTGGTATCAGCGGAAGAAGTACGGCCGCGCCATCAAGGCGTATCAAAGAGCGATCACCATTCGTAGCGACATGGCCGTCCTCCACAGCAACCTTGCCTATGCGTATTTTGGCGAAAAAAAATACCAGCAGGCCATCTCCTCGTTCCGTCAAGCGCTGGCGTTGGATCCACAGCTGTTCGAGCACAATAGCTCGAGGAGCGGGTCGATTCTGCAGGACCGCTCTGTGGGTGACCGGGGGCGATTCTATTTCCTGCTTGCCAAGTCGTTCGCGGAAGCCGGCAACCTGGAGCGTTGTCTGATTTACCTGCGAAAGGCCAAGGACGAAGGCTACAAAGAGCTGTCGGCCGTGAAGACCGACCCCTCTTTTGCAGCGGCCCTGAAAGATCCAGCGATGCAAGAAGTTCTTACTCCCAAGTCCCCCGGCGGCACGCAACCCTGAACCGATTTCGATCCGCACGTCCACCGCGAAACGTGCGGTTGCGTCTGTTACAATGCAACAGACATGGGGCGCCCTTTCCTCAGCGCGCGTTATCTGGTTTTACTCTCCGTCGTCGTCGTTTTTGAAACCACTTCGGTTGCCGCGCAACCACCCGCTCCCTCTCCGCGAGCGGGAACTGCCGCAGCTTATCAACACGGGATCTATCTGGTTTTTCCGTTTGAAAATGCCGGCGCATCTCCACGATTGGATTGGCTGGGTGAGGGCCTGGAGGAGTTGACTATCCAGCGGCTGTCGGGAGCCGGCGAGCAGGTGTATTCGCACGCGGGGCGGCTTGTCGAACTGGAACGGTATGGCCTGCCGCGTTCTTCGAAACTGAGCCGCGCGACCATGCTTCATATTGCCGAAGACCTCGACGCGGATTTTGTGGTTTTTGGCCGGTTTTCGGTGGACGGGACGTCGCTCACCATCGAGTCACGGATGCTAAAGGTGAGTCCGGCGCGACTGCTGCCGGCGTTGCGGGAAACCGGTAAGTTGGATTCGCTTATGGACCTGCACTCCCGGTTGGTCTGGCGAATGCTCTCCGCATACGATCGTAATTATTCGCTGAGTCTCGCGGAGTTCACAAAACGCCAGCGTCCGCTGCGTCTCGATGCATTTGAACATTACATTCGCGGCGTGCTGGCCAGCGAGGATGATGCACGTTTGCGGGAACTGCGGGAAGCGGCGCGTCTGGAGCCGGAATGGCCGGAACCCGACTTCGCGTTGGGGGAAGCTTATTTCATGCGGCGCGACTACGATTCCGCGCTCCTGTGGTACGCCAAGGTGCCAAGAGCTCACGATCGCTATGTGGAAGCGTTCTTCGCGACGGGCGTTTGCCGGCTTCTGCTTGGTCAGCCCGATCACGCGGAGGAAGTGTTCATTTCGTTGCAGGAGGCCTTGAAGAACAACAGGGTCTCCACGGCGGACCTGCCGGAAATTCTGAATGACCTGGCGATTGCGCGGGCACGGCAGGGCAAGACGGCTGCGGCGCAAGCCGATTTTCGCCGCGCGGCCGACTTGGATCCCGACGAAGACGACTATGCCTTCAATCTTGGCCTGCTTGCGTTACAGACCAACGATGCCGCCGCTGCGGCGGCGTATTTCCGCGAAGCCGCGGAGCGCGAGCCGGATAACTCGGAAGACCGGGCGCTGCTGATACTGTCCCTGGAAAAAGCCGGCAACATAACCGAGGCCGACCAGGAACGCGAGGCGGCGAACGAAACCTTTGGCCCCAACGGACTCCCGGCGATTCACCTGGACGCGAAGAACGAAACGCTGGCGCGGCTGAATCGCGTCAAGACCGAGCTCGACGTAACGGCTCTTCACGCGGAGATTGAATCGGCGGAGCTTCCTGCGAGCGCGGCTGCTTCCGCTGCTTCGAGCGACACACCTGCAACGCGCATTCGGCGCGGTCGGCAGGAACTCTCCGCGGGACACGCCGATGCTGCGGAGAAGGAATTTCGTGCTGTTCTTGCGGATGATCCCAGCAGCGGCGCCGCGCACCGCGGGCTTGCGGAAATTGACCGCCGCCAGGGCAAGCTGGATGATGCGGTGAAGGAATTGCAGGCTTCGCTGGTAGCGCGAGATTCCGCGGTAGTGCGAACGATGCTGGCGAGAATCTACCTCGAACAGAAGAAGCCGGATCTCGCGCGGGCGGAACTCGAGAAAGCGCTCAAGCTGGCGCCGAACTATGCAGAAGCCAAGCAACTGTTTGAACACCTGCAGAACTCCAAGCCAACCGAGAAAAAACCAGGCGGAGGTGCCGAATGAGCGATTGGTGGCATAAAATGAAGCGCTCCTTTTATCCCTGGCGATCCGCATTTGTTGCCGCCCCCTTCCTTTTTTGTGTCCTGGGTGCTGCCGTAGTTTTCTTGCTGATGCCTGCGGTTGCGGCGGACCAGCACTCGTCCGTTTCCGTCGTTCTGGAGCTTAGTCTTGATGGCGAAGTGGAGCCTATCTTGGCCACGTACATCGACGAAGGACTTGCCGACGCGGCGCGGCGCCACGCCGCGCTGGTTCTGATCACCATGGATACGCCGGGCGGGCTGAGCGATTCGATGAAGGACATGATCCAGCACATCCTGGCCTCAGCAGTGCCGGTGGCCGTTTACGTTTCACCGACCGGTGCGCGCGGCGCGTCGGCGGGTTTCTATATTCTTCTAGCCGCGGACATTGCCGCCATGGCTCCCGGCACACATGCAGGCGCGGCTTCGCCCATCATCGCGATCGGGGGATTCCCTCAGCAAATTGATGAAGTTTTTCGAAAGAAGATCAACCAGGATGCGATGGCGTTTCTGCGGAGTTTCACGGACCGGCGCGGCCGCAACCCGGAATTGGCGGAAAAAGCCATTACCGAGTCGAAAGCCTTTACCGAGAAAGAGGCACTGGATGGGAAAATGATCGATTTGATTGTGAGCTCGCCCGATGATTTGTTACGGCAACTGGATGGGCGAACAATCAAGCGCTTCGACGGAACGCAGGTGCCATTGGTCCTGAAGAGTCCGGTGCGAACGCCCTTTGCACTCTCGGCGCGGCAGAAGTTTCTGGCGCGCATCGTCCAGCCCGACGCTTTTTTTGTGCTGCTGATTCTTGGTGTTCTTGGCCTCTATACCGAATTCACGCATCCGGGAGTGATCGCTCCGGGTGTTATCGGTGGTATCTGCTTGATTCTCGCGCTTTACGCCATGAATTTTCTGCCTGTGAATCTTGCGGGTCTGTTCCTGATTGCGCTGGCCCTGGCGTTTTTCATTCTTGAAGCTAAGGCTCCAAGTCACGGCATACTGGCCTTCGGGGGAGTTGTGTCGATGTTTCTGGGCGCGATCTTTCTGATTCGCTCGCCACTTACTTCCGGAGGAGTGAGTGTAGGAGTGGCGCTGGCAGGGACGCTGCCCTTCGCGGTGCTAGCCGTATTTCTGATGCGGCTGGTTTTGCGGTCGCGGCAATGGAAAACGTCGACGGGAAAGGAAGAGCTGATCGGAGCGCGGGGCGTCGCGGTTGCGCGGCTGTCCGCAGGAGCTGAGGGCATGGTTCGCGTGCATGGCGAACTCTGGCGGGCCGAAGCTTCGCGGCCCGTGCAGGAAGGCGAGACCGTCATGGTTTTGCGTATCGAGGGATTGAAGCTTTACGTTGAGCCGGCCGGTGTGGCTGTCTCGGCAGCGAAATAAGAATTCTTACCTTCAGGAGGAGAAGATGGAGATCAGTTTCATCGGGATGGCGTTGATCGTGGGCCTCGTGCTCATCTGGTTTTGGAATTCGCTGTACATCATCAAGGAGTGGGAGCGCGGCGTGGTACTTCGGCTCGGACGATTGATACCCGAGGCAAAAAGCGCCGGCATAAATCTTGTTTTTTGGCCCATTGAAACACTCTACCGCATCAACATGCGGATTGAGACGCTCGACGTTCCGCCACAGGACATCATCACGCGAGACAACGTTTCAGTGAAGGTCAATGCGGTTTGCTACTTCCGCGTGGTCGACGCCAACCAGGCGCTTTCGCAGGTTCAGAACTACACGTATGCGACTTCGCAGCTCGCGCAGACGACCATTCGCAGTGTCGTCGGGCAGTTTGAACTCGATGAAATACTCTCGCAGCGCGATAAGGTCAACGCCAAGCTCCAGATCATACTCGACACAGACACCGAACCTTGGGGCATCAAGGTTTCCAAAGTCGAGGTGAAACAGGTCGACATCCCCGAACAGATGCAGCGTGCCATCGCAAAGCAGGCGGAGGCCGAACGCGAGCGCCGCGCAAAAATCATTCACGCTGAAGGAGAGTTCGAAGCTTCACAGAAACTCGCGGATGCCGCGAAAGTTCTGGCCACGCAGGCTTCCGCAATCCAGCTCCGTTACTTGCAGACGCTGACGGAGATAGGTGTCGAGAAGAACACAACGATTGTGTTTCCCTTGCCTATCGATATCATTAATCAGTGGACTAAGAATTTAGGGGGGCCGCAGAAATAAGCATGGCTTCTGGCGGAAAACGAGGGGGCGTCGGAGAGCGTGTGCTCGAAAGCCGGCATGTTATCGGCCTGTTCATGCTGATGCTGCTGTTTTCGGGCGTGTTTTTTACGCTCGGCTACGTCATGGGGCGCAACCAGTACGATAGCCCCGTGCGTGCCTCAACAGATTTCTTCAAGAAGCCGGAGAATTCCGTTTTTCCCAAGTCGGACGGCAGGTCGAAGCGCACCAGCAGTCCCGCTCCTTCCGCCACCCCGACGGATACAGCGGCGCCGCCGAATTCGGATTGGGAGTTTTATCACGCCGGCGACAATAAGAAAACCGAAGACCATCTGAAGCCCGCAGCGTCTCCAACCGCGCCAGCACAAAAAAACGTGCCCGTGCTTGTGAGGTCCACCGCGCCGCCGAGAACCTCCGGCGGTTCATCGAAAACTCTGAACACGCCACCCATTCCAGGGGGTAGTTATACCTTGCAGGTGGCGGCGCTGACAAAAGAAGCGGATGCGCTGGAACTCGCGACGCGTTTGCAGAAGAAAAACTTTCCCGCGTTCGTTCTTTCTCCGCATGCCGACAAGTATTACCGCGTGCAAGTCGGCCCTTACGCCGATCCGAAGGCCGCCGACGCGGCCAGGATAGGCCTCAAGGGCGCAGGTTTTAGAGCCATCGTGAAGCACTGATGCCTCGGGGCAGTTGGCTCTCCTATCTTCGCGTGCAGGCCGGTGCGGAAATACCTGCGGGCTTGCGTCTCATAGTTGGCGCCGTGTCTGGTGCCGCGCTTTCGCTCTCCTACACTGGTCTCTATCTGAGTATCTATTCCTGGCTTTGCATTGGGATTCTTCTCTTTTCCCTGTTTGGCGCGCGAGCTCGCGTGGCGTCTAGTTGCGGATTTCTACATGGGCTTCTTTTTGTCCTAACGTCAGTGCCATGGATTGCGACGGTTCTTGCCGTTCACGGCGGCCTCTCGGTGGCCGGTGGATGGGGCCTCTTGCTGTTGATCGCCATTACCTGGGGAATTCTCACTGGCGCTTTTGCTTGGACCGTTCACCGGGTGTCCCTTCAAAGTATCGAGCTGGCATGCATAGGTGCGCCATTTATCTGGGTGACGTTCGAGTTTGTTCGCGCACATCTGCCGGAAATTAGTTTTCCATGGAACTTGCTTGGCTATCCCGCAGCTGCCAATCTGGGCCTCGTTCAGCTCACCACCATCACGGGAATCTACGGGCTATCCTTTCTCGTAGCGTGTTTCAACGCATTGCTCGCATGGACGAGCAGTTCCGGCACGCTGACGCCTCGCGGGCGCATGGCATGCGCGGCCATTGCTACGGCGATACTTTTGGGCGGCACGCTGGCCGGGCCGCGACTTGTACCCCAAGCGCAAGCTCATCATTTCGCCCGCGCCGTTCAGCTCAATTTCCCGGAGGTGGACTCGTACGCCGCGGATTGGTTCCCGGCGCACGCGGCGGACCTCGAGGAAATCGAACGACTGAGCCTTGCCCCTGCGGCGGAAAAACCGGACCTTCTGGTCTGGCCTGAAGCGCCCGCGCCTTTCTCGTTTCAAGATTCACAATTCGCAAAGATTGCCTCAACACTGGCGATCCGCTTCGGGCACCCATTCCTGGCAGGGGCCATCGAATGGAAATCACCGGTGAACGCGTCCGACACGGCGCCCCAAGGCAGTCTCCTGCCGTACAACAGCGCGCTGCTGTTTGATGCGCAAGGCCGGCGCACATTCGTATACGACAAGGTCCATCTCGTTCCGTTCGGCGAGTATGAGCCGTTTCCATTGATCCATCGCGTAGTGACCAGTGTGTCCGGCGAAGTCGGCGGCTTCCACAAGGGAAACAAGTACGTTGTCGGGCAGCTTCCGCAGGGGAATAGCTTCGGTGTCTTTATCTGCTATGAAGCGATCTATCCGGGCGAAGTGCGCCGGTTTGCCGCCGGCGGTGCGCAGCTATTCATCAACATTTCGAATGACGGATGGTTTGGAAGGTCCGCCGCCGCCGAGCAGCATCTGCGCATGGCGCGGGTGCGCGCCGTGGAAAACCGCCGCTGGATCGTGCGCTCCACGAATAATGGCTTTACGGTTTCGGTCGATCCCTACGGCCGCGTCTTCGAGCCGCTCCCCCCGGATGTGCGCGCCGCGATCGATCTTCCTTATGATTTTCGAACTGACGAAACGATTTACGCGCGCTTTGGGGATGGGTTCGCCTGGCTCTGTGTGCTCGTTTCCGTTATTCTAGTTGCGGCAACTTTTCGAAAGGCCAAGTGACGTCCGTCCCTGACGGGCGCTTTACCAGAAAAAACATGATCCTCGAAGATCTCCAGCATCATTACGAAGGGCTCAATCAGCGCGTTACCCTCGTGCGGAGCTATCTTTGACGCGCCACAGTATCGTGAGCGCCTGAAGGCTCTCGAGGCACGTGTGGCCGACCCCAATTTTTGGAACAACCAGGAAGCTGCGCAGAGCGTTCTGCGCGAGCGAAAGCGCGCCGAAGAGCAGATTGCCGCGGATGAGAAACTCACGTCGATCTCTGGCGACATCGAGACCTACATCCACCTTGCTCAAGAAGAGACTAACGTCGAGCAAAAAAACGATCTGCTGAAAGAGCTGGACCGCGAGCTCAATGCTGCGGATAGCTATGTCTCCGAACTGGAAACGAGGACGCTGCTCTCCGGCGAAAGTGACCACCTCAACGCCATCATGACCATCAAGCCCGGCGCGGGTGGTACGGAATCGCAGGATTGGGCATCCATCCTACTTCGCATGTACCTGCGATGGGCGGAGCGCCGGGGGATAACCGCCGCGGTCCTCGATGAGACTCCGGGAGAAGAAGCTGGCATCAAATCGGCGACGATCCAATTTTCCGGTGAAAATGCCTATGGTCTTCTCGCGGGGGAAACCGGCGTTCACCGTCTGGTTCGAATCTCTCCGTTCGATCAGGCCGCGCGGCGCCACACTTCTTTTGCATCCGTCTTCGTAATTCCTGAAATTGACGACCGTATCGAGATCAACATCCGTCCCGAAGACTTGCGCGTCGACACGTTCCGGTCGGGTGGCAAAGGTGGGCAAAACGTCAATAAGGTGGAGACCGCCGTCCGTATCACGCACATCCCAACCAACATCGTCGTGGGCTGTCAGGCCCAGCGCAGCCAGAGCAAGAATCGCGAGCTGGCCATGAAGATGCTCCGCTCGCGCCTCTACGATCTGGAAATCCAGAAGCGCCAGGCCCACACCGACAAACTTGACGAGAGCAAGCTGGACATTTCATTTGGCAGTCAAATCCGGTCCTATGTCATGCAGCCTTACCGCCTGATCAAGGACCACCGCACGAAGTTCGAAGTGGGCGATGTAGACCGGGTGATGGACGGTGATCTGGATCCCTTCATCCGCTCCTACCTGATGGCCAAAAAGACGAAAGGAAGGCTGGACATCCAGCCGGACGATGATGCAGACGCGGCCTAGCCCTGGCCCACTCCCAAGCAGCAATTCGCCGTTGGCAGCCTGATTTCGACCGTTCGACGCAGGAATAAGCTAGCCGGAATCAATACGTTGATTCTTCTCCGCGCGAATGGTAGTTTTGTAGGGTTTAGCAGAGAGCTGAATAATCAGGCGTGTATGCTAGCAGTGCATTCCCCTGCAAGTCACGAAGGAGAATTCGTTTGAGCGAAGCCTTACGCAACTTTTTATTTACGTCGGAGTCCGTCACCGAGGGCCATCCGGACAAAATTGCTGACCAGATTTCTGACTCCGTCCTTGACGAGGTTATGAAGCACGATCCGAAGGGGCGAGTCGCTTGCGAGACGCTTGTCACTACGGGCGTGGCGGTCATCGCTGGTGAAATCACCACCAGCGCGCACGTCAACTACGATGAGCTTGTACGCAGTACCATCCGTGGTGTCGGCTACGATCGCGCAAAGTACGGCTACGACGCAGACACCTGCGCCGTCATGTGCACGGTGAAGCGGCAGTCGCCGGACATCGCCATGGGCGTGGACACCGGCGGAGCGGGCGACCAGGGCTTGATGTTTGGCTTTGCCTGCGACGAAACAGAAGAATTGATGCCCATGCCCATCCAACTCGCCCACCGCCTCACGCAGCGCCTCTCCGAGATTCGCAAAGCCAATAAAGTTGATTTTCTCCGGCCCGATGGAAAATCGCAGGTCACCATCGAGTACCGCAACGGCCGCCCGGCCCGCGTCGATTGCGTGGTGATCTCCACGCAGCACAGCGAGAAGGTCTCCAACTCGGACCTGCGTGAGGCCATCACCGAATACGTCATTAAGCCGATTATTCCCGCCTCGATGCTGGACCCAAAAACCAAATATCACATCAATCCGACGGGCCGATTCGTCATCGGCGGTCCCATGGGCGACGCGGGTTTGACCGGCCGCAAGATTATCGTCGACACTTATGGGGGTTACAGCCGTCACGGCGGCGGAGCGTTCTCCGGCAAGGATCCCTCGAAGGTGGATCGCTCGGCTTGCTACATGGCGCGCTATATCGCAAAGAACATTGTGGCCGCGGGCCTGGCGCGAAAAACGGAGGTGCAATTGGCTTACGCCATCGGCGTCGCCGAGCCTGTCTCGGTCATGGCGGAAACCTTCGGCACCGCCAATGTGCCGGAAGAAAAAATCACCGCTCTGATCCGTGAAATCTTCATGCTGACGCCCAAGGCCATCATTGAAACGCTCAACCTGCGCCGTCCGATTTACAAGGCCACGGCTGCTTATGGCCACTTCGGCCGCAGCGGCGCGGGATTCACATGGGAGCGCACGGACCGCGCGGATGCTCTCCGCAAGGCCGCTGGCCTCGGGGCTGCCGCGACTGCCGAAGTCGGGGCGCGCAGCTAACTTCCAAGACTAGAGAAACATAGACCCGGCACGTGCGGGCCTTTGACCGGGGACGTTGGGTTTATTCCCCTTCCGAACGAAATCCACAATTGAGGAGCAAGACTTTGGCAATCGCTGAGCTGAAAAAGGGTGATGTAAAGGACATTGGGCTGGCCGATGCCGGCAAGCGCAAGATCGAATGGGCGGGACAGCAAATGCCCGTGCTCGAATCGATCCGCAAGCGCTTCGTCAAGGAGCAGCCGCTGAAGGGCCTGCGTGTCTCCGCCTGTTTGCACGTGACGAGCGAAACCGCAAACCTGATGATCGCGCTGCGTGACGGCGGCGCCGACGCGGTGCTGTGCGCCTCCAACCCGCTATCCACGCAGGACGAAGTCGCCGCTTCGCTGAATCGCGACTACAACATTCCTACTTTCGCCATCAAAGGCGAGGACAACGACACCTACTATTCGCACCTGAGCGCGGCGCTGGAGCACAAGCCGCAGTTCACCATGGACGACGGCGCGGACCTGGTCACCATGTTGTTGACCAAGCGTACCGAGCTCGTCCCAAACGTGATCGCCGGAACGGAGGAGACCACTACCGGGGTGATCCGTCTTCGCGCAATGGCCAAGGACGGCACGCTCAAGTATCCCATCATTGCGGTGAATGATGCGATGACCAAACACTTCTTTGACAATCGCTACGGTACCGGGCAGTCCACGATTGACGGTGTTATTCGCGCGACGAACGTTCTGCTTGCTGGTCTGAAGGTAGTCATTGCCGGTTACGGCTGGTGCGGGCGCGGCGTGGCCATGCGCGCCAAGGGCCTCGGCGCGGACGTGATCGTTACGGAAATCGACCCGGTAAAGGGCATCGAAGCTGTAATGGACGGCTTCCGAGTTATGCCCATGGCCGAAGCGGTGAAGGAGGGCGACGTTTACATCACCGTGACGGGAAACAAGAGCGTGATCCGCGGCGAGCATTTCGAAAAGATGAAGGGCGGGGCCATTGTTTGCAACTCCGGCCACTTCAACGTGGAGATTGACATCTCCGCGCTGGAAAAGATGTCCAGTGGCAAGCGCGAAGTGCGCCCGCTCGTGGACGAATATCAACTGAGGGATGGCCGCAAAGTTTACCTGCTTGCAGAAGGACGTCTTGTCAATCTGTCGACCGCCGAGGGACATCCCGCTTCGGTAATGGACATGAGCTTCGCCAACCAGGCGCTGTCCGCCGAATACCTTCGAGCGAACTACAAGAATCTCAAGCCGCAGGTGTATGTCGTGCCGGAGCATCTGGATAAGGAAATCGCGCGCCTCAAGCTCGATTCGATGGGACACAGACTGGACAAGCTCACGGCGGAGCAGGAACGCTATCTCGCTTCCTGGCAGGAAGGCACGTAACTCTCGCCGCCATTCCGGGCTGCTTGATGGTGTTATCTTTCTGCGGGGCGTAGCATTCCGACGGGTCGGAACAGTGCTGCGCCCTTATGCATTTGCTGACAGGTTTTTCAGTCTGACTTACACGCATGTGGGATCTCTGCACAAACGCGCTTGATACGGCCAAGCTGCGCGGGGCTACCTACGGCGACGTGCGCGTGATGCATCTGCGCCAGCGCGACCTCACGACAAAGAACGGCCAGGTCGGCACGCTGGCACAGAGCGAATCGCTAGGCCTCGGCATTCGCGTTCTGGCGAATGGTGCCTGGGGCTTCGCCTCCACGGACCGTTTGACGCGCGAAGGCCTTGCGGCTTGTGCGGCGCAGGCCGTTTCCATCGCCAAGGCTTCGGCACTGGCAAAACGCAGCGAGGTGGTTCTTGCCCCGGAAAAGGCTTACGTGGACAGTTGGCAGAGCCCGTTCCGTAAGGACCCGTTCGAAATTCCCCTGGAAACCCAGCTGGCATTGCTGCTCGCGGCCGACGCCGAAATGCGCCGGGTGAAAGGCGTGACACTGACGGAAACGGACATGCAATTCCGCAAGATCGATTCTTGGTTTGCTTCGAGCATCGGCTCGCGCATTCACCAGCGCAAAGTGATTTCCGGGTGCGGAATTGCCGCCACTTCTTTTCAGGGTGAGGAGATCCAAAAACGTTCATATCCTAATGGTTTTGGCGGCCAGCATTCGCTGCAGGGTTACGAACTCGTTGAATCGCTCGATTTGATGAGAAACGCGCCACTCATCGCCGAAGAAGCCGCCGTGCTCCATTCGGTATCGCAATGCCCGGAAAAGGTCGGCACACTCATCCTCGGCGGCAGCCAGCTCGGACTGCAGATTCATGAATCGATCGGCCATCCGATCGAACTGGACCGCGTCCTCGGCCAGGAAGCGAATTTCGCGGGCACGAGTTTTCTGACGCTCGATCAGTTGGACCAGCTGAAATATGCTTCGAGCATTGTGAACGTGGTCGCGGACGCGCGGCTCGATCACGGACAGGGACTGGGCACCTTTGCCTACGACGACGAAGGCGTTCCCGCGCAGTGCACGGACATTATCAAAGATGGCACATTCCGCGGCTATCTTTCCAATCGCGAAACCGCGCACCTGGTGGGCCTGGATCGCTCTTCCGGAACGATGCGCACAGAAAGCTGGAACCGCCTTCCGATCATTCGCATGACCAACGTCAGCTTACTGCCCGGCACATGGGACTACGACGATCTGATTTCCGACACGCACGACGGAATCCTGATGGAAACAAATCGCTCCTGGTCCATCGATGACCGGCGCTACCAGTTTCAGTTTTCAACGGAAATCGGCTGGGAGATCAAAGGCGGAAAGAAAGTCCGCATGCTGAAGAATCCCAGCTACAGCGGAATTTCCACGGAGTTCTGGAATTCCTGCGACGCCATCTGCAGGTTCGATCACTGGACGCTGTGGGGCACCCCCAATTGTGGAAAAGGGCAGCCTATGCAGACCGTGGGCACCGGCCATGGGGCAGCACCGGCGCGTTTCCGCAACGTGCACATCGGGACGGCATTTTCGAACCAATGAAACCGCCCGCCCAGAACAGGAAAGTATCAACGGCATCGAGCGCCGGAGCCGCTGAACTTCTCCACGAGCGCGAGCTTCGGCGAATCGTCGATACCGTTCTTCGTCTCGCGAAATCCACGGGAGCCGAAGAGGCGGAAGTCCATGTGGACGAAGTTGCGGACGCGTTGACGCGTTTCGCCAACAACGCCATCCATCAAAACGTTGCCGAGCACGGGCTGACGGTGTCGATTCGCACGGTCGTCGACGGCCGCACTGCGCGCGCCACAACCAATCGCATTCATGAAGACTCGCTTCGCTCCGCGATCGAAGTTTCTCTCTCTCTTGCACACCGCCAGCCGAAGGATCCGCGCCTTCTGCCGATGCCAGGAAAACAGCGTTATCGCGCCGTGAACCGTTTCATCAAACAGACCGCCGCCCTCTCCGCTGAAGAACGAGCCCGGGCCGTCCGGCGTGCCTGCGATTTGGCCGTTAAGAAAGGCCAGGTTGCCGCCGGAATCTATTCGAATGGCCAAAGCCAGTCCGTAGTGGGAAATTCTCGAGGCCTTTTTGCGGCCTATCGTGAAACGCACTCGGAGTTTTCCATCACGGCTCAGGAAGGCCCTGCTGCGAGCTGGGCCAAAGCCAATTCCACAGATGTTCGCGCGTTCGACCCACAAAAACTCGCCGCGCGAGCCTGCCAAAAAGCACACCTTGCCGTCAACTCCCGCGAGCTTGCGCCTGGACGCTACACGGTAATCCTCGAACCTGCTGCGGTGTTAGATCTCGTGGGGTTTCTCTTCTACGATTTCGCCGCCACTGCCCTGGAAGACAAACGGTCCTGCCTGAACGAGCGCATGGCCAAGCAGCTCTTCGGGCAAAACATCAGCATCAGCGACGACGTTTATCACGCACTCCAACAGGGCGCGCCATTCGACGGCGAAGGGCTGCCGCGTCAGCGGGTATTGCTGGTGGATTGCGGTATTCCGAAGAATCTTGTCTATTCACGCGCTGCCGCCCAAGCCGCGGGCAAACGGCCCACCGGACACGGTTTTGCGCTGCCCAATGAATACGGGGAAGCGCCCATGAATCTCGTCTTCGGCGGCGGAGACTCGTCGATGGACAAAATGGTCACTTCCACCGACCGCGGGCTGCTGGTGACCCGCCTGTGGTACATCCGGGAGGTCGATCCTTATGAAAAGGTGATGACCGGGATGACCCGTGATGGCCTCTTTCTCGTTGAGAATGGGCGGGTTACCGGCGCCGCGCGCAACTTCCGCTTCAATCAGTCGCTCATTGAAATGCTCAAAAACGTCGAGCTGCTCGGTCCTGCCGTTCGGGCCACCGGAGAAGAGGCTTTCGAGATGGTCGTGCCCGCCATGAAAGTTCGTGACTTCTGTTTTTCCGAAGTGACCAAGTTCTAGCGTTTCTGACGCTCACCCTCAGCTATCAAGAAATCAATTCACAGAATCAAAATTCTGCGTTGTACATCCACCCCCCGCCCGTTCAATAAACTGGTATGTACTACCCGAACGGTCGAGGCCACAGCAGCGCGGCGGATGCGCGAGCGCGTTCGACCGAGGGTGGTCACCCCAACTGGGGCCACCCAGACCACGACGCCTGCGGTACAGGGTTCATTGCCCGCCTGGGCGGCGCTCCCAGCTACGATATTATCCAGTTTGCTTTGACGGCTTTAGAGCGCCTCACCCATCGCGGAGGCGTGGACGCCGATGGAGCCAGCGGCGACGGCGCCGGTTTGCTCACTTCGCTCCCGCGGGCCTTTTTCCGCGCCCGCACGGCAGAGCAGGGAATTGAACTGCCCGAATTGTTCGCGGTCGGCTGCGCCTTTCTTCCTTCTTCCGTCATCGACGAAGCCCGCGCCGCTGTCGAAGCCGCCGCAGACGTTGAGCGTCTGCGCGTCATCGGCTGGCGCCGCGTGCCGGTGAACACCAATGCTCTAGGGCGCCGCGCGCTTGAAACAATGCCCGAAATCTGGCAGTTTTTTGTCGAACCATTCCATCCGGCGCGGGCCATGGCGCGATTCGAGTGGCGTCTCTCTCTTTTGAGAAAACGGGCAGAATCACTCTTGCCGCCGCGATGTTACATCTGCTCGCTCTCCTCGCAGACCATCGTGTACAAGGGGCTGCTTACGCCTTGGCAGTTCCCGCAGTTTTACGAAGATTTGCGCGATCCTTCGTTCGCAACGACATTCGCCGTTTTTCATCAGCGCTATTCGACCAACACTCAGCCTTCCTGGCATCTGGCACAGCCGTTTCGTTACGTGGCGCACAACGGTGAAATCAATACGATTGTCTCGAACCGGCGCTGGCTGCGGGCCAAGGCAACCGAATTCCGCTCGCGGCTTGCAGTGGGATCCTGGTTCCCCCTGCTCGAAGAAAACGTCAGCGATTCCGCCAGTTTCGACAACGGGTTCGAGCTGCGGCTGCTGGAAGGCTTGTCATCGGAGGAAGCCATGCTTGCCATGGTTCCTCCCGCCTTTGAAAAGGATCCTTTGCTCTCGCGGGACGTGCGCGGCGCGCTGACCGCGCTTTCGCAACGCAGCGAACCCTGGGACGGCCCCGCTGCTTTGGTTTTTTCCGACGGCCAGTTTGTGGGAGCGAAGTTGGATCGCAATGGATTGCGCCCGCTGCGCTACACCTTGACGCATGACGGGCTGCTGATCGCGGGATCCGAGACCGGCTTGGTTGATTTGGACGAATCGCGAATCGCTGAGCGCCAGCGGCTTGGCCCCGGAGAAATGATCCTTGCCAATCCCGCCACCGGGCTCTTTTTGCGCTGGCGCGACATCCTCAAGCGCCTCGCGATCCAGCAGGCCCGCAACGCCATTCCCCAAAGAATGCTGACAGCGTCGGTGACCCCAGCGCCAGCCCCCCTCCATGAGCCAAAGCGCATCGCGGGCGCCGCCGGCTGGACGGAAGATCAGTTCAAAATTCTCTTTTCCGCCTTGGCGCACGGCAAAGAAGCGGACTGGAGCATGGGAGATGACGCGCCGCCCGCATTTCTTTCTGCCCTCCCGAGGACTCTGTGGGACTACTGCAAGCAACGGTTCGCGCAGGTCACGAACCCGCCGATCGACCCCTTGAGGGAAACCCACGTGATGTCTCTCGATGTCCACTTGAAAGACGGAATCACGCTGCCGAGCCCGGTGATTTCGGCCGGGCAGCTGTCGCAACTCTTCGCGATTCTTGGACCAGAGCACCGAATCGATATTACTTTTTCTGCCGCCAGTGGAGTCTCGGGGGCGCGCTGCAGTTTTGCTCAGCTTTCTACTACCCCACTGAGTAGCAGTGGGCGCCCGGGGCTCCTCCTCCTTTCCGATCGCGCGGTTAATGCCGATCGCGCATCGCTGCCTGCGCTGCTTGCTACTGCGGCAGTGTGGAAAGCGATGGTTCGCGAAGGCTGGTGGGATGTCCCGCTGATTGTTGAATCGGCACAGGTCTTTGATACGCATCATGTGGCGCTGCTTGTCGCGGCTGGCGCCAGTGCCGTGGTGCCTTACCTTGCGGACGAGTTTGCGGAATCTCTTGAACCCGGCGGCATAGAAAAGGCCCGTGCGGCCATCAATGCCGGGCTGCGCAAAGTTCTCGCGCGCATGGGTGTCTCCACCCTGGCCAGTTATCGCAACAGCCATCTCTTTGAGATCGTGGGCCTCTCCGAGGATCTCTGCGCTGAAGTGTTTGAAGATGCCGCTGATTTTCCTGGCCAGAAATCGCTGGACGATCTTCTCTTGGATTATCTGCACTTGCACAAAGC
>Ga0066685_10000289_pt1 | contig 16085 bp, 9 predicted proteins | sample GraSoiAngelo_134_FD_62305 | JGI IMG/M metagenome (GOLD analysis project Ga0066685, IMG submission 62305) | Grasslands soil microbial communities from the Angelo Coastal Reserve, California, USA - 14_0929_05_30cm | ecosystem: Environmental > Terrestrial > Soil > Grasslands | place: USA...
GTCGCACCATTTCCGCCCACAGCCGGACTGATCGTCCCGGAGATGTCGTACGTTTGCGGGAGCGGCGGGGGGGGTGAATTTCCGCTGACAGCACCGGTACAACCCCAGGACCAAGCCATCGAGGCGAGCATTCCCGTGAGCAAGAGCGCTGGCCGCACACGAAGACCTGGTTTCCGAGGAAAACTACGCTGGCCCAATCGCTGATCAGGCGATCCAAGTCTCATGCCCCAGGCAGCTCCAGAGTCTACCCGTAGCGTAGAATACCCGTGCGTGGGGCTTGAAAATACCGTCTGGGGGGCCAATTTAAGTACAGGTAATGTCCCTGTACGGGGTGTCCCCTTCGTAGGTCGTCTTCACAAGCAGGTGTAGCGGGCAGGGAGCCTCCCCGGCCTTTAACGGGGTCAACGGAAATTAGGCTTCTCCTGGCTCGGCACCTGTTATCCTGGGCTAGACGCTGCTGCACAACCCAATTTCCGCCCAACGAAATCAATAACTTAACTTAGCCCAGACTTAGCCAGGTTGAGCAATACACGCTAGGATTCTGTGGCCTCCCCCAGAGAGAAATACGTGCAATCCGGGTGGTGAAAGACGACTGCGCTGACGCTCGCTTCCGGATCCATCATAAAACCTTCCGTCAGCTGAACGCCAATTTCTTCAGGTCTCAGCAGTTTCCAGATCCCCGCTTGATCCTCCAGATTGGGACACGCCGGATAACCAAAGCTGTAGCGTTTCCCGCGATAGCGTGAAGTAAAGCGCTGCGCCATGGTCCTCTCCGGCGGATCAGGGAATCCCCAGTCTTCGCGAATCCTCCGGTGCAGCCACTCCGCGCACGCTTCGGCCGTCTCAATCGCGAGCGCTTGCAAGCCATGCGATTTGAAATAGTACCCTTCATTCTTCGCTTTTTCCGAGCGCTCGCGCACTCCTTCTCCCGCCGTCACAACGAACATGGCCAGGTGATCGCGCCGGCCATTCTGCTGCGGCAAGACATAATCGCTCAAGCACAGATAATCGCCCTGCCGCTGCCTGGCAAACCGGAACGTGTGCACCGGCTCCTGCGTTCCACCCACAAACAGGTGAAGTAACTCTCCCTCCGCCTCGGTTTCGAAGAATTGCCAAACCGCCCGGATCTTCATGAATTCCGCCGCCTCTTTTTTTACCTCCTCCATGTTTTCGAAGAGTTCGACGGCTTTCGAATCTCGTTCCGCGAGGCGCTTTTCAAAATCGCCGCGGAAACCCATATGTCGTCCATAGAGCATGAAGGGATTGATGTAACTCCAGATGTCGCGCAGATCGGGGACCAGCCGCACTTTACGTTCGACCGACGCCACGCGGGGAATCGGTAGGTCGGTTCGAACGCGCGGCGAGCGAGTCACTTTTGGAATTTCTGCCGCACTTATCGTTATGCTTACGGCGTACCCGTTCCCCGATGCCGTGTGCGCACGCACAACGTTTTCCCGCGTCGTCGGATTCATCAACTCATTCATCAAACGCAGGCCAGTCATGGCATCTTTCGCGTAGCACACTGCCTTACCGTAGCTGGGTGCAATCTTCGTTTGCGTGAATTTCGCGGAGAGTGCCGCTCCCCCCACAAGCAAAGGTACTTGGATCCCGGCATCCTTCAGATCGCTCGCCGTTATCACCATCTGCAGCGCGCTTTTCACCAATAGCCCGGACAATCCAATCGCGTCTGGCTTGTGCTCTTGATACGCCTTGATTAGCTCTTCGGGCGGCACCTTGATCCCAAGGTTCACCACCTCATAGCCGTTGTTCTTCAAAATGATTTCGACGAGGTTTTTCCCGATGTCGTGGACATCACCCTTAACAGTTGCCAGCACCACCTTGCCGCGTTTGGCAGTGTCGGCTTTTTCCATGAACTGCTCGAGGTGGCTGACGGCCGCCTTCATCGCTTCGGCCGACTGTAATACTTCGGCGACAATCAATTCATTGGCGTTAAACAGCCGGCCGACTTCCGCCATCCCCGTCATCAGCGGCCCATTCACAATGTCTAACGGCGGGGCTCCTTCGGCCCGCTTCTTTTCAAGGTCGTCGATCAGCCCATCGCGCGTGCCCTCAATGATGTAATTTGCCAGGCGCTCGTCCAGTGGGAGGTCCGCCGCACGCGCCTTCTCTTTCTTTTTTGCAGTGCGAAAATGCTCGGTAATTGCCGCGATATGAAATTGATTGACTGCCGCGCGCTGTTCCTTGTTCTGTTCGCGCCAGTCCGCCGGAACAGTTCCGAGCAGGGCGGCTTGATCTGCAAGCCCGGCTTTCGGCGGGTGCGAAAACAGCAGATTCTCGGCGAGCTCTCTCTCCTGAGTAGGGATCGAAGCGAACCGCTCGAGTTTCTCCGCATTCACTATGGCCAGATCCAACCCGGCCTTCGTGCAGTAATAGAGGAAAACCGAGTTCACTACCTCCCTCGCGCCTGCCGGCAATCCGAACGAAACGTTTGAGATGCCCAGAATCGTGCGCACATTCGGCAAGGCCTGTTTGATCAGCCGGATACCTTCGATGGTTTCCACTGCTCCGCCGATATAGTTTTTATCGCCGGTCGCGCAGGGAAATACCAATGGATCGAATATGATGTCTTCCGGCTCGAGGCCATATTTTTCCGTCAGCAACTTGTAAGAACGCTGCGCAATCGCCAGTTTTCGTTCGCGCGTGAACGCCTGTGCTTGCAGCGGATCTTCATCAATGCACCCGGCCACCACGGCCGCGCCGAATCTGCGCGCAATCGGTACAACGCGTTCAAACTTTTCTTCGCGGTCTTCCAGGTTGATCGAGTTGATGATCGCCTTGCCCTGGCAATAGGTCAGCGCAAGTTCGATCGCCGTGGGGTCAGTGGTATCGATCATCACCGGTGTCTTCACCTTGCGAATCAGCTTTTCGTAAAACGGCGGTATGTCTTTTTTCTCGTCGCGCTCCGTGCTTTGCAGGCATACGTCCACGATATGCGCGCCGCCGCGCACCTGCCGCCGCGCAATCTCGCTTGCCTCTTCCCACTTTTCTTCCGCCACCAGGTTCTTGAACAGTCGCGACCCGATGACGTTTGTCCTTTCGCCTACCAGCAACGGCCGCGTGCTTTCCTCGGCTTCGATAGTTTCGATTCCGGAGTACACTGCACGGTGCGCTTCAGCGGGGCGCTGCCGGGGTTTTTTCCCCTCCACCATCTGGGCAAGCGCGCGGATATGCTTTTCCGTTGTTCCGCAGCATCCGCCCACGATATTCAGCCAGCCATGATCCACGAATTTCTCAAGTTGAGCCGCTAGCGACGTCGGTGTCTCCAAATACTTGCCTTCTTCATCCGGCAAGCCCGCATTTGGGTAGCACGAGACAAACTCTAGCGTCAGTTGGCTCAGCGTTCGAATGTGGTCTGTCATGAACTCCGGCCCAGTCGCGCAATTCATTCCGAAGGCCAGCGGATGCGCATGGCGCAGCGAAGCCCACATCGCCTCCACCGTCTGGCCCGCCAGCATTGTGCCCATCGGCTCGATGGTCACCGAAATGATGAACGGCACCTGGGCGCCAATCGTCTCGGAGAGCTGCCGAATAGCCAGGGTCGCCGCTTTGATGTTCCGAGTGTCCTGGCAGGTTTCCACCAGCAACACGTCGACTCCGCCTTCGACCAATCCTTTGGCTTGGACGTAATAAGCCTCACGCAATTGCTCAAACGTGACGCCGCCGGTAACCGTAATCGCTTTCGTTGTCGGACCCATGGAGCCTGCGACATACCGTGGCTTTTGCGGCGTGCTAAGCTCATCGGCCGCCTGCCGCGCCAATTCTGCCGCTCTTTTGTTCAGTTCGTGCGCGTCTGCGGCCAGGCCGTACTCCCCCAGCACGAGCGGCGCTCCGCCGAAAGTATCTGTCTCGATGAGGTCCGCTCCCGCCTCAAGATATTTCCGGTGAATGTCCAGCACCACGTCCGGCCTGGTTCGAACCAGATTTTCATTGCAGCCTTCCAGCGCGGCGCCACCGAAATCCGTCGCCGTCAGGTTCCGCTGCTGCAACATTGTCCCCATCGCGCCGTCGAGCACGAGGATCCTGTGCGCAAGCAGCTCACGCAAGGCTTTGGCCGATTCGTTCAGGTTGCGCATCCGCTGGAAGGTGCTGCTCCTTACCGGTTCGCCGGACGAAATGGTGCAAGTACCGAAGAAATCTGGCGTTTCCGGACACCTCTATTTTACCCAGGTTTTGCGGTGGATACCTATCTCAGGCATTGAAGTAGTGCTTTTTTCGCGCGAATGGCGAATTGGCGGCACTGAAGTGTCCGATTCCACGTCACCAGAAACAATGCATGAGCCAAGGCCTGAAATTCTGAATATCGCCGGGACCCGCCCGAAGCTCCCAAGAATCGCCCCGCTCATGCAGGAGATGCAGCGCCATCCTGTCGCCGCCCGTGATAGGCTAGCAGGCCAGGGCAAAGCCGGCCGCATTCCTCCACTCTGGGACGGCCATACGGCAGGGCGTATAGTCGCTATCCTATTGAAGGAAGTGCCCCGGGGACATGCATCGTAGCGGTCAGTAGCAATTCGAGGACAGGTCCGTCAAAGGGACTTGCCCCTTTGGCCAGTTTTCAATACCCTGGCAAACAGTGACTACCAAACGTGCTTCTTCTAAACTTGCCGTTTGCATCCTCTCGCCCCACCCCTTGGTGCTGAGCGAGTTCGAACGCATTCTGGCGAAAGCACCATTCAAGGTATTCTCCAAGCAGCTTGAATCCACGCTGGCGCCCGACCTGCGAACGGTGGAGCCGCCCCGCGCCCAGGTCTACGTCATCGACGCCCACGCCGCCAAACCCGCTACCGGTGCGCTTCTGGCCAATCTTATGGAACGCTATCCCGAAGCCCGCCTCATCGTCGTCGGGGAGCAGCACAATGAAGCGAACTGTTTTTCTCTTTTGCGCCTTGGAGTCAAGGGGCTTTTGACCTACGTGGAAGCCCGCGAGCAATTGATTCGCGCGCTCCCGCTCGTTGCCAGCGGAGGATTCTGGGTTCCGCGGCAACTTCTCTCCGGATTCGTAGATTCCATTCTCACCGGCCAGGGCCGCCGGCTGAAGACCGATTCCGTCACGAACCTCAGCCGCCGCGAACAGGAAGTCCTCGATTCGCTGCTGGAAAATCTTTCCAACAAAGAGATCGCCAGCAAGCTGAACATCGCGGAACGGACCGTGAAATTTCATGTTTCGAACTTACTGAATAAATTCGGCGTCCGCCGGCGCGCCGACTTGATTCTTCTTACCTTCCAGCGCCGCTTGTCGCAGGCGTAGCTCTTGGGGAGTCCCCCGGTTGCGGCTCTGCTGCATCCACCGCGGTGATGTATCCTCTAATCCTGAACACCATTCGGCCTTAGGCGCGTCCTACTCGAGGAGAACGAACCCGTGAATATTCTGGTCACTGGAGCGGCAGGCTACATCGGCAGCATCTGTTCGGAATTCCTGCTGGCCCGCGGAATGCGCGTCATTGCCCTCGACAATCTCATCGAGGGCCACCGCACCGCCGTCCCTTCTGGCGCTGTCTTTTGTCAAGTAGATCTCGGGAATCGCGCGCAGCTAGAAAGCGTCTTCGCCCAGCACAAAATTGACGCCGTGATGCATTTCGCGGCCGAAGCCCTGGTGGCCAAGTCTGTCCGTGAGCCGAGTATTTTCTATGCCACGAACGTGGCTTGCGGCGTGAATCTGCTGGATGCTGTCACCCGTCACGGTGTCAAGAAGTTTATTTTCTCGTCCACGGCGGCCACTTATGGCGAGCCCGAGATCGTTCCCATTCCCGAGGACCATCGCAAGGCGCCCATCAATCCTTACGGAAAGTCCAAGCTCGTGTTCGAGCAAATTCTCGCGGACTACAAAACCTACACCCAGCTTAACTACGTGGCCCTGCGGTATTTCAATGCCGCCGGTGCCTCAAAGGAACTTGGCGAACATCATCGCGTGGAAACTCACCTCATCCCGCGCATACTCGACGCTGCCTGCGGCCTTCTTCCGCAGGTCGATGTTTTTGGCACGGACTATCCCACCCCTGATGGAACTTGCGTCCGAGATTACATCCACGTTCTCGACATTGCCGATTCCCATGTTCGCGCCCTCGAAGAAATCGATCGCGTTTCCGGCGAAGCCTTCAACGTCGGAAACAGCCGCGGTTTTTCCATTCTCGAAGTGATCGACGCCGCCGAGCACATCACCGGCCGCAAAATTCCACGCAAACTCGGGCCGCGGCGCCCAGGCGACCCGGCCGTTCTGGTTGCCAGCAAAGAAAAACTAAAGCGCACCCTTGGATGGGAAGCCTCGCATTCTTCGATGGAAGAAATCATTGGATCGGCCTGGGCGTGGAGGCAGAAATATCCACGCGGGTACACCGAGAGCGTTTCTGCCCGGAGCTAGTCGGAGAGTTTGTACCGGATGATGCACCACAACGCCTGGAGGCCGTCTTTCCAGGTAATTTTCTTTCCTTCTTCGTACGTACCCCCCCGCGTAGTAATCCGCACTTCGTAAATCTGCCGTAGAGACCGTGCATGGCCTCGAGGAAGACGAGTTCTTCGATCTCGAAGACTCCTCCAGCCGCGGTGACTTCCTCGCCAGAGTGCACACCTACCAGGTGTACTTCAACCTTGTCCACTCCAACTTTCACAAGTGGTGCTGCAGTCGATCCTTTGTCGTTGATTGCAAAGAAGTTTCGTCGCGGAATCGTTGCCCGCATCATTGTTGGGTTACCTGGGAACAAACGATTTTCGGAATGTGCCCCATACGGAGACTCCAAGTGGATTAATCTGTTCGGGTTAGGTCAGATTTTAAGTGGTTCTTACTTCATTTTCTGTCTGCCGATTAAGTGAAACCCAGGATTGAGTCCAACAGAGGATTCAGCAAACTGTAATACGTTTTTAATATTGAGAGAGTTCGCGAAGGGATGGTCGATTGGTCCTGAGGAACTCTTGGCTGGGAGCAAGTTCCAGCGTTTTTCTCTCAGCTTCGTGCGGCGATTGCCGATCGTATCGGTATCTCGATAGCAGGGTTGTCGGGCTAAACCACGCCTGGAACCCGTCATGCGACGCCTCCGGCGTCGCGTTCGCCGTGTCCCCGCGGAGGACAAAAGTGAGTCAGCCAATGCAGGACAATTCGACATGCATCATGACCTACTCTCATGACGGCTTCGGGCTGGGGCATTTGAGAAGAAACACTACGATCGCATCTCACCTCGCCAACGAACTCCCAGCGTCCAGCATCTTGATGTTGATTGGATGCCCCACGGGAGCGGTCTTCAAGTTGCCACCCGGCGTGGACTTCATGAAGCTCCCTTCCGTCATCAAACGCGACACTGGAGTGTGGCATCCGTTGCGATTGCGCATCGGGCTGGACAAGACCAAGGCACTACGCATCGGAACTATTCAGGAGGTGGCTCACGTCTTTCAGCCCCAGTTGTTGCTAGTGGACCACGTGCCAGTGGGAATCTGGGGAGAGTTACTCCCTTTGCTTGAAATGCTGAAACGAAGAGACGATCCACCAGTAATCGTCCTGGGGCTGAGGGACATTCTGGATCGGCCAGAAGTCACGCGCGCGTTGTGGGAGCGCGACGGATCTTACCAAGCGATTCGCAAGTTCTATGATGAGATTTTCATCTACGGCTGCCGAGAGGTGTTTGACACTAGTTCGCACTACGGACTTGAGAAAGAGTTCGCGCCCATGATCCGTTATTGCGGGTACGTATGTGCAAAGGAGCCCTACAAGAGCAAAGAGCAGATGCGCAAAGAGCTCCAAGTCGAGCGGCGTCTAGTCGTAGTAATGGGAGGCGGCGGGCTTGACGCTTATCCCATGATGCAGACGTGCATGAAGGCTCTCAGGATACTCGGGCCGCACGCAGGTGTGGAGGCGATTTTCATCAGCGGGCCGCTGATGGATAACCAGCGGCGTGAACGGCTGCGCGAACAGGCCAAAGGCCTGAAGGTACGCGTGCTGACGCATGTGGAAGACTCCCTGAGCTACCTGAATGCGGCCCATCTGGTTGTGACCATGGCGGGCTACAACTCATTATGCCAGGTGTTGCAGCTCAGAAAGAAGGCGCTCGTGGTGCCGCGGTCTGGCCCGAGCGCCGAGCAGCAGATGCGCGCCCGCCTGTTTGCCGAGCGCGGCCTTATGGACGTGATCTACCCCACGGAGCTGTCCCCGAAAAAAATGGCCGGCAAACTGTTGGAAAACTTGCAGAGGAGGAACCAACCGTCGTATGACCCAGCGATCAGCACAAATGGAGCAAGGAACGCGGCCGCTCACTTGGCCGAGCTCGTCGCTTCCAGAGTTTACTATCCCGTCGAAAGCCAGGTCGAGTGTCGCCTATATAGTTAGCACATGGCCAAGTCTCTCGCAGACTTTCGTGCTAAACGAAGTCCTGGCACTTGAGCGCCGCGGCTTGCCTCTTCGCATCTTCTCGATCAAGGAACCGAAAGACGAGCCGGTGCACGCCACTGCAAGGCTAGTTCGCGCGAAAGTCTCTTACCTTGCGCTGCGTCGACGCTGGAGGCCAGTCTTGCAGGGCAACCTCCGGACGCTGTGGCGTCGGCCGGGGGCATATTCGCGCACTCTGCTGCGGGCCATGCTTCGGCCACGCTGGAGCTTTTTCCGGAATTTCTTGCAGGCTGGTTACCTCGCGGACCTGTTGTTTGGCGAACCTGTCGCCCACCTGCACGCGCACTTTGCCAGCGCTCCGGCAAGTGTGACCATGCTGGCGCACCATATGACGGGCATTTCTTACACTTTCACTGCGCATGCCAAAGATATTTACTTTGATGGCGAACCGGCGCTCATGCGCGCCAAGATGAAACGCGCCAAAGCCGTGGTGACGGTCAGCGAATACAATCGGCGCCACCTTAGGAGTTTGCTCGAGCCTCAAGCGAGGAGCAAGGTGCATTGCGTCTACAACGGCGCGGACTTGAGTCAATACAAGTATCGCCCGTCCGGTGAAAAGCGGAACGGCTTTCCGGTGATCCTCTCGGTAGCCAGATTGGTCGAGAAAAAAGGTCTCGGCGATTTGATCTGCGCTTGTCATATCCTCCAGCAGCGTGGGCGCACATTCCGAGTCGAGATTATAGGCAGAGGCCCACTCAGGCGGGCGCTCGAAGCTCAGGCGACCGAGCTGGGTATAAGAGACTATGTGAAATTCCTGGGAGCGCGGCCGCAAGAGTTCGTTCGCGAGGCATACGAGCGCGCGGCCTTATTCGCACTGCCGTGTGTCGTCACTGCGGGCGGTGATCGCGACGGTATTCCCACCGTGCTGTTGGAAGCCATGGCTAGCGGAGTGCCTGTTGTTTCGACGACTGTTTCCGGAATTCCTGAACTCGTCGAATCGGGTTGTGACGGGCTGCTTGTGCCCCCGGGAAACCCCGCGAGGCTCGCCGACGCGCTCGATCAACTCTTGCTTGATCCCAATCTTGGCCGGAACCTGGCGCGCGCCGGACGCGCGAAAGTCAGCGAGCGATTCTCTATCGACCGCAATACAGAGCAACTACTCAGACTGTTTCAGCCCGAAGGAAGCGATGAAGATCCTCTATCTGTGCTTTGATCCGAGCATTGATTTGGCGGGAGAGACCGGTGGCGCCGTCCACATCCGTGCACTGATCCGCGCGCTGACGGAACTCGGCCACGAGGTCATGACAATATGCACTTGCGTCAGCCGCCGGCTGTGGGTCGAGTCCCAAGTTGGCGGGAGGGTGGCCGTTTGTGCTATCGCCGGCTGGAACGGCTCGTTGGGAAGCGCCATCCGGGGAGCCAATCGATTCTTGGGTTGGAAGCCCCGCCGCTATTCGGACGCCGTGAGGCTGTTGCACAACGCAAGCTTCTTCAGAGCTGTGGCAGCAGCGGTCAGGCGATTCTCCCCGGACTTCATTTACGAACGCTACAGCTTGTGGGGACTGGCGGGGCTTTGTGCTGCCCAACGTTCTCTTTTGCCGTTTGTCCTCGAGGTGAACGCGCCGCTGGTCTACGAGCAGCAGCGTTATCGCGGCGGAATGATGTGCCCTTGCTTGGCCCGCCGAATCGAGCGTCTGGTGTGGCGAAGGACCGATCTCGTGATTGCAGTTTCGGAAGAAGTTTCGAGACATCTCACGAAAGCGGGCGCGAGCTCGGCGCGGATACAAGTTCTGCCCAACGGTGTGGACGCTGGCTGGTTCACGGCGGGTGCTGAGGTCCTTCTCCCGCGGAAACACTTGAATCTGGAAAACCGCTTTGTCATCGGCTTCGTCGGTAGCTTCAAGCCGTGGCACGGAGCGGATTTCTTGCTTGCTGCTTTTGAGGACTTTCACCGTCTTGAGCCATCGTCACACTTGCTCATGATTGGAGACGGCCCCCTGAAAAGCAGTTTGCAGGACCGCATCCGGCAGGCGGGTCTAGAAAAAGCCGTCACCTTTACTGGTGTGGTGACCCACGAAGACATTCCTCAATACCTGGCGACGATGGACGTGGCGGTGGCGCCTTATCCAGCCATCGGAAATTTCTACTACTCGCCGCTGAAGCTGTTCGAATATATGGCCGCGGGGCGTGCTGTCGTAGCCAGTCGCATCGGGCAAGTGGCGCAAGTCATCACCGACGGCGTCAACGGCCTGCTTTACGAACCAGGCCACCGGGCCGGCCTAGTGAACCGTCTTCGTGAACTTCGGGAAAGCTCCGCGTTGCGCCTGGAGCTGGGGAAAAATGCAAGAAGGGCAAGCCGGGATTTCACCTGGGAACGAAACGCAGAGCGTGTCGTCGCCTGGATTGGGCCGGCGGTGGCGCGAGAACGTTTGCGAGCCGCGTGCGCTTGACACCGTGTATTGGAATTGGAGGAGTGCAACACTATGGGGGATCAAGTGGTTCCAAGTCCGTCGGCTGTTGCAGATCACGGCATTCCAACCCTTGCTGCCGTTCTCGAAGGCCCGGAAACGCGAACCAACCTGCGTCTCCTTACCTCGTTCCCTGTGAAGTCGCGCCTTCTGAATGACATCCAGACGCGGCTGATTAAATTACAGCGGGGCAACCGATGCACTCTGGAAATTGGGTTGAGAACAGAGAGTGGCTGGCATTACCTGATCGGAAAGGTCTATTCGCGAGACCGTGCCGACGTGTTCGAGGCCATGAAGAAAATTTGGGAGTCCGGCTTGAACCAGGAGGCGGAGTTCTCGATTCCTCGCCCTGTCTCCTACCTGCCGTCTTTGCGGCTGCTTCTGCAGGAGAAAGTCGAAGGCCCACTGGCGAAGCACCTGTTTCTCGACAGAGATCTAAGCCTGCGCGCTGACGCTGCCGAGCGGTGCGCCTTGTGGCTCACGAGGTTTCAGGCTCTGGCGCCGCAGTTGGGCAAAATCATGGACGTACAGAGAATTCTGAGGCATAGCGAACGCAGGGTGCGGTTCATCGTCGACACGGGCGTGCCCTTTGCGGTCAAGGCGCGCAAGCTATTTCAGCTTCTGGCTGTCGCCCCGCCAACCCTGGAAAGGAACGCCATGTGCGCCGGGCACGGCGACTACAAGCACGAGCATCAGTTCCTTCTCCCGCAAGGGCGCACAGTAACGTTCGACTGGGACTGTTATGACATTGCCGACCCCTGTCGCGACGCCGCAATGTTCGTCATCTATCTCGAGCGCCTGGCCCTAAGCGAGCTTGGTTCCATCCGGGAATTACGCAGCGCCTCCCAAGCATTTCTGAAAACCTACCTGGCTGCCGGGCAGCCTGGCGTTGCGGCTCGCCTACCCTTCCATAAGGCTGCGCTCTACTTGCAGGAGGCGAAGCGCGATCTGGGTGAACAGCACCCCGGATGGCTCGGGAGAGCAGAAATCATGCTCGACCAGGGGTTGCAAGCATTTGAGTCATAGGAGGTGGGAGGCATGTTGGAAATCGTCTCGAACACAGTCAATTGCCCTGATTCCGCACTTTTTGCGTTTCTCGAAAAAGAGGAATTGTCCAGACATCTCAATCTGTTTTTCTTCGGCCAGAAGCAATTTGATTCCCCACTAGATGCTCGAATCCGGGTTCTGAAGTGGCACCAGAGAAACCGCTGCACCATGGAAATCACTTTAAAGAGCGACGGTGTCTTTCACGCGCTGATCGGCAAGACTTACGTCCTGGACCGCCCCGACATTTACCGAACGATGGAAGCCCTGTGGCGAGAAGGCTTCGATCACCACGCGCCGAATTCCATTCCACAGCCTTTGATCTACATGCCTTCCCTTCGGCTTCTTCTCCAAGAAAAAATCGCCGGGACGTCCGTTCGAGAGATTTTCCTCGGGTGCGACCGGCACAGGCAGTTTGAAGCCGCAGAGCGGTCTGCGCGTTGGCTGGCGCACTTTCATAGTCTGGCTCCGCGTTTGACGCAAGTTTCTCCGGTCGAGAATCAGCTCACCAGACTGCAGCGCTGGACAGTCAGGCTCGTGGAACTGGGAGGAGCCGTGGCGGAGAAGTCGAAACAGCTCTTCGAGAAATTGCAGGCTGCGCATGGACAACTCCAGGAGGCAGAGCTCACTGCTGGCCACAACAGCTACAGCCCGGATCACGTCCTCCTGGTGGAGAGACGGACGACGGTTATTGACTGGGACAGTTACGACACGGGCGATCCGGCTCGCGACCTCGCGAGGTTCGTCGTAGCGACCCAGCGCCTGGCCCTCGGCCATCTTAGTTCCATCCGCGCGCTCGACTCGCTGGCCGATGCATTCCTGCGAGCGTACGTGGCGGAGAGGGGCGCGGGGGTGTTATCGCGACTTCCCTTCTACGAGGCTGGCACATGTTTGAAACTGGCCAAATACTGCGCGTTCAATCGCCAAGTTCCCGGGTGGGAGAAGAAGGTTGAGGCCATGCTAGATGAAGGGATTCGAGTTCTGGGGAATTGAGCACGGAGGGGCTGCCGCGGCTCGCTCGTGCCAGGTGTCCTCCCAAAGGCTTCGAAGCAGTCCCAGGCCCGACTGAAAACGACCCCGGACGCAACTGGAAACCAGATTTTCAAATCGCGCCGCGAGGTGCGCCGCGCGAACGTTGGAGCCGGGTAACTTCAAGAGTCCAAGTTCCCATGGTGGTTAGCGCTATGGCAGAAGAAACGATACAACAGGGTGAACGAAAACCTCGCATTTTTCACGCGCTGGGAACAGCTGTGCCCAGCGCTCCTGCCGCCGTCCCCGACGATCCTGCTCTGCCGGGTTTAGCGTTGCTCCATCGTCCGCAGCAGTTTTTGGCGGCATTCACTCCGCTATTGCATAACCGCTTGGGAAGCCGCATCGAGTTGACAGACGGCCGCCTGTTCGTTCACCGCTACGTTCCCGGGAAGCGCTGCATAGTGAAAGTCGAAGCGACGATGCACACTGCGCCTGGGATGCCCGACGAGCCCCAATGTTTTTTTGTAAAGTTATACACCGGTGGCCACGGAGCACGTGTTTATAAGAATTGTCAGCAGCTCTGGCGTCTCGGCTTCTCGCAGGGGCGTTTCACCATCGCGGAGCCGCTGGCCTACCATCCGGCCTGGCAAGTCCTGATCCTGAGTTGTGAAGAAGGCCCGTCCGTGCGCGAAATCGTTCTGGCTGGGCAGGCCGCCCTTCGGGCAGTGGAAGGGACAGCCAAGTGGCTGCACCGGTTGCACACGTGTGGCTTCGAGGGTGGGCGTGAATACAGCCTCTCGCGCCACCTGCATATCCTCGGCGCTCAGCAGAGCAGGCTGGCCTCCGCACAGCGAGAGGCCGGCCGCATCTTTGGCGACATTTTGGACGGGATAAAGCATCGGATTCTGAAGCTCGAGCCTTTGAGGTTGGCCCCGACCCACCGCGATTTTTCTCCTGAACATGTCACCATGGAAGGCGACCGTTTCACCGGGTTGGATTTCGATGAGTTCTGCCAATATCATCCCCTGTTCGATGTAGCTCACTTTGTGGCCCATCTGCGATTTCTGGCCCTGACTTCGCTCGGCTCGATCAATGCCTTGGACGACCTCGCGACTCATTTTGAGGACTCCTATGCCTCGGAGTCTGCCGATTTCTCCGTCTCGCGGTTGCACCTGTTTGCCGCCATTGCTTACTTGAAACTCGCCTATGTGGAAGCGGCTGTGCGCCACAACAGAGACGGGAAGCAAGTAACGGACGCGCTGCTCGAGGAAGCTGGTCGCTTTGCGGAGTCGGAAAATTGAGAATGAAACAAGCGTACAAGGAAGCCTTCCTAAAAGCCCTAGACAAGGCCTATCCAGGTTGGTCTGGCGAGGCTCCTACGACAAAGTCTTCGGCTTCTGGAAGGACCGATAGAAATGTTACCGGCGCTGTGTCCGGTGGGCCAAAGCCGCCTAGGGGAACCGCGCACACAGGCCGCGAATCTCGGCAAACGCCGCACGCCCGGTCAGAACGGCACGCTTCGAGAGTAGGAGACGGACGAGAGATGCTAGGCCAGTCTAAATTGCAGAGCGGCGAAAAAGGAAGCGTTCGCTTCGTCCTGCCTCTTTTCCTTGCCCACTGGAGAAAGATCTTACTCGCGCTTCTGGCCATGGTTCTGGATGCCGGGCTGGCCGTCATGCGCCCTTGGCCTCTCAAGGTGGTGATTGACCGCGTGCTTTCCCATAAACCGAGCCGCGTGCCTCTAATCCACCAGTGGCTGGACAGCGCACCGTTCACGAGGACGCAAATCCTGTACGGTTCTTGCGCGACAGTACTCCTCGTCGCGCTCGTCACCGGGCTAACCACTTACTGCTATACACGGCTTCTAGGCAATGTCGGCCAGCGCTTCGTCTTTGAGCTGCGGCGGGACCTGTTCGCGCACATGCAACGGCTGTCCCTGCGTTTTCACGACGCGCAAAAGACCGGCGACTTGACTAGCCGGTTGACCTCCGACATTCAGTCCATTCAGGACTTTATTGGCAGCGGCGTCATCGCTTTCGCCAGCAACACGCTGTTGCTGAGCGGCATGGCTGCGCTGATGTTCTGGCTGAACTGGAGGTTCGCGCTCGCTACGCTCTCGATCGCCCCGCTCATGTTCTGGATCGTTTATCGGAACAAGCGCCTGATCAAGCGCGCAACGCGCAAAGCTCGCGTCAGCACGGGACTGCTGGCTTCCCTGGCGCAGGAAACACTGGCCTCCATTCGCATCGTACAAGGGCTGGCGCAAGAGGATCAGATCGACGAACGCTTCCAAGCGCAAAGCGAAAGCAGCCTTCAGGCCTTCCTCGAGAGCGTGCGGTATCAGGCGCGGATCGCTCCGGTGGTGGATTTCTTGGGGGCCATAGGGCTGACCATGGTGATGTGGTACGGGGCCAAGAGCGTACTCGCCGGTCAGCTCACAACCGGGGACGTGGTTATTTTCTTTGCCTACGCAAATAACTTCTACAGTCCCATGAAGGCCATTTCGCGTTCGACGAACACCTTCACCAAAGCCAGTGTGGGCGCCGAGCGAATCGTGGAGGTTTTGCAGCATGAGAGCGATGTCAGAGACCGCCGGCGTGCGCGGGCGGCGCCCCAATTCAAGGGCGCGATCGAGTTTCGGGGCGTGTCGTTTGAGTACGAGCCAGGCTCGCTGGTTCTCGCGCATGTCAACCTGAGCATCGCGCCGGGCCGGAAACTGGCCATTGTGGGGGGGACCGGAGAGGGGAAGAGCACGCTGGCGAGCTTGGTTCCGCGCTTCTACGACCCTAGCGCGGGCGCGGTGCTGATGGACGGAGAAGACATTCGGAATTATTCCCTTCAATCGCTCCGTGAACAGATTAGTTTGGTACTTCAGGACTCGTTACTTCTTAGCGGTACCATCCGGGACAACATCGCATTCGGCCGGACCGACGCAACTGACGAGGAAATCCGCGCCGCCGCCGCAACCGCAAACGCGGACGAATTCATTCGCCGGCTTCCGGCAGGCTACGAGACGCCCGTGGGAGAACGGGGAACCACTTTATCGGGAGGCCAGAAGCAGCGCATTGCCATCGCCCGCGCGGTGCTGCGCAACGCGCCCGTTTTGATTCTGGACGAACCCACAAGCGGTCTGGATGCCGCCGCCGAGCACACGGTCATCAACGCGCTGGAGCGCGCGGCGGCCGGACGCACCACACTCGTCATCGCTCACCGTCTCAGCACGGTACGTCTGGCCGATCGCATTATCGTCCTCCATCGGGGGCGCATCGTCG
>Ga0066685_10000294_pt1 | contig 15992 bp, 18 predicted proteins | sample GraSoiAngelo_134_FD_62305 | JGI IMG/M metagenome (GOLD analysis project Ga0066685, IMG submission 62305) | Grasslands soil microbial communities from the Angelo Coastal Reserve, California, USA - 14_0929_05_30cm | ecosystem: Environmental > Terrestrial > Soil > Grasslands | place: USA...
CTGTCACCCGCGTCGGACACTTCAACCATTTTGCGGCTGCCGTCGTCATTCGTCGCGTAGTCGCCGCTCGGCAGAATGACCGGCACCTTTTTCGTCTCCGGCTTGCGGGTGAATCGCCAGTCCACGATCAGTTCAAAGTCGCCATAGTCCTTCACGGTCCACAGGTTCTTGTCCTGCGCTTCGGCCTTGCCGTCGTAGTCGAGAATCCAGTCTTTGGGCTTCCAATGCCCCTCATGCCTCGGCTCCATTTTCCAGCCGCTCAAGTCCACGCCCGTGTAAAGTGATCTGAAGCCCTGATCCATCTCGGCGATTTCTCCTGGCGGCGGGTGGGACGACGGCAATTCACTGATGCGTAGGTTGCGGAAGTGCGCCTCGGAACCTTCCGACTCCAGGCAAATGTATCCTTGGCGAGGAAAGCATTTCGAGCCGCCGGAAACCACTTTGCCGTTCACCGCCAGCGTCAGGCGACCGTCGTGACTCTCGACCCGGTAATGGTTCCATTCTCCGGCCGGCTTCGCGCGCCATTCGCTCGGCAGACAACGCATCCAGCCGCCCGGATGCGGTCGATCGGGCACAAACGTCGCGCCGTGAATGGCGAACACGTCGCCATGTCCGGTCCACAAACCATTCGGATCATTGCCATCGAGAATCTGCACCTCAATCGCGCGCGTGAACGGCACCCCTGGCGCCGTCGCTGCGTCGCTGTAAACGAACAGACCGGCGTTCCCGCCCTTGTGGAGATGCTTCCACTCCAGTTCGAGAACGAAGTTTTCGTACATCTTGTCCGTTCGTAACACACCGGTTGGCTTCCCCGTGCTCACGATCATTCCATCTCGCGCGCTGAAAGTGTTCGGCGCGCAGTTCACATTAACCCAACCGGACAGGTCCTTTCCATTGAAGAGCGGAACAAACCCTTCCTCGGCGGCATGCAAATTGAGCGCGAAGATCAAGAGCACTTCCGGATGGCAACCGGACTTCATAGCCTTATTGTAAGCGGCATTCTCTGACTGAACAGTCGCAAATCATCCTTCCACCAACTTTACTCCGCCCGGACCCCCAGCAGCTTGGGTGTGACGAAGAACTTCAGCGTCGCCGCGCGCCGATCTTCAGTCTCCAAACAAGCCAGCCCGCCCTTGGGCAGCTTGAGCGTTTCGGGATTCGTTATACCGAGCAGTTGACGAACCCGTTCTGCGAGACTCGGCGCATGACCGGCCAGCAACGCATGCTTCGCTTCCATCAGGTCTTTCAGCCAAGCTTCAAACTGCCCTGGTGGAGTTTCGTTCAACAACGCGTCGGCGATTTCCAGTTCTGCCGAACCGCAAACCTCCAAAACGATTTTCGCCGTTTGTTTCGCGCGGACAAGCGGGCTGCTGTAGGCAGCGTCAAATTCAATTCCGGCTCCTTTGAGGAACCGGCCGACTTCGCGCGCTTCCTTTTTTCCGTGCGGAGAGAGAGGCCGGCCCGCGTCGTCCTTGCCATCCAGGGCTTCGGCGTGGCGCAAAAAGTAGAGTTTCATGATTGAGCGTCGCCGCAAGATTAACCAAAAGGTGACCCCCGCGCCAGACTCGTGTTAGAGATCTTCGGTGCACGATAAATCACGTCTTGCTTTTGTCGCGTTGCTGACTGGCGCCGTGGGAATCGCTTTCGCTCCTGTCTTCGTGCGGCTCAGTGAAGTTGGCCCGAGCGCAACCGCCTTTTACCGCCTGTTGCTCGCCCTGCCGGTGCTGTGGCTCTGGCGGATTCATGAGCGGACCAGACCCGGCGCCACGCCGAACCCCGCGAGTTCAAAAGAACACCTCCAGCTCGCCGTGGCCGGGCTGCTCTTCGTCGGCGACCTCGCCCTCTGGCACTGGTCGATCAAGCTGACCTCGGTCGCGAACGCGACGTTGTTCGCCAACTTCGCGCCCATCTTCGTCACGCTCGGTGCGCGTCTTTTGTTTGGCGAACGCATCGGCCCTTCGTTCATTGGCGCGCTCGCCCTGGCGCTGGCCGGGGCAGTCATGGTCGTGGGAGTCAGCCTGCGCTTGACTGCCGAACATGTCCTCGGCGACGCGCTGGCGGTCGGCGCGGCCGTCTTCTACGGCGGTTACATGCTTTGCGTGAAACATCTTCGCCGCTCGTTTTCGACCGCGACCATCCTCGCCTGGTCCGGTCTCGCCTCGGTCGCGGGTCTGTTACTGGTTGCTCTCCTCTCGCGCGAGAGTCTTCTGCCCGCCGACCCGCGCGGCTGGCTGGTGCTGATCGCCCTGGCGTTGGTCAGCCAGGTCCTTGGGCAGGGACTCATCGCTCACGCGTTCGCGCATCTGCCCGTGTCCTTTTCGTCGTTGAGCCTCCTCTTACAGCCGGCCGTCGCCGCTCTGCTCGCGTGGTTCATCCTCCATGAATCGTTGCGCCCGCTGCAAATCGTCGGCGGCTGCGTCATCCTCGGCGGAATCGCTCTCGCCACTCGAGCCAGCCGATAAAAACACTGTTCTGCAGGCCCGTGCTCTCTCACTTCTCGATGCGATAGAGATGCGTCCTGGTCCGCAGGAGAAACGCTCTGCCCGCAATCGCCGGCGACGCCATGAAGCCGTCTTCGAGCTGATTCTCGGAGAGAACTTTGAACTGCCGTCGGGCCTCAATCACCGTCGTCTTGCCTTCCTCGCTGAAAAAGTAAATGCGCCCCTCGGCATAAACCGGCGACGCCGAGTAGTTGCCGCCGACCCGCTCACGCCAGACTTCCGTGCCGGCCTTCGCGTCGAGACAACTCGCCACGCCGCCATCGTCGATGCCAAACAGTGAATCCTCCACCAGCAACAGCGACGGTTTCTTCGGCACGTTGCGTTTCGTTTTCCAGACGACTTGCAACTGCCGCTTGGCGTCCGGGGCCGAATCCGTGTTCGCGTCTATGACCTCGCCCGCTTTGCCGGGCTTGATGGCGAGAATTTCGCCGTTGGACCAGCCGGTCGGGACAAAAACCATCCCGTGACCGACCACCGGCCGCGTGCCGGCCGAATGGCTGGTGCGCTCTTCGACGCGCCAGATTTCCCTGCCGGTCAGCGGCTCGTAAGCGTAGGTCGCCTTCGCGCCCTGACTGATGAGAACGGGCTGGCCATCCAGAACTGCCACCTGCGGCGTCGCGAAGGCCTTGCGCAGGTCCCCCTCCGTCTGCGGCTTGCCTCTCGCGTCGAGGTCTTTGAAATCAATGGAGCGTTCCCTCCGCCAGACCGTTTTGCCGGTCTGCTTGTCCAGCGCGACCACGAACTGATGGTCGCTCCCGTCGAAATTGATGATGAGCAGGTCCCCGTAAAGAATCGGCGACGAACCCGCGCCGCGGTAATGGTTGCAGATGAAGTCATGCCGTTCCCAAAGGACCTTGCCTGTCTTCGTGTCGAGGCAGGCTGTGCCCGGCGAACCGAAGCTCACGTAAACCCTCCCCTCCTCGATCACCGGCGTCGGCGACGCGTAGCTGTTGAACGCGTGACAGAACTGCGGCTTCTCGACCTCAAAGATTTTCTGGTCCCGCAGAATGTTTCCACTGTCACGATCCACGCAAACGACGAACAACTCGTGCCCGTCCTCCGTCGCCGTCGTCAGCCAGACTTGATCGCCCCAGACGACCGGCGACGACCAGCCCTTTCCGTGGATCGCCGCCTTCCATTTCACGTTTTCGGTTTCGCTCCAGTTCAGCGGCAGCCCATTGGAATCGGAATGCCCGTCGCCGTTTGGCCCGCGAAATTGCGGCCAGCGGTCGTTGGCCCGTCCGGCGCCAATGGCCAAGGCGGCGAGCGCCAGAGAGAGAATTCGCGTCATGTTGGGATAAGGGTGCTCAACGCCGATTTAACATTTTAACGGTTCACCGATCAATTGGTTCAACCCCTCGGCTGTTTTCCGAGCTTCAAAAAATTCTTCAAAATCGTCCGTCCATTCTCGGTCAGGATGCTTTCCGGATGGAACTGCACGCCCCAAATGGGATAGTCGCGGTGCTTGATGCCCATGATTTCCCCTTCGTCCGTCTCCGCCGTTATCTCCAGAGAAGCGGGCAACGTGTCGCGCTGGATGACCAACGAATGATAGCGCGTCGCGTTGAACGGATTTGGCATCCCTTCAAACAAATCCTTTCCGTTGTGCTTGATCGGCGACGTCTTGCCGTGCATCATGCGAAAATTGACAACCACCGACGCGCCGAACGTGTGCGCGATGCACTGGTGGCCGAGGCAAACGCCGAGCGTAGGCGTTGACCTGCCGAACTCGCGGATGATGTCGTTGGACAGGCCCGATTCGCGCGGGGAACACGGTCCAGGCGAAATCAGAATGCGATCCGGCTTCAAGTCGCGAGTCTGGTCGATCGTGATCTGGTCGTTGCGATAGACCTGCATCTCGACGTTCATCTCGCCGAGATACTGCACGAGGTTGTAAGTGAACGAATCGTAATTGTCGATGACCAGAACCATAAAGCCGCGGAAACCTAGCGCAGGAAGTCGGATTTGAAAACCAGGAAAGAAATCCGCGATTTTTATCCGCACTCGCTCCTGCCCTCTGTTCACCAGGAGGCAACCGAGCAAGTTCGCCTCCGTTCTCTCTGTTGGCTCCTGTTCAAACGGTCCAACGTCCGCTCGCCGCCAAACGTTGAACTGTCGAACGTGGAAGGTGGAGTGACGAAAGGTAGGAACAGGGCTCGACGGAGTCTCGCCCCACCGGGCAACGGAAAGAGGGAGGGGGGCGGTGACGTGGAACGTGACAGGCCAGGCTGCGGCGGTTCAACTCCGCCTTCGTGTCGAGTTCGGGTTGCAAAGCATGGCCGCGATGCAGCGGTCTCTCAAACGCAATTGTCCCGAATGAGCGTCCTCATTCGTCGTATCATCGACAGAACGAAAACATCAAGAGAAAGGCAAAAGCATGAGCAAAACGAAGAAAACCACACCAGCGAACATCATCTGGTTTGAAATCCCGGCGGATAATCCAAATCGCGCAAAAGAGTTTTACAGCAAGCTGTTCGGCTGGAAGATCAACCTGTTTCCCGGGATGCAGGATTACTGGCACATTGACACGGGCGGGAGCGACGACACGCCCGACGGGGGGTTGATGGCGCGCAAGCATCCGGCACAGCCCATCACCAATTACGTCAACGTGCCGTCGGTGACCCAATTCATGGGGAAGGCCGAGAAACTCGGCGGCAAAATCTGCGTGCCCAAAACCGCCGTGCCGCAAATGGGCTATTTCGCCATTTGCCAGGACACGGAAAACAACATCTTCGCCATTTGGGAAAGGAATCAAAACGCAAAATAATTGTCCTGACCACGCTCGTTCATTCGTCGCATCATTGAACGAGCAACACACTCAACCAACAAAACGAAAGAAAATCATGAGCGCACAGACACAAAAAGGATACATGCTGATATTTCGCGGCACGGACTGGCACAAAGGCCTCTCGCCGGAAGAAATGCAACAGATAGCGGGCCAGTGGAAAAACTGGTTCGACCGGTTGACCGGGCAGGGCAAGGCCAGCGCTGGAAACCCGCTGGAAAACGAGGGTAAGATCGTTTCCGGAAAGAATGGGCGGGTGGTTGCCGATGGCCCGTTTGCGGAATCCAAGGAAGCGATTGGCGGTTACTTCCTGCTTCAAGTGAACAGTCTCGACGAGGCGGTGGCCATCGCCAAAGACTGTCCGGGTCTGGCCTATGGCGCGGTGGTGGAAGTCAGGCCCGTCGCTGAGGAATGTCCCATCGCCGAGGAGGCTCGAGCCGAAGCGCAGTTCGCACAACACAATTAATTACCTCTGAGCCACCAAAACTATGACCACAACAAAAAATAATTCCATTGTTCAACCCTACCTGTCCTTCGACGGCCGCTGCGAGGAGGCGGTCGAGTTCTACCGCCGCGCGCTCGGCGCCGAGGTAACGATGCTGATGCGCTTCAAGGACAGCCCTGAACCCCCTCAACCCGGCATGTGCCCGCCCGGTTCCGGGGACAAGGTGATGCACGCGAGCTTCCGCATCGGCGACACGACGGTGATGGCTTCCGACGGTCGATGCGAAGGGCGGCCGAGTTTCCAGGGCTTTTCGCTGTCGCTCACGGTGCCGGATGAGGCCGAGGCCGATCGGCTGTTCGCTGCTCTGGCTGACGGTGGGCAGGTGCAGATGCCGTTGGCCAGGGCCTTCTTTTCCCCGCGCTTCGGCATGGTCGCTGACCGCTTCGGGCTGTCCTGGATGATCCACGTGGCGTCGCCACCGCAGAACTGAACGATTTCCACAATGGTCGGCGGCCAGTTCGAGCAGGGGTTGATGAAATTATTGAACGAATGAAACCATCAACCATCAAAAGACGGAGAACAGGACTTGTGTAGGACTCGTGCGGTGTCAGCGATCGGTTCCTGCTCGTTCGCAGAATTCGGAAAACCAGAAGATGATTCCGTTTCCTTCTCGGTTTTCTTCGTTAGCTCCTGTTGGTCCAGCAAATAGAAAATAGAAATATCCCATGAGCCAATCGGAACTTAACAGCAACCAGCCGCCACCGGAGGAAGTGTCCCAGGTGGTGGAGCATCTTTTCCGGCATGAGGCGGGAAAGATGGTCGCCACCTTGACGAGGATTTTCGGCGTCGAGCACCTCACCCTGGCCGAAGACGTGGTCCAGGAAGCGCTGGCCAGAGCGTTGCAGACCTGGCCGTTTTACGGCGTTCCGAAAAATCCTGCCGCGTGGATCATGCGGGCTTCCCGCAACCTGGCGCTGGATGTGGTCCGGCGCCAAAAAGTCTTCCGCGACAAGGAAGGTGAAATCATCCGGTTGATGGAGGGACAAAGCCCCGCGCCCGACGTTGCGGTTTTCCCCGACCAGGAACTTGCGGACGACCGTTTGCGGATGGTGTTCGTGTGCTGCCATCCGCTTGTTCCAGCGGAGGCGCAAGTCGCGCTCGCCTTGAATACCCTCTGCGGCTTCAGTGTGGCGGAAATCGCCCGGGCATTTCTGACGACCGAGGCGGCGATGGCCAAGCGGTTGACACGGGCGAAACAAAAGATTCGCGAGGCGCGGATTCCTTTCGAGATACCCGAAGGGAAGGAGTTGGCGCGGCGGCTGGACGGCGTTTTGCAATCGCTCTACCTGCTTTTCAACGAAGGCTACAAAGCTTCCAGCGGCGAAAAGCTGGTTCGCGAGGAAATCTGTCACGAGGCGATCCGCTTGACCGGGCTGCTGGCCGAACATCCGGCCGGCAACCAACCCAGGACCCATGCGTTGCTGGCGCTGATGCTGTTAAACGCCGCGCGCATCCCAACTCGCGTGGACGGTGCGGGCAACCTGCTTCTCCTCAAAGAGCAGAACCGGACGCGCTGGGATCAACCGATGATCGCGCGGGGCATGTTTCACTTCGCGCAGTCGGCCGCGGGTGAAGAGATCACCGAGTATCATCTGCAAGCGGGTATCGCCGCCAGTCACTGCGCGGCGAAGGATTATGAGTCCACGGACTGGCGGCAAATCCTGTCCCTGTATGATCGCCTGGTTGAATTCGATGATTCGCCGGTCATCGCCCTCAATCGTGCCGTTGTGGTGGCAAACATTCACGGGCCAGGAGCGGGCCTGGATGCGGTTGCGGCCATTCAAGGCAGGGAAAAGCTGGATTCCTATTACCTCCTTTATGCCGTGCTGGGCGAATTCGAGGCGCAATTGAAGGATCCACTGGCCGCTGCCGGCTACTTCCGAAGATCGCTGCAACTGGCGGAGACCAAGTCGGAGCAACTGTTCCTGTCAAAAAGATTCCGGGCCTGCGAAGATCAACTCCACGCCTGAACGAAGGCTGAGCGTCACCCGGATGTGATTGACCAGCGGCCCCAAGCCGTCAAAAGTTATTGCCATAGGCCACCCAATCAAAGTCCACGGTGGTCGTCGCGTCGAACTGCCAGGAGCCGCTTCCCCATTCGACATAGCCATTGAACGGATTGACCAGCGGCCCCAAGCCGTCAAAAACCGGATTCCCATCCCACCACAACTTAACCTTCCCATCATTCCGAGCGTAGAGATACGCGGTATGCCAGGCGTTGGTTACAGCCGGGCCGAGGTCCATCAAGCTGGTATCCGAGTTAACGTAATTCCAGAGTTTGTAACGGCCATTGACAAGCGTGATGGCTGGCGCCGGAGACAAAGGCGTGGAGTGGGTGGTCAAACACAACAGATTCTCTTTGCCCGTGGAGCTGAAGGTGACGAGGCGAAATCGTGCGCCGACCGCCAATTCATCCAGGGCCAATGGTCCGACGTACCATTCGTTCGCGTTCACGCCTGAGTTGATTCGCAGCGCCTGGTTCGTGGCCCCAAGGTCCGGATCAAAAAAATCGACGATGAGCGTTGTTCCGCCTGTTCCTCCGCTTTGGGAGGAGATCCAAGGCGACGCGGGCAAGCTGGGTCCGCCCAGGAATTGGATCCTGGGACCGCCCGCCCCCACGTCCAGAAAAGCGCCGTTCATGATGGATTGGCCAATCTGTGTATAGCGAGCGCGCAAGTTGGGGAGATCGCGCGCGCTGCGGTTGCCGATGACCTTGATAGAGTAATTGGTGGCCGGAACCCCGTTCCCGCAGAATACGCCTGCACTCGCACAATCATAATTGTCGCTGTACCAATCAAATGGGAACACGCCGACGACCAACGGATCGGTCTGCGCGTAAGTGTAAATATCGTTTGCTTTTTGGATAAGCTGAGATTCAGTCCCATACCCTTCGGTGGCGCCCGGCATCAGGAAGATTCTTTGAGAGCTGTTCATGTAAGACTTTAACAACCGGAGTTTGGACATCCATTCGGTTCGAGTCGTGCCGGGATCGCCCGAGCTCCCGTAACTTTCAACCGCGATATAATCGATACCGCGGGGAATGCGGAAATTACTATAGCTCCAAAAGGCGCAACCAACCGTCATCATCGCTGGCACGTCCGGGAACGACAGTTTCAATTGGCTGATCTGAGACTCAATGGAGGCCAGGAGTTGATCCAACCTCGCGTTGTTTCCCCCAGCGACGCAATCGGGTTCGTCCATGGTGAAGAAGGCGAGCATATGGGTGGCATAGGGTCGGATCGCGTCGAGCTGATTTTGAATGTTGGGATCGGTAAAGTCCGGAGCAAAAAACATCAGTTTCATTCCCAAGGCCACGGCCTGGTCTGCGGAAGCCCCCGGACCCGCGCCCATGGTGAAGTTGACAAAGCCGCGCTGTTCAATGATCGACCCACCCGCCGCGACTGACCCTGCCCAAAATCCAAAATGTTGAAGGTGATTCTTCAAACGAAAGAAGCGGCTCGGCGGGCTGACTGGCGCCGTAACCGCCCAGCGGAGACTGTTGGAAACCGAAGTTTCCGCGGCGGCGTGCCAGTTCGTCGTGCTCAGGTTCGTTGAAGATTCGAGCTCGAACCCGGTGGACGGGTACGGCCAGGAAACGATGGCATTGGTATTATCGCGCACGACGGTGAGCGGAACGCCACCCATCGGCTCGCTGTGACACCAAGTGCTCAAAAAAATGGCCGATGCCACGAGCGACGCGTTTAATAACGGTTGTTTCATGGGAGTGAGGGAAATTCGCTGCTTTGACGCTGCGCTGTTGAATCTGCGTCGGCTTTAGTTCCAGGGTTGACGCTTGGGAGATTGGCAGGATTTCGGGAATGAAGCAAGCCGGGATGAGCCTGCCTCGATCCTGGATGCAGTCCGTATTTCGATAAAGCCCCTTCATCAACAGCGGTTCGAAGCTGGACCAAGCCATGCAATGATCTAGCCAACGGTATCTGTGCAAACCGCCTCGCGTCGCTCATCGCCGAACGTTAAGATGAGCCACGACCTTGGCTGGCGCGGGGGGTGCAGCAGCACGATCAGTGACAGCTAAGGGTTGGCTAGCATGAATGCTTCAGATCGTGGCGCATGATCGGGCGATGAGGCACACGACGAGCAACCGTCTTGAATCCGGCACGCGCGAAAGTCGAGGCTGTGCCGGTGAAAAGATTCGAAGTGCTTTTCGGCGCGTCCTTATCAACCGGGTAGGCCTCGAGCGCGGGCGCCTTTGCGCGCCTGGCAGCCTTCAACGCCGCTGCGATCAGCACGGACATGACGCCCTGCTTGCGATAGCCCCTCCGCACATAGAAACACGAGATCGACCAGACTGGCACATCGTCCACGCGTGCAAGCATCCATGCGTCATCGAGCCATTGCAAGGCACTGCGCGGCGTAAGCTGGCACCACCCTACGGATACGTCGCCATCGAAAGCGAGCAGGCCGGGCGGCGGACCGCGCCTCACGAGCTCTCGAAACGCCGCCTTATTCTTCTCGCGGGGCCGCTTGCGATAGGCACTGCCGATCCGCCAGTACATGCACCAACAGCCATTGCACGCGCCATGCTTGTCAAACAGGTCCTCCAGAGCAGGCCACAGATCGCGCGTGAGCGGACGGACAGTGAGCTTCATGCCGAACCTCCAGGCGACCGCTCGGTAGTGTGCGGAATCGGCGGGCCGTGCAGAGTGTAACTGGTGTAAAAGTTTCCCATAACGAGTGACCCGTCTGGACGTCAAAGATGAGCCCTCGACGTTGGCGCTGGCGCCTTGGCCCTTTTCTTTGAGTTCTTAGTTGGACCTCCGACTTTCGCGGTGAACTCGTACGTGCGTCGGCCCATGAGAAGCGTGTCGAACTCCTTAAAGAATCTTTCAAATTCGAACGACGGATCCATAATAATCCAATCGTATTCGCCGTCCGGCCCGGCGATGAACCCGTCCATACTCACCGCCACGCTGTATCGTAGTCGTCTCATACAGGGTTTGTGGGCCTGGATTCTTTTGATCGATTGGTCTAATTGCTGCGGACGTAGATGATGCCGTGGCACTTTGAACAGCGATAACTCATAGGGCATGTGAATGCCAACTAACGAAACAGCTCAGCGACCGGCAGCCGACGTTGAGCGTGGCCAGCCAGGCCCGATGAACAAATAATCACGACACTCCGCCGAACGCAAGGGCGGGTGCCTGGAGCGCCCTCGTCAGGCGGCGCACGGCGCTACGACGATCCGACCGCCCGCCGCAGATGCGCCGGCAGTTCAACGCCGAAACGCGCGCGCAGCCGTTCCATGTCTTCGATATCCTTTTTGGTGGGTGGGTATCCATGAGCATGGCACAGCACCTGGGCTTCGGGTGAGAGGCACCGCACCGGGACGTTGCTGACCGTTCCTTGACCGCCGAAGCCCGCGGCTGGGTAGATCCAATCTTGACCGCCGGCCATGCGGTACACACCGTTGCCATTCTCGTCGAACGTGACGGCATGGACATCGACTTCGCGACCGGAGGAATCTGCGAAGACGAAGTTGCTCGGCGTACCACCCGGCTGGATGACGAAACCTTTACCGCGAAGGATGTCTCGTAGCTTCTCGGTGTCGCTCACCCGCGCGATGATATCGACGTCTTGGTGTGGCCGTGTCTCCACGCCGAGAAGCGCATCTACGCCCCAACCGCCGTCAAGCCATACCTCGATTTGGGCGTCGTCCAGCAGCCGAAGCAGCTCAACAACGGCTGAGGGATTCATGAACTCGTTCTTGCGCCGCCGAACCGTGGAACTGAGCCACGCCGGGCCGATGACGAAAGGCAACGCGTGACTTCACGGCCAACCCGAGGCGCTGCCCGGCGTTGGCTCGAGTGATCTGGTTAGCGGCCATCCCATCCCTTGGAACTGGCCAAGAGTCGCTGAAGATCTCCATAATCTGCAAGTCTGGCCTGTATCGGAATCTTGTATGCATCACTTATTACAATATCCTTGTTCGGAACGTATCGTGCCGTCAATCCGCCGTCGGCTCGAATCTCGACCTCTCCCGACGCGGCATTGGACCTGACAGCGCAGTTCCACCAATAGGAGTCTTCGAAAGCCAAGTAATACGAAAATGTTTTGTAGTCTGGCTCGACTTTGTAGAGCGTAACTTCATAAGGCTCTCTAACGGAGGCCGTGCGATGCCCGATGACAAAGAACTGAGGTCCATTCGTCAATCGCAACTGGGCGAGAAAGATGTTGTCGCCGGGGCGAATCCCAAAAGGTCCGAGGTGGAAGAGACGTACCGCGAGGAATAAGACGCCCAGTGCAACCGGAATCCCAATCGCTATGAACGGTATCCCGCTTCATCGGCTGCCGCTAACGCCCCGGATGACCTAACGCCGCCGTGAAGCCACTGCTGTCAGCCTCGCCGACCAACTCTCGAAAACCGAGAGGCTGGCGACGGTTAGCTCGATCCGGTCGTTCGTCATCATGGCTTCTGTCGAACGTTGTTTGTACTCACCACGGCGTTCGTTCCGGATACCCAAGGCGTCTGGGTATCCCGAAGGCTATTGCGGGTACGATCCGACACCGCAACAGTGCGCAGGCGAATGATGTGCCCGACGCCCAAGACAAGAAGGACGCACCCGGCAGAAACCGTCACAGCCGCTATCATTCTTTTCGCGAACATACGATCCATGCCGAACGACCCAAGCTCAGCGACCCAGCTCACGATGGCGTCGGCTTGCAACCTGGACGCGATGACGCTGGAGCGCATTAGGTGTCATGGCCATCCCTTCTCAAACTTCCCAATATCCAAAACTCCCATCTCTTTCAACTCGTCCACCGAATAATTGGTGGCGTCAACCTTGATACCGGTCTTAAGACGAGTGATGATGAACCGCTTCTTTTTGGAATCGGCGTATGCCTTAATAGCAGTCCTCAAAACCGCTGCGGTGGCGGTAGCCCAAACGTAGGGCGCGGGATGCTTGAGCATCTCAGTAACATCCGGCATTGGGCCATTGAAAACTCCGTAATGTGGTCTGGCACGGACTCCATGTTGTGAAAGAATTGCCATCAAATCCGAGTCCTCGCCGCCTCGAACATCTATGACTAAATCAATCTCACTCATGGCTCACTCAAAATCGTGTATGTGCCGCGATTCCGACGCTCCATCTTGATGTATCCCTTATCGCGAAGCACCTGAAAAACGCGCGACTGCAAGCTGCCGGGATAACCCAGACGCTTGTGATAAGCCTTCGATACAAAATCGGCGAAGCCCTGATCCAGTAATTGAAGGCCGGTAATGATGCGATCATTACCGGCCAGCTCGCGTCAACTCGGCGAGCACTGCCTTTTCTTCTTGGGTGAGGGTCTCCATCCGCGTGATGTCACAACTAACGCCCAGTAGCGACCGCCGCCGCGCTCCGGCTGCAATGAGCGTTCACAAACCGCCCCGAACCGCCCGAGACTATCCAGCGGTCGGTGGTTAGGCGCTGCAGCGCTTGTTAGCCCATGTCATGGCCTCGACAATAACAAACAAAGCGAGAGCACGACACCGAATAAAAACACTCGCCAGCCCCAGCGGTAATGTCTCATCAAGTGCTCCGGCACCGACTTCAGCCCGAAGGTGAAGAATCGCCCGCTCCGATAAACTGGAAACTTCGCGTAACCAATCAAACCGCCGCCGGCAAACATCAGGGCGAAGCTCGCCACGAAAAACCAAATCCACGGTGCGCCTGTCAATCGCGTGAAGAACATCAGAACCTGCGACGCGAGGAAGGCAACAACGGCGATGACCAAGAATCCCCAATGCTCAAGGAAGGTCTGCAAACCGTTGCTGTGGCTTCGATGCTCCATAGTAGCTAACCATTGAATATCAATCGCATCTTTCCTCAAATACTCGACTTCGTCGGCGTTCTTTTCAAGAAGAGACATGGCACGTATCCCAAAATCAAGATGCCAGCGTAAAAAAGTGCCGTAAACCACAGCCATCCCGGTCTTGTGACTACAAACCAACCGTGGTGAAAACCTTCTGCATCGGTCCTCCCGAAAAACGAAAAGTAGAGAAAAACTGCCACGACTAGCCAGAAAATGCGGTAGATGTTTCTGCCACTCATACGCAATTACGTCGAACGATCACCGATGGCGGCCCCTCCGTGACTCCCGAATGCCAAGCTGCGTGGCAGGGCCGCCATTGGGTGCAGCGTTTGGTTCGGTGGTCTTTTGCATTTCTTGGCATGCCCACCGTGCGCTCTGTCTCACCCAATCCGACTGATGATCTTGCATGGTCTGGAGACTTGATAGTGCCGCGATGACTTTGAGCTGACCAAGCGATTTGGCTATGTCACCCAGAATGAGACCTTCCTCTTGCTCAAGGAGTTCAAGTAAAGCCCGCTGGGCTTCATCTCCACCAATGCTCCCCAAGGCTCGCGTGATGTGCCTCCGGTTGGAATATGTATCAGTGTGAAGCAGTGTCAGGAGACGCGGGAGCTTGCTGCTGTCACGAGTGCGAGACGCTTCTATAATGGCGAAACGAAGTTCGTCTTCGCTATCGCTCCACAAGTTGGAGTCCGCGTCCGTCATGAGTTCACCGAACACAAAGCTGACCGATGACGAGGAGCGCGTCAATGACGCTCGCATTGGAACACTCGGCTGACTGCGCTCCTCGTCATTCGGTCGAGCGTCTCGTTAGCCATCATCGTACAACCTCATGGTCTGGGCGAATCGCCGCCGTTCGCCGTGCCGGTTCGGTAAGCCGGTATTATTTCGGTCTGTAATCGAATGAACCTTTCCTGGTAGGTGGGCTGAAAGACATCACCCCACATATTCCAAAACTGACTCCATAATGTTCCGTGCCACATCAGCTCAAACGTGGTCTGCCACGGAGCGCCGTTGGTAGGGGGAGCAAGCTGCACGACAGTAGCTTCTCCACGTTTTAACGTTTCCACTGAGACAGTCCACGGGCCGTGCCTTGGAGGTGGACCTTTTGGAGGCGGTCGGCCCTGTGCCCGATTCCAAAGAATGATATCGGCGCACACAGTCACCGTCCCGCGGTTGCCATTCTGGACTCTGAAGCTCGCGAGCGCGGTTCCGTTCTGATTCGTATATCCCAAAAAAATGACTGAGGGCGATTGCGGCACTTTGGTCAACTGAAACAGGAATAGTCCCAATAGTCCGGCGGCAATTAAGATCAGCACTGGCCAACGGCGCTTCATGATGGCTAACGACAAGCGTGACCCACGGGAGGCAGCCGCGGCTGACGCTCGAAAACCCACTGAACCAGACGGCTGCCTCCCGTTAGATGCCACGCACTGGTTAGCTCCGGCATTCATTTGATCCTCCATTTTGGGTGTAGATTCGCCGCATCGAGCTTAGTCACCAAATCAAGCATCGAGCTCCCCAATTGCTCATCTGTCTTGTCCAACCAAGCCTTGTCTCGCTCTTCTTGCGCGTCCTTTCTCGCGTAACCAACCGCCTCGTGCAAATACTGGTCTGCGAGACCTGTCTCACTGAGCTCACGGTAGATAAGCCGATCACTACCATACTCAGAAGGGTCACTATCACTACAGGGACTCGCATAGCGACAAAGGAGCTAACGACCCAATATAGGGCAGCGACGGCGGCCACGAGGCGCGGTGATTGGAACGGGAGGCTCGATGCCGCCGCTGGAGCGCCCTCGTTAGGCCAAGACTTTCTCATCTCTTATCCGTGAGTCATACCGGCCGCTTGCTGCCAACTCACCCATGAGGCGCGATTAGTGGAAAACGGGTGACGGCTCGTGACTGGCGTTTCTGTAGATAGGACACGATAATCGCGTTCAGACTCACCACGACCCGAAGGATCCGGGTGGAGGGAGTCGTAGAGAGAAATGAGACGGAAGCAGTCGTAGCCATCCTTACTTCCACAGTACCAAATGAGATCATCTGGGTGCTTGGAAATGACTCCGGCATTGAACTCACGCCAACTCATCGTGGCTGTGCGGGTGCAGCCCACGAGGGCGAACGCCACAGAACAAATACTCAACAGGTATCGCATACTACGGTAGATTATTGCCCAACGACCCAAGCTCAGCGACCCGGCCCACGAGGGCGTTCGACTGCAACCGGAACGCGATGGCCGGGTTCGCTGCAGCGCAGTGTTAGGCCGCCTTTGCGGGCCACAGACAAAATATAAGAGGAATGCCGCCAGATAAAATGCCGCAAGTAAAGTCCATCAGACACCACCAGCCGGGCATCCCAATAACTGCATCCATCAAATAGAAAGC
>Ga0066685_10000295_pt1 | contig 15991 bp, 17 predicted proteins | sample GraSoiAngelo_134_FD_62305 | JGI IMG/M metagenome (GOLD analysis project Ga0066685, IMG submission 62305) | Grasslands soil microbial communities from the Angelo Coastal Reserve, California, USA - 14_0929_05_30cm | ecosystem: Environmental > Terrestrial > Soil > Grasslands | place: USA...
AAGTCCTGCCCTCTGGGCGTCTCGGCATTCCCGAAGACGCCAAGGAAGCTTTGGCCTTCGCCCTTCTCGCCTACGAAACACTGCACCAGCGCCCCGCGAACCTGCCGTCCGCAACCGGCGCCCGTGGCCTGGCGATCCTCGGGAAAATCTCCTATGCCCCACCGCGCTAACCGCCTCCTCTCCAAGTTCCATCTCCTGGTTACTTCCTTGCTGCCTTTCCTCATTGTTTCGTTCTGTGTCTCTTCCTGTTCACGCCCAGCTCACCATGACTCTTCCTCGCTCACCTTCCTCATTGAAGCCAGCCCCACCAACCTCGACCCGCGCTTTGCCACCGATTCGCAATCCCAACGCATCGATGGACTCCTCTTTAGTGGCTTGCTGGAGCGCGACAATCAAATGTATTTCCACGGAGATCTTGCCGAATCCTGGTCAACTCCCGACGCCCTCACCTACGTCTTCCATCTTCGCCGCGGTGTTCGCTTCCATGATGGCCGCGCGCTTACTTCGGCCGACGTCAAAGCAACTTTCGATTTCATCATGAATCCCGCCAACAAGTCCCCGAAACGCGGAGCCCTTCGCCTGGTCACCTCCGTCGAAGCGCCTGACGACGCCACGGTCATCTTTCATTTGAGCCAGCCTTATGCTTCCTTCAGCGTCAACCCTCCGCCATTGGCATCGTTCCCGCGAATGCTAGCGCCGACTCTTCTCGTCACCCCATAGGCTCCGGTCCCTTTCGCTTCCTGCAGCAATCGCAGGACGAAGAAGTTGTCCTGGAGCGCAATCCTGAATACTTCCATGATGCACCGCGGATCGCTAGAGTGCGATTCCGAGTCGTGCCCGACGGCGTCGTCCGTGCCCTCGAACTTCGCAAGGGCTCTGCCGATCTGGAGATGAGTTCCCTTTCTCCGGATATCATTCCCGTCCTTGCATGCCAGCCTGATCTCGCCGTGAGCGACCGCACTGGCGCGAATTTTTCCTATCTGGGGTTCAACCTCGAAGATGCGGTCTTGTCTCATCGCGAAATTCGCCAAGCTCTTGCGTTGGCGACCGACCGCGAAGCGCTCATTCGCTATCTCCTCCGTGGCCAGGCGAAGCTGGCTGGGGGCGCTCTGCCCCCGTCACTGGGCCGCCGAACCGAATGTCGCGCAGTATCCCTACGATCCTGCTCGCGCCGAACAGGTTCTCGACGCTGCGGGTTTCCCTCGCAAGCAGGACGGAATCCCCGCGCATCTCACGTTGAAATGCTCGACGGAAGAGCAAGCCCGCCTCATTGGCGCGGCCTTTCAGGAACAATGGCGCCGCGTGGGCATCCAACTTGAACTGCGGCCGCTTGAGCTTGCCACGCTGTTCTCCGACGTTGCCAAGGGAAATTTCCAGATCACCTACCAGCGCTGGGTTGGCGCCAACACCGATCCGGACTTTTTTGAATATGCTTTCTCGTCGAAGCGCTTTCCGCCGGACGGCGCCAATCGCGGGCACTATCGCAACGCTCGCGTAGACGCGCTGACGGACCAGATTCGCGTGGAAATGAATCAGGAAAGAAGGAAAGCCTTATGCAGTGAAGTTCAGAAAATTCTGGCGGACGATCTTCCCTATTTGCCCCTGTGGTTCAACGATGTCGTTTCCGTTCACCGCCGCTCGTTCAGCCCCCTCGATCTTCCCTCCACCGGCAACTACAACTTCCTCACGTCTCTTCATCCAAACCACAGCCGCTGATTCGTCGCACGAGTTCAGCCACAAAAATACCTTTTTCCGGGGAAACGCGACACTACTCCAACGCCTTCTCAATCTCTGCCACTGGAATCGCCCCTTCCCTGCCGATTCTCCACGTGTCACCGTTCAATTCCACGATTGTCGAAGCCAACGTACCCCCCGTTTCTCCCGTGTCCAGCACGAGCGGCACGCGCAACCCCAGCTGCTTCATCACCTGTTCCGCGTTCGCGCACGATGGAAACCCGGAAATGTTAGCGCTCGTCCCCGTCACCGGACCTTCAAATTCATCGATCAGGCGCCGCACCACCGTGCTATTCGGCCATCGCAATCCGATGCGGCCTGTGCCTGCGGTCACCTTGAGCGGGATGCGCTGCGCGGCGTTCACCACTAGGGTCAATCCTCCTGGCCAGAACGCCTGGGCGAGCCGCAAGAATTTCCGCGACGCTTCCCGCGCAAGCAGAATGGCTTGTTCGATCGAATTCACAAGGATTGGCAGGGCCCTCGTTTCCGGGCGCCCTTTCACGCGGTAAATTTCATCCACTGCGGCGAGATTGAATGGGTCGGCCGCCAGCCCGTAGAAGGTATCGGTGGGAATCGCAATCACACTTCCGCGGGTCAGAAAATCTGCCGCATACCGCAGCAGGTCCGTCTCCGGAGTTTGCGCGTTTACGTGCAGCAGTTCAGCCGGCAATTTCTTGGCCTTTGGCGCAGTCGTGACGCCACCCTGCAGCGCCCGTCGGCACTGCCCTTATTTGGGCGACGCTACCATACACCTGTTGCGCGCGCAATAAGAGCCTGCTGACAACCAAATCCACCCCGTTACGGGCGATATCTTAGGGCCTGCCGAGAGTTAGCCTCGGCAGGTAGAAATTTGTTACCCTCCACGGAGATGGCCACGCCCGGAAAACCCGCTCGTAACGCCGGCCCCAGTGGTGCGCCTGCGCTGCTTACCAGCCGCGACAATCGCTGGCTCAAGGACTTCCGAATAGCTCTGCGTGGCGGAGTGCCCACGGAAGGCGGCTTCGTGGGCGTCGAGGGCGTCAGACTTGTCGAAGAATCTCTGCGTTCCGGTTGCCGCATTCAAGGCGTGCTCTTCAGCGAGTCCGGCGAACGCCATCACCAGCGCCTCTCCTCCATCATCGACCGACCCGAAATGGCCTTTCCGATCCTCCGCACCACGGACCGCCTCTTCGAGGGCCTTGCCGACACCGAACACCCGCAAGGAGTTGCCGCGCTGGTTCATCCTCGGGAGACTTCATTCGATGATTTTGCACGCTCCCCTCTTTCTGTCGGCGCTCCCTTGCTCGTCGTCCTGGCCGGAGTCCAGGATCCCGGTAACGTTGGGGCGATCCTACGCACTGCTGCCGCGTTCGGCGTGACCGGCGCCGCCACGGCGGCTTCCGGCATCAGCGGCACGGCGAACCCTTTCTCGCCGAAAGCTCTGCGCGCCTCCGCTGGCGCCGCTCTGCATCTTCCGATCCTTGCGGGGATTTCGCTTTCGATTCTTCTTGCGCAACTCAAGGTCACGGGTGTGCGCACGCTTGCTTCGAGTGTCCGCGAACCGCGTCGCGGTGATCAGCCTCTGCTGGCTCCGTGGGAAGTCGATTGGTGCCAGCCGGTGGCCCTCCTCGTGGGCAACGAGGGCGCCGGTCTTCCGGAAGAAGTCGAGCGCGGCGCCGACGCGCGCCTCCGCATTCCCATGGCCAGCGGCATCGACTCACTGAATGCCGCCGCCTCGGTAGCAGTTGTTTTTTACGAAGCCGCTCGCCAAAGAAACTCGGCGGCTGCGTCGAGCATCCAAACGTCAGTTCCTTCGCAGCCGTCTAAGACGTCAGACGCTGTGCGGCCACCCAAGGAAACGTGAGCCTCTTCTCAAAACTGCCGCCACCGGCCTCGGAACCCAACGTTCCCGCGGCCCACCAGCCCCTCGCCGAGCGCATGCGTCCGCGTATCCTCGATGAGTTCATCGGCCAGGAAAAACTTCTCGGTCCGGGCAAATCGCTTCGCGTTCAAATCGAAAACGACAATCTTGGCTCCATGCTCTTCTGGGGCCCGCCCGGCTGTGGAAAGACCACCCTCGCGCGCCTCATTGCGCGTCTGACAAGTTCCGAATTCGTTTCTTTCAGCGCCGTTCTTGCTGGCATCAAGGAAATCAAAGAAGTTATGGCCGTGGGTGAGCAAAAATCCCGCTCCGGCCATCGCACCATCGTCTTTGTCGACGAAGTGCACCGCTTCAACAAAGCGCAACAAGACGCTTTTCTCCCTCACGTCGAAGCGGGCCATATCATCTTCATTGGCGCGACCACTGAGAATCCTTCCTTTGAAGTGATTTCTCCGCTTCTCTCCCGCACCAAGGTCTACGTCCTCGAGCCACTAACGACCCCGCAGATAGTGGAACTCCTCCGCCGCGCCCTTAATGACAAAGTACGCGGCTTCGGAAACGAATCCATCGCAGCTCCCGACGACATCCTCTTCCGTATTGCCTCGTTTGCCAATGGGGATGCCCGCGCCGCTTACAACACGCTCGAGCTTGCCGCCCGCAGCGCGCAACTGAGTGAAAAAAAGGCGCGTGCCATCACCCCGGAACTCCTCGAAGACGTGTTGCAAAGAAAACTCCTGCGTTACGACAAAGCCGGCGAGGAGCACTTCAACCTGATCTCCGCCCTGCACAAATCCGTCCGCAATTCCGATCCCGACGCGGCCCTCTACTGGCTCGCGCGTATGCTCGAATGCGGCGAAGATCCTCTCTATCTCGCCCGCCGCATGGTCCGCATGGCCAGCGAAGACATCGGCCTTGCCGAACCCGGCGCCCTGGCCGTCACGCTCGCCGCCAAGGACGCCTTCGATTTCCTCGGTCCCCCCGAAGGCCATCTCGCCCTCGCCGAAGCGGCTGTCTATCTTTCGCTCGCGCCGAAATCCAATGCTCTCTACACCGGCTATGGCGCCGTCATCGAAGACGTGCGCAAAACCGAAGCCGATCCCGTCCCCTTGCACCTCCGCAACGCCGTCACTGGCCTCATGAAGAACATCGGCTACGGCGAAGGCTACAAGTACGCGCATAATTTCGATGAAAAAGTCACCGATATGGCCTGCCTGCCCGAGAATCTCGCCGGCCGCACCTATTACAAACCCACCGATCAGGGTTTCGAGCAGCGTTTGCGCCAGCGACTCGACGAAATCCGCAAAATAAAGTCGCCCTCGTCGTCGACCGCTTGAGGTAAGCGTATGAACCGCATGTTGACGTCACTTGCGAGTGTCATTCTGTGCGCTTCAGCCAGCGCCCAAGAGGAGCGTTCAAGGCCGCCAATCACGGGGATCGCTGCCGTGCAGTTTTACTCTACAAATATGAACAGCGCCCGCAGCTTCTACACCCGCGTCATGAGCGGTGAAGGTACGCCCTCGGATGCTTGTCGTTGGTGCGAAAGGTCCTCGATCGGTGGGGAGAGGCCGATGACTACCTTCCCCTTCTTGATGCAGCTAAGCTCCGGCCAAAACTTGGTGCTCGCGACGGCACCCAAGACGCCGCCGTCTAACCTATTTTATGAGATGGTATTGGCCACGGACGATGTGCAGGCGATGAAGAAATACCTGGCGGCGAAGAAGATCCCAATCCTGAAAATGAGAGATTCCAGCGACGAATACTTCGCAGTAATAGACCCGGAGGGGCATCGCATCGGCTTTAGGCGGCCGACGAACGCCAGCACTCCGCGGGCCTGGTCCAATTTGCGTATCATCCATGTCGGCTTCGTCGTTCGGGACCCTGACGCGGAAGACCGCTTCTATAGAGATATTCTCGGCTTCCACGTCTACTGGCATGGTGGGAGGAAAGACGACGAAACCAGCTGGGTCGACATGCAAGTCCCCGATGGCACCGACTGGATCGAATACATGCTCAACGTTCCCGCCAACGCTGACCATCACACCCTCGGCGTCATGAACCACATGGCTCTCGGAGTCCCGGACATCCACGCGGCGGAAGAGCAACTTCGCAAGAACGGTTGGAGCGGCAACGAACAACCCAAGGTGGGTCGCGACGGCAAGTGGCAGCTTAACCTCTACGATCCCGACGACACCCGCGTCGAACTCATGGAATTCACGCCCACGCAGAAGCCCTGCTGCTCCGAATTCACCGGGCCGCACCCCGGACAACATCCATGATCAGCTTTCACCTCGGCCACCTGCGTAGGATAAAATCGTGTGTCGCACCAAACTTTCAAGGGAGTCCCATGAAACCCATCGCATTGGCCCTCGCCGCCACGTTTATCTCCCTTCCGCTCAATGCCCAGGACCAGCCCGCACGACCGCCCATCACCGGCATCGCGCACGTCCGCATCTATTCCGCCGATCTTCGCAAGTCGCTTGAGTTTTACAGCGGAATTCTGGGCATCACACCACGCAACGCGGGCTGCACGGGCATGACGCGCCCGTGTTTCATCGTCAACGACCACCAGCAAATTCAGTTGTCAGAAGTGGCCTCTCCCGCTCCTGCGAACCTGCTCGCCGAAATCGCCTTCGCCACACCCGACATTATCCGGATGCGTAGCTACCTCCTTGCCCACCATGTCGCGGTTGGCCCGGTCACCAGAGATATCAGTGGCGTCGCGCGTTGCGTTCTCCACGACCCCGAAGGTAATACCATCGCCTTCGTGCAGCTGCACCCCCGCATCGTGTTCACTGCACCCGCCGAACAAATCAGCACGCGCATGCTTCACGCCGGCTTCATTGTCAAGGACCGCGCTGCCGAGGATCGCTTCTATAGTGATCTCCTCGGCTTCCGTATGTACTGGCACGGCGGCTTCAAGGACGCCGACAACGACTGGTGGGAGATTCAGGTCCCCGACGGCACCGACTGGATCGAATACATGCTCAACATCTCGCCCACTGCGGACAAACAGGAGCGCGGCGTGCAAAATCATTTCTCCTTAGCGGTCGAACAAATTAAGTCCGCCGCCGCTCGCCTCCGCGAGCACGGCCTCAAGACCAGCGGTGAGCCCGAAATCGGCCGCGACGGCAAATGGTCCTTGGACATCTACGATCCGGACCTCACCCGCGTCGAATTCATGGAATTCAAGCCCGCGCAGCCCCCGTGCTGCAATCCCTACACGGCGTCACATCCCGTACAATGACGTTGCGCACAAACCATGACCCATCCCTGCTACGCTAACCGCTCGCGCTGGCTCCGTCCTATGGGTTCGTTGCTCTGCATCTTCTTGGGCTGCTCCTCCGTTCCCTCGGCCTTGGTCCAAAATCTCGATAAGCCCCTCCAAACCATCGACGAAGACATCACTTCCTTTGCCTTTGCTCCCGACAACCGCATCGTATATTCCGTTCATCGTAACTTCAAAACCAAGCTCTACGACCTCTCGCACGACGACATCTGGCTCCAGGACACCAGTGGTAAGCGCCGTCGCCTTCTGGAGGGTCAAAAATTCAACCGCGGTAATCAGCCGTTCAGCTACATCGTCGATTCCCTCCGCTGGTCTCCCAACGCTCACCTCATCCTCGCCGGACTCCTCACCACTACCGTCGTGGACGATTCCGGCAAGACTGAAGATTCCTTTATGACCCTCTTGCTCGACGACAGCGGCCACGAAATACGCGTCGCCAAGGGTGACAGCGTCATTCCCGATGCGGCCGATCCTTTCTTTCTTCCCGACAATATCACCATCAATTTCCTCTCCGAAGCCGTAAAGCCTCGTACGCTCTTCTCCTTGAAATCCACCCGGCTTGACAGCGGCCCCGTCAAGTCCTCCTATGAGGGCCGCACCTTCCGCGAGGTCATCCCCATCCCTAGAACGGATTCTGTTGTCGCTGTCGAGCAGGATCACGCCATGACCGGCCCCCATCGTCTTCAGCGCCTCGACCTGTTGAGCGATGATGATAAGGAGTTGGCGACGCTGGATGGCTATGAAGGCGGACTGAGCGTGTCCCCCAGCGGCAAGAGAGTTGCTTACTTCATTGACAAAGAACTTCTCGAGGTTCGCGATCTCACTTCTCTCAATCATGTGGCCCGACTTCGCGTTGGCCTCGGCGTTTTTCGCTGGTCGCCCGACGAATCGCACATCCTCCTCAAACGTGCCCGGGAGAAAAAATCGGGCGATCTCGTCTGGATCGCTCTTCCTACGCTCGCCGCCTCATCAGGGCATGACGCTCCCGTCTCGCAACCGCAGCCCGTTTTCATTCTTCACGGCCTCAGTTTCCGCGATTTCGCCATCTCCCCCGACGGCCGCTTCCTTGCCGTCGTAATTACCGGCAAGCGCAATCTCCTGGTCTTCCCCCTGCCTCGTTGACGCTCCGTTGCTCTTCCCACTCTTCTCTGCGACCGCGGTGTGTCCGGGCAAAATCTTCTTCAGTCTTTTTTCCTATTTCCAAAAGCTAAAAAAGCCCGCGCCATTCCTGCGCAGGGCCTCCATATCCTTCCCAATTGTCAGGCTCTTATTGCTGCAGTTCTCTCGTTCTCCTCCGATGCTCCACCAAAATGCACGCGTCTTCGATCACCACCAGCCCCGCGGATCGCGCCTTTTCCGCAGCCTCCTCGTTCGCAATTCCGAGCTGCATCCAAATGACCTTCGCCCCTACGCGAATGGCACTCTCTACCACCGGCGGTACTTCCTCGGGGCGCCGAAACACGTTCACGATCTCTATTTTCTCCGGCACATCTTCCAGACGTGCGTAACTCTTTTCCCCCAGCACTTCCGTCTCGTTGGGGTTCACCGGGATGATCCGATAGCCTGCAGCCTGCATGTATTCCGTCACCGCATAACTGGGCCGCATCGGATTCGAAGACAATCCGACCACCGCGATGGTCTGGTATTTTTGCAGGAGCTCAAGAACGGCGTCAGCGCTGGCATTAACGCTGCCCGGTAGCAGTACTCTCATCGCGCAGCGAGTTCGCCCTTGCCCGCGCGCTTCAAGATCATCCGCGCCATGGCCGACAAACATTTGTCATTTTCTTCCGCGGTCCCAACCGAAATGCGAATCGCATCCGGGAATCCCATCCACCCCAGCGGCCGCACGATCACACCCAGCTGCAGCAGATCATCGCTCAGCGCCTTCGCATCCGGACCCACAGCAATAAAAACAAAGTTCGCCTCACTCGGCACCGGCCGGAATCCCAGCTTCGCCAATCCCTCGCTTAAACGTTTCCGTTCCGCTGCATTCGTCTCGATGCATCGCCTCACATGCTCTTGGTCATCCAGCGCAGCCAGCGCGGCTGCCTGTGCAACACCCGAGGTATTGAACGGCGTTCTCAATTTATTCATCGCCGAAAGCAGTCCCGGCGGTCCGATGGCATAGCCAATACGCAGTCCCGCCAATCCATAAACCTTCGAAAACGTCCGCAGAATCAGAAGATTCTTCCGCTGGTGATGAGCTTCCACCGAATCCCGCAAGCCCATGCTGATCGCATAATGGATATAGGCCTCATCCAGTACCACCAGCACGCCATCCGGAACCGCTGCGAGAAACTCTTCAAACTCTTTGCGCCCAAACGCGCTTCCCGTCGGATTATTAGGATTCGCCAGATAAATCACACCCGTTTTCGGAGTGATGGCATGCGCCATGGCCTTCAAGTCAAACGCAAAATCTCGCTGCGGCACCAGCACCAGCTCGGCCCCGCTCGCGCGAATGGCCACCGAGAACGGCGCGTACGTTCCTTCCGACGTCAGCCCCTGACGCCCTGCTCGCAGGAGCGCCCGCGCCGCAAGATCAATAAGCTCGCTCGACCCCAATCCGATAAAAATCTCTTCCGGCGAAACGCCCCTCCGCTCCGCCAGAGTTTGCCGCAATGCGTGCGTGCCCCCATCCGGATAGCGGTTCGAATCCCCCAGCACCGCACGCGCCGCCACCATGGCCTTCGGCGAAGGCCCCAGCGGGTTCTCATTCGAAGCGAGCTTCACCGCATGAATCTTCAGCTCCCGCTCCACTTCTTCAATGGGTTTTCCCGGAACATACACGGGCAGCCCGCGAAGGTAATCCGGTATGAGGTCTTCAATCGTTTGCGTCACCTTTCTAGTCTACTTCTGCAATTGTTTTGCCGCCAATCCACGTTCACCCGTGGTGGTCAGTCGCTCACGGTCAGAGACTCTTCAGTTGCGCCACTTCCCGGACCGTCAGTGCACGATATTTTCCCGGAGGAACATCCAGGACCAGCGGCCCAAGTTGCACGCGCTTAATTTTTTCCACGTTAAATCCCACACGCTGAAACATCCGCCGAATCTGACGATTCCGTCCTTCGCTCAGGATCACCTCATACCAGGGATTCGCGCTGTCCTCCACCAGCCGTAATTTTGCCGGCGAAGTCTTCACCCGCATGCCATCCTCCAGTTCAATTGTGATTCCCGCTCGCAGACGATTGAGCGCCTGCTCGTCCGGCTGTCCGCTAATTTTCACCAGATAGGTCTTTGGCGCGTGCGAACCGGCTTTCATCAACCTCTGCGCCAGCTGGCCGTCATTGGTCATTAGCAGTAAACCTTCGCTGGCAAAGTCCAGTCGCCCCACCGGGTACACGCGCTGTGGGCATCTCTTCATCAGTTCCATAACCGTCGGCCGCCCCTCGGGATCGCTGACCGTGGTCACGTAACCCTTCGGCTTGTGCAGCAGGAAATACAGCAGGCGCTCGCGGCTCTTCAACGGTTTTCCATCCACGCAAATTACGTCCCGCTGCGGATCGGCTTTGGTTCCCTGTTCCACCACTACTTTCCCGTTGAGCGTCACCCGCCCGGCCCCAATGATCTCCTCAGCCTTGCGCCGCGACGCGATCCCGCTCGCCGCCATGATTTTCTGTAATCTTTCCAAAGCCATCGTGCGTGGATTCTCCTGCGTGGTTAAATGCTTGGGTGGGGCCCGCCTTCCAAGGCGCGCTGCTCCTGTGGTGCCGGTCTTCCGGCCGGTGCTCTTCTCTCTTCTCGGCGTACTCCGGTTAAATTCCCGCGGTATTATCTTGCCCCTGAGAATCTCTTCGTTTCCTTCACTGCCAGGGTTCGCTTCCGCAATTTTTCCGCTTCCTTTTGCTCGATCAACCGGTATCTGCCCCGCGGTATCCCTTCCACCGTCAGCGGCCCCAAGCCAATGCGCTTCAGCTTCTCCACGGGATGTTTCTCCTTGAACAACGCGCGCCGCAGCTCTTCCTTCTTCGAATCCCGCATCCGCACTTCGTACCAGTAATTTGCTGCGCGACCGCGCGTCGCGTCCGGCTGCCGCACGGTTTGCATCTTCGCGTCAATCTCTTTTCCCAGCCGCTCCAGGTCCGCGAGCGTCAGCATTCCTTTCACCTTGACGTGATAGACCTGTTCCAGGCGGGCCCAATTCTTCAGCATGTCCGCCGCCAAGTCGCCGTCGTTCGTCAAAAACACCAGCCCCGAGGCGGCATATTCCAAATTTCCAACCGGAAACACCCGTTCCGGCAATCCCCGCAAACAATTTCGCAGCGTCTTGCGACCTTCCGGGTCAGCCATTGCCGACACCACTTCCGGCGGCTTGTTCAGCAAGATGTAGACGCGCCGTCCCTCCTTCGTTTCGACCACCCTCCCCGCCGCTTCAATGCGGTCCTTCGTGGCATCCGCCTTCGTCCCCAGCTCCTTGACCACTCGTCCATTCACGCGCACCTGTCCGCTGGCGATGAGCAGCTCCGCATGCCGCCGTGAAGCAATCCCCGCCCGCGCAATAATCTTCTGCAATCTTTCCTGCATGGTTCTTTCTTACGATCGTCTTTCGAAGGGGCACGAGCCATGGTGCCCTTCTTTTGGTGGAGTGCCTTGTCTCTCCGCTGCTTCTCCGGGCGTTCTCTCCCGTTACTTCCTCTTCGCCTCTGCCTTAGATCCTTACTTCTTTACTGCCTTATTTCCTTGACACCCCGGCCGTCGCGGCTTTCTGCGCCTCTTCGCCCGCCGGCTCCGGCATTCCCTCATTGTTCGCCGCCGTCTGCTCCAACAACTCCTCCCGCGCTTCCATCGCCGCAAGATCCGCAGGGGCGCGACCGGCCCCGCCCGGCTCATTATTCCCGGCGAAAGACCCCTCACTCGTCGCCTCATTCCTCAGCCCTTCCTCGGCTGGGGCAAATCCCTGATCGCTTCCCAGCGCTTCCCTCGCCAGCGCCTCGAACTCCTTCAAACTCGGCAGGTCCTCCAAATCGCTCAATCCAAAGCGCATCAAGAATTCCTTCGACGTCTTGTACAGGATGGGCCGTCCCATTACTTCCTTCCGCCCCGCCGTGGTAATCAGATGTTTGTCCAGCAGCGTGCTGATCACTCCCGAAGTGTTCACGCTGCGAATCTCTGAAATCTCCGGCGACGTCACCGGCTGCTTGTAAGCAATCACGGCCAGCGTCTCCAGAGCCGGCATCGAGAGCCGCAGCGGCGGCCGCAGACTCTTGATAAACCGTCGCACCACGTCATGCTGCTGCGGCTTGGTATACAGCTTGTAACCTCCCGCCACTCGGCGAACTTCGATCCCTCGCTCTTCCGCGGCATAACTCGCCACCAACTCATCCAGCGACGCCTGCACTGCCAGCTTTTCCTCGCCAAGCGCACGCGCCAATTGATCGATGATAGCTGGCTCGTCCGCCGCATAGATGATCGCTTCTAGGGCCGCTTTTCTCTCTTCGTTAGTCATAGAAACCCCTGAGGTATAGGGAGTAAAGGAAAAACCCGATCTGTCGCCGCGCTTCTCGAATATAGGAGAACTCCCGGACCTTTCATTCTTTACCTCCTTTGCTTTCTATTTGTATTCCTCATCAATCAGCTTGATCCCGCCCGCCTCATCAAACACCAAATCAAACATCTTGTGCTTCCTCACCAAAATATCCCCAAACTGCTTTTCTTGCACCAGCTCCACCGCCTGCAGCTTCACCATCTCGAGCACCGCTAGGAACGCCACGATCATCGCGTGCCGCGAAGGGCACGCCTCAAAAAACTGAATCAAGTTCACCGAATTATCCGCACTTGCCAGAATCTGCGTCCGCAGCGCCGCAATCATCTGCGCCACGGTAAACTCTTCGTGCCGCAACTCGATCCGCGACACTTCCTTCCGCCGCTCCAAAACCTGCTGGAACACCCTCACCAAATCCACCAGCGAAACCACCAATTCGCCCGCGGTCCCCTCGTCGTGGTACAGCGATTTGTCCGGCTTCGACCACACGTTCTCTTCAATTTGTTGCTTCTGATACAAAAGCTGTGCCGCATTCTTGAACTTCTCGTGCTCCACCAAACGCTGCACCAGCTCGGCTCGGGGATCGCCCGCCGCGTCTTCCGGCCCGGCCAACGGGTCCGGTGGCAGTAGCATCTTGCTCTTGATGTAAATCAGCGTCGCTGCCATATAGATAAATTCTGCCGACACATCGACGTCCAGCTCTTCCAGCTTGTGCAAGTATTCCAGGTATTGGGCGGTGATCTTCGAAATCTGTATGTCGTGAATATTCATCTTCTGCTGCTTGATCAAATCCAGCAGCAGGTCGAGCGGCCCCGCATACATCGGTATATTTATTTTGTACGGCGTCGCCATTCTTTCCTTTTCCCGCTGGTCATCCAGAGGCCATCGGATAAGCATGGCCGAAGGATCTCCATGTTGACTGCCATTGAGGTGAAACCCAGCCTCCAGCTTCGGGCCGGCGCAGCTCTTCATTCCTCACCAAGAATCTCCGCCCTCTTCTTTCCCCAACCGAACACAGCCTCCCGCACGCGCCCCATGGTCTTCTGAGCCACCACCCGCGCCTTCTTCCCTCCCGCATCCAAAATCTCCAAAACGCGCTTGGGGTTCTTCTCGTACTCCATCCGCCGCTCCCGCAGGGGCGCAATCCACTCAATCAAATGATCCGCCATCTTCGCCTTGCACTCAATGCAACCGATCCCCGCCGTACGGCAACCCCGCGCGGCCCATTCCAGCGTCTCGCGCGTCGAGAACAGTTTATGCCAGTCATACACCGGACACACGTCCGGATTTCCCGGATCAGTCCGCCTCTTCCGCGCCGGATCCGTGACCATCACCTTCGTCTTCTTCCGTATCTCCTCATCCGTCTCGCTCAAAGTAATGGCATTCCCATAACTCTTCGACATCTTCCGCCCATCGAGCCCTGGGATCCTGGGCGTCTTCGTTAGCAGCACCTCCGGCTCGCGAAGCTTTTCCGAGTAGTGGAAATACTTCTTGCAGGTCTCGAACTTATTGAAAAAATTCTCTAGGCCCCACTCCAGTGCCGCTGCACGTATCTGCCTTCGCCACGCCTCGTGAAAAAGTTCGACGGGTTCGCCGCCAAGTTTGGGTAGTGCACGCCTAAGGAATGCAATGGCACGCTCATCTTGGTACAAACCGTCCATCTCAATTTCCAGGCCGTAGAAGGCATTAAACCGGCGCACAATTTCGCGCGAAATCTCTACGTGCGAAACCTGATCCTCTCCCACCGGCACATACAGCGCTGCCCCCTCTTTGCTATAGATTACAATGTCCGCGGTCTGCAGCACGGGATACCCCAGGAACCCATAATTGTGCAGATCCTTGTCCGTAACGTTCTCCAGTGCCTCTCGGTAAGTCGGCACCCGCTCCAACCACCCCAGCGGCGTCACCACCGAAAGCAATAAATGCAACTCGGCATGCTCGGGAATGACCGACTGCTGAAAAATCAGGCTTTTCGCCGGATCCAGCCCCGCCGCCAGGTAGTCAATCATGATCTGCAGGGTATTCTCCGCCACCGCCGAGGTATCCGCGTAATCGCTAGTCAGCGCATGCCAATCCGCAATAAAGTAAAAGCACTCATAAGCCGGATCACTCTGCAGCCGCACCCAATTCGCGAGCGCCCCAAAATAATGTCCAATATGCAGCCGCCCGGTGGGCCGCATTCCGCTCAAAACCCTGCTCTTGTTCCCTTCAGCCCCAGTGGCCAATCGCCGCTCCTCTCCTCTGTGGAATGAACTCTCTCCGCTGGCGGTGCCCACGCGCGTAGATTTTTCTTTGTGGTACAGCCATTCTCAGTACTTTCTTGCCTTGGGCAAATGATAACTAGTTCATTATAACTGACTAGATTATCTATGCGTTTCCTCCTCAATGCACCTTCCCCAGCAACTCCCGCGCGATGATCATCCGCTGCACCTCGCTGGTCCCCTCATAAATCGTGATCACCCGCGCATCTCGGTACATCCGCTCCACATCCGTCTCCCGCGAGTACCCCGCGCTGCCATGCACCTGCACCGCCTTATACACCACGCGGTTTACCATCTCGCTCGCGTAAAGCTTGGCCTTCGAAGCACTCGCGCCCACCCTCGCAGGATGCGCATCCTTCAACCAAGCCGCGTAATGCACCAGCCCCCTGGCCGCCTCAATCTCCGTCTGCATATCTGCAATCATCCACTGGATGGCCTGAAACTCCGAAATATTCTTTCCAAACGCCTTCCGCTGCTTCGCGTACTTCACCGTTTCTTCTAGCGCCCCCTGCGCCAATCCCACCGCCTGCGCGGCAATCCCAATCCGCCCGCCATCCAGCGCGCTCAATGCAATCTTCAGCCCGTGCCCCTCTTCTCCCAGCCGATTCTCGACCGGCACCAGGCAGTCATTTAGCAAAATCTCGACCGAAGGGGACGACCGCTGCCCCATCTTGTCCTCATGCCGGCCGACGCGAAACCCCGCAAACCCCGGCTCAACCAAGAATGCCGAAATGCCCTTGCCGCCGGCATGCGGAGCAGTTTTCGCAAACACCATCAGCACGCCCGCGGCGCTACCGTTGGTCACCCAGGTCTTCGTTCCCGTAAGTTTGTAGCAATCTCCATGGCGCACCGCCCGCGCTTGAATCCCTGCGGCATCCGATCCCGCGGCCGGCTCGGTCAGGCAAAACGCGCCAAGCGTCTCTCCTGTCGCCAGTGGCCGCAAATATTTTTTCTTCTGCGCTTCCGTGCCAAACAGCATCAGCGGCGCCTGCACCGCCGAATTGGTCACCCCCAGCGCCGTGGACATAGCGGTGAACACGCGAGCCACCTCTTCCAGCATCACCACATACGAAACGGTATCGAGCCCCGGCCCGCCCCATTCTTCCGGCACCAGCATCCCGCAACACCCCATCTCGCCAAGTTTCTTGATGGCCTCGACCGGAAATTTCTCCGCTTTCTCCATTTCCTTGACAAACGGACGCACCTCCGCCTCCATGAATTGCCGGACCGTATCCAGTATCAGTTTGTGGTGGTCGTTAAACGAAAAATCCATCGTGTCCGTCGACCGCTATGCAGTCGCGCTGAAAAACGTACGCGAGCGTACAAGAAATGCTAACACACGACACGTTTTCCACGTAGGCGCTGGAGGA
>Ga0066685_10000296_pt1 | contig 15970 bp, 14 predicted proteins | sample GraSoiAngelo_134_FD_62305 | JGI IMG/M metagenome (GOLD analysis project Ga0066685, IMG submission 62305) | Grasslands soil microbial communities from the Angelo Coastal Reserve, California, USA - 14_0929_05_30cm | ecosystem: Environmental > Terrestrial > Soil > Grasslands | place: USA...
CTAAGGCCTTTGATCGAAATTGAGTAATCAACTTGGCTGCGGTCTCAGCTCATAGTTCCAGTCGCCGTGGAACGCATGGGGATGCAGCTTCCCACCTCCGGCATCGGAATAGTTACGACCCCTTGACCGCTGGAGGCTATCAGCGTTGTGAAATGCGGCGTATCACCCTCAGGGTCATGATGGCTTCGGCGCAGGTCCTTCTGGATAGCCATCCGTTTTGACCCCAAGATTTCCCCCGACTCCTCGTGCGCAAGATCGGCGGGCAACGCCCGCGTAGGCTTGGCCCGTAGGCGCGAGTACTCAGCGAGTTCGCTGCGCTTCTTCCTTCCGGTCAAGCATTCCAACATGAATACGACAACCTGAAGTCGTCGGCCCAAAGTGCTGCGGCTCACCCGCGGCGGCCGCTCCAATCATTCCCCATCCGATTCTTCCTTACGAGGCCGCCGTCGAGTGCAGCCGACAGTCAGGCGGAACGACTGTTCGCACATCCCCTTTCGCTCACCGCGATCATCGCGACCCCAATTGTTTCAGGTCTCGAGCGTGATGGGCGAACTCGACAAGGCTCTGCTGATTCTCTATTTCACCTCCGGGTGCCGTGACTTCCAGGCTTGATACGCGTTCCTCAGGTCGGCGACGACTCGTTGGAATTCCTCGGAACCTACCCAATCCGTCACTCTCAGAGCTGGCGGGGTCGTTCCGGTTCTGAAGATGAGCACTTCAGGCCTGCGTGTCACCCGAATTTCACGAATCTCCCAATATCCGAGCGTTCCCATCGTCCGCTGGTGCATCGGTGACGAGCACCCGGGCGACTTGCCAGGCGCAAAATTCACATCCAGATTGGAAATGGACAACGTTCCCAGACATCCCAAGGCAGCAAATTGTGGGTCCGTGTTCGGCGGTCCCATGCCATCCCACAGCGAATACGTTGAAATGATCTGACGCGCCGGAGCGGGAGCGCCGCGTCGATGGCCGCAGGCTGCAAGGAAGAGCACTTGTGTGCCGAGAGCCGCGACTGCTCCAAACAATTTGATGAATTTCCTCTCCGGGAAGGATGTCGCGGACCGCGACGTCCGTGAATTGTTCCACCCGCGTGTTGCTAAAACCCACACCGACAGTAGCGAAAGCGAGATTGCCACGATTCCGAGGAGCACCTGGGTGACGCCGAAATTGCTCACGATCGAGCGGCCGGAGATCACGATAACGCCTGTCGCCACGGCGGTCGGAAGAATTCCCGAGAAAATGATTCCGGCTGCCGGAACGCTGACGGGTAGCAAGATCAGCGCTACGAGCACCATGATTTGCGTCAGTCGCTTCATGGCATTGCCTAGACGTCCTGCCGCTCAGCCGCGAGCGGTGCCTCACCATGTGCGAATCACCCATTCGCGGCCGCGCCGCTCGTCGGGTGCAGTGACGGCCGTCAGCCGGCGCGAATCCGCTAACCTCGGACTTCGAGCAATTCCACGTCGAAGAACAAGAGCGCGTTGGACGGCACTTTACCCGCGACACCCACTTCGCGGTACGCGAGATGCGGCGGAACTCGAATCCGCCGGCGGCCCCCTATGCGCATACCTTCCACGCCGTATTCCAGGCCTGCAATCGCAACGCGCTCCGACTCTGAACGTGTACTGCTCGCCATCCATGAACACGTCGCGCGATGCAAAGTACCGCGAAGGCGTACGACAACCGTCTTGCCACGGCTCGCGATGTCTCCGGTGCCTACCTCCTCCGATTCGATGTCGACCCGTGCGCCACTGTGTTCGTCCGCCATGGCGTTCACCCGCGGCCGTTCGTGATCACGCCGGCGGCCGCCGGGTGCAACGCTTTGTTCGACGGCCCTTCACTCCGCAGAAACGTTTGTAGCTCCCGGTTGCAGGAGCTCCGCGAGACCGCGCCGCCGGGCTTCGATCGCCCGTCGACGGGCTTCGGCTTCACCGTATCGCCTCACAGAGAAGCTGGCCTTCTTTGAGCGCCCTTGCCTCGTCGGCCAGACCGCCACGTAACGCACGAACCACTTGCCCGAGCGCGCCCGCTCCTTGATGCGGGATACCCCGATAACGCCTGTTCGGTTGAGGACGTACCGCCGCTTCACCCTGGCCGGCCAAGGGAGCTGCGCCAGCAGCCACTGCCGATACATTCGCGCCTGTTTGAGAGCAGCGGCCGCACCGTGCGGCTTGCTCGAAAAGTACTTCACGTACCGCCGGCCACCCCGCTTGGCTGCCACTACGAAGCCGCGGAAATAATTGTGCTCGTATCGACGAATGAGCGGCTCGCGCATTACCCCTCGCCCTCCCGCGTATTCCCTCAGCTCCGTCCGTCGAACGTCCTGCCGCTCAGCCGCGAGCGGCCCCTTCTGTCATCGCGAATCGACTCGAACGTGCCCGCGCCGCTTGTCGGCCGCAGTGTTAGACGCCTACTATTTACCAGTACGTGCGTCAAGAAGCGTGTCGAATTTTCCGCCGAGTTGTGCAAACGAACTGACGCCTGAGACCGTACTCCGTTCGCCAACAACTTCTACCGACTCGCCGTTCTGAGTGAATGCTACGACTACGCCGTTCTTGTTGAAGGCGATTTGGGCAGCCGCGTAAAATGGAATAGTGGCGTCAAGCGGCCGCTGTCGGGTTCAGCCGCACTTAGACGACACCGCCACCCGAGTCTCGTTTCGGCGATGCCCAGCGCCTGACAAGTTCGCGATATGTTCGAGGCGCCAATGGTGATGAAGGCCCCGCGAAGCGATCTTCCGGAAATGCATCTCTCAATTCCCGCGGCATCGTTGCTCGGACGATCGACGGCAGGAATCGGTACGACGCGAGGCCGAGGCTGGTGAAGCCAACCAGAAACACGACGCTGTCCCACGGCGATTCGATCATCTGCTGAAATAAGGTCGCGAAGCAGACAACCCACAAAATCGCGATCACTCCCCAGAGTTCGTCAACGATGCGCCCAAACGAGAACGCCGCTCGATAGGTGACCGCAGTCTGGCATGGCCATCGTTCGTCGCTCACGCTGGTGAAACCGCAGTTAGACAGCCCTTTCACGCCCACGCCCAAGTACGCTTGGACGGCTCGTAATGTCGCGCACGTCGGCCGAACCTTCGAATTCAGCGGATCACGCCGCGCGCGCGTAATCCTTAAACAGCCGTCCGAGACGCGATCAACGGCGAATCCGGCAGTTGCTGGTCTCCGCCGTCGGCGAAGGTTCGATCAGCTCGGTCCTGAGACATTGACGATTCCGCTGTCGATGGTAGCGCGCCATGAATTCGCGAATGGTCTGTCGGTGGTGGCGCTCTCCTAACAGAATGACGCGATCGACGTGCTCGCTCTTGAAGGATCGCACAAAACACTCCGCGTGTGCGTTCGCGTTTGGCCCCCCCAAACGGTGTCTGCACCACACGAACCGCCGCGTCGGCCACGAACTGCTAGTTTGCAACGGTCTTCTTCCGTCGACTCGTGAAGTAGATGACTGGCGCTAGTCATCCGGTGCCTGGGCTGACGACAAGTCATCACCTCGCCGGATAGATCGAAGGAGTTGACGACCGGTAGATCCTCGGCTCGGCACGACGCCGCTGTGCGGTTACGGTATAGCAATTCGGAACGGCGCGAGATTCACCGAGCTGGTCGGGTCTGTATCGGGATCGACATTGCCAACAGGGCGCTGATACGCAATCGCGGCGTGATAGAGCTCGCGCGCAGACGGCAACTGGTCAGCCTTCGACCACGTGCCGCCCCACATTAGGTCCGAGGAACTGTCCGTATGAAACAAACCGAGGGCATGGCCGACTTCGTGGCGAATGGTGGTCGGTGCAATGACGTACTCTGGCACGCGGCATGTGCCGGCCGCGGTTGGGGGCACATGGTAGCCGAGTGCGATCCAGCCACCATCGACGGCGACTTGTGCCTGCCCGCAGTAGCCTTCGATTGCTGTATTGCCCGCGGGGAACTTCACGGTAATCCAGCCATGCTGGCCTTCTCTGGTTTCCGTCCCACGGATAATCGTCGGCGTTGCTAACCGGCCACCCGTCCAGCGCGGAACGGCATCGGCAATAACTGCCGCGATGACATCCAAAGTACCGGCGTGAATAGATTCACCGAGCTCGTCGACGGTTTTGAGATAGACCTGCGGCGTCGTGGTCCACCGTCGCAGAGGCCGTAAGGTTCCTGGCGAGTCGTGGTCATCACGCAGCAGTTGACGATAAAAAGCGAGATCGAAACCGGTACTCAGCGCGATCGCGTCTACGTCGAAACCGCGCGTCTCCGCAACGGCGACGACAAGCGAGCGCGGCACGATGCTGTCGGCGGAAAACGTGAGGCGGCTCGTCGTCCCTGGCTGGAATCGGTAGCTGAACGCTCCGTCGGGACCGGTGACCGTCTTCAGGCCGCCCAAATCCACAGACACGTTCGGGAGGGCGTCCACGCGGCCAGTGGAGGTCAGATGACCCGTGAAGGTGACGGCCGTCGGCCGCGGGGGCACGGAAGGCGCCGTTGGCGCGATGGGTGTCGAGGACGACCCTGAGCTACCACCACAGGCCGCACAAATGAAGGCACCGGTCCACAGCGATAGGACGGCTGTTCGCATGGCTGTCCTTTCACGCGCAAATTGATGAGGAGACGGCTCAGAGTCTACCAGAAAGTCTGCTGGGAGTTCGCGAAGACTCGATCATTGACTCGATCTATCGTACGCGGACCCGCGGTGCGAGCTGCCGAGGATTCCGTCGTGTTCCTCGATTACCTCACGCACACCGCAAGAGTCTGGTGAGCGAAATATTTGCGGACGACAGCCCGCGTGGCCGTAACATCGACAGCGCGAACTGCACCATGTCGCCAGCGACGCGCACGATCGTGCAGACGTCAAGGCAAGAACGGGACTGAGGCATGTGACAGGATGTTACGTTGCAGGCGCTCGCCCTCGCTGATCGCGATCGCGAGATCGCACCGTGCGAGCCGTTTCAACGACCAAGTCGTCGCACTCCGAATTCAGCGGAAATTCCCTCGGGATGGACTTTTTGCGGACCACAATGGAAGCCGACACCTCTAGGCTGAGAATTGGGACACCACGCCCCAAGAAACGCTCACGAATTTAGCAATTCACGTACAGGGTGACTTCGCCTTAGCGCGCGGCGTCAACGACCCGTGTGCCTGCTGAAAACGCGGTTCTTGTTGCTGCGGTTGATGTTGTCCCCACTACCGGATACGTTGTCGCCGATGACGTCCGTCCTCGCCGCCTTGCTCTTGATGATTCGATCGTCGGTCCGCTCGCGCGCCGCGTTGCAGCTCGAAGTGCTTGCGTGCGGTACCAACTGCGTGTGCTTGATCGATCTCGGCGCGGGCGTGTTCGCTTCACGCGCGTCGACCGCTTACTTTGCGTCTGGTTGTCGCGGATTTGGAATAATTGGCGATCAGCACTCGGCAGCTTTACGAAGCCGACGGTTACCGGCCACCGAGAAGGCCATAGACGGCTACCGCCTTCGACTGCGTCGGCACGTACACCTTTCCATTGGCGACCACCGGCGGCGCGAACTTCGTAAAATCGCCGAGGGCATCCCGTGCGTGGTTCATATCGGAATTGTAGATTTCCTGGCGCACATCGGCGGCGCGGAAGGCGCGCAGTGTAGCGGGCGCCAGTTCGCCGCTCCGCGTCGATTGGGTCGTCACGGCCCACACGATGCCGCTGGCGACGTCGGAGCCGTTCGCCGAAACGGTCGGGCCGCCGGTCATCCCTGGTTTGACCGCACTCACGGCAGCTGGAGTCGTGACGAAGCGACCGTTGACGAAGTGATAGGCTCTAAGCACATCCTGTCGATCCCAGACGTAAAGCATGCCGTCATTCTGGCGGCTCCAGAATGCCGTCCCGAGCGTTTGCGCGCAGTCTTTCTGGCCGCAACCCTCGGTCGCTTGAAACCTCTGGAGCGGCCCGCCTGCTGCGCCTTCCAGCTTCCCCATGTCATTGCGATTGAGGAGAAAGATGACGCCTTCCTTGCCGCCCGCAAACGCGAGCGGCGAATTCGGGATCAAAGTGACCCCACCCGCGCTGATATCGATGTTTTGAAGGAACAGATACTCGTGATTCTTCGGCGTAAACCAGTCCGCAAGCTTGAGACTCCGGCCGGTGAACTTCAGCGTGCTGCTCCCGAAATTGGTGACACCGTCGTAGCTGCCGCCGGCGGTGGACAGGTAGATATTGCCGTCACCGTCGGCCGCGATCCCACGCCCTGCCTGCCAGATTCCACCCTTCCGGCCGCTCGGTGTCGTCTGGAAGACTGCGAACCGTTGCTTCAGGTCGCGCGCGTTGAATGTCTGAACGAAGCCCTCCTGCGACCAGTGCTGGTCGTTCGGATCGGGCACGATGTTCGCGAAGGCGATATAGAGCACATCGTCGACCATCAGCAGCCCCGCCCGTTGGAGTGCGCCTTTCACGTTCGTGAGCGTCCCCTCCGATCCGGCGAACGGGAACGACAGCAGTTGTGGCGAATTGTATTTCGGGCTTCCGTTGGATATGTCCAGGGCATTCAGCCACAGGTTGTATTCGTTCTCTTTCGACACCAGGGCGACCACATACAGAGTACCCGTTGGCACATCGATGAAGGGCGTTCCGAGAATGCCATGATGGATAGGCCCGATCCAGCTGTCGCCGGGAGCGGGAGTGCCGAGGTTGCACGACCACAGAGGCTCCGATTGCGCCGGATCGTCGGCGTCAAATGCGTACACCGTATTTCCCATCGTGGCGATGAACAGGACGTTGTGGCGTTGGCCGGAGATCTCGACGTCGGCAACGATCAAAGGAAGCGCGTAGATGCTGTCATCCACATTCCTCGAAAAGAGCTTGCCGAAGTGAGTGGCATCCACGTTGGACGGGTTGAGGATCGACTCCTGAAGATTGGCGCCCGTACGCCCGTAGTCGTACTGCGACATCGGCACCGTGACCGGCGCGCGCACCGGCGCGCCGATCGTCACAGCGACCACGCTGATGACCCCAAGCCAGGATGACAGGATTCGCATGCGGCCCATCTTCCTGTCGATCGTCGTGTCTAGCGCAGCGTCAGCTTCTGCACTCTGAAGTTGCCGACTTCGCCGACGTAGAGGGTGTTCTCGGTGCGGCAATCGATCGCGTTGACCGTGCCGAACTCCTTGAGCAGCTTGCCCGCCCGCCCGAACTTGCCGACGATCGTGCCATCGAGGCGCATCTTGTAGATCTCGCCCGCGGTATCGAGATCGTTCGGCGGATTCGAATTCGAGACGTACATCACCTGGTTGCCGCCCGGCGTGATGCAGATCGCCTGCGCGTTGCCGACATTCTTGATCTCGGTCTTGAAGGTGCCGTTGTTATCAAACACCTGGATGCGCTGGTTGCCGCCGTCGGCGGCGTAGACGTTGCCCTGCGCATCAACGGCGATGCTGTCGACGCTGGCGAACTGGCCGGTCGCGTTGCCGCGCTGGCCCCATGACTTGACGAACACGCCGTCCTTCGAGAACTTGGCGACGCGCGCGTTGCCGCGGCCGTCGGCGACGAAGATGTTGCCCTGCGCGTCCCACGCGACGTCGGTCGGTCGATTGAAGACGTCCTGCTGCGCGCCGGCTCCCGGAGGCCCGCCGCCGCGTCCGCCGGCTTGTGCGCCACCACCGCCTCGGCCGGCTTCAGCTCCGCGGCCGCCCTCACCGCCGCGTCCGCCTTCACCGCCGCCGCCGGGCCCGCCGGCACGGCCCGGATTCTGAATCGACTCCGGTTTGCGTCCGAGGAGGAACACCACGCGGCCCTGCGGATCGAACTTCATCACCATCGAAGCGTACTCGTCGACGACCCAGAGGTTGTCCTGCGGATCGACGCGGACCTGCGCGGCGAAGAGAAATCCGTACACGCCCTGGCCGATCTCGCGCGTGAATTTTCCGTTGCGATCGAACTGGAACAGCCGCGAGCCGCCGTGCACGAACGGACGCGCCGACGCGATCGACATCGTCGGATGGCCGGTGCGCGTGTAGACGAAGATGTCGCCGCGTGAATTGGTGGCCACGCCGCCAACTTCGCCGAGGTAGATGTCGTCAGGAAGCGTCAACGCATTCGGCGCCGAATCGAAGTTGATCGCCGGCGAGTTCTGGGCGGTGACCGCGGTCGCGAGCGCGGCAGCACCGCAAAGCGCGAGAGCGAATGTCATGAGGGTCTTCATGGTGCGCCTCCTTCAGCGTCCCGCGCTCGGGCGCACCGGCGTCGGCTGCAGGATGTACTTCTGCACGCGCCACGATTCGATTTCGCCGAGGATCACCTCGTTCGGGTTACGACAATCGAGCATGTGGACCACCTGGAAGCCGGGCGGGATCTTGCCGGGCTTGCCGAACTTGCCGATCACCGTGCCGTCGATTTCCGCCTTGTAGATTTCGCCAGTGTTCTCCCACGACCCCGGTGGATTCCCGTTCGGATTCGAGTTGGAGAAGAAGACGTACTGATGCGATCCCGGCGAGATGCACAGCGTCCATCCGGTGCCGAGATTGGTGATCTCCCTGATCGGTTTCAGATCGTTGTCGAGCTCCTGGTAGCGGTTGTTCGTTCGGTCGGCCACCCACACGTGGCCGCGCTCGTCGACCTGAAGACCGTGCGGCAGGTTGAGTTCTCCAAGCTTGTTGCCCGCCTTTTCACTGCCGACCTGTGCGACGAAGCGGCCGTTCTTGTCGTACTTCACGACGCGGTTGTTGCAGTAGCCGTCCGAGATGAAGATGTTGCCTTGTGGATCCCAACCCACATCCGTAGGACGACAGAGAATGTATTTTTGCGCCGGGGGATTCGGGCCGGCCGGTGCGATGACGGGCCCGTCAACGGCTGGCGGCCGCCGCCCGATCACCATCAGCACCTTGCCCTGTGGACTGAACTTGGTGACGAGGTTGGTGCCCTCATCGACAGTCCAGATGTTGTCGTCCTTGTCGACGCGGACCGAGTGGGCGAATTCGAAGCCGTAGTAGCCCTTCCCGATCTCCCTGAGGTAGGTGCCGTTCTTGTCGAACTCGAAGAGGCGCGTCGTGTCGCGCCGGTGGTACACGTAGATGTTGCCTTTCGAGTTGGTGGCGACGGCGACCGACTCGCCGAGCGATTCCCCGGGCGGCAGCTTGAGGAAGTTCGACACCGTCGTGAACGGGATCTCCGGCACGCCCGTGATCGTCGCTTTCGCCTGCGCGAACGCGGGACCGACGGCGAGCGTCAGGACGGCGCACGCGGAAGCCAGAATTCGTGTCATCGAACGCCCCCTCTCACGGGGGGAGCCTATACCAGCTGCACCCGTGGTTCAACGGCTCACCGTGAGTCCTGGCCGCGGATCCACGCCGCCAGGATCTGTACGTTGTCCTGATCGCCGGTCGTCTGCACGCGAGGTTTGGCAGTCCGCTGTAGAGGTCTCGTGCCGCCGCGCCGGCCGGCTCGCCCAGCGGCGTCGCAGGATCGAGGAGCAATACCGGGCGCGGTCCCACGACGCTCGCGAGTTCCGGCAGATCGAAGTCGCGCAGGAGACCGTAGGCATAGATCCCGAACGGTTGCGTGTAGCGGTCGGCAACGGGCAGGGAGCGGTAGTCCGTCACGGTCCGCAGCAGCGCCACGCTGCGCACCCGATTATCGAGTGCCGCAGCGTAGAGCGCGATCACGCCGTGCGGGCCGTCGCCGACGAGAACGACGCCGCCACCGACGTCCGGCCGCGATCCGAGATAGTCCAACGCTCGAAGGCTGTCGTACACCTGTCCGCCGAGGACCGGCTTGCCGAGCATCAACGTGAACTAGGTGAGGTAGGCCTCGTTGGTGATGCGATTTGGAAAGTAAAACCGACTGCGCTGCGGGTACGCGATGGCGCAATCGCCGCGTCCGCGGAGGTCGATTGTGGCCACGCGGCATCCGCCCTTTGTGCACAACCGCTCGGCAAATCCGTCCTCGGCGACCGAGCTCCACGCCGCCACTTCGCCGATGTGGAGCACCGTCGGCGTCGACGGATCCCGGCGCTTCGGGCGTCAGCAGCTAGCCTGGAATGCGAATCTCGCGGTCGCGCGTGAACTCGATCTGCCCTGCCTTGATAGCCTGGCTTGCCAATCGTCGCGAGGACCCGGCTCGCCAAGGGTTCACGCAGCGCGCTCATACTCGCGTAAGAGGCCGCCGAGACGGTCGCGACGTGTCACGGTGATCGGTTGCATGCCCTCCCAGGTCTCAATCGGCATCCGACCATTCGGAGGCTTGAGTCCCAGGCTGCGATGGGGCCTGAAGCCATTTTGGAGGACACGCTGGAGCACGACGTAGCAAAGGGAAATCACGGCACCTCCTCGAACACAGCCGAAAAGGGCCGCTATTTTACGCAGACCGGATTAAAAACACCCTACACGCCGTGAGCCGCTACAAATTGTCAGTCATTTGTCAGTCAGCTCACGAGCTCACGATCGACGCTACTTCGAAATGTGCGATTTTCCTCAGGAAACGTGGCGGGCCATCTGGGACGACTTTCGCAACTTCTTGCTGGTTGCCACCGCGTGAAGACCGTAACAGAGGCGCTGAGATCTTGGGCGCGCGCCAGTCTCCCCAAGTCCCCACATCGAGAGGGTTTGCGGTCCGTGGAGGTCGGGCCGCAGCAGCTCACTGCGGCATTCGACGGAGGTGACGGCGCAGGACAAGCGCGCTCAAATGATCGCCGCAACGAGCCCGATCCAGCACCGGAAGCTCCCGAAAGCGACGCCCGGAGGACCAAATGCCCGTATGCCTGGTGTTTTCCAATTGCGTTGGCATCGGCGGCCGATGCCCGCCGACGGACGGACGTACCGGGCCGCGGCCGCAGAACGAAGGCGTGCAGGCGGCCCTTGACAGAGATAGCCTGCCGCCTAGATTGAGTGTTTTCATACCTCATCGCTAACGACACCTGACGCTCAGGTTCGGATCCCTGGTCGGCGCGTCGGCTTCGAGAGGAGGTGTCGCCGGTGTCGCCATGCGTCTCGTTTCGTCGGTTTACTCTCGTTTGACCTGATCACGCCGACCGGCGATTGTTCGTCGTCCTACCGGCCCTGAACGCGCACGACAACACGTGACACTACTCAGACGGAGTTGTCTGATTTGCCACTCGGCAACAGTCATCTCGGGGCGCTATTGGTGAGTGGCACAAACGGTGACTTGTCGATCGAACGGCACCGCCGCCGCGGTTGGTGCGATGTTGCAGATGGACGCGTTGGCAATCGCTCTTCGAGCTACGGGCAGCTCGGCAACGCCGAAGGGCCGTCTGTGGGTGAGTCTTGGCTTTTGTGATTCCAACCGATCTCAGACGTTGTGATCTACCTCTCTCTCTCTCCCTTGTACATTGGCGAAGTTGTCGCTCGGGAGCGCTCGAGGGCAGTCAGAGTCATCCACTCGCCTTCGCAAAGTCCTTGATGGGATTACTGACAACGTGACTCGCGGCAATGCATTGGCATGATGCTGGTTAACGGGAGACATTCCATGGGCGGCATTGCAGTCAACGCCGTTTCGTGGGAAGACCAAATCCTGAGGACTGCCCATGGCGCGTCCCACGAGGAAAGTTACATTAGCGATCGCCGAAGATCAAATCGTTCGCCTGGACCGTTTGACGATTGATATTCGAGCGGCGACGGGTGCCATAATTACTCGAGGCGAGGCTGTCAGAGCTATTGTTGATGCGGTCCCATTGACGGAGCTCGACCTGAGCTCGGTTAAATCGGAGACGGATTTGCGCTGCGCGATCATTAATCGTCTTTTGGATGTAGCTCGCGTATAGCGTGGAGCGTGCGGACGATCCTCACGGTGCGAAGACGTATTCGTGGATCAACGAGCCTGTCAGGAATTTTGTGTGTGGGGCATAACATGAGGAGTGTTGATGCCCCGCAAACCCAAATCGCCCACGTCTGAGGCGCCACTGGCGCCGGTTCCACCCGAAATTCTTGATGAATTCGTGCGCCAAGGACCGCTGACGCCCGAAGAGCTCGACGCGGCGATTCGCCGGTTCAAGAAAGCCATTATCGAGCGCGCGTTGGGCGGCGAGCTGACCCACCATCTCGGATATCCGCCCGGTGGCGCGAAGCCCGAGGACTCCCGCAATCCGCAACGGGACGAACGGCAAGACCGTGCTGACCGATGACGGGCCGCTCGCGATCGAGGTCCCCCGCGATCGCGAAGGGACCTTCGAGCCGCGCCTGATCGCGAAGCACGAACGACGCTTCACGGGGTTCGACGATAAGACCCTGGTGCTCTATGCGCGTGGGATGACTGCCCGCGAAATTCAAGCGTTCCTCGCCGAGATGTACGCGGTGGAGGTCTCGCCGGATCTGATCGGCACCGTCACCGATGCGGTCGTCGCGGAGGTCACCGCGTGGCAAAGCCGCCTGCTCGAGCCGATGTATCCCGTCGTCTTCTTCGATGCGCTGCGCGTCAAGATTCGCGACGAAGCGTCGGTGCGCAGCACGGCCGTCTATCTCGCGCTCGCCGTGGCCCCGCACGGCAGCCGCGACATCCTCGGGATCTGGATCGAGCAGACCGAGGGCGCGAAGTTCTGGATGAACGTCTTTACGGATCTGAAGACGCGCGGCTGCCAGGACATCCTCATCGCGGTCACCGACAGACTCAAGGGCATGAGCGAGGCACTCGCGGCGGTGTTTCCCGCGGCCGCCCTGCAGACGTGCATCGTCCACCTGATTCGCGCGAGTCTCGACTTTGCGAATTGGAAAGAGCGCAAGCCGATGGCCGCGCGATCTACACCGCCCCGAGCGCTGACAGCACCAGCGCGGCGCTGGACACGTTCGAGCGCGGCCCGTCGGGCGTGAAGTTTCCGACCGTGGTCGCGTCCTCGCGTCGCGCCTGGGCGCACGTGATTCCGTTTTTTGCGTTTCCGCCCGAAATCCGTCGCGTGGTCTACACGACGAACGCGCTGGAGAGTGTCCACGCGCAGCTGCGGAAGATCATCAAGACTCGCGGGCATTTCCCGAACGACGAAGCCGCAATCAAATTGATTTGGCTGGCGCTTCGAAACATCACCGCCAAATGAGAGCGCGGCGCTCCCTCCTGGAGAAATGCGATGCGGCAGTTTGCGATTCTCTATGAAGACCGCTTCACGGCACCGAAGGCGTAGAATGAACGCGCGCATGGACGCTGCCGTCCCCGTGGACGCCCAGAGGGACGTGGGAAACCGCACAGAACGCGGTTTCCCACGTCCACACGCATCATCATTTAACGAGCCCACACATAAACAATCTGACACTCCGGATCAACCACCGTGCCCGATCGCGACGTCTGATACGAGCCGCGGCTTGTAGCCATGGCGACCGTCCGCGCGTTGGATGCGCGGATTGAGGGTCAAGAGGTCGATGGCCCCTGTAGTCATCATGGATGGTTTCAAGACGCCGTGAAGATGCTCCTTGTTAAGATCGCCCGTCTGAGTCATTCGCACCCCGTTTCGGCGCCGCAGGCGAACGGGTGGTGGCAGGTCGAGTCGTTCGTCGTTCGGGCCGCTCGATCGGAGCGTCTCGATTGGCTGTACCCTGACTTCGGAACACGTCATCAACTATCCGACCTTCAACTATCCGTGAACTTCTGATCCCGGTCGCGGAAAGGACACGAAACGACTCCTATCGTGTGATGCCCTATACGTTCGAAGGGCGGTCCGATCCGGGGTGGAATCGTCACGTGCTCTTAACCGCGCTCGCCTACACCTGGCTGCAACACGAGCACCGACGTGCCGGGGCGCGGTATTCCGACTCTTCCGATCACGCGCGCGGTAATTACCGAGGTGCTCACCGCCCATTTGTTAGTCACGCATCCGCACTACCTGGAAACCATGATGAAATTCAGGGATTTCCATCTGCGGATCTAACAAAGTCGTACTAGTCAACCCTGCAAGGGGAACGTTCAAGTTCTTGGACCGCTTGGCAGTTCTGGCGTGGTTGAGCCACTTGCCTCAGTTCTTTAATCATACACGTCCACGTCGGCGATTTGTACGTAAAGCACTCGCCATCTAGCCGTATCACCATTCAGACGTCCAGATGTCCCTTCTATCATCTTCTATCATCGTATCAACGCGCACGCACTGCACACATTCTGTCACGTTCAGTAATATGGTCGGTACCTGCGCGCATTGGCAGCAGTGATATCCCGACACGACTGTAATGCCATCTCAGATGAATTGCGCCGGCCAAACGTTATGTTGAACGTCGATTCGATTTTGCTGATGGGCCGATTGGGACAGCGAACGCGCACGGCGACGGCGACGACCGCTGCTCAGTCGCAGCGCGTGCAACCGCGCTTGTGCAAGCTGCGGCCTGCGGGCATGCCCATGCGGCGGCCAAGCGGCCGTCGCGAAGTACGTGGTACGTCATCGGCGACCGCCTTCACAGACTTGGCGCACGTTCTTGGCGAATCATGTTGACCAAATCGCCGGCGGCAGATTTCTTCGTCGTTCCGACCGCGACATGCCGGCTCTTGTTTGTTCTGGTGATTCTGGCTCACGAGCGTCGACGCGTCGTTCACCTCGCGGTTACTTACCATCCCACGGCCGCGCGAGGCAAGCATCACCTTTGCAGTCGACCTCCGTTTCGAATCGCCGTTCACCTTCGACTTTGTGAGTCCGAGCCTCCATGGCAACTTCGCTCATGCGTCGCTCCTTGGGCGCAGGTCGGTTTTCTTCGGCGCTGGGGCTGTCGAGACAGGATCCACCCAGTTTAGACAAACGGGACAGCTGATTCCCGGTGATTACACGTTGCGCGTCGAGGAAGCGACGCTGCTCGCGTTCGCCTTGAACAGCAGGATTCGAACTACCAAGGGATGGGGATCTTAAATTCGCTTTCGATCTGACAGCCGCATCGGGGCCGGCGCCGACACCTGAGCCAGCATCGCTCCTGTTGCTGGGAACGGGCGTCTCCGGTGTGTTCGGGAGTTCGTCGTCGTTCATTAAACATTCGGCCGTAACTCTCCAATGGGCGCGAGGCCCGCGCCGTCTAGAGTGGTTCACAATCGCGATGACGACGACCTCGCACGCGCGAACCGATCACAACCGATCAACCCCAACGAGGGCGAACCGTAAGCCGACGGCTTTTTGACGATGTAACTGGGCGCTCGGTGTCGGTCGGGCAAACGGATGGCATCGTTGATGCACAGCGGCCGCCGTTCGGATCGAAAGGAGCTCACATGCTTCGAATCACAGCCGCGTTTGCGATCAGTCTGTCGGTCGCGTCATTCGCGTTTGGTCAAGGTACGTGCTCCGATAATCATATTCTCCCATCTCCTCCCGATAGCTCAGGCATTCAGAATATTGTGTTCATAATGATGGAGAATCGTAGCTTCGATCATTTCTTCGGATGGGTTCCGAACGCCGACGGCCAACAAACGGCGACTTACTACGACGACAGTAATGTCGGCCATCCGACGCACTCGCTAAGCGGAAACCCAGCGGCCGGTGGTGGGAACGATCCCGTTCACTTTTATCCGGATATGCACGATACTTATTGGTACTATAACAATGGAGCCCAGATCGGATATCCGCCCACCGGTTATGGCCCGAATCTGGGATGGCTTCGTCAAGGGAAAAACACCAGCCAGGTCGCGATTGGATATTACACTCAGGCAGATCTCGGTTTTCTAGGCCAAATAGCAACCCAATATACCGTGCTCGACAAGTATTTCTCGTCGGTGTTAGCGTCGACATGGCCAAATCGCAAGTTCGCGCACACCGGCCAAACGGACCTGCTGGACAACCACAATCCAAGCAATGTCTCTACGCTGGCGACGATCTGGGATTCGCTGATCAATCTAGCCCCAAGTGTGAGTGCAGCGTACTATTGGGGCGACACGAACAGCGGTGGATCCAGTTATCTCCGTAAATTCTACGGAGATAAGTACCAGACCGGCCTGACGCCGCCGAGTGGCACGAATATCACGAAAACGTATAACCAGTTCTTGGCCGACGCTGCAAACGGCACACTGCCAAATGTTGCTTACGTCGATCCTGGAGCGTGTGATGATCACCCTGGAG
>Ga0066685_10000297_pt1 | contig 15960 bp, 26 predicted proteins | sample GraSoiAngelo_134_FD_62305 | JGI IMG/M metagenome (GOLD analysis project Ga0066685, IMG submission 62305) | Grasslands soil microbial communities from the Angelo Coastal Reserve, California, USA - 14_0929_05_30cm | ecosystem: Environmental > Terrestrial > Soil > Grasslands | place: USA...
GCCCGCGACGCGGTTGCGGTTGGTCGCGGTGGTCGTGACGAGGTACTTCGTCTTGTCGCTCCACCAGGCGGTTGCCCCCGGGTACGGCGCGACCGACATCGTCGAGTCGGTCTGCACTAGCTGATACCGCTTGGCGCGCGCCGTCTCGGCTCCGACCGCGCCGCGCGCCGGCTGGACGACGGTGAGCCGCATGCCGAGCTGGCCGGGATACTGGAGCGTCGGCTCGTTCTCGCTCTCCGGATCGCCGCTGCGGAGGAAGATCGGCTGGCTTTCCCAACGGATTGGTGACATCGCGCCTTCTCCTTCCGCCTCAGGCCGTGAAGCCGTGCAGGAACCGCGAGAGGCGCAGCGCCTTCACGGTCAGGTTGCCGCCGAAGAGGAGCTGCCCCGAGACCTGGTTGTCGTCGCGCGCGCCCTTGAAGCCGGTGAAGCCGAAGGCGAACTTGCTCGACTGTGCGATGTAGAGCCGGATGTAGGCGTCGTCGCCCTGCGGCCCGAAGTTGAGCCAGGTGAAGGTCTCGCCCGCCGCGCTGTAGTTGCCGAGATCGGGATCGTTGGTACCGTCCTGGCCGGGCCAGTACTGCGACATCAGGATCGTCGCCTTGTCGAACTTCAGGCCCGGCCAGCTGATCTCGGGCTGAGTCGTGTCCACGATCTGGTGCGGCAGGAAGTTCTCGGCGATGAAGCCCATGAGCCGGTTGGTCGTGATGCCGATGCCGGGGGCTTCGTTGCCGATCACACAGCTGAAGTAGCTGTGGCGCAGGATCCGGTAGAACATCGTCGTGTTCAGGGCGGGGATGAGGCCGGTCGGCGGGGTGAGCGCGGGCGTGACGTCGGCGCGCGTCTGGCCGCCGTAGGAGGGGAAGATGTTGCCGGCCCAGGAGGCGTTGACGCCGTCGTTGAGCGCCTCTTCCAGGCCGTTCAGTTCGGCGGAACGGTCGTCGCCGGCCAGCGCCTGGCCGTGACGCGGCGCGGCGATCTCGAGGATCGCCGACATCGTCAAGGCCGCCTGCTGCATGTCGGTCCGGATAACCGAGAAGGCGGCGCGCGGGCCGGCCATCTCGACTTCCAGATCCTCGAGGAACTCGGTGACGTTCACCTCGTAGTAGCGCGGCGTGAAGAGCATGCCGGTGCGCGTCTGCCGGCGCGTCGTGTCGAAGGCCGTGCCCTTGCGGTAGGCGCCGCCCTTCATCGGCTTGTACAGGAAGTTCTCCTGGATCTGCGGGCCGACCCACTTGCGCGTGAAGCGGCGCCGGCACATCGCGATGAAGGGGCCGGCGCGGAAGTAGCCGTCGACGACCCCGGGCATGATCTCCTTGGTCGTGACGGTGTTGACGTCGTCGAGCTGGATGGCCATCGACTTCTCCTTCGTCGCTAGCTACGGAGACTGACGGGGATCACAGGCCCTTCCCGGCCTGCAGCTGATCGTAGAGCGCCACCGCCGAGTCGAGATCGTGCTTGGGCGGCGTCTCCTGCAGGAGCACGTCGATCGCCGCCGGCTGCGCGTCGCGGATCGGGAACGGCTGGCCGATGAGCTTCGCCCGCTCCTCGCCGAGCCGCTTCTGCACCTCGGTCTCGATGTCCTTGTCGTGCGCCGCTTTCGCCTTGGCCGCGACCGCCTCGCCGTAGGTCTCGTTGTAGGCGTCCTGGAGCGAGAAGACGCGGCCGGGTTGGCCGGCGACCGGTTTGCCGACCTTCGGGTGGCGGATGAGCGCCTGCATGTTCACCGGCTCGCCGAACAGCTGCTGGTGCTTGAAGCCGAGATCGTTCATGAAGGCGACGACTTCGACGTAGCCGACTTCGCGGGTGGCGAGCGTCTTCTCGAGCTGCTCGTCGACCAGGGCCTGGAGCGCCACTTTGTCGAGGGCTGGCAGCGGCTCGTCCGGATCGGCATCCGGGCGGACGCCCTTCCGGAGGCGATCGTTCTCCGCCTTGAGCGCCGCCGCCTCGTCGATCGCTTTCTGGTGCGTGCGCTTCCATTCCACGTTCTGCTCGTAGAGGGTCGTCGTCTCGGCCAGCTTCGCCTTCAGCTCCTCGTCCTGTTTGCGGACGGCGTCCATGTGCTTGCTGTAGTCGGCGCGAGCCAGCACGCCGTCGCCCAGGAGCGTCACGGCGTCCTTCGCCTCCGGCTTGTCGAGCGCCTCCTTCACCTGTGATCGCAGCGACTCGGGAATTCTGGCGAGCACGCCAGCGAGGAAGGTCTGCCCGTCTTCGAACGCACCGCAGAGCAGCGTCGTCACCGCCGTCGAGAGCCGGTCGATCGTGAACGTCATCGTCTCGTCTCCTTCGTCAGGCCAGCGCCTCTGCCGGGAGCGGCAGGCCAGCGCCTCTCACGAGGTCAGACTGCTCCGGCGCCTGAGAGTCCGCGATCGAGCCCCCCGCCGGGAAAGGCCGGACCCGCCGCGGTCGGAGACGTCGGCCCGGCGCCCGCGGCGAGGACGTCGGCCAGGTACTGCTGCAGGAGATCCTTGATCAGGGCGAGTGCCGTCGCCTTGTCTGGCGTCACCTGCGCGAAGCTGTCGAGCTGCTGGTTGATAGTCTGTGCGGCGGCGAGGAGGCCCGTGAGGATCTCGGGCGGCATCGACGACGACGGGACGCCGCCTGCGCCGGGCGCCAAGCCGCGCATCGAGAACGGCCCGGCGCCCGTGCCGGTGCCGGGACCCCCGCCGCCCATCGGGGTCGGCGAAGGCGGCGGGCTGTCGAGCGGAGAGGCGTCAACGGTGGCGGGACTGAAAGGCGGCATCGAATGCTCTAGCGCTTGCGCATGGAGCGGCGCGCCGGGACGCCGTGACCCAGCCGGCGCTCCTGACTCAGCCCGATCGCGATCGCCTGCTTGCGCGACGTGACGCGCGGGCCGGTCTTGCTGCCGCTGTGCAGCGATCCGGCCTTGAACTCGTGCAGCGTCTCTTTGATCCCCGGCATCGTCGTCGCCTACTTCCGGAGGGTCCGGCCGACGCGACTGAGCGCACGGACCGTCTTCCGATGATGGCGCCGGACGCCCGCCATCCGCCTGGCGTCGGTCTGGATCTCGTCGGCGCGCGTCAACGTCCGGTGGTCGTCCTCGGCCTGGTAGTCGCGGTCGACCATCGGGGCGGAGGCGAGGGTCGCGCTGCCGGTCTTCTTCATCGCCGCCCCCGCACGGTGCGGTGCCCCTTGAGCGACTTGCCGGAGGCTGCTGCCTTCGCCATCGCCGTTTTGCCGTACTTGCGCCGCCCGATCGCGGCGGCGACCGCACCGGGATTGCGCGCGCCGCCCTTCGCGGCGATCTGCGATTTCAGCTTGGCGAAGCCGACGTAGGCCAGGATGCGCCTCAGGCTCTCAACACAAGAACGGGCCGGCGCCCTGCAGCAGCAGAACGGCCGGCCCGGTGGACGGTAGCGGATCGGCACCCCCCTCGAGCCAGCGATCCGCGCGCGTCAGTACACGGGAACGAGTGTCACCGGGGAGTGTCGACGATGGGCGCGCGCGTGTCAAGCCGGCGGTCGAGCCGGACGCGGTGCAGGCGGATCTGACGCGAGGGGAAGTCGACGGCGCGCGGGACGCCGGCGGCCAAGTGGAGGATGACGGCGCCGGTGTAGCGGGCGGCGTAGAGATCGGCGAGGAGGTCGGCGAAGGTCAGGTCTTCTTCGGTGAGGACGGCGAGGGCGTCGGCCAGAGACGGCATCAGCTGAGGTCTCAGGCGTGCACGATCTCGCCAGCCGTCACGAAGCCGTGCCAGCCGCAGCCGCCGACACGCTGGATGCTCGGCGTCAAGGTCAGCGTCTCGAAGGTGTCGCCGACGCGCGTCCAGTAGTGGCCCTCGAGCGTCGCGTCGAAGCGTCCGAGGCCGTCGAGCGGATTCTCCAGCAGGATTATGACGCGATCGGTCTCGAACGCGCGGTCGGGCGCGTGCGTGCCGCAGGGGCAGCGGAAGGAGAGGCCGACGCCGTGCCGCGGCGTCGCCGGCGTCCCGTCGGCGTTGGAGACGCCCTCGCCGCCCGCGCCGACCCATCGCGGATCCAGATCGACGAGCTTCACTTGCGACTCTCCGTGATCACTTGCCGTCCGTCGGACTTGGTCTCCTGCTTCGGTGGCGCCTGCCCGGAGGCCTTGCGCCCGGCCGGCGACACCGTCTGGCCGATCCCCATCAGCGCCTGCGCCATCAGCCGCTCGGTGATCGTCAGCGGGATCCGGATCTCCAGGATCCGCCCGGAGGCGAGGTCGAGCGTGAAGGTGCGGCCGGTTGTCGGGTCGGTGACCTGCGGCGGGGCGCCGCCAGCCGCCAGCATCGCGACCTGGGCGGGGCCGCCGGCTTCGACGTGCTGCTGGAGGAGCGACTCGATGCCGGGCGGGAGGGTGTCGACCGGCGGCAAGGGCATCGGCGGCGGGCTGCCGACATTGGGCGTCCCGAAGGTGTCGTGGAGGGTCCAGAAGTCGACGTAGCCCATCCGCGCGAGCTGCAGGTTGGTCATCTTGCGCTCGGTCGCCTCCATCGCGAGGACCGAGTTAGGCGCGACGACGAACTGCAGCGACCGGTGGACGAAGGCGGCGCGCTGCTCGCGGCTGGCCAGCGCCGGGTCGAGCTCGGGCGTGTAGCCGGAGCTGCCGGGGGCGAGCGCTGGGACGAGCGTATTGGGGTCGAAGTCGAAGTCGGTCAGGAGCTGGCCCGCCTGCCCGAGGATCTGCAGCCGCTTGGCTTTCGACAGGAACTGGAAGTAGTTCACCTTCATCTGCTCGGCCAGATCACGTAGGAAGGCTTCGACGACGCGCGCTTCGCTGCGGATCTCGGGCGTCAGCGCTTCGTAGTACTTCTGGATCGTGTCGGCGCTGGGCATCTGGCGCAGCTGGAGCAGCGCGGTCAGATTCGCCGTGCCAGCCTTATCGGTGAAGGTCGTCGTCAGCTGCGTCCAGAGCTGCAGGCACATGGCGAGCGCCTGGGGACTGGGGCCGTCCTCCTTCTTCCACGGCTCGCCGTAGCCGGGGTTGGTGCGGACGCGCTTGCCGGGACGGCGCGGATCCATCAGCCGCATGGTCGCTTCACTGACGGCGTTGCGGTTGTAGGTGATGTCGGGGTCGACCCACTGCCGGAGGCCCAGCCGCGCGTCGTGCACCGTGTCGTTGATGGCGTCCTGGATCGGCAGGAGGTCGTTGAAGAGCGGCACGCCGAGGAACTGCCAGGGCACCGACCAGAGGCGCAGCCGGCAGAACGGGAAGAGGCCGTGCCAGTAGGAGTTGGGGCCGTCGTAGACGATCGCGTCGTCGGTCGTCACGAGCAGGCGCCCGCGCGGGTAGAGCGGCGCGCCGGGCTCAGCGAGATAGGCCCAGTTGGCGCCCGGCGTCCCCATCGGGATCGGACGGTCGGTCAGGTTGCGCGTGCGGTCCTTGAAGTAGGCGCGGTAGAGGACGACCGAGCCGCGGCGGGAGCGGCGGGACGAGATCGCCGTGCCGCTCGCGATCTGGTCGAGTGGATCGGCCGGCGAGAGGAGCCGCGAGAGACCGGTGCGGAACTTCCCCATAACTTTGCCGAGCGCGGTGTCGCTGGCCGGACGGAAGAGCGAGGCGCGCGTCGGATACATCCCGCGCAGGGCATTCACCGAGTGCTCCTCGCGGAAGCAGACGCCTTCCCAGGTCTGGACCGAGCGAGAGAAGCTCGGACGCAGCGGCAGCGTATCGCGCGGGTCGCGCGGGCTGAAGCTGTGGCCGCCGCCCAGGGGGAGATGCGGATCCCAGTCGAGGACGAGGTCGCCGGTCCCGGCGGCGAGCCCGATCTTGACGACATCGCCCAGGTCGAGATCGAGCATCAGCGTGATCCACTCGGCGAGGAGGTACTTGTTGAGGAGGTCGGCCTGGAGCTGCGCCTCGGGCGGCCCCTTCCAGCCGACGACCGGCTTGAAGTCGGTGATGGCACTGACGTGCGCCTGCATCGCCTTGCGCGTCTCGTTGACGACGATCTGCGGGAGATACCGGAGCTTGCGCTGCTCGGTGGAGAGCTGCTCGCCGACGACGTACTGGTAGGCGCGCTCGATCGTATCGTAGGAGGGGTCGGAGCGATTGAGAAGGTCGCCTTCCTGCACCCACTCGCGCAGCCAGGCGACGACGCGGAGGTCGCCGCGCGCGAGGGAGTCGGCGGTGGTCGCGGGGAGGTCGACGATTCCGGACGGCGAGAACTCCACTGTCAGCTGCCACACTCACAAGGACCGATGTCGATCGACTCTCGACGACGGACGGGACGCTTCAGCCCCGTCACGACGAGTTGCGCGAGCGTCGTGTCCTTCAGGAAGGTATGTCCGAACAGCTGCTCACGTTTAACCGCCGCCTGGAAGACCTCCGGCGCGTGCTGAGCTACCGCTAGCCAGTAAGCCTTGCCACCACGTCGGCATCCCACGCAGTTAGCGTGATCGGACCACTCGTACATCGCTGGCGGACGAACACCAAGCTGGATCGACCAGTCGGCACACGCCTGCTTCGTCATCTGCGCCTCCGCTACGGGGAACCGGACCGTATAGCCCTCGACCCACGAACGTGCCGTCGCTCGCTGAATCCGTTCGCGCTCGCCGTAGGAGAACCCAAGTAGGAGCAGGAGCTCCGTCACTCCCTGCCCTCGCAGTTCGTCGAAGTACGCTAGCCGTGGAAGAACCTTCAGGATCCGGCTGCAGAAGGCCATTCGGTTGTTGGCAAGCGCACCTTCGTCGTCTTCGACCTCTTCGACTGACCGCCCGTCAGATCGCTCAGTGATCTCGATCCGAAGCGCTGCCGCCATTTCACGCAGGTACCGATACGTGTCCGCGTCCTCTTGCCGCGTATCGTGAAAGAGCGCGACGATCTCTTCACGCGGAAACGTCCGCAGTGCCCAGCCGAGCGTCCACGCGGAGGTTATCCCGCCGGAGTACCCGACGACGACGCGGCGCACGGCGAGACTATCGCCCCTTCCGTATCGACTTTTTCTTCGGCGTCTTCATCGGCTTCATAGCCTTCATCGGTGCTCACCTCCGTCAGCCCTGATGCTCATCAGTGATGTCGACGAGGATCGGCTGCAAGGGCGCGGCGCGCGGCTTCCAGATCCAGAGCCGCAGATTCTCGCCGCGCGCGATCTTCTGCCGATCGGTGTCGTCCAGCTCGAACTCGACGAGGATCTTGCCGTCGTCGAAGAGGAGCGCCGGCAGCGGCTGGTACTCCGGCTGGTCGCGCGCGAAGACGACCGGGGTCGTGCCGGCGTAGGGGAAGGGCTCGATCGGCTTCATCGGCTGGTCAACTTCATAGATCCGTGCCCGAGTCCGGCAGCGCCGAGGCCGTCACCTCGCTAACGCCAGGACCGAAGGCATAGTCGGGCGCGTCGGCGATCTTGCGCAGCGTCCGGCCGAACTTCCGCTTGGCCGCCGCGGTCGGCTGTATGCTGCCGTCGTAGCTGGGCGAGAGCGTCGGCCGGTCGGCGTTGCTCCCGTCCTGCGCCCATCGCCGCCAGACCATCGGCTGCCCCTCGCCGTTGCGGTACATCCGTTCGGCCTCGGCTTCGACCTGCCGGAGCTTGTGCAGGCTGTCGATGTGCACAGGACGCCCGCGCCCGTCGGTCGTGGTGAAGCCGCGGAAGCCGGCAGTCTTGACCGCGCCGACGTCCATCGCGGTCGTGCGCGGGAGCCACTGGGCCGGCCGGCCGCAGTGCGCCGGCGGGCGGGCCTGGCCGCCTTCCTCGACCGAGCGGTAGACGTCGAGGAGGAGCCTGCCGCAGACGGGGCACCAGTAATCGTGGAGCGGCAGACGCAGCCTCCTCCCTAGGCCGTATGAAAGATCTCGCCCTTCACGCGGTCGACGGCGAGTTCCAGCTCCTGCCGGATCGTGTGGCCGCGCTTGGTCGCGCGGCGGGCCAGCTCCTCGAGCTGCCCGGGCGTGAACTCGATGGCAATCGAGCCGATCTGGATCTTCGCCAGCCGCTCGACGGCGGCGAGGAGATCGGCGGCGGTGCGCGTCGAGGCGAGGCCGGTCGTCCGCTCGAGGCGCTCGCGGTCGGCCGCGGAGAGGTGCAGGGTCTGCGTGTCGACGATCTCGTAGGGTGCCGGGAAGTGGTCGGCCGGCACGATCGCGATCGGGGCCTGGCCGGCCCCGTGCGGCGTGATTAGCCAGTCGCCCGGCTGCGGGTAGACGGTCGAGCCGTCGGCGAGGAGGACCGGATCGGGCGACGACGCGCGCACCGCGGTGAAGGTCGGGCCGGGCCGGCGGACCTGGACGCGGGCGGCTTGGGTCCAGGCGCTCGGCGGGGCGGCCGCAGCAGACGGCCCGGCCGACTTGATCGGCGCCGCCTTACTCATACGACCGCTCGTCGAAGTGGAGCCTGGCGGCCTGGCCGAGGTCGTCGAGGAACTCATCATCCGCCTCCAGCTGCTGGTCGGCTTCCTCCGCCGTCACCGCGCTGTTGCGCCAGTCGACGCGCGGGCCAGCCGCCTGGTCACGCGCCCGGAGCTGCTGCTGGGCAGCGCGGCGGCGGCGCTTCTCGGCAATCGGCTCGGTCTCCCCGCCCGCGTGCCGCCACGCGACATAGTAGCCGATCGCGGCCGAGAAGAGGCAGTCGTCGTGTTGCCCGTGGGCGTGCTCGGCGTCGCTCAAGTGCCCGGTCGGCGTGATGAAGTGCCGGAGCTCGGCGCGGGTGGCGGGCGAGGGGAGGAGGAAGTCGGGGAGGCCCGAGACCGGGTCGATCGTCGTGATAGCATCGCGGAAGCTGTGGAGGAGGATCGGGCGGGTGCGGCTGGTCGTCGCCCAGCCGATGCGGGTGGTGAAGCGGCGCTGGGGGCTGGCGGCATCGGCGACCTCCCAGACGTAGAAGTGACTGTAGCCGAGGTGGAGCTGGAGCGTGTCCTGGACCGCGAGCCCCGGCCCCTCGGTCTCGATCGCCGCCAGCGCCTCCACACCGTCCTCGTCGGGATAGAGGCGCCCCAAGGCGTCGCAGACGAAGGCGAACTGCTGGGTGTCGATCGTGTGGCTGATGTACTGCGCGACGAGCATGGCGGGCTCCTCGATCGTGGGCTGGCGGACGATCGAGGCGACCGAGGCGTCGAGGCCCAGGCCCTCGGCGACGTCGGCCGCCAGGATGTAGCGGCGGCGTCCGCGCGTGCGCGGATATTCCCAGATGGCGAGGACGCCGGCGCGCAGCGAGGGGAGCGCGGCGAGCGCGGACGGCGAGAGGCGCTGGAAGCCGTAGCCGGGCGGGACCGGGAAGGCCTCGTGGGCGAGGGCCGAGGACGCGGTCGAGAGGCGCGGGGCGAGCGGCGGGGGCGGGCGGCGATCGGCGGCGACGAGGCGATCGAGGACACGGGCACCGGGCGCGTCGTCGGCGTCGTCGGGCAGCCGACGCAACTCGGCGATGTCGCGCGCCGGCTCGACCGACCAGACATCGACGAGCGGGACACGGGAGCCGGCCGCGTCGATGGCGTCCAGCTCCTCCAGGGTGAAGACCGAGCGGCCGGCGTACTGGAAGCACTCGTAGGGGTCGGCGGGGTACTCCTTCAGGAAGCCGGCGAGGTTCCCCTTCTGCTGGTAGAGGGCGCGCGTCGTCTCGTACCAGTACAGCTGATCGCGGGTGAGGGTCCGCGGGGCGCCGAGCCAGCGGCGCAGTTCGGCTTCGGCCTTGACCGCGTGCGCGAGCGTCGCGGCGGAGGGGGACCAGCCGACCGGCGCCGGCAGGGCGTACTTCGACGGCTCCACGCCCCACGGGATGAAGACGTTCAGGAAGCGCCCGAGCCCGGCCTCCCCCGCGAGCCAGTGCTGGTGCCACCAGTCGCCGGCGTGCTCGGCGGTCGACTCGAAGACGACCAGCGTGTCGGGATGGATCGGGATCGCCGGGAGGAGCGCCGTGTCGAGCTGCGACGGGTTGTCCCAGGTCGCGAGTTCGCTGATGTGGACGGCCCCATAGGTCTGGCCGCGCCCGATCGCGCCCTTGGTCCCTTCCTGGCCGGTCACCGATTGCAGCGCGCCGCGCGTCGACTTACCCCACGCCGTCTTGTGCGCCCCGCCGTTGTCGTAGGTCGCCTCGCGGTTCTTGACGAAGGTCAGACGCGCCGGCTTGAGGAACCACGGGAGGTGCTCGTAGAGGCGGGCGACCATGCGGAAGAGATACCCGGCCTGGTCTTCGACGTCGGCGCCCGAGAGGGCGCGCGTGTGCGGCGTGAAGAGGACGCGGTGGGCGACGAGGGTTTCGGCCAGCGTCGAGATGCCTAATTGACGGGCCTTCAGCGTCGAGACGAGCAGGCCGTCGGGATGGCCGGTCCAGCGGGCGCGCTCCAGCCGCGCGAGCTGATCGAGGACGAAGGTCTGCGACTCCCAAAGCGGATAGAGCGGACGGAGGCCATGACCGGCGTCGTCGATGAACGAGAAGCGGGCGGCAAAGTACGGAAAGTCGATCCCGACCAGCAGCTGCGTCGCGGCGAGGAAGCGCTCTTCATCGACGGTGAGGCGGCGGAGCGGCCGGCCAGCGGCGTCGCGGGCATCGGCGAGCTGGCGCGTGAAGGTCGCCGTGTCGGCGACCGAGTAGCGCGGCAGCCCGTCGGGGTAGACCGACCGGAGGGCCGGATGGGACAGCAGGGCGGTCTCGCGCGCCGCGATCGTGTCGGGGTGGTACATCGCCGACGCCTGCCGATCAGCGCCGACTCACGGCACGTCCTGCAGCGCCGCCCGGACCAGCGCGAGGTAGGGCGCCATCCGGAGGCGGTGATCGGGCGGCACCGACTGCGCGAGGAGGTCGAGGCCGCGGCTGACGCTCAGGCGCCAGTCGGGCTGGCCCTGGTTGACGATCCGCAGCAGCTGATCATGAGAGACGGCGACGAGCCTCGCGAAGGCCGGCGAGACGACCGGCGGGGTCTGCTGACTAGCGGCTTTGGTGTGATCGCGCAGGAGGTCGAGGGCCTGGCGGACGCGCAGCTGCTCGAAGGCGAGGCGGCGGTCGGGCGTGAGCGCGGCCGGTGAGGCGGCGGGCGTCGCGGCGGGCGGGACCGAGGCGCAGGCGAGGGTCACGAGCAGGGCGCCGCCGGCGACGAGTCGGGCGAGTCGTGGCATCATCCGCCTCCTTCACTCGACGTGCAGCCGCCGGACGCCGAGGACGTCGGCAGCGGGGAACGGGCTGATCGTCACCGCGTCGGCGACGTTGCCGCTGAGCAGCAGGAGCGTCGCGCCGCCGACCGTGTCCCCCGGCCAGCCGGCGAAGAAGCCGACGTGGCCGGGCGCATGCAGCACCGAGGCGTCGGGCTGCGGCGGCGGTCCCCGGCGCAGCACGACGACATCGTAGCCGATCGTGGCGTCGGGGAGGGCGACGGGGCGGCCGATCGTGAGCCAGCTGCGGGCGCCGGCGGCGGTCGAGCGCGGGAGATCCAGCTCCCACGCGACGCCCGTCAGAAACGCCCCGCACCACGGCGTCTCGTCGGGGCTGTCGGGCAGGCCGCAGAGCGACAGCCACCACTGGATGAGGGGATGGTCGTGGCCGGGGCCGGCCAGCTCGTGCAGGCCGAGGTAGCGGCGGGCGAGATCGTAGGCGGTGATCTGCATCGACGGCGCCTCCTCGGTCACCCCGCGTCCTCGCTACCAGTGCCGGCCGGGCGGATTCAGTGTCGCGAGCACCCGGTGGCGGATCGTCAGCCGCACGAGCGAGCGGCCGGCGGCGAGGAGGATGACGAGGATCAGCGTCAGCCGGGTCGGCCACGGCGGCTGGTCGGCCCGCGTCACCATCAGCGCCGACGCGCCGAGGACGACCAGATGCAGGGCGAGCGCGCAGGCCTCCTCCACGATGTCGCCGGTCGTCAGGATCCGGCGCACCCCGTTCAGGCCCAGCACGCGCAGGAGCCGCCACGTGGTCGAGGCGTCGACCAACGCGGCGAGGGCGATCGCCGCCCCGAGCCCGGCGAGCGCGAGCTGACCCCAGAGGACGACCGGGCTACTGAGGATCATCGCGGGGCGGAGGGCGGCGTCCCCGGCGGCTGAGGCCGTAGAGGGCGACCCGCTGCTCGAGCGTCGCGAGGCGGCGGCGCGCCGCGGCCAGATCGGGCAGCGGCGCCGCCGCGGCGCGCCGCTCGGTCGCGACCGGGACGGTGGCGTGGCGACGGTCGGCCGGCGGGTCGAGGGCCGAGAGCGGCGCCGTCCGCCCACGCCCCCAGACGATCCCCGCCCGGACCGTCTGCCGCAGGCGCCCCCACCAGCCCCTCATCGGCCCGTCAGCTTCTCGGCCAGCCCGAGGCCCGACAGCGCGATGCCGCGCCACTCGTCGCGCTCTTTCGTCAGCGCGCTCAGCCGCTCGTCGTAGTACCAGCGCCAGACGTAGAGCCCTTTCTGGCCGCCCAGGAGCGCGAAGAGGACCGCCGCGGTGAGCGTCAGGTCGCGCAGGACGGGGAGGAGGGTGGCGAGATCCATGGCCAGTTAGTCGTCGGCGGGCGGGGTGGCGGGGGCCGCCCAAGCCGCTAGTTTCTCCTGCAGCTTCTCCTCCACCCGCGCCTCGAGCCGCTCGGCCATGCGCCGCCGGATGTTCTCACTCTTGACCTGGGCGCGGCACGGCGGGCAGTACTTCGGCGTCCGGCCCCCGCGGGCGCGGGTGTAGTCGAAGGGGGCGTGGCAGCGCTGGCAGGCGGTGGTCTGACGGGGACGGGCGGGCGGGGACGGGCTGGCCAGGGACGCGGTCGGTGGATCGGGCGGCGGGGACGCGACCAGCCGCGCTGCCGCCTCGACCTCGAGCAGCCGGTCGGCATAGGTCACCGCGCGGCGCTGCCACTCGCGCAGCTCGACTTTCATGACCGCCAGCTCCTGCTTGTAGCTGTCGAGCAGCCGCGCCTGATGGTCGACCAGCTGCATGAGCGCCGCCCAGGACGAGAGGGTCGACTCGTCAGCCATCGCGGGGCGGTCACGGGCAGGTGATCACCCAGATCTGCTGCCCGCTCGGCATCACCATCATTGGATAGCGGGTGCACCCGGCGGGGATGGTGGGGCCACTGTACCGAAAGGGCCGGCACCGACACTGCTTCTGCCCTCCCCACCGGGGCCGATGGCGCTGACAAAGAGCGCGTACTGGACGTTGGGCGCGATCTGGGCCGTGCCCTTGAGCTGCAGGAGCGGCACGGTCGTGATCGTGCCGGTCACGGGCGTCGGCTTGCCGATCGTGTAGCTGGCGAAGGGCGGGCCGGTGGTCGTCACCGGCACCGGCGGGGTCGCGGTATTGAAGGTGACGTTGGTCCGGAGCCAGACGTCGATCCGGTAGCCGGTGACGAGCGGGGTCGTCCCGTCCAGGCTCATCGCGTTGTGGTCGGCGCTCGCCGTGAAGGTCAAGACGCTGGTCGAGTCGAGGATCTTGACGACCTGAGCGGCGGCGGGACGGGGCGTGAGGAGGCCGATCACGCTCCCGACGACGAGGGCGGCGAGGACGAGGCGCCCTGAGAGGCTCCGCATGAGACAGCTCCTTCCGGAAGAACGGATTAGGCCGCCGAGGGATCCGGGTCAGTATCGGCGGCCCAGGCGGCGGCGTCAAGGGCGATCGCCTCGGGGGCGCCGGTCGGCTCGGGTGGCCGGTCAGCCGCGTCGGCCAGCGGGCGGCGCGGCCCGCCGAGGATCGTGCGGACGGCGAACTGGAGGTCGGCGAGGCTGCCGGGGGCGCCGGCGCCGGCGGGACTCCCCGCCGGGTTGACGTTGAGCTGCTGGAGGGTGATGCCGGCCGACTTCTGGACCAGCTGGCCGAGCTCCAGGGCGAGCTTCTGCCGGTCGAGGTCGGGATGCTGCAGCAGGCGGCCGGCGCCCTTGCAGGCGTCGCAGGTCGCCGGCACGGCGGAGGGCTTGTCGGGATCCGTGACGGTCCCGAGTCCGCCGCAGGTGTCACACGAGATCTCGTAGGGCGCCGCGCGGGTCATGACGTCGACGACGACCGGGACGAGCCGGTCGGTGATCGCCTGGTAGGCGGCCAGGTGCGCGCGGGCGATCATCGCCGACTTGTAGGCGGCGAAGAGCTCCGCGACGGTGAGGTTGGCGTAGCCGCAGAGCCGGCGCAGTGAGACGTGGGCGTAGCGCGGGTCGAGGAGGAGCGTCGCGATCTGATCGATCTCGGGCCGGTCGCTCCCGGCGCCGACACTCAAGGCGTCGGTCAGGGCCTGCCGCCCGCCGAGCGCGGTGACGAAGGCGTCGATCGCCTGGTCGTTCAAGGCGCGCTCGTCGTCGGTGAGGCGCAGGGTGGGGCGCGTCGCGCGACGGGGGGCGGGCGCGAGGGCGGCGGCGGGCGTCGACGTCGACTTCTTCATCTTCTTCTATAGATGATACGCCGACGGGATTACCAGGCCGCCGTGAGGAAGACGTCGCCCTCGACCGGACCGCCCCAGCTGAGGCTCGCGTGGCCGCCGAGGGTCCAGCGGTCGTCGGCTTTGTAGGCGATGGCGAAGTGGCTGGTCGGCTGGCTCGCCTCCTCGTCCCAGGTCGTGACGGCGAGCAAGGCGAAGCGCTTGTCGGCGGGGACCAGATCGGCGACCGCGCGGGCGATCGCGTCCCGGAAGGCGGGCGTGACGTCGCCGGCCGGGAGGGCCGCGATCGGGTCGGGGGGCATGGCCGGCTGGGTTGCGCGCCACCACTCCATCACGGCAGCTCCTCGCGCCTCGACCCGCCGCCGCTCACGACGGCTCCTCGACCCGCCGCAGCCGGTCCAGCTCGCGCTGCCGGAGGCGCGCATGGAGATCCACCGTCGCGTCATCCGCCAGGTGCTCGAGGATCTCGTCCTCGGTCGGGGGGCGGCCCTGCTCGGCCTCGGTTCGGGCGATGAAGTCGAGGACGAGGCCGCCTTCGATCGGGTCGAAGACGTCGACGCCGGTCTCCCGACGGACGGTGGCGGCGTCGACGGGGGGCGTCTCCGGCGCGAGGTGGTCGACCAGCCGCGCGAGCAGGTCGTTCTGCCGGGTCAGCTCGGCGCGGATGGCCGTGGCCTCCTTGAGCAGCCGGCGCAGGCTGTAGCCCAGGGCGAGGAGCCGGGGGAGGCGGGGCAGGCGGGGGCGTCGCATCGCCGGGATCCTCCGCGTCCTGATCTTACGCGCTCCGCCCGTCCGGCTGATCCTGATCAGGCTGGCGGCGCCGGCCGGTCAGAAGGCCCGCGGCGCGGAAGACGTCGGCGTAGCGCTCGGCGAGCGGGCGCGGATAGCGGCCGGCGGGGCGCTCCGCCTTGGCCTCGACCGGCCGCCCGTGCTGCGGGGGCTTCCTCGGCGGCACGACATAGCTCGCCAAGGCCCACTGCCGATGATCCAGCGCGGTGCCGACGACCTTGACCGCGCCGGCCTTCCGGAGCGCCTTCAGCTCCTTGAGGATGCGCGCTTCGCTGATCTGGAGCCGGTCGTTCAGCTCCCACTTCTGGAGCGGCCCGTCGGCGGCGAGGCGCGCCAGGATCAGGCGCGTCAGGCGGTCGGGCCGGATCCGGTCGCCCCGGGTCGGCTGGTCGCCGGACCAGTCGCGGCGCCGGCGTGGGCGGCGCGGTCGCGATCGGGACGGCTGGGCTGGCGAGGCTGCTGACGGCCGGTCCGGCGGCATCGCGGGGAGTCTAGCATGGACCGCGTGTTCCGACGTTGCCGGACGGGTCGAGGCGGCGTCGCGCCGACCTCTGCGGTCGAGCTGGAGCCTGACGACCGACAGGCATCGCGGCGAGTCTCGCATGGCTGTGAAGCTCAGTCGGGACTGCGCCGCCGAAAATTTCGCCGCCGAAAATATTGCCGAAAATTTCGCCGAGGTCGAGTGCAGGCGCAGGACCCGGGCCGGCGGCGCCCGCGCGGACAATCGGGCGGCCTGGCGGACAGCCGACTGCGCGCTGGCCGGCTGAGCAGACGACGTCGGAACGCGGCGCTGAGGGTCGACAGGGAACGGCCGGCTTGGACGGACGACGGCGGGTCGGAGTCGTCGACGTTCGACTCGAAGGGATCGCGCGTCGACGACTCCTGACGGGTCGGCGGGAACGGGGCCGCGCGGATCGCGCGGCCGGCGGGGTCGAGGTGCGACCCG
>Ga0066685_10000299_pt1 | contig 15943 bp, 9 predicted proteins | sample GraSoiAngelo_134_FD_62305 | JGI IMG/M metagenome (GOLD analysis project Ga0066685, IMG submission 62305) | Grasslands soil microbial communities from the Angelo Coastal Reserve, California, USA - 14_0929_05_30cm | ecosystem: Environmental > Terrestrial > Soil > Grasslands | place: USA...
AAGTTCCGACAAGCCACCGGAACTGTTGATCGCTATAGGCGACGTGCACGGTGATTTTGATGATTTTTGCCTGCTCCTCAAAAAGGTTGGCTTAATAGACGCCCAGCACCATTGGACCGGCGATAACGCCGCGCTGGTTCAAACAGGAGACCTCATCGACCGCGGCCCCCAGGGACGTGAGGCCATGGACCTACTCATGGGGCTGGAGAAAGAAGCCGCAAAAACGGGAGGGCAAGTCGTGGCCTTGCTCGGCAACCACGAGGTAATGAACCTTTTGGGCGACCTGCGCTACGTCACGCCTCAGAACTACGCCATTTTTGCGGACCACCAGTCCGAGAAGCGGCGCAGCGCTGCCTATCAGGAATACGCAGCTTGGTACACGAGCCACGCGCAATTGTTGGCGGCTCTCAAAGAACCTCTGTTGCCCGTCACGGAAGAAGAGTGGATGTTGAAACATCCGGCTGGCTTTCTGGAGTATCGCGATGCCATGAGTCCCGAGGGAAAGTACGGGAAGTGGCTGCGACACCATGCAGCGGTAGCCAAAATCGAGGGAGTCATCTTCTTGCACGGCGGAATCTCACCCAATGTGACTTCCATGAAACTCGATCAGATAAACTCCCAAGTACAAGAAGAAATCGAAGAATTCGACAAGACAAAGGAATATTTGATTTCGCGCAAGCTGATTCTGTCGTTCTTCACCGTCCAGGAAGTGGCCATGGCGGTACAAGCGCAATTGATTGCCGACCGAGCGGGGGATACGGCGCCCGACGCGGAATATCAAGCCAGGCTGGTGCGCCTCCTCGGTTTTGACAAATGGCTGTGCATGCGTGACGACGGCCCTTTGTGGTTTCGCGGCTACGACCAATGGAGCGAGGAGGAGGGCGCCCTGCAAGTCGGCAAAGTACTCGCGGCCTACGATGCAACGCACATCGTCGTCGGCCACACGGTACAGCAGGCGGCACACATCCGATGCCGCTTTGGAGGAAAGGTCTTCCTCATCGACACCGGCATGCTCTCAACCTATTGGAGGGGCGGCCAGGCCTCGGCGCTCGAAATCCGCGCCGGAAGAAAATTCACTGCCGAGTACTTGGGCGGACAGGAGGTGCTGTTCGAGGAAAAACCTCTGCAGTCCGCGGGGACAGAGCACTAGATGTTGACTTGGGGGCACGCGTGAGAAAGGGTTCTAGAGATGAACCGCTGGATTGAGCGGGCTCTGAATATTCATCCGGGGGATTTGCGCCGCGGCGTCCTCCTGAGCTCTTGTCTGTTTCTCACCATCAGCGCCAGCGTCATCGGTAAAGTAGCTAGCAACGCCTTGTTTCTCGCGCAATTCCTGGCCGTTCGGCTGCCCTATGCGGACATCGCTAGCGGCGTACTAGTTGGCTTCGTCGTTGTCGTCTACTTGCGATTGGGGCGTCGTACCTCACTCGGTAGTTTGCTGGTGGGCAGCCCTTTGTTCTTTGCCGCCGTCTGCGCGTTGATGTGGGTTCTCGCTCACTACTACCATCCGGCGTGGCTTTATCCGGCCCTCTATATATGGGTGGGCATCTTTGCAGTCCTCGCGCCGACTCAGGTATGGACTCTGGCGAATTATCTCCTCACCACACGCGAGGCAAAACGCATTTTCGGCATGGTGGGTGGCGGTGGCATCTGCGGTTGGATTTTCGCCGGCTACTTCTCAAAAATTGTCGCCCAAGCCTTCGGCACCGAGAGTCTCCTGCTGGGCATGACCGTTCTCCTGCTCATTTGTTCCGTGCTCATGGCCGTACTTTCTAGAGGCGGCCAGCCCCAGATGGATCTCGGCAAGGATCCGGCTGCAGGTGTAGCGGGAACCGGCCAAAAGGATCTGCAGGACAGCATGCGTTCCGTTTTTTCCTCCTCCTATCTCCGAGCCATCGCCGCGGTCATCTGCATTTCCTCGTTCGCCACCACTCTAACCGGCTGGCAATTCAAAGCTCTGGCCAAGCAGTCTAGTGTGGGCAAAGACGCCCTTGCGATCTTCTTCGGTGATTTCTATTTTTACGCCGGCCTCCTCGCATTGCTGTTTCAATTGCTGCTGACCACGCGCCTGCTCCGCCGCTTCGGCATCGGCCCCATGCTTTTCGTTCTTCCCATTGTGGTGCTGGCGGGCTCCGCTGGCTTGCTCGTCTTGGGAACCGTCGGCGCCGCCTTGTTCCTTAAGGGCGGTGATCAAGTTCTTCGCTACTCCATCGACCGCTCCACGATCGAATTACTCTACTTGCCGCTTCCGCACCGTGTGAAACTCCGGGCAAAATGGTTTATTGACACGGTAGTGTGGCGCCTGGGAGACGGCTTGGCCGGCGTCGTGGTGCTGATCTTTGCCGCGCAGCTCCACTGGGCGCCACAGCAAATCAGCTGGATGGCCATGCTGTTGACAGTGGGCTGGCTCGGCGCCGTTTACGTGGCGGGGAAGCAGTACGTCGCCCTTCTGAAAGATTCCATCAGCCAGCATCGCCTCGATGCCGAACAAGCCTCTACGCTGGCCCTGGACCGCTCCACGGCGGATTTCTTAGCCAGCAAAATCCTTGCCTCCGGCCCAGAAGAAATTCTCTATGCGCTCAGCCTCTTCGAAGTCGAGCGTCAGCGCGCCGCTCATCCTGTGATTCGTGGTCTGCTGAGCCATCCCGCGCCTGAAGTCCGCCAAAAGGCCATCTCTGTTCTCTCCGCCGTCGGCGACAAGTCTGTTCTCCCATCCATCCAACTTCTGCTGAAAGACTCCGACCACAGCGTTCGAACCGAAGCAATGCTCTATCTCGTTTACCACGCCCACGTTGATCCCCTCACGCTTGTCGCAGAACTTGGAGACTGCGCCGATTTTTCCATCCGCTCCGCGGTAGCCGCGTACCTGGCGCGTCCCGGTGAAGCCCAGAGCCTCGAAACCGCCCGTCAAATCCTCAATGAAATGTCCCGCGAGGGCGGCCAGGAGGGTCAACGCACCCGCCTGGAAGTCGCCCGCCTCCTCGGCGAACTCTCCGATTCCTTCGATCCCTTGCTCGAGACGCTCCTCGGCGATCCCGCCAATCTCGTGGTGCGCCAAGCCGTCCGCTCCGTCGGGGCGCTCAGAAAATTCTCCCTAGCTCCAACTCTATTGCAGCATCTTTCCAACCACGAACTTTCCGGCGACGCCGCGCAGGCCCTGGCCAAATTCGGCGACCAGGTCGTCGCCCTCCTGGGCGGCCATCTCGGCGATCCTGCCTCTGCAATTGACGTCCGGCGGGCGATCCCGCCCATTCTCGCAAGCATCGGCACGCCTGCCGCGGCACATGCGCTCTTAGACAACCTCCTCGAAAGAGACACGACAGTTCGTTTTCAAATCATCAGTGCCCTAAACAAAATTCACCAGTTTCATCCCGAAATCGAACTTGACACGCAATTGCTTGAAACCGTTCTCGCCGCTGAAATCATGGGCCACTATCGTTCTTATCAAATCTTGGAATCGCTGCGCATCCCTGGGAACTCCGATGAACCTGTCAGGCGCGCGCTCGGTGAATCCATTCAACAGGAGCTCGAAAGAATTTTCCGTCTCCTCGGGCTTTTGTATCCGCATCTGGATTTGCACTCGGTGTATTTTGGATTGCAATCGAGCGACGTGACCGTCTACGACAATGCGTTGGAATTTCTGGAGAACGTCCTAAGATCCCAATTGCGCGGCATGCTCGTGCCGCTCCTGGACGGCAAGGTGAGCCCCAAGGAGAGAGCCGGGATCGCGGAGCGCCTGGTGCGCGCAAAAGTGGAAAATCGCGAACAGGCCGTTGCAGAACTAGTCGCCAGCGATGATCCGTGGCTTAAATCCTGCGGCGCTTATGCCATTGGAACACTGGGAATGAAATCCCTAGAAGCGGAATTGAACCGCTGCCTCGAACATCCGGATCCCTTGCTGCGCGAAACGGCGCGCACGGCGAAACTCCGCCTCGAAGCTCTCGCCGCGAATTCCTGATCCTTGGCGGCCCTGTAGAAAATCCCCCCACCCGTCGTTCGGAGCTGCCCCTGGGTGCAGATTTAAGCGAACCCCGCTGTCCTGGCGGACAGAGCCCCGGGACGTCACATCTCAAGAAAAGTTATCGTGGCAGCCGCAGGTCAATGCGAGTTGCGTGCAGCACGCCCTTATCGTCTACCTTGCCCAGCACAATTACAAACGAGCCTTCCTTCACTTCGTCCTGTTGCCCGGGCTTTCCAAGCTTGGTCCATTCCGTGGAGTTGCCGTAGGCGACCTTCCTGGATTGCACCGAGGGGGCGGGGCCGCCCTGGATGTCCATCATCGACTCGTCCTTGTAAATTCTGATGACCTTGCCCTGCCACTTCTTCTCTTTTTTCACAGCCGTTGCTTCTTTCTTATCGGCTGCGGCCTGGTTGCCGCTGGCGGGCATGGCAACAAATACCGCTCCTGCAAGCACCAAGGAAAATAAAGTTGCCGGAACCTTCATTGGACCTCCCTATTCTAGTAGCAGTTAATGCGTGACCGACTGCGAGGGGTTAGATTTCGTTGCCAGAGGATAGTCCCGCGCCGGCCAATAGTAAAGAAAAATCTGCCGAAAACGACTTCCGAGCAGCGATAGGTGTTGTCTCCGCGCGTGCCCTGGGGGTACAGTGTAGGCAATTTCCGGAGGACACCTCCCATGCAAGAATGTCTCAGGCCCTTGACGAGACCTCTCCTGGTGGTTCTCGCTTGCGTCATCCTCCCCATCGCTGGGGGTGCAGCTGACAACACCCCGCTAACCAAAGAACAGGTCAAGCAGTTTCTCCAGACCGCCGAAGTCATCAAGAGCAAACCCTCCAGCAAGGGCATCACTCATCCATGGCGGCTCACCCTCAGCAACGGCGCCATCACGCACGACGCCTCGTTCCAGTCAATCGACGAGCACAAATCGGAGATGAAGCTCGCCAGCGGCAAGGTGGAAATCGATTTCGTCGATTCCTACAAGTACAATATCGCGGCCTACCAGCTAGCCGAACTCGTGGGCCTCGACGACATGCTGCCGGTCTATGTCGAACGTAAATGGCAAGGCAAAACCGGTTCGCTCAGCTGGTGGCTCCCCGCCAAGATGGACGATGTGGAGCGCGTCGAAAAGAAAATCGAGCCCCCTGATCCCGACAAGTGGAACAAGCAGATGTACCGCATCCGCGTTTTCGACGAGTTGGTCTACGATACCGATCCCAATCTCACCAACGTGCTCATTGGCGAAGACTGGACCGTTTGGCGGGTCGATTTCAGCCGCGCATTCCGCAAGAACAAGGACCTGCGCGCCCCGAAAAACCTGGTGAAATGCGACCGCCAGCTCCTCGAAAAACTGAAAGCCCTCAAGGCTGATGAACTGGCGGGAGAAACCAAAGGCTATCTGACCAAGGATGAAGTGAACGCCGTCATGGCCCGCCGCGACAAAATCGTCGCCACCTTCCAATCCCTTATCGCGGAAAAAGGCGAAAAAGAAATCCTGTACTAGCCCCGGCTCCCCCGCGGTACTCCGAATGTGCAAGCCCGGCATCGCTTCGCCCCTTAATAATGGCTACTTCGTTTCGGATTGGAAAAGGGGACTTGGCCCTGGACTTGGCCCTGTCCGAGTCGCGGACCCTATCTAGACGGGACTGGGTCTGCAAGCACGCCCTGACAGAAAGCAAATTTCCGTAACCGGCTTGCCTGGTGACGCAAAAAGCGCGAGCCACCATAAAAAGGCCGGTCTAATGCCAACTTATTGCGGGCACTCCGAGATGAGTTTGGTGTAAACCTCGCGAGCGTGGTCGTAGGCGGCCTGCGCTTCGGAAAGCTCGGCCTTGGAGATTTTGGGAGCTTTCTGGGTCCAGCATTGGTTTACGCCGGCAAGACACCATAGGGCGCTCTCGCGTGAGGCGCGAATGGGTTTGCCGTCGACCAGAACGAAGATGGGGTTAGTGTGCGAGGAGCCCAGGATGCGCACAGCGAGCCAGCTACTTTTCTCCACGGGCACATCGAAGGAAATTTCCTGAACCGCTCCGTCGGCCAAGAGATTCTTGTGAGCCACGGGTTTCCCGTTCATCACCAGTTCAACGCTCACTTCGCGGGTGTTTCCGATGCGCGCACGCTCGAGATGCCAGTAAGGTGTTTGATCTAGCGGACGATCATGGATATTGTCCGCCGGGCTATTGCGGTTGTTGAGAGCGTCCCTCCAGAAGTGATCCCCTCGGTCAGAGGGGATGCTCTCGGTTCCCGAGGCAACGGGACTGAGGTAAGCCGAGACCTTCACTCGAGCGTGCACCGTCCCTGTTCCCGTCAGCCTAACCTCGCTGGCATTCGTTCCCACGTCAATATTGTTCACGCTGAAGTCCATCAGATGGCTCCTGCCATCGGACACGTAGCTTCGGCCGGCGCGCAGCGCCTCTACCCAGCCGCTGTAACTGAGCGACCGGTCAATCTTGGCATAGACACGCCCCTGCCCGACGCGGGCGTCTGTGATGCAAGGGAAATCTGTCTCTCCGGAGATACGCGTGCGGAACCCCACATTCAGCGTGTGATACCAAATGTTGAGTTCCCAAAGGTAAGGTGTGTCCATGGTAGAAATGAAATCGACCGCGTCGGGATGCGTCACGTCCACGATGTATTCATTAGCCCCAATGGAATCAAAGCCCGGAATTTCGTAATTTGGAAGTTCGCGCGACTTCACCGCAAGTCCCCAGCCAGAGTGCGCAAAGCCCGCCGAAGCTCCCTGCGATTTCGCCCATCGCAAAACAGGGAGATCCCAGGTGGGCCACTGCTCGATCCGTAGGCAATGCGGATAATCCTGATTCGTTAACCCGAGTAATACCAAATGTCCGGCGTGGCTCGATGGAAACCCGGAAACCTCCAGGTCGTAATGCATCAGTCCATCCGGCTTCGAGAGAGGGTGATCCTTGCCGCTGAAAAACTGTTTCTGGTAGTAGTAACAGGGTCCCCAGGTCAGAACTGCGCCGACATTCAATTTCTCGCCCAGGATTTGGCGCATCATGTCATCCGGTTCGACGCCTTCCGTGGGATTCTGGTAGTGCGAACAGCCGGCGGCATGCACGTGATGGTCGCCGGAATACCAGCGGTATTTCGCCGGGTCGATCCAGCGCTGCATGGCGAATGAAACTTCGTTTGGGCCCGTTGCGGTTACCTCGACTTGTTTCGTTTGCGGGTGATATTCAGGTCCCATGGAAGAGGTCACGGTATAAGAACCCGCCGGCACGAGAATCGTGTCGCCGTTCTCACGATAGACCTGCGGCTGGAAAAAGAGGTCGGGTGCCAGACGCTTTGCGGGATTGGGGTACAGTCGGCCCAATGCGTCGCGGATCGTGAAGGCTGCCATCGACGGTGCGCCGTTCTCGTCGCGAACCCGCAGCCGCAATGCGCGGGCGGGTAGCGCTGTGAAGACCAGCACGATCTCATTGCGAAACCCAATGTCTTGCGTTCCCTGCCCGACGTTGAAACTGATCGCGGCTGATCGCTGCCCTTGTTCGCGGCTGTAGATTTGGAGGATTCGATATTCGAGCGGCAGACCTGAGAGTCGCGAGGACATCGGATCTTTGTCGTAGAGCTGCAGGCCCATCCACCTGTCGCGGGCATCGGCAGCAGAGATTTTCTTTGGCGGTTCTGGGCTGGAATCCGATTGAGCAAACACAGGAAGTGCATTTGGGCTTTCGGCTATGAGCGGAGCCGTTACTCCAGCCTTGTTGATGACTTTCACCAGGAAGATGCGCGTCCCAGCTTCCACCAGTCCGGGCTTCGCCGGGCCCGGCAGCACTTTGACGCGCCCCTCGGCATTAATGTCCACGATCGCCAGAGTGTACTTGTCAAGGATCTGCTCCAGACGATCAATTGCGGCAGCCTCGCTGGCATTGCCGATAGCCTGATTGATGGCGTCCCCATCATCCTGTGCGAGGGGCTGCCCGAGATAAGCAAGGCTCGTTTCCACTTGACGCACCTGCTGCGCAAAGGGTTGAAGGGGAACGCGCGTCTGCGCGGCTACGGGCAAAACAATCATGGCCTGAAGTAGAATTCGAATCAGATAAGAAGTGATTCTGAAGATGCGTGCTGGCACAGGAGAATTTCTGTATTCCATGACATGCCTGCCTTCGCCGTTTCTGGTTATTGTGCGCGAGAAGACCGGCGCCAGACAAGGGCCACGAAAGGCGTCCCTCACCTGACCATGACTTCTATAGATTCTTAGCTGCGAATTCATGAACAGAACCACTTCAACAAATTTTGCGTATACCGAGGCAATGTAACATTGTCGCTGTTCGGAAGTCGTTGGGATTTCAAGGGCGAAGCCCTTGGCTAGTATTTGTTTACGGGGTGGCGCGCCTTTAGTGAACAGGTTAATATTGGTGGCTGCGGGACGCCACGCACGGTTCGACGTCCGCACCGCTATGATCTCCTCTTAACATCGCCCTGTGGAAATCGTTGGCGGTCATAGAGGCTTCCGCTCCAACATCGTACGAAGCCCCTTTGTAAGCTCGTTGCTCCCTTAGTTGATACTTTGTTTCGGGTTGGAAACCGCGAAATTGGCCCGGAGATATCGGTGATAAGTGATAAAGGTAGTGCGATCGGTATTAAAAAGGCCGGAGCGCGCATTTCCTTCATTTTAATAAGGGAAAAATTGGCTGGGGCGGAAGGATTCGAACCTTCACCGTCCTCATTAACAGTGAGGTGTCCTACCAGTTGGACCACGCCCCAACACGTTGTAAACTCAGGCGGTTAGCAACTTACGACGCGACCCTGGAAGCCGCGTTTTTCCTGTACTTTTCACTGTAGCGAGTGATGCGGTGTCCTGCACTTTTCGCATCGCTTGCACCACGTCTTGCTCGTCCACGATGTTGTAGCGGTCGAATACCGAGCGCGTCTTGTGCCCTGAAATCGACATCGCCACCCGCTCGTTGACCCCCGCGCGAACCAGATTTCGAATCGCGCTACGGCGGAGGTCGTGCAGCAGAAGCCCATTGTAGCGCGGGTCCGCCTTGCCCTCGACCTCGGTCAACGTCCCAAGTTTAGCAGCCGCACACGCGCTTTGCCAAACCTTTCGGAGATTCGTTCCGTCAAACACGGCCCCGCTTTTGTCCTCAACTGGTTCCAGCATGCCGACAAGTACATCTGGCAGGGGAACGGTCCGCGGGTCGGCGTTCTTAGTTTGTTCGGCCTCAAGCTGGATGATGGCACCGTCGAGGTCAACCTGCTCCCAGGTGATTTGCAGCGCTTCGCCGACTCGAACGCCGCAGTAGTAGAGGAACGTGATGAGGGGTTTAGTGTTGGCAGGAATGTGCGAGAGCAGCTCGTCAAACTTCTCACGCTGGAGGAAGCCCTTGCGAGGCGCGCCGGCCTTGAGCAATCGAATCTTCGGCTTGTTTTGAATCTTTCCGTCCTCGTAGGCTATGGATAGCATCCGGCGAAGCAGCGCAAGTGATCTGTCGACCGTTCCATTGGCCTTACCAGCTTTGAGGAGCGACTGCGCGAACTCGCGGGCTGAGTCAGTTGTGATGCGCGGGACAGGATAGTCTTTGAAGAACTCGTCCACGTCGCGAAGCCCCCCAGATAGTTTCGCTGCCGTCCTTCATTACCTCGAGTGACTTATTTCCACGTTCGATGTAGTTGATGATGAGGGCGGCGCGGAGGTCTTCGTACTTCACGCGACGTGAATCTATCAACGAACCACCCTTGTCGCGCTCGACGAGAAGATTGCGGAGGACTTGCTGTGCTTCCTGCTTCACTTCCGTCCGCGCGGACTTGCGGACTGGTCTGCCGTCCTTGTCGTAGACCTGCACATACCAGAAGCGGCAGCCCTTCAACTTGAAGAGACCGCCTGCACCCCGCTCGCGCTTTGCCATGTTGCACCTCAGTGAAAAGCATCCACATTTTCCAGTGCAAAGGCTAGAGTACTTGAGGGTAGTGGGTCATTTTGATTTCCACAGCGCATGCCCTGTGTCCCGTTCCGTGTGCGCACAGTACGTGCGTAACCATCCGCCATAAAGCGGATTGAATGCGGGCTTATACTGCTGAAAGCACTCGGGGAGAAGTAGACGCGATGATCTTAGTGTTGCTAGCGACGGTGATCGCGGCCTACGGAGTTTGGTATGGCCTTTTCGCGAAAGAATTTAGGGCAGTGCACCCTTGGACCGGAAGAACGAAGTATCGGTACAAACCCAATCCATACCAGCGCGCTGCCGTCGTGGTAGTGAGCCTTACGATCCTAATCGCTGGCGTGGCCGAATTGATTAGGCTGTACAAATCAAAGTGACCCACTACTTACTTGAGTTTTACGTTGACTTCGTTAGCATTCGTTTGTTAGAACGCATCTTTGGCTGGCAGAGTGCACTCTCTCGGGTTGGGGAAAGAGATGACCCATGGCCGAAAAAAACCTCCCGTGACGACCACTGATACCGCTCGGAAATTTCGTGGAAAATAGTTCCCTTTGGCATGGGAATCGGTCGACGGTGGAGACCAAGGGTTAGCAACGGCACTCCCATTCTTGATCGAAACGTTGGGCTTCGAGGGGGCGGACTTTTTTCCGAAGAATATGCGGCGAAAAGCGAGCCTCTGAAATCTTGGAAACCGCGACTGACAAATTGTCGGAAGGTTGCATTCCCGAATGTTTTGTTGGACACTATCGCGTCAAGCATGATCCGGGTTTGCACTTTCCGGCTAACTCGTGGGACGCCCTGACCGCAGCTCCCTACCGGAGCGCTCCCCCGCAGAGTGCTGAACAGACATGGCACAGATTTTTCATCGCAGTACCAATTTCATCGCGCGGTTCAGTGTGTATTCGGCCCTTTTTTTGGTCGGAGTGGCGCTCATAGCCGTGCTCGCGGTGGCGCGCTCGCCCTACATGACGCGACAGAACATTTCCCGTGAGCAGCCCCTGCAATTCAGCCACAAGCATCACGTGGGCGATGACGGCATCGATTGCCGCTACTGTCATACCGGCGTGGAAACTTCCGCCGTTGCCGGGATTCCGCCGACCAAGACTTGCATGAACTGCCATGCGGTGCTATTCAACAATGCGGCCTACCTCGAGCCCATCCGCGAGAGCTATCGCAGCGATAAATCCATCCAGTGGGTCAAAGTTCACCGCTTGGCCGATTTCGTCTATTTTAATCACAGCATTCACGTCAACAAGGGCGTAGGCTGCTCGTCGTGCCACGGGCAGGTCAACCAAATGCCGCTGGTATTCCAGGCCAATACCTTGCTGATGCAATGGTGCCTGGACTGCCATCGCAACCCCGAGCAGGTTCTCCGCCCCAAAGATCAGATTTTCAATATGGACTGGAGGGCCCCGGATAATCAGGAGGAAGTCGGCGCCAAGCTGAGGGAAGAGTACCAGCTTCGGACAACGGCCGAGCTAACGAGCTGCTCGACCTGTCATCGCTAATGGACGGTATGCGCGAGCGCGAACAACACGAACACATCGTGGGCCGGCACGATCATAACCATCCGGCCGGAGACGGGAAGCTGCAGGATGGACCGATGGATTTGGCCGCGGTACGCGCCAAGCTGGAATCGAAAACTGGCAAGCAGTACTGGCGCACGCTCGAAGAGCTCGCTGGCGATCCGCAATTCGAAGAATTGCTGCATCGCGAATTCCCGCGCCAGGCGCCTTCGGACTGGGACAACTCCGTCGACCGGCGCGATTTCCTGAAGTTGATGGCCGCTTCGCTGGCTCTTGCCGGTCTTTCCGGCTGCGGCCGTACGCCCGAACAGTACCTCGTGCCGTACGTCAAGCAGCCCGATGGGCTGACTCTCGGAAGGCCGCAGTTCTATGCCACGGCGATGCCGTTTGGTGCCGATGCCATTGGCCTGCTGGTGGAAAGCCACGAAGGGCGGCCCACGAAAATCGAAGGCAACCCCGACCATCCGTCCAGCTTGGGCGCGACCAACGTCTTCGCGCAAGCTTCGGTTCTGAATCTTTACGACCCGGATCGTGCGCAGACGGTCACGAAATTCGGAGAAATCCAGACCTGGTCGTTGTTTGTCGAGAGCGCGCAGGCGCTCGCAGCGGGGATGAAGGGCGACGGCGGCGCGCGATTCCGCATCCTGAGCGGCATTGTTACTTCGCCGACGCTGGCCGGGCAAATTCAATCACTACTCACGACTTTTCCGAAGGCCAAATGGCACCAGTGGGAGCCCGCCGTCGGTGACGGCACACGCGAGGGCGCGAAGCTCGTTTTCGGCAGCTACCTCAACACGGTTTATCGCCCGGAGAAGGCTGACGTCATCCTTGCGCTCGACTCCGACTTTCTAGGCAGCGGTCCGGGACACATTCCCTACGCGAAGAAATTCTCGCGGCGCCGCAAACTGAATGGCCCCGACGACACCATGAACCGGCTCTATGCGGTCGAGCCGACCCCGAGCGTCACTGGTGCGACCGCGGATCACCGCTGGCCCTTACGGGCTTCCGAAGTCGAGCTCTTCGCGCGCGCGCTTGCAGCGAAGCTCGGTCTTGGCGGTTCGGTGACCCTTGCGGCTGGCGCGGAGAAGTGGCTCGACACCGTCGCTAAAGATTTGCAGAAGCACAAGGGCGTGTCGCTGGTGGTCGCAGGCGAACAGCAGCCCGCTGAAGTTCATGCTCTGGCGCATGCCATCAACGCGGCGCTCGGCAACGTGGGGACAACACTCTACTACACCGAGCCAGTGGAAGCGCATCCGGTGAATCACTTGGAATCGCTGGCGGAATTGTGCGCTGATATCGAGGCGGGCAAGGTCGAGACGCTGCTGATTCTCGGTGGTAATCCGGTTTACACAGCGACGCATGATTTCGATTTCGCCGCAAAGATTGCATTCGACAAGACCAAGCAGAAGAAAGTCAAAACCACCATCCACGTCAGCTCGCATTTTGACGAGACTTCGGAACTCTGCGACTGGCACGTTGCCGAATCGCACTACCTCGAAACCTGGGGCGATGCGCGCGCGTTCGACGGCACCGTGGGCGTGATTCAGCCGTTGATCGCGCCGCTGTACCACACGCATTCCTTGCGGGCGGCGCTGGCGGCTTTCAGCGACCAGCCCGGCGTCAGCGACTATGACGTCGTCCGCGCCAACTCGGAAGCCATGGGGCAACGTCTCTTTCCCATGTCCTCGCCAGAACCGGGCTCTTTCGAAAGATTCTGGCGCAAGTCGCTCCATGATGGAGTCGTCGCGGGCTCGGCCTTTGCGCCCCTCAAGGCCACGCTGAAGTTCAGTCCGGCGAGCCTCCCGACGCCAAAGCCCGCACCCGCTAACGAGATGGAATTCATCTTCCGCCCCGATCCTTGCGTCTACGACGGGCGCTTCGCCAATAACGGCTGGCTGCAGGAGTTGCCCAAACCCGTCACCAAGCTCACCTGGGACAACGCCGCAATGGTCAGCCCGAAGACCGCTGAAAATCTGAAAGTGGCCCACAACGTCGCCTGGCGCGGCGGCGAACACGGCAAGGTTTATTCGAACGTCATCGACATTGCGCTTTCGAACAGCAAAGTCACTGCGGCTGCCTGGATCGTGCCTGGCCAAGCCGATGATACTGTCGTTCTTCCGCTGGGGTACGGCCGCAAGCGAGCCGGCTACACCGGAACGAACAAGGGTTTCAACGCCTACGCCGTGCGCACTTCCGGCGCGCTGTGGGCCGCCTTCGCCCCCAGCAGCGCCATTAGAAAAACCGGCCAAGAGTATCCTCTGGCGTGCACGCAGTATCACTTCAACATGGAAGGCCGGCAGATTCTGGCCACCGGTACTCTCGAGGAGTATCTCAAGAATCCAAATTTTGCCAACGAGCACGCCGAATTGCCCCCCCAGGAACTCTCGCTCTACAACGGTGAAGCGGAATTTCCCTACCATCGCGACAAGTGGGCGATGGCCATCGATTTGAACAAATGCAACGGCTGCAACGCCTGCGTCGTCGCTTGCCAGTCGGAGAACAACATTCCGGTCGTCGGGAAAGAGCAAGTCATGCGCGGACGCGAAATGCATTGGATCCGCATCGACCGTTATTACCAGAAGTCGGTGAAGTCCCCCACCAACGATCCGTCCAGCTACGACGAGTCGCTCTTTAATCCGCCGACATTCTTCCAGCCCGTGCCCTGCCAGCAGTGCGAGAACGCGCCTTGCGAGCAGGTCTGCCCCGTCGGTGCCACGGTCCACAGCGCCGAAGGCCTGAACGATATGGTCTACAATCGCTGCGTCGGCACGCGCTACTGTTCGAACAACTGCCCCTACAAAGTTCGCCGCTTCAACTTCCTGCGCTTCCAGGATTGGGAGACGCCGCAACTCAAACTTCTGCGCAATCCGGAAGTCACCGTGCGCAGCCGCGGCGTTATGGAGAAGTGCACCTATTGTGTGCAGCGCATCAACGACGCGCGCATCGAATCGGAAAAGTTGAACGCGCCGATTCACGACGGCGCGATCGTGACGGCGTGCGAACAAGCCTGCCCGACCGAAGCCATAGTCTTCGGCAATGCCAATGACCAGGACAGCCGCGTCGCCAAACTGAAAGCGCAGCAGCGCAATTACGCACTCCTTGGCGAACTGAACACCCGACCGCGCACCACCTATCTCGCGGCGGTGCGCAATCCGAATCCGGAATTGGAGTCGGCATGAGCGCCGGCCAACCACCATTCGACTCTCCCGAAATCCGCCGGCTGAGCCCGGTGATAGGTCCCGGGCATACCTACGGGTCGGTCACCGACAAAATCAGTGCGATCGTGCTGACCCGCCCGACGTCCCTCGGCTGGTATGTTGGATTTTTGATCGCCTTCAGTGTCATGGGGATGATGACCGTTGCCATCGCCTGGCTGGTCATCAAAGGCACCGGCATCTGGGGCATCAACATCCCCATCGGCTGGGGCTTCGCGATCGTCAATTTCGTGTGGTGGATCGGTATTGGCCACGCGGGCACGCTCATCTCCGCGATCTTATTTTTGTTGAATCAGAAGTGGCGCACCTCCATCAACCGTTTCGCCGAAGCGATGACGCTCTTCGCCGTGGCCTGCGCCGGCATTTTTCCCCTGATCCACACCGGCCGCCCCTGGTTGGCGTTTTACATGATGCCGTACCCCAGCACCATGGGGATCTGGCCGCAATTCCGAAGCCCGCTGATCTGGGACGTGTTTGCGGTTTCCACCTACGGCACGGTTTCGCTGATGTTCTGGTTCGTGGGTCTCATCCCGGACCTGGCAACGCTCCGCGATCGCTCCATCCGCAAACCCTTGAAGATCATTTACGGAATGCTTTCGCTGGGCTGGCGCGGTTCGGGGCGCCACTGGCATCGCTACCAGTCAGCTTACTTGCTGCTCGCCGGACTCGCCACCCCGCTGGTTCTTTCCGTGCACACGGTGGTGAGCTTTGATTTCGCGATCGCCATCGTTCCCGGCTGGCACACCACAATCTTTCCGCCGTACTTCGTGGCCGGGGCCATCTATTCGGGCTTCGCCATGGTTTTGACCATCGCGATTCCGCTGCGCAAAGCCTACGCCCTCGAAGATTTCATCACCATGCGGCACCTGGACAACATGGCCAAGGTCATGCTGGCCACCGGGCTCATCGTCGCTTATGGCTATTTTTTCGAGTTCTTCCTGTCGCTTTACAGCGGCAACAAGTTTGACGTCTTCCTCGTCCAGCAGCGGCTCCACGGTCCGTATGCCCCGTTTTACTTTGCGCTGATTCTGTCGAACATCCTGGTGCCGCAACTGCTGTGGTCCTACAAGGTGCGCCACAATGTGGTGGTCCTCTTCCTCATGTCCATCGTCGTGAATATCGGCATGTGGCTGGAGCGCTTCGTCATTGTGGTCATCAGCCTGACGCGCGACTTTGTGCCTTCCGCCTGGGGCCGCTACAGCCCGACGTTCTGGGATTGGGCCACCTTCATCGGCACCATGGGAATGTTCGTCACGCTGCTCTTCCTGTTCGTGCGCGTTCTCCCGGCGATTTCCATCGCGGAAATGCGCGAACTGGTGGCGGAGACGTCTGAGGAAG
>Ga0066685_10000305_pt1 | contig 15837 bp, 13 predicted proteins | sample GraSoiAngelo_134_FD_62305 | JGI IMG/M metagenome (GOLD analysis project Ga0066685, IMG submission 62305) | Grasslands soil microbial communities from the Angelo Coastal Reserve, California, USA - 14_0929_05_30cm | ecosystem: Environmental > Terrestrial > Soil > Grasslands | place: USA...
CTGATCGATAGGCTGCGTATGCGCACATTGCGACTCGCCCGTTCTGATTTACCCGCTGCGCCGCAGCGTCGGCGACTTGCTTGGTTGCTCGTGATTGGCGTCGTGCTCATCGGTTCCGTCGTTGCTTTTCTCCCGGCCGAAGGCTCACGGCACATGAGTTGGAACGTGCGTCGCAATCCCAAGCCCGCAGCTTCCACTGGACTGTCTCGAGGTTTCCACTTTGACCGCATGGGGGGTGGCGGGCGTTTCCAGTCTTATATTTGTTACTTTCAGACGCGCAGCAACCTCTACACATTCTGGCTTGAGAGGGATACCGATCCATGAGAGCGCAGCCTATCAAAATCACTAGAGCGAATGCGGGCGGGCCACGTGGGTGGGCAGATCGGGCACACAGTGCCGCCCGCATCGCTCAGTTCAGAGGTTAGACCACCATGCGTCGCCTCTGGAGACATGTTCTTGGGATAGCTCTCTGTGCGGCTTTGGTCCTCGGATTATTCGCCATCTCCATCGTATGGTCGTTTGAGGGTTTTTCTCCTGACTCGACGCCGACTGATCAGCAGCGACTGATTTCAGCGCGCGGCGATGCGATGCTAGACGTGTTGCTGTTTCCGACGAGATGGCTAATTGAAGACTCCAGGATGAATTCGGTGGCTTCAGGGGTGATCTGGACCGGACTTCTGTATCTCTTAGTTTACGGTGTGGGAAGGTTAGTTTATGGATTATTCCGAAAATCGGTGGTCTAAGATCACTGGAGCCAACGCCGGGCAGCGCCTCGGGATTGCCGGGAAGTCACGGGTTGTCCTTCGTCATCGGCCCGGCGTGGCTCAGTTCGTTCGGCGGCGCACTCGGACGTTTTGAACAGAAGGCAACGAAGAGAACCAGGAGCTTGCATCTTTGTTTCCTTCGTTTCCTTCTGTTGATTTACCGCAGTTCACCAGACGGCGCGGATTTCTTTCCGTGTATTTCGTGTGGTTCGCGGTTACAGTTCGGAGAGAGTTGGCCGGAGATTTTTGAAGATATGAACACATCGCCGAACCGGTGGAGCCAACCGGGCATCGCTTTCAGGTTTAACGCTCATGGTTTCTCTCCGGTGGCTCAGCTTTTTCGTTCGGCGGCGGGTCTCTTGTTGAAGAACTGAGCGAGCATATGAAATCTATAATGATGAAGATACTGAGAGCATCGTTCCTAAGTGTTGCGGTAATAGTCGTGTTCCCACTTATTGTGACCCGTCTTTGCGCCGGCGAGGGGCTCCGAATCGACAAAGCTGTTTGTGGCGCGAAAGACTCCTGGCGTGATGTGACCGCGTTTTTGCAGGACTATGTCAGAGGCGACACATTGTCCGTAAACATCTCCCAGCCGTTTCAGGAAATCGGTGGAGATCCCGCACCGAACCAGGGCAAGAAGCTCATCGTTGATTACCGGCTCAATGGCGCATCGTATCGGCTGTCGCTTGAAGAAGAGTATCCTGTCGCTTTCGCAATCACGCTTCCGTCAGCCGAGGCAGTTCCACCTGGGAATGACCCTCTTCCGTTAGCCGCGACAGTTGCGCCCAGGGCAGGCCGTCGGGGCTCGCCGTCCATGGCCGACATTACGGCGCATGAGGCAAGCTATGTTACGTCAGTCAGGCCGGGTAGGTCCCTGTGCCTTAGCTTTCTTGCGTGTGGCGTTTCCCTCGTTTCACTTGTGGGTGCCGCTGTCGCCTTGGCCCAGGTACGAAGAATCAAGAAACAATTGAATAAGAGCTGAAATGCCGCCGAACACCTATTAATGCGCTGCAGCGTTTCGGAGTGGTCGGGGGATCACGGAGAAGAATTGGCGCCAGCCAAGGTTTGGCCGTTAACCGAGCTTGCGGGCGCAAGCGAGTCAACTGCCCCGGCGGCAGCGCGCTCCTGTTGCAATCGGCGCGCCTCATGTTTGCTGTCAAACACCTATTATGAAACCACATCTCATCCTTGCATTCGCCATCGCAAACCTCTCGCTAACGCAAGCGTTCTCTCAAGGGCCAGCACAACCGCCGATGATCAGCGTCTCTGGTTCTGCAGAGGTGAAGGTTGCACCAGACGAGATTTATTTGAGAGTTGGCGTGGAAACACGCCACGACAATCTCGAAGACGCAAAAAAGCAGAATGACGAGCGTGTTTCCAAGGCCCTAGCCTTTTTGAAGACCAGCGACGTGACGGGCAAGGATGTCCAGACGGATTTTATCAGCATCGAGCCGACCTACGACAGCAACGTCTCGAGGACGAAGCCTGTGACCTATATTGTTCGCAAGTCTATCGAGGTCAAACTGACAAAAATCGAGAGCTTTGAGGGCCTTTTGACTGGGTTGCTAACCAATGGCGTCAACAACGTCCATGGTATTGAGTTTCGCACATCGCAGTTACGCAAGCATCGAGACGCCGCCAGAGCGATGGCGATACGAGCCTCGAAAGAGAAAGCTGACGCTTTGGCATCAGAACTTGGGGTGAAGCGTGGCAAGGTTTATAGCATCAATGCGAACGACTGGGGTGGTTGGTGGAGTTCGTCTGGTAGTTATTGGGGCGGGAGGTCTGGCGGCGGGATGTTTCAAAATGCGGTTCAGAATACCGGCGGCGCATCCGAGGTAGTGGACGATACACTTTCGATTGGCCAGATTAGCGTATCGGCATCGGTCAATGTTTCGTTTTTGATTGAATGATGAGTTCAACCGACGTTAGGCGGCATATACAACACACAACAAAATGAAGGAAACGCTATGATAAATCACAATCGTATCTATCCGTGGGTGCTCGCGGTTTTAGCGGTCGTGGCTGCACTGAGTTCCGCTCTCCTGTTTTTCCTTGCCCACGCGACGGCAGAAGGTTCACTCGGTATCAAGCTTCCCGCCGAGTGGTCGCTGCCTTGGGCGGCGGCGATCAATTTGCTATATGCGGTTGCCATTACTATCGTTCTCTGCGCTCGACGTTTTAAACCGGAGTCAGGACGCAGCCTGACGCGACTTTTGAACTGGGCGTTGATACCAGCGTTGCCTGGCGGGACAATTGTGGGTATTTATGGTTTATGGACGCAGAGAGCCAGTGACCACGCCGCCTAACCCCTATGCGCTGCAACGAACGGCGGCGGGCCGTCGCGGTTGCAATCGGTGCGCCTCGTTGGCCGCCGTCGCTGAGCTCGTTCGGCGGCGAGCGGGCGCCTCAGGTTGCCGTGAGTTGCCCCGGAATTTTTAACCACTCTTCACTAATCGACGCTGATGAGATTGGCGATGATGAGCGTAGATTCCCGCGTCAGTGGCGGCTCATCCCCATCGCTCACTTCGGTCGTTCGGCAAAATCGGTGGCGTGAGGGAGCGGCCAACAGAGCATCACGAATAACAAAGCACATATATATGCCAAAAAGACGCGCCAAGAAGTCGGATCATCTGGTTGCACCGGACAAGGAGAACGACGTTTGTTTAAGCGTGACTGCACAGCTGAATCACAAGTTGATGCCATTGGATCGCGGCGAGCGATACGAAGACCCTCTTCAGGATGAACTGGAGAAACATGGATTTGGGAAGACGGATGGAGGCGGGACGATGACTGAGAAGTCGGGAGAGATAGAGTTCATTGATGTCGAGATGATATTAACTCAAACGCACAAAAGCATTCCATTCATCATCGAGCGGCTTGAATCATACGGGGCACCCAAAGGATCAAAACTAATCTTTGGAGAAGGTCGCAAAAAGCGCGAGATTCCATTCGGACAAGTCGAAGGTTTCGGAGTTTACCTTGATGGTGGGAATCTTCCAGACGAAGTGTACAAGACTTCCGATGTGAATTTGGTGATAAAGGAGTTCAACAAGCGACTCAAGGGGCATGGAAGCGTCCAAAGTTATTGGCAGGGGTCAAAGGAGACAGCCCTCTACATTTATGGAGACAGCGTCGAAACGATGAAGGCTAAGATCACCGGCTTTATGGCCACGTATCCTTTGTGCAGAGGAGCGAGAGTCGTAACCCTGGCACCCAAACTATGAGACGGTTATGGCCTAACGCAAAATTACCGCCGACAAGGCGGATCGAGCTCATCATCCCGCTTCTGGGGTTGGTCCCGATATTTCGAGGTGGGCATTTCCACAAGCGGGTCGTCTCTTCCAGACTCCTGAACGGGGTTTTTTGGTTTGGCTGGATCAGCAGTCTCGCATTTGGTTTATGGACATTGTTGCGAGCATGAGTGAATTGCCGAACCAGCCGCTGGACCGAATAACGAGAAGCGCGTTCGGCCGCACGTTGCAATCCGGACAGCGTTGGCGCGCTCCTCGTCATCGGTCAGCTGCGTTATGCGGCACAAGTCGTCTTGAGCCGCCTGGACATCTCAATATGAAAACTGCACCGCCCAGGACCATCGACGAATACATTGCCGGCTTTCCGCGAGACGTTCAAGAGATCCTCCAGGAAATACGGGTCAATATTAAGAAGGCCGCGCCTGATGCAGAGGAGGCGATTAAGTATCAGGTCCCGACGTTTGTTCTGAATGGAAATCTGGTACACTTCGCCGCCTTCCAGAAGCACATAGGGTTCTATCCGACCCCGTCCGCAATCCAGGAATTCAAGGACGAGTTGTCTTCCTACGAAAGCGCAAAGGGTTCGGTCCAATTCCCGCTCGATAAGTCAGTCCCATTCAGTTTGATTAGGAAGATCGTAAAGTTCCGGGTAATGGAAACCCGAGCGAAGATGGCGGCCAGGAAAAAGAAGAAGTAGTCATTTGCTGAACTGCTCGCGACAAAAATCGCCACGTAACCAGGAAGAAGAGAGCAGCGGACCAAATGCACAAACCAAACGCGGCAGCGCAATGTTCGATACCCTGCAATCTATGCGGCTCGACCGACGCGGAGCAGGTTCGCTCCAAGGATCGTCACGGCGAGTACCTGCGTTCGGTGATTTGTCGTCGCTGCGGTCTGGTCTGGACGGACCCGCGCCCGACCCCGGAGCAGGTCCGGGAGTTTTACGGGCATGAGTACCGCCTCAACTACAAGCAGACGTACCAGCCCAAGGCGAAGCAGACTTATCGCTCAGGCAAGGTCGCGGTGGACCGCTTCCGGCGGCTTCAGCCCGTCCTTGAGCCAGGCTTCCGGGTGCTGGATGTGGGCGCGGGCAGCGGCGAGGTGGTGTATGTCTTGCGGGCGATGGGCTACGATGCTTCCGGTTTCGAGCCGAACGAAGGTTATGCGCGCTATGCCGCCGAGGTGCTGGGCTTGCCGGTGCGCCAGCGCTTTTGGCAGGATGCGGCGATTTCACCGGAGTCCCAGGATATGGTGACGATGTTTCATACGGTGGAGCATTTGGAGAGTCCGTTCGACATGATGCGCCACGCCCGGCAGTGGCTCAGGCCGCAGGGACTGTTGTTGGTCGAGGTTCCGAACGTCGAGGCGGTCTGCCAGCAGCCGCACACGCAGTTTCATCGCGGACATCTTTACCATTTCAATCTGGCGACGCTGGAGGCGATGCACCAACGGGCGGGTTACAGCGTGGTCAGCAGTTCTACATCCCCGGACGGCGGCAATATCACGGTGATTTCCCGCAAGACCGACGCGACTCCCGCGGGGGCGGCAGAGGTGCCCGGCAATTACGAGCGGGTGGCGTCGATTCTCCGGCGGCACACGGCCTTGCGGCACCTGTTCAGCCGCTATCCGTTTATTCGACCATTCAGCAAGCTGGCCGCGCGCCTGGAGGAGCAGCGGAGCGTGCAGTCACATCGCCCCGCCAAAGAGGTGCTCGACGCTTTGATTGCCGACGCACTACGTCCATCCGAGCGATGCGCCTAACAACACCGCGTGCTTGAGAAAGACGACTCGCTGGGTTAAATCTTCAAATCAAATGCGGTACTTTTCACACCGACTCGCGCTGGGGTCAACCGGCTCCGCGCGTCACGTCTCCTGGTTGGGTTCGCCCGCAGGAGCCGCGCTGCGCGACGCAGGCAGCTTATCTTTTTCTCGTTGGCCAGATGAACTCCTGGACGGCAAATGATTGCCGCAGTCGTGCGGTTTTATTACTGCTCAGCTGGACGTGTGCGTTGTCACCATTCATTGTCCTGTTCGTTGTCGCCACCGCAGCGGTGCATCAGCCGGCCGGGTCGAAGGGCGCGCTTGGACCAATCGCAGACGCCCACCGGGCGATGATGCGAGCCATTCTTGACGTTGCCTGGTCGCTGAACATGATGTTCGCCGCGTACTTGGCAGGGCCACTGTGGGTATTATTACTTTGTATCCGGCGCTGTCGCTTATCCTGGAAGACGCATTCACTGCAGGGCGTGACACTCGGACTGGGGTGGCTGCTCATCTGGGTGCTGCTCGTGCAGTGGGGCTGGTTAAACAGGATACAATGACAGGCCCAAGACGGTGCAGCGGCCGGAGCCGCCGTCTGGCTCAGAGTGAAATCCGAACGTCATCGGCGGCTGGCTCCCGTCTGCCTCTGTGTTTTGCGCTCTCCCGTATGTTCACATGGCTGGCCTACTTTGTTCTCCGTGTCCATATCTTGAAGAAAGCGGCACGCCTTCAATTGTCAGAGCGGCTGGCCTACCTATTAATGTCACGTCGTGTTCACGGCGTTCTTATTGTTCTCTGGACGGCTGGCGCTCTCGCGTCCGCTTTTGTTGCCACTTGCTGCATCTATCCGCATTTTGCTGTCATCATCCATTTGGATACGCCGGCTGATGAGGCCGTCCCAGATGTTTGGACAGCTAAGGCATTCTTTATGGCCACAGGCTTTTTTGTCGTCGGCACGTTGCTCCTCTTCGTCACTCGGAGGATGCTTGCTGCGTATTGGCTTTTACTTTTTTTCACTTATTATGTTCGTCATGAGCCGAGCGCCGAAAACGAAGCCGCTTGAGGCAAGCGCCGTTTCGGTTTGGACTTGCGTTTTTTGATTATTCATATTTTCTTCGCCGGTGCCTGAGCTGGTCAGGCGAATGCGTATATGAACCTTCCGGGTTAGACAAAGACATCACTTGATATGGCAGACCTCCCTCCCGACCGAGAACCCACAATCTCTTCGGACAAACCGACGAGTTGTTATCTTTTAATCTTGAATGACGCAGAAGACGTTTCGCGATTTCACAGAAGATGTATCGCCAAAAAGATTCAATTGCGTCCTCTGGGCGAGCGAACGTTCCTGTTGTTTTCATTCGACCCTCCTGACGACACCCTCCAATGGCTGAAGCAGAGTGGGGAACCAAAGCATGAGATCGGGTTGGTTGTTCTTGGTTCGTATCATGTCATTACATAATCACACAAAATCGGTCGAGCGAACCGCTGTGGATTTGAGCGCGCGGGTAAGACCCAGCCAATGTGGATTTATGCAGGCCACGACCAGTGACGAGAATTAAAGGATGGTCGTCCGCATTACTTCGACTCTCCATCAGTCATTCGATTTCGCGTCACTCGGCCACATAAACATTCTTCAACTCCGTGTAACCGTCCATCGCTGCCATACCGAGGTCGCGGCCGATGCCGCTTTGCTTGAACCCGCCAAAGGGCGCTTCGGCGTGGACGCTGGAATGCGAGTTGACGCTCACCACGCCGCTCTCGACCGCCTTGGCCACGCGAAGGGCGCGCCGCAGGTCATTCGTCCAGAGCGAGCCGCTCAGACCGTAGGGCGAGGCATTCACGTCACGGATCATTTGCGCCTCATCGTCGAACGGGGCGATACAGACGACCGGGCCGAAGATTTCCTCGCGCCAACAGCGGTCGTCCTTGCGCACCTCAAGCAGGACAGTCGGTTCGAGATAATAGCCTTTCGTGCGGGGGCGCCCGCCGCCGCAGGCGAACCTGCTGCCGCGCTGGCGAGCGTCGGCGAGGAATTCTTCGACGGTCGCGCGCTGGGCGGCGGAGACCAGCGGGCCAAGTTGGGTTTCGGGCTTCGCCGGGTCGCCAACGAGGAGCAGCTTCGTCGCGGCAATGAACCTGTCCACGAACGCCTCGCAGACGCTGCGTTCGACGAACACACGGCTGCGGGCGCAGCAATCCTGGCCGGTGTTGGCGAAGACGCTCATGGGCGAGGTCTCGGCCGCGCGTTGCCAGTCGGCGTCGGCGAAAACGATGTTGGGTGATTTGCCGCCGAGTTCGAGCGAAATGCGTTTCAAGTCGCGCGATGCCAGTTCCATGATGCGGCGGCCAATCCCGGTGGAGCCGGTGAAGGAAACCTTGCGAACGAGCGGATGGGTGACGAGCGCGTCGCCGATGGCCGAACCCGAACCGGGCAGCACCTGTAGCACGCCGGGCGGCAGTCCCGCAGCGTGGGCGAGTTCGCCAAGTTTCATCGCGGTGAGCGGCGAGAGCGATGCCGGCTTGAGCACGACGCAGTTGCCCGCGGCGAGCGCGGGCGCGGCCTTCCAGCACGCAATCGGAAACGGAAAGTTCCACGGCGCGATGGCGGCTACGACGCCCATTGGCTGGCGCAACGTGAAGTCGAACCCACCGCGTCCGACGGGAATCGTCTGGCCGCAGAATTTGGTGACCGCGCCGGCGTAATACTCGAACACGCGCGCGCCCAGGGACGCTTCATCGCGCGCGTCGCTGATCGGCTTGCCGATGTGCAGGGTTTCGAGTTGCGCAATTTCCTCGAGGTGCTCGCGGAGTTTGCGGGCAACGGCGTGCAAAATCGCTTCACGTTTGCCGGGCGCGACGTCGCGCCAACCTGATTCCCACACGCGCTGCGCGGACTCGACCGCGGCGTTCACGTCAGCGACGTCCGCCGCGGCGACCTCGCCAAAGGGTTCTTCCGTCGCCGGGTTGATGAGCGTGGTGCGGCGGTCGGAGGCGGAGTTGCGCCAGGCACCGTCGAGGAAGAGTTGGGCAGGAAGGCGCATAACTCAAGCCTGCCTGGCATCGGGAATAGAAGTGACATCGACAGGCGGCGGAAACGGTTTTGCAAACGAAAATGCCTCACGGGTTGGCCCGCGCCCGGCTAGAAAAGCAAGTCTTTGCCTGCTTTCTTCGACTGTGGGAAGCCGCGTGCTGGGAATCCACCATATCCGCGAAACCATGCCGGCCATCGCGAGGGAATCAAACCGCGCCGCAGCCAAAGCAACGTTGACCTGCGCGAGACAAAACCCGGTTTCTCCGCTCACAAGACTTCCCGATAGAGTTTCCTGAAATCTTCGACGCTCACCGGCACTGCGTTCGTTTTGTGACATGGATCTTCGACGGCTTGAGCGACCAGGGCATCGAGGTGCTCTTCCTTCACGCCGTGGTCGCGGAGTTTTGTGTTGAGGCCCAGGCCGGCGAGGAATTCTGCCAGGAACGCGATCGTGCGCTGGCCGGCTTCAGCATCGGAGCATTTCATCACTTCGAGGCCGCAGGCGATGCCGACGCGACGGTAGAGTCCTGGCTTGCGTTCAGCGCAGAATTTCATGCCGGCAACCAGGCAAAGGGAGTTGGCAAGACCGTGGTGCATGCCGCAAATCGTTGAGAGCGGATGCGCCATCGAATGGACGACGCCAAGGTCTTTCTGAAACGCGACCGCGCCCATAGCGGCGGCCACGAGCATCTTGCCGCGCGCGTCGAGGTCCTGGCCGTCGCGGTAAGCGCGCGGAAGCGCATCGACAATGAGCCGGATGCCCTCCAGCGCGATACCGTCGCACATCGGATGGAACGCCGGGCAGGTATAGCTTTCAATGCAGTGAGTCAATGCGTCCGCCCCGGTAGCAGCCGTAAGTCCGGGCGGCAGGCCGCGAGTCAGTTCGGGGTCGAGAAAGACCAATTTCGCGAGCAGTTGCGGATGGAAGATCACGACCTTGCGCCTGGCGCCGGCGAGCGTGATGACCGAGCTGCGGCCGACTTCACTGCCGGTGCCGGCGGTCGTCGGGATGGCGACCAACGGCGCCAGGCCGTGCCAGTCAGGCTCGTCATAAAACCTTGCCAGGTCGAAACCGGGCCGTCTCACGAGCAGACGCGCGGCCTTGCCGACATCCAGCGGGCTGCCGCCACCGATGGCGATCACACCGTCGCAATCGTTTGCGCGAAACGTTTCCGTCGCATCAAGGACATCCTGCTCAATCGGGTTGGGATGAACTCCATAGTAAAGAAACCAGGTTCTGCCTTTTTTCTTTTCACCGAGCGTTTGCTCAAGCAACTCGAAAGAACTTGTGCTGAGCAGGCCCGGATCGGTCACGACCAGCGGCCTTTGAATCCTTAAAATTTGCAATCGTTCCGGTAGCTCACTCAGGACGCCGGCGCCGAACAAGGCAGTTGTCGGAAATGAAAACGTAACAAACGTCATAAACTCCCGCCCTCAGAACTTCACCTCTTCGCGTCGTCGTTGTGTGAACCGGCAGCGGTGAGTATAACCCGCGCGGCGTGCCAGTTCGACAGCTTCGACGAAGTTCATCCCCACTTCGCCGGGCGAGTGCGCATCCGAAGCAAAGGTGATCGGCACGCCCATTTGCGCCGCCAGAATCACGATTTGAGGACTCGGATAGATTTCTTTGCAGTCTTTGCGCAAGCCGGACGTGTTGAGTTCCATGGCCACATCTTTTCGTTTGGCGGCTTTGAGAAAGCGTTTGAAGAGCGGCGTGCAATCCTGTTTCGGATAGAAGCAGAATTTCTTGCACAAGTCAGCGTGCGCGATGGTCTCGAAAAGCCCGGATTCGGTCGCCAGCGTGAGCCGCTCGAAGTAAGCGCTCCAGACTTCAAATGGATCGCGCTCTTTCCATTCAGAGATTTTTTTTGGGTTGTCCAGGTCCCAGGAGTCCGAAACGTAATGCACCGCGCCGATCAGGTAGTCCCAGGAATGCCGCGCCGCCAATTCGCGAATCCAGGCTTCATATCCGGGCAGATAATCCACTTCCAACGACAGCTTGATCGCCAGACCTGGATGGTCCCGGCGGGCTTTTTGGACCTTCGCCACGTATTCATCCATATCGCCTGATAGCATACGCCAGTCGTCGAAGTCGTCGCGCGGCATTGGACTGTGCTCCGAGAATCCGATTTCCTTCAGCCCCAGTTTAACGGCGTGCGCCGCGTACTCAGTGGGCTCGCCCACGGCATGGCGACAGAGGGGCGTATGCATGTGATAATCGGCCGGTAACGGCATTCACCGAGAGTAAGACATGCCCCCAAATCGGCAGCAAGGTGATTCCCATCCCCTTTTTTGGTCATGGCACGAACTGCATTCATCCTAGACGTGCATGGCGGATTCAGGCATTACTATTAGTCTTGTGCAAGCCAGCGTAAGTTTCTTCGCTTGGGCGCCGTTGTGGGCCGCCCTCTTCATTGCTGCTTCCGGCCTGTTCCACCCACCGATAGAAGCCGCTGAAACCAAAGACCCGAAGCAGCATTGGGCCTTCAAATCGCCGGTTCGCCCCCAAGTTCCCGAAGTGAAGAATAAAAAGTGGGTGCGGACGCCAATTGATAATTTTGTCCTCGCGCGGCTGGACAAGGAGGGACTCCGGCCGTCGCCTGAAGCGGACCAAGTCACGCTGCTGCGCCGGCTCAGCCTTGATGTGGTCGGCCTGCCGCCGACGATTGCGGAAATGGACGCGTTCCTTACGGACAAGTCCTCCGAAGCATACGAAAAACAGGTCGAGCGCCTGCTGAACTCGCCGCATTACGGCGAGCGTTGGGGACGGCACTGGCTCGACGGCGCGCGTTACGCCGACTCGGACGGTTTTGAGAAGGACAAGCCGCGTTTCATCTGGGCGTATCGCGACTGGATTATCAACGCGTTCAACCAGGACCTGCCCTACGACCGGTTCATCATCGAACAGATCGCCGGCGATCAGTTGCCAAATCCGAGGCAGGACGATCTCGTCGCGACCGGATTTCTCCGCAACTCGATGTTGAACGAGGAAGGCGGCGTGGACCCCGAGCAATTCCGGATGGAAGGATTGTTCGACCGAATGGACTGCATCGGCAAGAGTGTTCTTGGGCTGACGATTCAATGCGCCCAGTGCCACAACCATAAATTCGATCCGCTGACGCAGGAGGAGTATTACCGCCTGTTTGCCTTCTTGAACAACGACCACGAGGCCTCGTTGATCGCCTACTCGACCGAGCAGCAAATGCTCGTCGCGAACCTGACCCGGCAAATGCGCGACCTCGAAGCCGGGTTGCGCCACACCACGCCCGATTGGCAGGAGCGCATGAATGGATGGGAGGACTCGGTCAAAAACGAGCAGCCGGAATGGACGCTCGTGGAGTGCCGTAATGCGGGCGAAAACGGCGAGCGCTTCTATTACTATGCCGACGGCTCGATCCGCGCCGCGAGCTACGCGCCGACGCAATGGACCGCGCATTTCCGCGGCACAAATAATCTGCCGTTCATCGGCGCCTTCCAACTCGAACAGTTGACCGACCCAAACCTGCCCTGCGGCGGCCCGGGCCGCTCGATCAAAGGCATGGCCGCGCTGAGCGAGTTCAAGGTGGAAGCGATGGATCTGCAGATCCCAACCAACAAAATCGAAGTTAAATTCGTCAAGGCAACGGCGGACTACGCCAACGCAGAAAAACTGCTCGAAGCCGAGTTCCAATCGGAAAACCGGAAACGCAACGGCGGCGACAAACGCATCTACGGCCCGGTTGAATACGCGATTGATGGAAAAGGCGACACGGCCTGGGGGATCGACGCCGGAGCCGGCCGCCGCAACGTTCCGCGCAAGGCGGTCTTTATCCCCGAGAAACCTCTCGCGTTCACCAATGGTGTCGTGCTCGACTTCCAGCTCCAGCAAAACCACGGCGGCGACAACTCGGACGATAACGAGAACCACAACCTCGGTCGCTGGCGGATCAGTGTAACCAGCGCGACCAATGCGGTGGCGGATCCGCTTCCGGCCGGCGTCCGCGAAGTCTTCAAGGTTCCACGCGAACAACGGACGCCCGCACAAATCGCCGCCCTGTTCAGATATTGGCGCACAACGGTGCCGGAGTTTAAGGAGGTCAACGACAAGATCGAGGCGTTGTGGAGACAATGGCCCGAAGGCACGCCCACCTTGAGGCTCATGACGCGCCAGGGAAAGGGCCCCATCGATGAGCTGCGAACCACTCACATGTTGCGCCGGGGCGATTGGCTCAAGCCCGGCCAGGAAGTGACCTTCGGCGTGCCGTCATTCCTCCATCCGCTGCCGCCAAACGCGGATGGATCGCGGCTCACGTTCGCCAAATGGCTGGTGGACCGCAAATCGCCTACCACGGCCCGCGCGTTCGTGAATCGCGTCTGGCAGGCTTACTTCGGCCTCGGCCTCGCGGATACGCCGGAAGACTTCGGGACGCGCTGCGAAAAACCGTCGCATCCCGAACTGCTCGACTGGCTCGCCTGCGAGTTCATGGATTCGGGATGGAGCGTTAAATCGTTGCATCGTTTAATCGCTAAATCGGCGACGTACCGGCAGTCGTCGCGTGTGACGCCCGATCTTTACTCGAAAGACCCTTACAACCGTCTGCTCGCGCGCGGTGCGAGGTTCCGCGTCGAGGGCGAAATCGTGCGTGACATCGCGCTGTCCGCCAGCGGCCTCCTCAATCCGGAAATGGGCGGTCGCAGCATTTATCCGCCCGCCCCGGAATTCCTCTTCCAACCGCCCGCCAGCTATGGCCCGAAAGTGTGGAAAGAGGAGACCGGCCCGGAGCGTTACCGTCGCAGCCTTTACATCTTCAAGTTCCGCTCGGTGCCGTATCCGATGCTGCAAACGTTCGACGCGCCGAACGGCGATTTCTCGTGCGTCCGGCGCCAACGCTCGAACACGCCGCTGCAAGCGCTCATCTCGTTGAACGAAACCGAGTTTGTCGAGTGCGCCCAGGCGCTCGCGCACAAGATGCTCGTTGAAGGCGGCAAGACCGACGCCGACCGCGTCAACTACGCTTTCCGCCGCGCTTTGAGCCGTCCGCCGAACGCTGACGAGCGTAAAGAATTGCTCGCCTTGTTGGACAAGGAAAAGCAGCGCATCGCGCAAGGCTGGGTGAATCCGCTCGAACTCGCCACGGGCAAAAATGAAAAACCCGTCGAGCTGCCTTCGGGCGCGACGCCGACGCAACTCGCGGCCTACACGGTGGTGTCGCGGGTGTTGTTGAATCTGGATGAAACCATTACCAAAGAATGACGAAATCCGAATGACAAAATGACGAAAGAAGCTCGAATCCCGAATTACGGGAAACGCGCGGCTGGAGAAACGGTTGACTCGGCGGAAGAGGCGTTTTGGATGGGATCGGCCGAAGCCCGCGCTCTCTGGCAGGAGGCCAAAGAACTCCATTTGATTTTCAGCAGCATCTGGCGAAAATAATTCCATGAACAACATGCGCCACTCCTCGTTATTTGGGACTTTCTGCTTCGGCATTCTTTCGGATTTTGTCATTCGTCATTCGTCATTCGTCATTGTGAAAATATGAACTGCCAATCGCATCTCTATCTTGGCCAGGACCCCAAACTCATCACGCGCCGGTGGTTCTTCCAGCAATGCGGCGTCGGTCTCGGCGCCATCGCGCTCGGCACGCTCTTTCGTGAGAACGGCTGGGCCGCGCCCGCGGCGCTCGCGAGTCCACTCGCGCCGAAGCAGCCGCAGTTCACCGCCAGGGCCAAGCGCGTCATTTACCTCTTCATGGCCGGCGCGCCGAGCCACCTCGAATTGTTCGATTACAAACCGGCGTTGGAGAAATGGAACGGCAAACCGCCGCCCGAAGAGCTCGTCAAAGGCTACCGGGCCGCGTTCATCAATCCGAACGCCGCGTTGCTCGGACCCAAGTTCAAGTTCGCCAAACACGGCCAGAGCGGAGCTGAACTCTCCGAGCTTCTGCCGCATCTAGCCGGGGTAGTGGACGACATCGCCATCGTCAAGTCGATGTACACCGACGCGTTCAATCACGCGCCCGGCCAGATTCTCATGAACACCGGCACACAGCAGTTTGGCCGGCCGAGTGTCGGCGCCTGGGCAACTTACGGTTTGGGCGCCGAATCGCAGGACTTGCCGGCCTTTGTCGTCTTCAGCACCGGCGCCAAAGGCCCAAGCGGCGGGTCGTCCAACTGGGGCGCCGGCTTTCTCCCCTCGGTTTATCAGGGCGTCCTCTTCCGCAGCATCGGCGATCCGGTCCTCTACCTCTCGAATCCAAAAGGCGTGGACCAACAGATTCAACGCGACTCACTCGACACCATCAAACGGCTCAATCAAAAACATCTCGACGTCGTCGGCGATCCCGAAATCGCCACGCGCATCAACTCGTTCGAGCTGGCCCATCGCATGCAGCTTACCGCGCCGGAGCTGATGGACATTTCCAGAGAATCGAAACAGACGCTCGAGATGTACGGCGCCGAACCGGGCAAAGGTTCGTTTGCCAATGCCTGCCTGCTCGCCCGCCGGCTCGTCGAGCGCGGCGTCCGGTTCGTGGAAATTTTCCACGAAGCGTGGGACCAGCACGGGAATCTGAAAAAGGACATCGCCAAAAACTGCGAAGTCACCGACAAGCCCTGCGCCGCACTCATTAAAGACCTCAAACAACGCGGCATGCTCGAGGACACGCTGGTCATCTGGGGCGGTGAATTTGGCCGCACACCAATGGTCCAGGGCGGCGGCGATGACGGACGGGATCATCATCCGAATTGCTTCACCATGTGGCTGGCCGGCGGTGGCGTGAAACGCGGCGTCACGATCGGAGAATCGGACGAGTTCGGATTCAACGCGACGACTGACAAAGTTCACGTCCACGATCTGCACGCGACCATTCTGCACCTGCTCGGATTCGACCACACGAAACTGACCTACCGCTTCCAGGGCCGCGATTTTCGGCTCACGGACGTTTCGGGAGAACTCGTGGAGAAATTGCTGGCGTAGCGGAGGCCAAGTCCGGAAGGGCCAGACCTACGGAACGATTCGCCGAAAGCGGGACTCGCCCTCACCTCGGCC
>Ga0066685_10000313_pt1 | contig 15675 bp, 17 predicted proteins | sample GraSoiAngelo_134_FD_62305 | JGI IMG/M metagenome (GOLD analysis project Ga0066685, IMG submission 62305) | Grasslands soil microbial communities from the Angelo Coastal Reserve, California, USA - 14_0929_05_30cm | ecosystem: Environmental > Terrestrial > Soil > Grasslands | place: USA...
CGCAGTATCGCTACTAGTGCACGTTCCGAACCTTCTGAATTATCCCGCTTGGTTTTTTGACGAAGGGGCATATCTCACATTCAGCGCTCAATGGGTACAGACAGGACAGCTGTCCTACTATGGCCATCCATTCGGCGCCCTGACGATACTTGCCATACTCTTCGCGGCCGTGAACCCCGGCACCTACCTTTATCCAAGGTTACTCATGGTCGCACTCTCTGCTCTTGACGGCGTCTTGCTCTACAAAGTTACTGATATGATGTACCAGAGGTCCGGTGGGTTCGCTCTAGTAGCTGCATTACTTTACGTGGCGACTCCGCTTTCTGCTAGGTACCTGAGGCTTGTTGTGGTTGACAACTTCATGGCGCTTTTCCTTCTCATGTCCCTTCTCGTACTCTTGAAGAAGAGGGAAAACAACCTAGTCTCGGCTCTATTATTTGGTGGCGCCATTGTCTCAAAACAAACAGCGCTCTTTTTCATTCCGGCCTTTCTGGTGTACTTCAGGCGCGAAAAAAGAACCCTGGCAAGGACCTTGCTCTGGTTCGTACTGGCGGCGGTCATACCCGTGCTATGGGCCGTCTACGGTGTCAGCCAGATTGGTCTAACAGCGTTCCTTGACTCACAATTTGCATTAACTGGCCTTGGCGGGGAACGGGCCGTCAACGGCCTTACACTGATTCTCCAAAGAATCACCTCTAGGGATCCGTTCATATTCGTAGGAATAGCAGGCGCCCTGTGGGCCTCATATAAGAGAGACCCGCTCGTAGTCTTCCCTCTCACTTATCTTCTCTCTTTCGCTGTATTGTTCCTGAAAATATCTACGGTCTACTTAATTCCGGTTCTTCCTTTCTTCTCAATCCTTGCAACATTATTGCTGTTCGACGCTTTTGACCTGACCCCCAGACTCAGAGCTCTGGTAAAGTTCAGAGGTTACGTGCTCACGGTGCTTATCGCAGCACTGATTATTTCATCTCTCCTTCTAGTAACTCTCCAGAATCCAGCGACACCTCAACAACAAGCGATCAACTACGTCGTGGATCAGCATCCTCAGGGTGTTATCCTGAGCTACACCTATCTGTGGCTCTTCAGGCAGAACCATCCTGAAATCTCTGTATACGATCGCTATTCCGTCCCGTGGAAACAGCTCCAGAACCAAACCGTGTATCTAGTCGTCGACTACCCAGGGGACATTGTTACCATAAACAGCATCCCGCAATACCACGCCCTCTACTATTCAAACGCGACACAACAGTCAACGAAGACTTTCACAGACACGGCGAGTGGTTACACGGTTCAGGTTTTGCAAGGGACCGTGACCTAGTCGCATGAAAACCTCGACGCTCGTGTCTCGATTCGGTGCGTTGACGTGATAGAAAGTCTCACTGTCGTAGCCCCGATGCGCAATGAAGAGGAGACTGCACGGACATTTCTTGAGAGACTCACCTCAGCACTAGGGAGTAATGCTAAGCAATGGAGGATAATCATACCGGTGACAGCAACAGACCAGACAGCCGCTGTCTTGAGAAGATACCCAGTCGTGATTCTTGATGTCCCTCCCGGACTTGGCGTGGCTTACTCGGTTGGGCTAAAGAAAGCACTAGAGTATGAGAGTCCCGTCCTTACGTTGGACACAGACCTTAGTCACGTGCCAGAAGAGATGAGCCGCCTCCTAGAAGTCGACGGGGATCTTGTTCTCGGAGCAAGAGCGACCACAGCCGCCCCACTTCGCAGACGCCTAATCAGCTGGATAGTAAACTGGGTCCTTGGAGGAGCTTATTCCGATTATACGAGCGCTTACAGGTTGTACACACGGCCAGTCTTGGAAGACGTACTTCCACGAGTCAAGAGCCAAGGTTTTGCTTTCCTTCCCGAGTTTGTCTTCCGAGCGCTACATTCCGGATTCAGAGTGACAGAGGTCAAGGTCAGCTTTCCTTCAAGAGTTGCTGGAACAAGCAAGATGAGCCTCCGGGCAAATCTAACAGAGTACCTTCGATTTCTGGTTTGGCGATACTTTTCTTGACATCAGGTCCAGACGGGCGGTTATATAGCAGTCCGAAAATCTCGCCGTGACCATGGCTGAATATCCATTCCCGAAATGGCGGCAGCTCGTATTTGTGGCTGTGCTGATTGCCGTTCTCGTGGTGACCCTTGCACCCCCAGTATCTCAGGGAACTATCAGGGTTAGAGTCGCAGGTGTCATCCCTCCCGGCATAGTCAGCCACGTTTACATTAGGTTCATTTCAGTCCAGTTGCACGTTTCAGGGTTTCCAGGAAGCTCGGGCTTCGTCACCCTAACTCAGCTCCTGCCAAGAATCGACCTAGTTCAGCCCCAGAACCAGCTCACTCTCGACCCTCTCATCTCGGCCAAGATCAGTTCAGGCCGCTACGACGAGATCACTCTTCAGGCTGATAACGCAACGATTGTTAATTCTAATGGACAATCTATCCCCATTTCCATAGGGAAGTCCGTGAGCGCTGTGGTAACTGTTCCGGTTCCCCCTAACCGATCAGGTGACGTTCTGGTGATTCTCAATGCTGACTATGTCCAGCTGATATCGGCGACGCCTTTCATCTCACTGTCCCTTGTCCAGGCAGTTGGTGCGTGAGCCTCAAACCGAAACTGTCAAATTCAACGGCTATCGAGGGTTCGCAATATGTGCATAATCGGGAAGAATGAACTCGTAGAGCTGATCAAGTCTTACAAGTGTCTTCACCCTTTCGACTATAGCCTCCTCGATGGGGACGGCTACGTTCTCACGGTCAAGGAAGAGCGAACCCTCCACTACCTGGAACACCAGAACCTCATCTCCAACGAGGTGGTTTTCACTCCGCCAAGCTTCGTGGCGCATTTGACTGCCAAGAGCAAGTATGGACGAATGGGCCTCTCGTTCCTCAATGCAGCCAAAGTCCACAGTGGATTTGTGGGAAGACTCGCTTTGGAGCTCGTTAACTTGAGTAACGAGCGTCAGCCAATTACTATCAAGAGAGGGGATCCTCTCATGCACATTGAATTCATGAAGAGAGAGGGAGAACCTTCACCCTACAACGGCAACTACATGTTTCAGTACATGAGTGAAGATGAAATCGCGGAATACATTGCGATTCTTACTCGGGAATTCAAACCTCTCTTCCCAAAGGAGACGCTTCTCAAGGTGGCGAAGGCCAGGGTTGCACTCGCGCCTTCGCTTTAATCATGCATGACCGCATTTCTCAAGACGCGTCTCAGCTTCTGATCCGTTACTTGCCTAGTGGCGGAGAGGTAGAAATCGGCCAGTTGTCTCCTGTCTACCCCGGTTCTCTCGTATTCTTTTGCTTGAAGGGCCATTTCGAGCTTGTCCAGCGCCTTGATGAGACGAGCCTCTCGGGTTCTGCCCGTTCTCAGGTCCTGCCACAGTCCTAGATAGCTGTCGCGAGCGGTCTGCGGGATCTTTTCGATAATCGATCGAATCGCCTCTGTTCTCATCTGACTTAGAGAGTTCTTGCTTACACGCCGCTTGTCCCGGGGAGTTAGGTCGCCAGTAATGGCTTCCTCGAGGTCGTGAATCAAGGCGAGCTTGAGCAGGCTACCGACGTCATACCCGCGCTTTTCCCCCTCAAACAGGGCGAGAGCGGCAACCCCGAAGGAATGGTCGGCTACAGATTCCACCTTGTCCAGTCTTAGTCTTTCTTTCCATCCCTTTCTTGGGATAGACTTCAGCCGTGAGGCGATTCCCCAGAATTCAACAAGGTCGTCCAATTAATGGAACCTACCAAATTACAAGCTAGTGTTCGAAAGCGTTAAAGAGCTCGCTTACGTAAAGACGTTCGAAATCTGAGCATGGAGCTGGAAAGAAATTGGTTAGAAAAATACTGACGAGACTCGCCGTTGCCAAGAAAGCGTCCAGCTCTGAAGGTACGGTTTACCGATCTCCCAGAATTTACTTGCCAACCAAACTTACAGACGATTCAAGTTTCCCGTTCAGGGAAGGGGACCTTCTGTCCATCAAGGTCGACGGACGAAAACTCGTTGTTCAACGTGCGCAGAAATCACAAACTCAACTGGCCTCGTCTCCAGACATTCGCCAGAAACAATAAAGAGCACGCCGGGCTCGGGTAGCTTGGTCCGAGTACTATGATCCGAGTGACAGTGCAGGTAACCAACGTTTCCGGGGAGAGATATTGGGGGTATGAGAGTCAGCTGCCGGGTCAGGTGCAGATTGCGGTCAACATTAATGTCCTCGGTCTCGAACAGAAAGGAGAGTTGTTGGCCGAGGCTCCGTTCGTCTTCACGGTCAACTATTCGCCTTCCATTGCTCAGCTGAGCGTCAAAGGCCGTGCCAGAGTAGACGCGGAAAAGAGCGAAATTTCAAAAATGCTTGAAGAGCACAAACAGAACAAGCCGCCGCCAACACCGGTAATACAGGCCGTATCCAGTATCGCCATGGCTGAGGCAATCCTAATGTCGAGAAGCCTTGGCATTCCACCTCCACTTCCTCCAATCGGAGGGTCCCCTGAGCAACAGATGCAGACGGCCCCGAAGAAGCAAGAATCCCGATATACGACATGAGCCAACCGTTCAGCCCTAAGACCCGCGGGCGCTATGCGACCTCCAACATATTGGAGGTTTTACATGTCTCCAGAAAATTGGAGTGCTCGGTTCTTCAAGAATTATCCAGTAGAACTGAGATTGAGCTGCTAAGATTTCGGCCGAGATGACTAGGGGATGGGTCGGGAAAACGCGATCGTGGGCACATCGACTTGCAAGGCGTCATGGTCACCGAAAGTAAACAAGGATACGTTCGGAACAGCCGAAAGTAACACTTTCTTGTCTATTGTTCCTAAGTCACGACGCCCAACCTAAGCACGAGCCGTCCATGGTCGCAGTTGTCACCCTTTCCGAGGCTGGAAGGACAGCCCAGGCGAGGAGAAAGCAAGCCAGGGGGAACCGCGGAAGGTTTTCGGCTGGTCCGAAGAGCTACGAGTGGCTCCTCCAAGAGCCGATCATCCGCGACTGGATAGATGCGTACACGTCGTCTGAAACTCGCGAGAAAAAACTGTACCAGCTAGAAAAGGTCCTAGGAGCCTCGGGCCTGGGGGAGATTTCGCAACTGCTACAGTTGCCGGATCGTGAAATCAAAATTCTCGTCAAGAGGGTGGCGAATCGGTACCTCCAAGAGGGGAAGGGAGTCTGGGCCCGCCAGATCATCATCACCATGAAGGGCTTCCTTGAGTCCCAGGACAGGAGCCTGGAATTCAAGCGGTCGGAGAGAATCAGGACGCCTGCGAAGAAGAAGATCGGTTATGAACATGTTCCGTCGCGGGAGGAAGCTTACCGGATAGCGGACAACTCTGGGTCTCTCAGAAATGCTGCGATGATCTTGTGTCTTTTCCAGAGCGGAGTCCGGGTCAGCTGTTTGTGCAACTGGACCTATGGACTGGTAAGTCGACAACTGTCCCCGACGATTTCTCCACCGGTAAGGATCAAGGTCACGCCTAGCTTGGATAGCAAGCTCGGCTCCTATGGGCTCAGCTACTACGTGACTGGGCTTGGAGAAGAGGCTGCTTTGACGCTGAAACGCTACTTGCAGCTGCGGATTTCGGCTGGCTGGGACCCCGAACCTGACGACCCAATCTTCGTCACAGAGGAGCAGCCTGATGAACAGGTCAAGAGGGAGGGAGTCTGGAGAATTGTCAAAGCCTCGGTGAAGCGCTCAGGGCTCGACCCCAAGGGAGTATGGGTCCACTGCCTCCGGAAAAGCTTCCGAAAAGTGCTCAATGCGACTCCGCAGATTGATGAGGATACGAAGGAAGCGCTTATGGGTCATAAACTCCCAGGTTCGAGGGGAAGTTACTTCGATTATCACGATGAAGACGAGGTGATGTCCAAGTATATGCAGGCTGACTTCTCGAGGCCATCGAATTCTTCTTACGAGTTTCCTCAGACAAATTCCACCTGTTAGAGTCGCGTTTTTCGGAGAGAGTTTACTTACGAAAACGCTAGGTCGAAAAAACTGGACGGGTTTTGTAGTAAGGATTAAACGGCAGTCTTTTTCCTCCACCGCTGCAAGCGATTTAGATGCCAAGACGTGCGACTAGACATTCTGGTGAGCCGAAAACAACGGTTCTCTTCAAGGCTGGGAACTTGCCGGAGGCGGCGGGGGATCTGTTCAAGCGGGTTTTCTGGAAGAGCGAGTTTCTCGCGGGTGAGGCTCACTCTTTCTGGCGCGAGGTAAAGAGGGCTGAACCGGCTGGTCTTCCGATTCAGACTTGGAAGAACTGGATTGGGAAGAGGGAAATGAGTGTTGGCCAGTTTTACAATATGATTCACGGCTTGGTAGGTGCCGGGTTTATCGAGAAGCGGGAGTCGAAGTGGCATCTGAGCGATGGTTTTACGCGCGAGCTTGAGGCGATGCTGAAGGTCTACGGCGCCGAGAGTAAGACGTAGGCTCAAACCAAAGCCGAGGGTGGAGTATTCCCCCAAAAAATCGCATTTCTGTCAGGGCTTTTGCATTAGTCGGCCTTCGCGGTCGATTTCACCATTACGGATTCTCGTGGACGAGACTATCTTATTGTCCTGAGCCCTGGTGAATCGCGTCTGGACCAGTACGAGTTCTGGTAGGTTTTTGCGTTTTCTGAGCTTGTTGAGCTGTTTTCCGCTCTCGATTGTGTTTGAGGTGACAATGAGCGCTTCGACTTTGGGGTCGGTCTTTGGGGGTCCGAACGGTTCCTGGAGGCGGGTGATTCTCGCGCGTCGATCCCGTCCTTTGGCTTGGAGGAATTTTTCGAGTTCTCGGACTCGGGTCTTGTAAGGCTGGACGGGGTGCGATTTGCGCATTTTCCTGACGAGCTTGTCGCTTGTGACGCCGATGATGACTTTGTCGCTGTTGCTGAAGGCCTTCGAGAGGAGCTGACGATGGCCTTTGTGGAGAAAATCGAAGGTTCCGCCTAGCGCGACTAGTTTGAAACGGCGCTTCTTGGGACGGACCAAAACTGTTTCGGGCCAGAAGGAAGCCCAGTTTTTCCGGGAATAAGCCTTGGGCTGAGGGTGGATGATTCGCTCAGTTTTCAGAAAAAGATGAAGACGGGCCTTGCCGGGCCGACTGACCACTTCTCTCTCGCGTGGCTTCGCGAGGCGCCCTGTCCACGGATCTTGGCTCCGTGGTACTCCTAGGCTCAAATCCGGCGTGTGTTATAGTGTATCCTGGAGCTGTGCGTTTTGGGGGGTCGCCGGCGAGGGTCGCCGCGAACGAAGCACCGGTTCAGTTTTTCAGGATCGCCGGAACGGTTATCTGAGGATGAGCCTGTTACTGATGACGATATTCTTGACAGTTTGACGCGGCGTGCCCAGTTCAGTAAGAAGTTGGGAGATAGTCCGGAGGTGACTTTGAACCTAGGCGAGGAGAAGCGGCCGGAGCCTCCGACACAGGTGTCAGGGTTTTACGAGTCTGGCAGGCGGGAATATGGCAAGTATCTTTTTGCTCTGATGCTGGTGGGTGGGATTGTTGTTGTTCTGGTTATGGGGGCGTTTAGGGCGCTTCTTGACACTTCGCTGGTGGGGAAGGCGACCCAGAGCCAGGTGTTGACATCTGTTTTCACCGACCCGATGAAGCTGCTTCTGGTCGCTGTTCTGTGTCTTGTTCCCGCTGTTTTGATCAGGCGTCGTAGGCAGGCGCACGACCGCTTGCTCTTCGCCTAGCCCATGCCGGATCGTGCAGACCAACTCAGCACTCGACAGCCTCCGAGAGAACCTAGCACCGCCGAACCCCATTGAGTTCTGCGCCAAAACCTTCAGGTTCAACTCAACAGACTACCAACGCAAAGTCCTGCTAGACCCCTCGGTTCATCTGCCTACGATGGTCCCGACAGAGCGGAAGGACAATCACTACCAGCTCAAAAATACTCTGGACAGCACTCACTCACCGGGGGAGCGCAATAGCAGTCGTTGCTCCCAGCCTCCGCCAGAGCAATGCAGTAGTGGAACGGATCTCTACTATGGCCACTAGGGTTCCGGAAGGTAGGGTCTCAACGTTTCAGAAGACCCGGATCGACTTTTTGCAATGGCAGTGTTGTGGAGGCGTTTCCGAATAATCCGAACACGATCATGGGTCCAAGCCTGCACCTGGTATACTGTGACGAGATGGGATTCATACGCGACGACTGCGGTCTCTACGATGCAATCCTCTTCACCTTGTCTACACCGGGCGGAACTTTTATCGCGTCGAGCACTCAAGGTAGCAATGACAGCCTATTCTACAAGATCTGCTTCGACCCGGCATTCCCCTTTAGCAGGCATCATTTAACGTGGAAGGAGGCCCTAGACCTCACGGGCCGCTGAAACAGATTATTCGATGGTCATCGGGCATGTCAAAGCATTATGCGACAGGTGGAACCGAGTCAACCGAATCACCACAGACACGACGGGAGTTGGGGACGTGGTAACGCAGGATACGCGAAACGCCGGGTTAAAGCAGCTTGTCCGCCGATAGTAACGCTCACCCTAGCGACCTGAAGGAAAATGCTAGCGATCCTCGCCCTTCCGAAATCTGGGGCTCGCCCGTCTTACGCCTGTCCGTGGAAAATCGCCCGTTCTCCCTACCAGACTGGGAATGAGTCTCTTGAAACCAACCTGGTACGATTCCGGCGCTTGAGACGCGAGAGAGGAATCTGGGACCTAGGACCCGTCTCGGCGGAGAACGCTGATTGAAAAAGCAACAATCTTCAGACAGGAGAAAGATCGATCTTTGCTTCCAATGGTGGTCTCTCAATGCCTAGTGTGATTACGACGCCTACTCGATGCCCTCAATGCAACGATGTCGAACAATATGCGTTTGTAGTTTATCGTCAGAGCTCTTGCGAAGAACGGCCCTTCAATGTTCATCTCGCGCAGATCCTGGCCGTTCCTTTCCTTTAGGCCGTATCTTTCGAATGACAAACAGTCTTCAAGGTATGGTTTGAGCTTGGTAACATCAGCATCTACTACGACCTCCTTGGGTATTGGCTTCTTCTTCGATGAACGGAGGAGATCATTCAATGCTCCTCTGGCTGCTTCATAGTTCTTCCAGGCTTCCTCAACAAATCCGGCGAAGAGCCCGTTCACAACCAGTTTTGAGATGAATGACCCATCGCTGTCTTCCGCGTACTCTTTGAGTAGATGCGCTTTGATATTGAGCTCATTTGAGCCGTCGAAGCTATACAATAGCCGGCGAGCAATGCCTTCCGCATCTGACTTGTAAGCATGGTTGAGCGAGTCACCGAAAGAGCCGCTGGCTAGGAGAAATCTTGCCATATGATAATTACCTGAGATCAGGGCGCTAGAGATCATGTGTGAAAAGTCGGGCTCGTATGGGATTTCGCTCATCAAGATTCCCTTCCAGGTGGCCTTGCGGGTGCGGTGGTCGATTGCTCCAATTTCAATGAGCCAGTCTTCTGCAAAGGCAACCTCGCGGTGATCCACCTTTGACATGAACTCTAGTTCTGCGAGTTTGAGACCATACTTGGACATGAGAAGCACCAAGTCAAAGGGGGTCTCGGTTTCGAGAGCCTTGTGCACTGGTATCGGGTTGATCTTCTTTGGGAGGGGCGTATCAGTAAGAATGACGGCTCGACCGGGCTTGAAGCGACCGATTCTGCCCATCATCTGTAAGAGGGAGTTGTTGTCTATCTTTTTGTAGTGGAGCGTTTTTCGGCCTAGCTTGTCTTTGCTGTCGATCACGTCATCAAATATCAACACGTTATCGACGTAGATGTTCACTGAGGAAGCGATTACGTTCGTCGCAAAAATCCTCAGATTCTTGTCAAGCTCGGCTCGTCGCTGGATCTTGTTGATTTCTGACCCGTCAAGACCTCCGTGGATGTAGACGCCACCATAGCTGCTGGCATATCTCTCGACCAGTCGCCTCGTGGGGAGAAAAACTAGCCACGATTCATCGCGGGGCTGCGAGCGAAGGAAGACCGATAGAGTCTTGAACATTTCATCGTTGTCATTTGCGACCTCCACATCGAGAGCGACGGGGTATCTGCGACCGCTCATGGAATAGAGCTTCGAAATACCCAGGAACGATAAGAACTCCTCCGGGTCGATTGTGGCACTCATGATCCGAAACAAGTTCCTTGCCATGGCTCTCCCCTTCTTCGCGAGTGACATACACAGTTCCAGCTGGGAAGACATCTGGTGGCTTTCATCAAAGTAGATTGAAGAATCGGAAATCGAGTTCTCGGCCAACATCCTCAACAAGACGCCGTCTGTGACTATCTTGATCTTGCCATCGACATTGATCTGAGTGTCCTTTGTAATGATTGCCAGTGCAGCTCCTAGTTCCGGGTAAAGCGCCTGGAGCGAATAGTAGAGAGCGTTGCACGCGGCCCTCGAGGGCTCCCGGATGACGATTTGCCTGTTCCCCTTACACAATTCGTATTCGTGAATCGGGGTTACGGTGCTCTTCCCCGTGCCGACATCGCCGATGATTACGAAGTGGTCCGAGAAGTCTATCGTCTCAAGAATTGAAAAGATTGGGAGTCTTGGTTCTGGTCGTTTGTCAGTAGTTTTTTGGGCCCGGCCCTCCTCTCTCGCGTCCAAGATGGCCGGCACACTGTGACGGTAATGAATACCGGATCCGTTGCCAGTCAAAGGAGACTCGAAGCCCTCCAGAATATCGTTGGCGTAAAGGCAGAAATAAACCAAGTGACTTGCCTCAGAGGAAGGAACGAACTTTACTCATGACCTCGAATCAACAGAGCCTCGAAAAGGTTCGAAGAGAAGCTACACAGGAGTCTGACGTGATAGGAACTAAGTTTGAACTCAAGAAGTTCCAGCCGTCGGAGTACGAAAGGTTTGCGGAAATCCGAAACTCGACATTTCCAGATTACTCTTTGAGCGCTCAAGAGCTGAAAGCCTCCGACGACAATCTAGACAGGTCCAAGTACTATCTTCAACGCTATTCCTGTTTCAACAACGATACCCACGAAATCGTGGCGCTGGGGGAAATAGGGCACATGCCATGGATGTTCAACCCGCGAAAATTCCAAGGAAGAATACTCGTGGACCCGAATCACCAGAACGGAGGCGTGGGTCAATTCATCTACGAGAACCTGATGAGACACTTGGCAGACCTCCAAGCTGTAGAGGCCTGGGCCTATGCAAAAGGAGACATGCCACTATCAATAACATTTCTGACCAAAAGAGGCTTCGAGGAGAGATTCCGCACCTGGGAATCCAGACTAAACCCGTCGACCGTGGACGTTTCTCAGTTCCGCCACTACTCGGAAGAGGCGTCCAGGGCAGGGGTCGAAATCACATCTCTCGCACGGGAGCTAGAACTCAACCCAGATTGCCACGAAAAGCTCTACGAACTGAACCAGACGTTGATGGCTGACGTCCCAATGCCCGAGCCCTACACCCCTGTATCATACGAGCAATGGCTGTCATTCGACATGAAAGACCCCGGTCTTCTCCCTGAAGCCTACGCAATCGCTAAGGACGGAGCCAAGTATGTTGGACTGAGCACGATCCGACGACTTGACAAGGAACCACGCGGCCTATTTCAAGCCCTAACAGGTGTAAGAAGAGAGTACCGTAGAAAAGGAGTAGCCTTCGCTATGAAGCTACAAGTGATTCAATACGCTCAGAAGAACACCTTTGAACGTATCAAGACCGAAAACGAAACGGGTAATGCTCCCATGCTTGCCATAAACACGAAATTGGGATTCGAACGGCAAGTTGACTGGATCGCCTACTCAAAGCAATTGGAATAGACTCGTCAACTGCTTTGCTCATCGACCCAACCTAGAGCATCCTTGCAGGGTCATCTTTGGAGGCAGGCTCGAAGACAGTCAAGCTTGAAAGGGCTACATCACACTCAGAAAAAGCGCTCCCCTTGACCTGCATACTAGCGCATTTGAGCTGGTTTCTGATTCCGTAGAGTTTTTCGAAACCTATGCTTGAAGCGGGTCTGTCAGGGACCTAATGATCCATGCCGCAAATACTAACGCAGCAACGCTCTCTCGGCGCCGAGGGCTCAGCGGGGCCCATGGGAAATCCGAACTCCGTTCAGCAGGTAACCCATACCCTAAATGAAAGGGATCCAGAGCCCACTAGGAGCGCCATAGGCGAATCTGGCCCGAAACCCCCATACTATGCTAGACCATTCAACAAGCTGACAATCAGAATTGAGAATATTCGGAGAAGATACGGCGCGGGGGTGGTAGGAATGGACGGTGAAGAAAAGAGGGAGGTTGGAGGAAGCTTAGACTTTGTTGAGGAGGGCTTTTACGACGTCTTCTGGGCCCTTGTAGTTGCTGTCAGGCAGAGACTTGGTGACGAATTCCTTGTCAATGGACGGAACGTCCGTCATGTTGTTGCAGGCTGCTAGGACCTGTGTCTTGTTCGCAGGGTATTTGATGTGGTGCTTGATGTGTTCCAGTTCTGTTTTCAGATTACTCATGACGGTCGTCGGGCTACGGTTGGGATAAGAACCTTTTCGCGAGACCCTTCCTGCTGAGACAAATGGTCATTCAGTGGACAATGAGAATGGCTTCGTCTCGCGGATCTCATGTAGCCTCGCAAGACGGGGAGTTAGACTTCGGCGAGAAGGCTATCTATTCCTTTCGGAGAAACGCGTCTATTATGGGCTTTCTTCGGCAATCCGAGACCGAAAGAGGCATGAAATGCGTGATGTACCCCAAACACCTATAGGATGCGAACCCGATCCTTCTACAAAGGTGAAAAACAAGATGAGGAATCCGTTTCGAAGAAAACCCAAGAAAACGTCAGACTCAGAAACAGCAAAACAAGCCTAGACCAATTCTCCTAGATGACTAGCTTTCCCAAACGGTCGTAGGACCCAGGCTAGGCCACCGGACGAAGAATCGGGAAACCGACACTTTGACGTGTAGGTTCATCCTCTCTGAGGTTGTGGAGGACCAAGTCGCTGATGATGAAGGCTATTCCATCTTTGAACCGACGTTAGCATTTGAGATCAACAGAAAGAATGCGTTTCATGCTCTCGGAATAGAAGGTCGGAAGAGTACAGTCACCATGCCTTTTAGGGAGGAAGCGTTAGAGGAACAGCCAGAATGATCCATGACCTCTCTAATGAGGAGAAAGGCGGGTACAAGTACTGGCTAACAGGAACAGGCTTCGGCCTCTGGATGGAACGGAACCGTCGCACTCTGAAGGCCTTCCTCAAAGTCGACAATCTTGGGCCAACGCAAGGAGTTAGCTGGCCCCAGACCGTCTACGTCGGAACAGTCCCAGTTGACGAGTGAGTCGAGGCACTCGCGTCTCTTTCAACACAGCTAAGCGAGATGTTTCGCCAGCTGAATCCCAACACTTTGGATGATCCCATAGTTCAGAGGCAAGAGGCGAGAGTCTCTCAGCTAAGAGAATGGTTGAGGTCTGGACCATAGGTTTGAGGCCAATCCACGTTCTAGATGGTTCCTCTTCACCTCAGCCCGGGTGAAAGAGTTTCGAGCAGGAATCATCCTTATGTGTACCCCGGGCTGTTGGTCGAGACGTGACGGTTGGGGAAGCTTTGCAGGCAGCCATGTCCTTTCAGAGTCTCGGGCTTGACCCTGCTCTCTTGAAAGCTGTCCAACGACTAGGATACACATCCCCCACCCAGGTCCAAGCGCAAGGAATCCCAGCAATACTAGCAGGCCGCGACGTCATCGGCTCCGCCAGAACAGGCTCCGGGAAAACCGCCGCCTTCCTCCTCCCGATAATCCAACGACTCACAAAACATCCCGCCCGCAAGACACGAGTCCTCATCCTCTCACCCACGAGAGAACTAGCAGTCCAGACAGAGACGATGCTGAAAGACCTCGCGGGAGGAACAGGAATCAGGGGAAAAGAGTCTATGGAGGAGTCGGAATGCACCTCCAAGAAAGAGCCCTAAGAGACGGAGTAGACATAGTCACGGCGACACCAGGCCGGCTACTGGATTATATCCGAAGAAACCACGCGGACTTCCGCGACCTGCAAGTACTCGTCCTCGACGAAGCCGACCGAATGTTAGACATGGGTTTCCTACCTGACGTCCGACAGATCGTCAGCACCCTCCCGAAGAAACGTCAGACACTTCTCTTTTCCGCCACGATTCCCCGGGAAGTCGAACAATTAGCACGTCAAATAATGCAGGAACCCTTCCGAGTCACAGCAGGACTCCAGGACCAACCCCCCGAGTCAATACGGCATACAGTATACCCGGTCCAAGAACATCTCAAGACGGGCCTCCTCATCGAACTCCTCCGGCGCGGAGGAATAAAGTCAGCCCTAGTATTCACGCGGACAAAGTGGAGAGCAAACAGGCTTGCCCAAAGCCTGTGCGATGCGGTCCCGAGGCCCACGCGGAAGTCGTTTCGGGGCAAATCACTAGACCTTCGAATTCAGGACATTGGCATCGCGGGTCCTCCTACGCCGCAGTCACGCAGGAGACCCCTTCAGGGGATTCGAGTGGCCTATTGAATACGAACTGCCCGACGCGAATACCTTACGTTGATGTTATCGACTCTGACAACGAATATGTCGTGAAAGCTTCCAGGGTTGAAGAAGGAAACCCTGAATATTCAAGTCGGGACAAACGAGTTGTCGCTTGCTGCTGACTCTAACGTGGAGAAAGAGGAGATGGGAAAAACCTATTTGCATAGGGAAAGAGCTTTCTCCACATTCCGCCGAAACTTCGGTTTTGCCGAAAGCATAGACACGGAAAAAGTGTCAGCAAGCATGGATGAAGATATTCTCGAAATAAGACTTCCCAAACTTGAACGCCGGTCTGAACGGAAGACCAGAAGAATAACGTTGTGAAGGCATCCCTCGGCCATCGTGGGATGCAAGACATAACAGCGAAGTCGTTCCGTTTCCGGATTCCGGTCGTTCTTCTGTCTGGAACAAATGATTGGCGAAAATGTTACTATCAGCGCGCACCGCAAGCGGTGAATGCCAGAAGACGCACAGGCTCGACATTTGCTCAAAATGACTCAGAGATTTGAGAAAATCGGCTGTGAAGCTTCTATATCCGGATGAGAATCAGAGGGGGATCCAAAAAATGAGTTCGGAGGATAGCGAGGCGAACGGGAGAGCAGATGATGACGAGGATGAGGATGAAGAGCTAGAGGAAGAGACTGAGGACGAGTCGGAAGAGCATGTTTCCGAAGAGGTAACCGAGAGAGAACAAGATTCAGAGCGCCGGAAAGAGAAACGGCCGAAACCGGCGAAGACGATAGGCTGAGAGACTGGCGGTGGCGCAGGAGAATCTGGAGTCCTCCCAACCCCCGACACCTTCAAAATGCATGGTAATCGAGTTCTAGGATCCACCCGCTGCCGGCTCAGCGACATGGAAGGGTGATAGGAAACATGCTTGGACTGGGAACTGTTGTCCGAAAATGGCGTAGCCTCGTCATTAGACCCTCGGATGCTTAGAGAATGCTACCGAAATACACCGCTCTCCGAGGAAACCCAGCCTCGTCCTAGAAAACAAAGAGGAAGACCACATCAGATGAGAACTGTAGAAACTCACCAGGCGGGTCCGCCCAAGTATGCGGAAAAAGGTCCTTGGGGGAACCGCGCTTTATCTCGAATCCAACAGTGTTAGGCTCGGGATCGCTTACACTGTAATCGTTAGACTACGGATCGTTCATCGAGTGCCTGTTCAGGCGTCTTTTGGATACTAAAAAAGGGGGAGGTCGACGGAGCTATATTCG
>Ga0066685_10000324_pt1 | contig 15566 bp, 18 predicted proteins | sample GraSoiAngelo_134_FD_62305 | JGI IMG/M metagenome (GOLD analysis project Ga0066685, IMG submission 62305) | Grasslands soil microbial communities from the Angelo Coastal Reserve, California, USA - 14_0929_05_30cm | ecosystem: Environmental > Terrestrial > Soil > Grasslands | place: USA...
TAGCTGCTCGGGTATCGGTCGCCACATTGGTAGCTGTCGTCGCCGGTCAGGTCAATGACCGCGCCGATCCCCAATGGTCCTCCGAAACCGATGGCGTAGCCGAAGCTCGCGTAGGTATCGTTCCCGGCCTCATCCATGATCAAGCCCAACCCACCCACTGCCGCACCGTGCGTGAATTTGTCGCCGACGTATTGATCGTGGCCCGACAGGTCCCACAAGATTCCCAGTCCAGCGAAGCCAGTGCCGCCGGACCCTTGAGGCAGCAGATAGACATCGTTGCCAGTTCGATCTATGAGCAAACCCACGCCCAGCCGGCCGGTCGCCAGACCCAGTGGTGATCCATGATAGGTGTCATCGCCGGAGAGGTCGAGCACCACGCTGTTGCCGTGCCGTACATCCACCGCCGCCGCGACGGTTCCTCTGTAGAGATCGTCACCGCCAAGATCAATGACCAGTGCAAACCGGCTATCCAAATCGTAGCTGTTGGGCCCCGGCCCACCGATGACGATCAGGCCGTAGGGAGTCTCCTGCAGCAGGAGCACCTCACCGGTCACTCCACTCGGAGACGCGGGAGCGACCTTGCGACTCTGAAACAGGACAGGGAGCCGCTGGAGCCATTCCTCGTCGCTGAAACGAGCGAGCACCTGCGCGGCAGCCATCAGCGCACCATAATCCATCTGGTCATTGACCAGTTGGCAAAAGCGATGGGTCGCCTTAGCCTGTTGCACCGTCTGTCCACTGGGGTCCGCGACGTGTGGGGAGAAGTCTTCGACAATCAGTTCCGCGTGATCGAACAGAAACTGGCGATCTGCCTGGCTCAACCTCCGCAAGGCTTTCTCACGCAACCGATGGGCTTGCTCGAGAATTGCCACGATGTAATTGAGGTGGTCTTCTACCGTTGTACTGGACGGAATAGGGAGAGGCGACACTGAATCCGAGGAGCGGTCCCTTCCCACTTCCAACAGCTCAATCAATACCGGCAGCATCATTAACTGTTTCTGACCTGACATGACTAGCTCTGCAACCTGATGGCCGTGATTCTCGAGGGCCTTCAGGCCTGCCCAGGGATTTCGCATTCCCTGCATGACGACAGATCGTTTGAACGCCGCGGGAAAGGCCTCAGCACTGGACAATGCCTTGATGGTGGAGGCCTGCTGTGTGGCCAGATGTCGCTCGAGATCGTCTTGTACCTGTTCCTGAAGCTTGGCAATCACCGGTTGCAATGCACCGGTAGGTTGTGCAGACTCCTGCCTTGAGGAAGAACCGCCATCGTAGGGTTTCTCCAGGCCGCAGCCCAGTAAGGTAAGGATGATCAATCCAGCAACTGGGGCAAAAGCCATATGGCGGCAGCCATTCCTTAGCGGATCCGAGGGTTACGCGCTGCCTTAGTCAAACGCGTTCTTTAATTCAGCGTCAAGAGGGGTGAGATTCGGCAGCCGCGATGCATTGTGCCGCCGCATGCCTCCCCGTACCATCTTGAATTCGAACAGGCGGCACTCTAACGCTCCGTTGAAGAGGGGAGTTCGGCGTGAGACGGCTAAGCCGATCAGTTTGGGAAGGCGCAGGTCCGCTGTGAAGATATAGGCGCGCCAGCCAGGGAAGTGTTGTTTCAGGGCATCGCCCAGACGTGGATAGAACGCAGCCAGTTCCTCCTGTTCACCGAGCCGAACCCCATAGGGGGGATTCGTGACCAGAAAGCCCTCCTCGGCCGGGGGCTTGAGGTCCAGAACGTCCGCTTGCTTCAGGGACACGGCATCGGCCAGCCCGGCTGCCTCAAGGTTAGCCTGCGCCATCTTGAGCGCGTTTCCACTCCGATCGGACCCATAGACGACGAGGGGCCTGCCAGGAGTATGGCGAAATCGGCTGGCCTCACATTGCCTGTGCCACGCTGCCCGATCAAAATTGGCCAGCTTTTCAAAGGCGAATCGGCGGCCTAGGCCTGGGGCAATGTTCCGAACCATCAGCGCCGCTTCCAGCAAGATCGTTCCGCCCCCGCACATCGGGTCCAGCAGGGTCTCGGTCCCGGTCCAGCCGGATAGTTTCAGAATCCCCGCTGCCAGGTTTTCACGCAACGGTGCCTTGCTGCTCTCTTTGCGCAGCCCCCGTTTGAAGAGCGGTTCTCCCGAAGTGTCCAGATAGAGCGTCATGGTCTGGTGGTCCAGGAAGGCGTCAATGCGAATGTCCGGATGGGCGGTATCCACACTGGGACGTGATCTGCTGATCGCAACAAACTTATCGCAGACCGCATCCTTGATGCGGAGGGTGACGAAATCGAGACTTTTCAGTGGACAGTGTTGAGCGCTGACCTTGACCTTGATCGTGTGCCGGGTGGAAAACCACTCCGGCCAGGGAGGGTGATAGGCCGCCTCGTAGATATCCTCTTCGTCCCGGTACTGGCCGTGAAAGGTACGCCACAGGACCCGACTGGCAATCCTGCTCTCGAGGTTCACCCTGTAACAGAGGTCAAAGGTGCCGCTGAACCCGACCCCGCCTTGAGTGGTAGCAACCGCCTGTGCTCCCAACTGCTCCAGCTCGGCGGCAAGGACTGCCTCCAACCCGCGCGGGCAGGGGGCAAAGAAGGCCTGGTTGTTGTCCATATTGGGGACGTCCGGCCTAATTCAAATTGAATAGATCCAGCTTGAACTCTTCCTGCGGCTCTGGATGATGAAACTTGAACCCGCCCGGCTCGTGATAATCGAGTGTGATCCCTTCCATGCGGGAGACGCTCTGTCCATCCACGGCGACGGTCAGGCCATCAATATCATGTACCATATCGTCAGGCTGGGCCGAGTCCTCAAGCGTGATGCGGAACCCGATCCGGTGATCATCGAGGTCCTCGACGCTCACGCGGACGATCAGATCTTCCGGATGGTCGACGATCAATGCTTTCAATTTCTGTATGGCTGAAGAGGTTACTTTAATCATCGGTTCTCCTTACGCGCCACGACTCACTGCTGATAAACCTCTTTCCAGTGGGCGATCAAATGGACATGGACCACCTTCTCGCTACGGTCAATCGAGTAGAAGATGCGCCAGTCTCCTACTGCATATTTGGACAGGGCTGGCAGATCCGGCGCCAGTGACTCATGACGGAGGTTTTCGACGTTTGAAGCGAGCCACTTGGTCTTGTCGAAGATCCGCTGGGCCATGGCCTTGTCGAGATTTGCGAGGTCTGCTACTACCTCAGACCGATACGCGGCACGATACCACGCCATTTGTTCTCTTACCATTTCAGCCCGAGCTTTTCCGCCACGTCGTCGCCGGTCAACCGCTCGGTTGACACTATGGAGGCCTTAAGTCGGCTGCGGACCGCTTCGCCCAACTCCAGCCCTAAATCGGGGTCTCCCAGAAGCTCCCGTAGCCGCTCGTCCACAATGCCTTTGACCAGTTCCTTCAGCTCATCTAACATCAGGTCCGAGATCTTCATGATGCACGCACCAGGGTAATTGGCTTACAATTGGATTCACTGGTTCAAGCATACGGAGGATGCCATGCCGAAAGCAATCTGGAACAACACCGTACTGGCCGAAAGCGACCATTGCGAATTCGTGGAAGGCAATCATTACTTTCCACCAGAGGTGATCAAGCGCCAGTATTTCAAACCGAGCGCCACGCGCACAACCTGTCCCTGGAAGGGCGAGGCGAGCTACTACGATATCGAGGTGAACGGGCAGCTCAACAAGGATGCGGCCTGGTATTATCCATCGCCCAAAAAGGCAGCCCAACAGATCGCCGGGCACGTGGCATTCTGGAAGGGAGTAAAGGTAGAGCCATAGCCTGGAACTTGAAGGTGCTGTATGAAACGGTTGGCACACAAGGTTGCAATTGTCACGGGGAGCAGCAGCGGAATCGGCAAGGCCATCGCGCTGCAATTCGCCGAGGAGGGCGCCCGCGTCGTGGTCGCTGCGCGACGGAAGGCCCTCTGTGAAAAAACGGTCGCGCAGATTCTCAAGCGGGGAGGTGATGCGAAGGCGATTCAAACTGACGTGACTGAGGAAACGCAGGTGAAACGGCTCATCGCCGAGGCAGTCAAGCACTTTGGACGGCTAGATATCTTGGTCAACAATGCAGGAATTGGAGGGGGAGGCCGAATTGCAGAAACCACGACTGACATGTTCGATCGAGTGATGAATACCAATCTGCGCGGCACGTTCTTCTGCTGCCGAGAGGGATTTCGCCAGATGATGAAGAATGGAGGCGGGACCATTATCAACATGTCGAGCGTGTGCGGAGTTCAGGCCTGGGCCGGGACCGGAACCTACAGCGCCTCGAAGCATGGCATCATGGCCCTGACAAAGGCGCTCGCTGATGAAGGACGACACTACAAGATCAGGGTGAGCGCCATTTGTCCTGGAGGCGTGGCCGATTCTCTCGTGGATGCCTCACCTGACGAGATCGCACGGAGTAAGCAAATCAGTCCCTATGACATTGCGGAGACCGCAGTGTACCTGGCATCGCTCGGCCCCTACGCGGTTGTTCATCAGGTCATTGTGGATCGCCTCGGAGCGGATTGGTAGAAGTACCGGTGAAGGCATATTGTTGCCAGTCCTTCCTCGATTGCTTTTCATCCCTCCTGCTTCTACAATGGCCTCCGACGGAACGACTCAATGCCTCGCCGGAACGGCTCCATCTCAAAACGCCCTCGTCGTTCCCAGCATGAATCCCGACCGCCTGCTGCGGCGGTTGACTCTGGGGTCAAACGGCGCTTTCAGTCTCGCCTGCTGAAATGGTACCGGGAGCACGGCCGGGACCTCCCCTGGCGAAAGACTTCCGATCCGTACAAGATCCTCGTTTCGGAGGTCATGCTCCAGCAAACCCAAGTGGACCGGGTCATTCCCAAGTACCATGAGTTTCTAGAACGATATCCCACCTTCCAGGACTTGGCGGAGGCGCCGATCGAAGAAGTGCGAAAAGCCTGGTACCCCCTCGGGTACAATATTCGACCGTACCGCTTGCACAGTATCGCATGTGAGACAGTGGCCCGTTACGGCGGAACACTCCCCAATCACCAGGAGGAGCTTCTTTCATTCAAGGGGATCGGCCGGTACACGGCCGGGGCTATCCAGTCCTTCGCTTTCAACGAAGACGCGCCAATCCTGGACACGAATGTGATTCGCGTTTTGCATCGAGTGTTCGCCGGAACCGGGAACCCCAAAACTCAAAAGCGCCGCTTGTGGGCGCTCTCCGAGGCCTTGATTCCCAAAGGCAAGGGGTATGATTTCAATCAGGCTCTGATGGACTTCGGGGCCATGGTGTGCACCGCCCGCGACCCCTATTGTCTGCTCTGTCCCATGAAGGACATTTGCAAGACCTATCCGTTCGAACCAAAACGTGGGGGGTGAAGGGGCACCCAGCTCGTGCCACGTGCATGCGTCAATAGCGTTGGTCGCGTCTATAGCGTCTCTCGCGAAAGACGCACCGCGCAACCGACGCAACGACGCTAAAGACGCGGCACGCACTAGACGCTTATAGACGCTCCTGACGCTTCACGCCCAACGAATATCCATGACCATTCAAGTTGCGGCCGGATTGATCCTCCACGAAGGACGCTACCTGATCGCTCAGCGAAAAGTAGGTGTGCACTTGGGAGGACTCTGGGAATTCCCCGGTGGTAAGTGCGAACCGGGCGAGTCGCTGGAAGACTGCCTGAGGCGGGAACTGCGGGAGGAGCTCGGAATCGAGATCACGACGCTGGTTCCATTTCACGTCATTCGGCATGAGTATCCCGAGAAGACGGTCGAGCTGCACTTCTTTCATTGCTCGATCCGGGACGGTCAGGCGCAGGCACTCGATTGTGAGGACATCCGCTGGGTGGCACCGGAGGAACTGACGAAGTTTGAATTTCCGGCAGCGGATCAACCGCTGATCCAGGCTCTTCAGGATCTGTGAAGCAGTGAGCAAGACGCCCATGCCCTTTCCGGTCGAAGCCAAGCTGAAGGACGGCACGAGGATTCAGCTTGTGCTGGCAGGCCAAGCCGAGGTGGAACCGCTACGCCAGCTCTATCAACTCATCGTCGCGGAAGGCACCTCCTATCCCCACGATCGGTTCCCGGATCATGATGATTTCATGGATTATTGGTTCAGGGGAAAATGCACCGTCGCGGCCTACTTGGTCGAACGCTCACCACAGTCTGGAATGCTGGGGGCGTTTTATCTCAAGCCGAATTGGCCCGGGCGTGCGAGGCAGGTTGCGAACGCCGGATTCATCGTCGCGCCGGGATGGCGCAACAAAGGGTTAGGGTGGCTGCTTGGCGCCACGATGTTACAGTATGCCAAGGAACTGGGATACCGGAGCGTGATCTTCAATCTGGTCTTTTCTGAGAATCAGGCTGCCCGGCATCTGTGGGAAACATTAGGGTTCACCGTTCTTGGCACGATCCCTGATGCGGTTCGGAACAATGACGGAACATACCAGGATGCATTGATCATGTTTCGATCTCTAATAGAAGAGCCAATGGCCTATAGCTGATGGCCGATAGCAAGAACGAGAAAGTTCGGTTAATCTTGCCATAAGCCATCAGCTATTAGCTCTATGCTATGAAGATCGTCCTGGACATTGAAACAGTGCAACCGCCGCGGGACGAATGGGCCCGTCTCGTGGGACTTCCGACAGCCGGTGACGCGGTGGCCTCCGTGGAGGACACCGATGACCTATTTAGCCGAACTGAAGCCGATGAACAGAGGCGCAATGAGGACGAGCGCTATGAGCGATCCGCCTTCGACGGGACGTTCAGCCGAATCGTCTGTATCGGTATGATCGCGTTCTCCGACGCCATGGAGCCGCAAGGTGCCCTGTGCTGGTACGGATCCAACGAGAAAGAACTGCTGAGGCAGTTCTGGGCCAGGCTGGGCCAGGACCGCCCGTCCCTTTTTATTACCCACAACGGGTTAGGGTTCGACCTGCCGTTTATCAGGAAACGGTCCATCATTCATCAGGTCAAGCCCAGCGTCGACATTAATTTAGCGAAGTTTCGTGTCGAGCCGGTCTATGACACCATGGCGATCTGGAGCAACTGGGACACTCGTGGCTGGATCAAGCTGGATGTGCTGGCGAGGGCGCTGAACGTCGAGACCAAGTCCGGCAGTGGAAAGCAGGTGGCCGACCTGTGGGCTAAAGGACAGTGGAAGGAGATTGCCGAGTACTGTCTGCAGGATACCTACGTCACCTATTCCTGCTACTGCCGCATGAATTTCCGCCAGCCCCAGTCTCGAGAGGTAGTGCTGCTCAAGGCCGACCTGATTGAGGTGACCTAAAGGCAGGTCATCGGGTCTGTCGCTACTTGATAGACGCGGTCCTCTTCGCAGGCTTCACCGGTTTCTTCTTGCTCTTCAATTTATGTATTTCTGCGTCACGGTCTGCTAGCTGTTGGCGGAGAGACTTCACATCTCTTTTTAAAATCTTGAGCTCGACGTCCTTCTTGCTGGCAAGTTCTTTGGCTGCTCGAAGCTCTTCAAGCTTTTGACCGAGAAAGTCGGCCTCTTGAGCATCCTTGGCTGGCGCTTCGGCTGAAGTGTCCTTGTTCAAGACACTCACCTGAGGAACTGGTGCAGGAACGGTTTCCGGCGTTGCAGCAGAAATCTTGGACAATTCTGGCTTCTGGTTCGGGTGATATGCCAAGCTCGCATAGTCAATGACAAGGGTCGTCAGGCTTGACTGGGCCGGGGCGCCGGGCGGTCTCTGCGAATCGGGTCGCTGCGCCGTCTCCGGAACAAAGGAAACTACTCGTTTGGTTGGCCCATTGGAACCGGGTAGTTGTCGGCCAGACTTGCCAAAGGAGTTGGACCGATACTGGGTCAGGCTTAGGTAAAGATAAGACCCGTGCACGTACAGAGTGCCCGCAGTGCCGACGGTTCCCGCTGCCGCCGGTTGCACAAGGCGAAATCCTACGATCTCCTCCGGGTCCGCCTTTGACAGCGCAGTAGCCAGAAGCGGGGCGAGGAACTCGACCTCGTCATCGGAGAATGCTCTGACAGCTTTTGGTTCCATATCGGACGTTGTGCGAAAGGTGCTCTTCCGCTCCTGGATCTGGACCCCGCGAAACACATCAGCCAGGGTGATGGGGTCTATCGAGATCGGGTGAGCAGCTTGGAAGGACCAATCAGGAACTTCCTCAAGATAGACAGATCCTCTTGCGCTCTGATGGATACTTCCGGTCATAAACGCGCACCCGGTCATCACCGTGCCGGCAAAGGTCGCTGCCAGCAGTGACCTGGTCAACATCAATCTGGGCCAACTTGGTCGTCGAAGCCCCATGGTCATCTCCTTCTATTTTTGATTTTTGGATACGGTGGCAAGGAAGTTTTAGATGGCAAGCGGATAGGCAAAGCGAGGCTGGCTACCAGATGCCGAGGCCCATGAGGACCATCCCGACCAGGAGCCAGCCGACCAATCCAACCGAAATGATATTTTCCAAGCTCATTGGGTACTCACTGAGTGACGTGCAAAACTTACCGGTTAGGCCTGTGGATACTCATCAAAAGCAAGGGCCATGCCGCATCAGCCAGGGCCATGCCGTCACTCAATCGCAGAGGGATCACGGCATCGTTCAGGTTTAATGCATACAGGCAGCTATTCCAGAAACGCGCCGACTACGACATCATAGTGAAAGGTATACATTATATATAGTTGTAAACTAACTGATTTGTTAGATTGTTTATAAACAAAAGTCGCTGTCGATCCTTCCTGTGAACTCCAGAGGATCCAAACCGTAAGCAGGGTAGGGAGTCGTCAGAGCTGATATCGAACTCTGGAGAGGACGGCGCAATCGGAGGTTAGAGGGTCGTGGGCAAGGGGTTCTGGTCCAATATTGTCACTGCCACGTACAGAAAAGTGTAACCGCGGGATTCCCGAAAAGGGGTGGTTTCGCGCCTCGCTATGGCTGTCGGGCAAGACGCTGAGATGTCTTGAAGTTACCGGGCTGGAAGCTCGTCGCCGAATACTGTGGTCGCGGAAACATGGGAGATCTTGATCGGTGTGAAGTCACCGGGGTGCGTACCCGCATCGCGTTTTTCCCAAACGGCCGTGATATTCGTGTCGGTTCGCCCCATCCACTGATCCGAGGATTTCTTGGCATCTCCTTCCACCAAGACTCGGACAGTCTGGCCGATCATGCTTCGGTTTTGCCGTAGCGAGATTGCCTTTTGGAGCTCAACAAGACGAGTGACCCGATTCGATTTGATTCTCTCTGAGACATCGTCCTGGTATTTCCGTGCCGCAATGGTGTTCTTTCGTTCAGAGTATTTAAAGATGAACGCCGCGTGGTAGCCCACCTCCTGCACGGTCAGGTAGGTGTCTAGAAATTCCTCCTCAGTCTCTGTACAGAACCCGCAGATGATGTCGGTGGTCAGCGCGATGTCGTCTCTGCGGCGGCGGATATCTTCCACCAGGTCAAGGTACTCCTTGCGGCTGTAGGTTCGCCCCATCAACCGAAGGATGCGGTCATTGCCGACCTGCAGAGGAAGGTGGATGTGTTTACAGATGCGGGGGTGGCCGGCCACAGCGTCCAATAAGGCAGGAGGAAAATCTTTGGGGTGGGGGGAAGTGAAGCGGACCCGCTCGATGCCGGGCACATCCGCCACCGCGGTGATGAGGCGTGCGAAATCCCAGTCTTCGAACCGGTAGGAATTCACATTCTGCCCAAGCAAGGTAATCTGTTTGTAGCCCTGTGCCGCAAGGTGCTCAACCTCCCGAATGATCCCTTGGGGAGCTCGGGATCGTTCCCGTCCGCGCGTGTAGGGCACGACGCAGAACGTACAGAAGTTATCGCATCCGCGCATCACCGCGATCCATGCGGTGATCCCCGTGGCCTGCTCGGGCATGATGTCTTGATAGGTCTCGTATTCGGAGAGATCAACGGCGATGCCTCTTTGGACGTCGCCTTTTTCCTGGGCCGCGATCGCACCCGTCAACAGATCGGGTAACCGGCGGTACGAGTCCGGACCCACCAGCACGTCCACGATGGGCACAGTCTCCGTCAACTCCTCCTTGAGGTTCTGCGCCATGCAGCCGAGCACCCCGATCACCAACTTGCGCTGTCGTTTGAGCGCCTTGAGGTCAGCGAGATGTCCATAGACCTTGTTGTGCGCGTGCTCCCTGATCGCGCAGGTGTTCATCAGGACCACGTCCGCACATTCCCGGTCTTCGGTGAAGGCGAACCCTTTGGCTTTGAGCAACGAGCGCACCAACTCGGTGTCATATTCATTCATCTGACAACCGAAGGTCTCGATATGGACCGTGTAAGCAGCGCCGGCCTTTTCCATCAGGAGTTCCTACCGTCGTTCCATGACCCAGTTCTTCACACCATCGCTGCAATAGAGTTTGCCGTCATGTTTCCGCTCGCCGGTCACCGTACGCCAGCCTCCGTCGGCGAACAACTGGCGCGCCGTGAACCCTCTTCCATCTAAAGAGACCAGGCGAAAGACAGGGTCCCCGTCCTGAAGGCCAGCGGCCCTAGCATGCGCTGCGAGTCCGATCGGCCCATGAAACTGAATCTCGTATGCCAACTCCGAACTACCCCAGGTTCCCTCGAACCCATCCAGTGGGGGGCGGTGTGCGCAGCTTGTCCCAGACGCAATCAGCCACAGGCCGACGATGACCCATGTCTTCCTGATCATCGTCCGGTCTCCGCGAGATGCCCGACTGCCAATCCGTCCATGACGCCTGTGAGGACCACCTCGCAAATCCTATTCGAAAGATCGGACCGAGTCGCCACGCCGACCCGAACATAGTTTCCCGTCAGCCCGATCCAGAGACCAGTGGCATCTCTCGTCTCGAAGAGAACCGGTAGGGTCTGGTCGAGATATCGCTGGTAGAAGGCGACTCGCTTCGCGCGGGAGAGCTCAGCCAAAGATCGGCTTCGGGCTTTTGCCGTCGCCGGACGAACGGTGTCGGTCATTCGAGCCGCGGCGGTTCCAGGCCGCCTCGAGAAATTGAAGACGTGGAAGTAGGCGAAAGGGAGTGAGTTCGCCAGCGCGAACGTATTGGCGAACTCCTTCTCACCTTCTCCAGGAAACCCCACCATGATATCTGTACCGAGCCCGAGGTCCGGAATGAGCCGGAGCGCTTTTTCAATCAGCGCTGTATATTCCTTGACTGTGTATCGTCGGTGCATGGCTTGCAGGATTCCATCGTCTCCGCTCTGGAGCGGGACATGCAGGTACCGACAGACCTTTGGAGAGGCAGCCATATGGTCCAGCAACTCATCAGGAATCGTGGTCGGCTCGATGGAAGAAATGCGGATACGTTCCACTCCGTCAATTTGCTCCAGGCATTGAATCAGATCCAAAAGCGAGCGACCCCCTTCACGATACTGCCCGACATTGACCCCGGTGAGCACCAACTCCCGGTGACCGCGTTCCGCCAACCCTTCCGCTTCCCGCAGCACGTCGTCCAAGCGGCGGCTCCGTTCATGGCCACGGGCGAAGGGAATAATGCAAAACGAGCACATGAAGGTACAGCCGTCCTGAATTTTCAGATTGGCCCTCGTGGACTCGTAGTGTCCGACTCCTGACATGACAAAGTCGCCGCGGTCAATCTTCCTTGTATGCAGGAGGTGAGGCGCCGGCTGCTTGCGCAGAGCCTGAGGCCCAGGCAGGTAGTCCGGCAAATGCATCTTGTACTGTGAACCGACGATCAGATCGATGCCCGGCTCTCGGCAAAGGGCTTCGACTCCAGTCTGGGCATAACATCCGGTCACGGCCACAAAGGCGGCGGGGGAATGGCGAAGTGTCTGGCGAACAAGGTGACGGCAGTCTTTCTCGGCCTGTTCAGTTACCGAGCAGCTGTTCACAACGAGAAGATCGGTCTGCCGTCCAATGTCAACCAGATCGTATCCGTCCTTCCTGAGCCGATCTGCTAGAAGCGCGGTCTCGGCTTGATTGAGACGGCAACCGATGGTGTGAAGGGAGGCTCTCGGCCTCGTCTGTTGCATGGTGCGGCATTATAGGGGACGCCATTTGCGACGGCAAGGGGCGCAAGGTGTTCCTGAGTGGAGCCCCACGGCTTGACAGCCGTGGTCCCTTTGTTGACTTCGGCGGAACCCGCCGAAGCATGTCCTCCTTCGCCAAGGCTTCGGAGGACGCCCGCTCGCATTCCTCCACGACTTGACAGCCGTGGCTTCCTGCGTAGGCGGGTGAAGAGGACGGGAGAGTGGAGGGTTATTGACACGCACGGTCGACCCCGTTAAAATTTTAGCCAATATTCGAGTGAGAACAGTTTGGTGACTGGCTGGCCGTCGTTGGTTCGAGGCTCGGAGAGGCAAGGATGAAAGGACTCGCAGCTCGTCTTGCCCTTGCGATGCTCGGCATCGCACTGCTCAACTCTCCTACCAACTGGGCTTACGAACCCCTGCCTGCAGAACCGGATGAGAACTCGCGGGTCGATGAACTCTATGACCATGAAGCTCGGATGTTTTTGATGCTCTATTCACTGAAGGGTAACGGCGAAGTGGATTACGTCACCGGTCGCATGGTCCAGGAACATGCCCGAAGCCATTATGGGAACCCCGTGTATTACACGGAAAAGTTTCCGCTGTTTTACTGGTGGAACCATACGATGTGGAACGATCCGGAGCAGGACGGTGTGAATGGGAACGAGAAGGTCTACCAGGAGAATATTGATTTCGACCGCTCCCGCTATAAACCTTGTGTCTTTAATGGCCAACCCTGCTGATCCCGGATCATAAATTCAACGGCCCTTCCATTCTCCCTGGATTTATTGCTCCCACGACTTTTCAGCGCCGAGCCGCGCTCATGATCTCGACGACCCAGTCGCACATCACCAGCCCATCCTGTGAGACCCGGTGAGCTCGCCGCCATCACTCCCAATCCTGATGAACCGCCGGACCGGGATCATGCTGCCCTTGGGTTTTGCCTCCGGCTTGCCGCTTGCGCTGACTGCCGGGACTCTACAGGCTTGGCTGACCGTGACCGGCGTAGATCTGCGCACGATCGGCATTGTCACTCTCGTCGGTCTTCCGTACACATTAAAATTTTTGTGGTCGCCGCTGATGGACCGTTTTGTGCCCCCGTGGTTGGGTCGCCGCCGAGGCTGGATGATCGCCACCCAACTCGCGTTGATCGCAGGCATTGCTGCCATGGCGGTGACCGGTCCTGCCGACGCGATATGGGCGCTCAGTGTTCTCGCCATCGCCGTTGCATTTCTTTCAGCATCACAGGACATCGCGTTCGACGCTTATCGCGCCGATGTCCTGCTGGCACCGGAGCGAGGGATTGGTGCGGGAGTCTCGGTGATCGGGTACCGGATTGCCATGCTGATCTCCGGCGCGGTGGCGCTGATCCTCTCCGATCACATCGGCTGGCAGAGCACGTATCTGCTCATGGCCGGGTTGATGTTCATCGGCGTGGCCACGACCCTCTTCAGTCCGGAACCGTCCTCCGCAATCACGCCCCCCAGGACGCTCAGTGAGGCGGTGTGGGGGCCGATCCGGGAGTTCTTCTCTCGGTCGCCGGCTCTGGGACTCTTGTTGCTGATCATACTCTACAAAGTCGGGGATGCGTTCGCCGGTACATTGACCACGGCGTTCCTGATCCGCGGCATGGGATTTTCCCCGACTGAGGTGGGGGTAGTGAACAAAGGAATGGGGCTGCTCGCTACCCTGCTTGGAGCCCTGGCGGGAGGCGCTTTCATGGTGCGGATGGGGCTCTTCCGCGCTCTGCTTCTATTCGGTTCGCTACAGGCGGTGTCCAACCTCTCGTTTATGGTGCTGGCTTGGACCGGGAAGAGCTACGTCGTGATGGTCTCAGCCGTGGCGTTCGAAAACCTGTCCGGCGGCATGGGGACGGCTGCGTTCGTGGCGCTCCTCATGTCCCTGTGCGACCATCGTTACACGGCCACTCAGTTTGCCTTGCTCTCCGCACTGGCAGCGCTCGGCAGGGTATTTGTCGGACCGCCATCGGGGTACCTCGTGGAGACCGTCGGGTGGGTCATCTTCTTTTTCATCACCTTTCTTGCCGCATTGCCGGGCCTAGGGCTCCTATGGCGATTACGTAAATACCTGGGCACTCAACCGACGTAGAAATCTGCTCAGGCTTTCCAACTCATGCACCGAGACCGGTGGTGAAACCGGGAGGGCCGGTCAAGTCTTGAGCTTACGCTGCAGAAACAGGATAAAAAGCATGAGGACAGGCAGCGGAGCGAACAGGTACGGAACCAGCCACAGCCAGACATTCTTCCCGCGCACGCGCGCCTGATCGATCATCCAGACAAAAATCCAGATGACCAGCCCGAAATAGTTTAAGGTAATCCAGCGCGTCGTATGGACTTTCAGGTTGCTCGATGCAGCCGTTAATCCATGTGCCAGAAATAACGTGAGCAAGATGGCGAAGACTGCCAGCAGTCCAATCACGATCTGCTTGCTCCAGACATACATGGTAGCCTCCCTCCGCGTTTCGATCTGCTACGGTTTTGTACGGTGGACCAGCGGCGCGCTCGATAGGGTAATCAGCAAGCATTCATTTGTCAAACGACACGACGGCAACGCGGCAAGGTGGAAGCCCTTGACGCAATTTGGTGATCAGTCCATGATTCGCCGGTCTCGGACGTGAGACACGCTCGTGCATGTGTCAGAGATGAACAACACGGTCCTGGCCATCCTAGTTGTACTGTTGGGGATCTGTGTTGGGCTGGCCTGGACAAACCCGGCCACGCAGGACTATGGCGAATATTTGGAAACATTGATCAGTCAAGCGCTCGCGCAAATGGATGCGACCGAATCAGCGCGTCAGCAGAATGTTGTCCGTGATCTCCTCAAATCACAGGGCAAATTCGTCATCACGTCCGTCATTCGTCCAAACACGACTCGGCGCAATTATGGGCTCTTCAGCATTTTTGAGTCACGTGCGTTTGGTCTCAGGCTGGTGGTGCTGGGCGTAGGAGGTGAGTTCATCCCTCTTCAGGGAGACAACCGTGACGAAGTCACCAGGAAGCTGGGACAGATGATCCTGACGCCGACGCGGTAATTTTGCGACATTTCTCGCCATTGTCCTGTTAATACCTCGCCCCCAACCATCGTCTTTGCCGCTCCTCACGCGGTGATTTCTCTATCCACAGCCTTTTCTCACTTATCCACAGAAAGCCACAACATATGGTGCATTTTCTTCTTGACAAGCACTATATTTAGACATATAGTGCGCCCCCGGCTACTGCCTAGGTTGTAGTTGTTGCCTAATATTTGGGGGCAACGGAGGCAAGCAGATGACGCTGTATAAACCTCGAAAAGTCGTCCCCGCACATTCACAAATCCAATTCTTTGTTGGTCCTTTCTTAGTTGGTCCTTATCCAAGCAACCCAGTGCACTGCCCGATAGACCAATAATTCTTGTGTCTTCATACATGCTGAGCCAGTGATGGCCAGGCAAAAGCTACCTTTCAAATTGTCACTTTCAGGGAGGATACCGTGAGGATCGAACGTAGGTTTACACGTAAGGGCCAGAGTCCCTACGAAGGCATGAAGTTCGTGAAGCGCTCCTCGGAGATCAGGAACCCCGACGGCTCGACGGTATTCAAGCTTGAGGATATTGATGTCCCCGAGCGTTGGAGCCAGTTGG
>Ga0066685_10000329_pt1 | contig 15492 bp, 17 predicted proteins | sample GraSoiAngelo_134_FD_62305 | JGI IMG/M metagenome (GOLD analysis project Ga0066685, IMG submission 62305) | Grasslands soil microbial communities from the Angelo Coastal Reserve, California, USA - 14_0929_05_30cm | ecosystem: Environmental > Terrestrial > Soil > Grasslands | place: USA...
GCGATCCTTCTCGTCATGATCGTGAATCTCCGGGGCCTCCGCGAGTCAGGCCGGATCTTTGCCGTGCCCACCTATCTGTTCATCGGCGCCATCCTCGTGATGCTGGCCGTCGGGCTCGCACAATTCCTGTTTGGGCGGTCAGGACAGATGGCGGCGGGGCAAGGCGGCAATCCTGTGCCGGCCGTTGAAGGCCTGACGCTCTTCTTGCTCCTCCGCGCCTTCTCCTCCGGCTGTACCGCGCTCACCGGGATGGAGACGATTTCAAACGGTGTGTCGGCCTTCAAACGGCCTGAATCCAAGAATGCGGCCCTGACCATGGTCGGCATGGCGACGATCCTGGGGACCATGTTCCTTGGCATCAGCGCCCTGGCCTACCACTTTGGAATACTTCCGAAGGAAGACGAGACGGTTGTCTCCCAGATCGCCCGAGCGACCTTTGGGCAAGGGCCACTGTATTACCTGGTTCAGGCCTCGACGATGATGATCCTCATCCTGGCGGCCAACAGCGCCTTCAACGGGTTCCCTCGTCTGGCCTCTATCCTGGCCCGGGACAGCTACATGCCACATCAAATGGCTCTCATGGGCGACCGGCTGGTCTTTTCGAACGGTATCATGATCCTTGGCGTTTTCTCCGGCCTCCTGATCATCCTGTTCCAGGGTGATACGCATGCGCTCATCCCGCTCTACGCCGTTGGGGTCTTTCTGTCCTTCACGCTCGCGCAGGCCGGCATGGTCCGCCGCTGGGTGGTCAAGCGAGGGCGGCACTGGCGCAAAAAGCTGATCATCAACGGTGTGGGAGCCGTGGCGACCGGCGTCGCCACCGGGATCATCGCCAGCACCAAATTCCTGCATGGGGCTTGGATCGTCGTAGCCCTGATTCCGCTGATCATTATGTGGTTCCGTACCGTGCATGGCCACTATCGGGCCGTAGCGGAGCAGATCGTCTTGGAACGGGACCACCGTCCTCCTGTCCCGAGACAAAACATAGTCCTCATTCCAATCAGCGGCGTCAATCGCGCTGTGATCAGGGCGGTGGACTACGCGCGAAGCCGACCGGGAGACATCCGCGCGGTCCTGGTTGACGTGGATAAGGAGGACACCGCTCGGACTGAAATGCAGTGGGCCCAATGGGGATGCGGCGTCCCTCTGGTCGTCCTGCCGTCCCCCTACCGTTCCGTGCTCCGCTCACTCCTGGACTACATTGAAGAGGTGCTCGAGAAGGACCCGCAAACCTGGGTAACCGTCGTCCTGCCTGAAATCCTGCCGGCTCGATGGTGGCAAAACATTCTGCACAACCAGCGAGCGCTAATGCTCAAGGCGGCGTTGCTCTTCAAGGAACGCGTCGTCCTCACCGATGTCCCGTTTCACCTGGAGCGATAAGAGACTGTGGAGGTTCCTATGAACGCGATGGATCGAGCCCTGGTCAGACGGACGATCCGGATCGCCCTGATGAGCGTGGTCCTTGTCTCTGCAATACCGGCAATGGCGTTCAAAATCGTGGAGCCGGCTGAGAACAGCGTCTTAAAATCGGGAAAGGCAGTCACAGTCAAGGTGGACTTGGGTCAGAACCCGGGGGTCATCAAGGTCCGCTATTACTGGTATCCCGAACTTGGCGACACGCTCGTGGAACAGGACGAGGACGAGAAGTCGGCAGGGCCAACCCAGAATAAGATCGCGATTGACAAGTTTTTGACGAAAGACAGTGCAACCGGAGGTTCGATCGTGGTGACGCCCCTCCTGGTTGCCACCGCAGAAGCCGATCCACCGTTCGGCGGGAAACTCCCGGTGCCACCCGAAGCGATCGGTGTCGTGAGGCTGCTGGCGGTCGGCGATATCTCCCGAGGGCGCCTTGGGACCAGATCCGTGTTCGATGAGATTCTGGTGCGGGTTGAGCCGGAGGCCGAACTCACCTCCATCGAGTTCGAAACGGACAAGCCGCTGCGCCTTGGGCGGGCAGGTCAGGTAGCGACCTACGGCCAGGTGGATACCCTCGGCAAGATCATCGAGCTGCCGGTGGTCGGCCAATTTTCGGACGGGGTGGTCCGGCCTATTGGGTCACCAACCACTGGAACCTCTTACCGGTCCTCCAATGAGAAGGTCATCAAGGTTCATCCGCAGTTCGGACTCTTGCAATTGGTGGGCAACGGCCGAACCACCCTGACCGTTACTAATCGAGGCAAGAAGGAGGATCTCGAGGTCATCGTTGAGGTGGGTGACGAACCAAACGAATCGCCGATCGCCGATGCCGGTCCAAACCGGACCGTGAAGGCCGGCGCGAAAGTCGAACTGAACGGGCTGAAGAGCCGAGATCCCGAGGGAGAAGCGCTGTTCTACGCCTGGAGCCAGGTGCGGGGAAGCAAGGTCCCGCTGCTGGACGTCAACATGCCACGGGCCTCGTTCGTGGCTCCCCAGGTATCCGAAAAGCGGCTCTTCCGGTTCAAGCTTCGCGTCTCCGACAAGAAGGGGGCGGATTCTCTGCCGGCCTTCGTGGACGTCGTGGTGGAACCCTAATTACCGTGACGCGTGATTCGTGAAGCGTGATGGGTTGGACAAAGCAGTCAATAGTTCCCTCCTGCTTATCATGATTTGCCCTCTTAAGGTTATTTTAAATATACTGAGGGTAATTCTGAATCCCCCAAAAACATGTGAGGAGACCGCAAGCCATGGCGACTGTGAAGGTGTCCTTGTCAGATGAAGAAATGCGGCGTCTGGAAGAGCTGAGCAAACGCGAGGGCCTCACCGTGGAGCAGATGGTGCAGCTCGGCATTCACGACTTCATCAGCCAGCCAGACGAGGCGTTTCGCACCTCTGCCAAGCGGGTCATGGAGAAGAACGCTGAGCTCTATCGTCGCCTCGCGTGACTCGCTATCTTACCCTTGCCGAAGTGTTGGAGCTTCACCGGACCGTGTTGGAACGGTGGGGCGGAGCCGGTGGGATTCGAGACATCAACGCTTTAGAGTCAGCTCTGGCTCAACCCCGCCAGAGCTTTGGCGGGCAAGACCTCTATCCTGATCTGGCAACAAAAGCCGCGGCTTTATGTTTCTCGCTCGTTCTTAATCATCCCTTCGTCGACGGCAACAAACGAGTTGGGCACGCGGCCATGGAGGTGTTCCTGCTGCTGAACGGGCACGAACTCCGCGCAACCGTGGACGAGCAGGAACAGCTTATGCTTCGACTGGCAGCGGGTCAACTCAAGCGTGACGCCCTGGCCGAGTGGGTCAAACAGCATATAGCTCAAGTGAAGCCGTAGTCACTGTGCTTCATGCGGCCGCGTTGGTTGACCTTCTTGAGCATCCTGACACAGAAACTAGTTCTCATCACTCTTTCTTCTTTGGCCGAAACAACCAGTAAAGTAGGAAAACTCTTGTGCCAAAGGCCTTGCCCGCGCGGATTGTGCCATGTGCAGGACATTGCCAGTTCCTCATTTCTTTTTTTATTCGCTCTTCCCCCACCCCTTTGATCTGTGTTGACGTCTTATGTTTTTCGAAAGACTTCTCCCATCCATCATAGTACTTCACCACTCCCTTATAACGCTTGTCAGGTAGCGACTCGATATGAGTAGCAAGCATCAAAGAGTACACTCTCGAGCGCCAATTGTGCAGCTTTTGACATTTCTTAACGTCTGCGAATAGGGCCTTAAAATGGGCAGTGGTTCGCTTGGCGCTGGTGAAAGTGAAGAGGGACCAGGTCTTCAATTGTATGAGGACCTTATGCTTATTAGCGCGTAGAACTGCTATGTCTATTCTTTTCCTCTTGTTCGTCTTGTTACTCCACTCGCGAGCCACGATATACTCTGGAGAAAGTTGCATATGTAGCTCAAAGGCAAGACGGTCCCTGACCGCAAACTCCGGCTTAGACGTCAGCGCCAGATACGCTAGTTCGCCCTCCTTTTCGCAGAAACTTTTAGAAAGACCTTCCAGAGTGTTCACTATTGCTGATATGATCTTGTCGGCACTCATTGTTTCTGCCCTCCTTCCGTCTGAAGATACCCGCACCTTCACTATTCTTCGAGTTCCTCGTCGTCAAAGTCCTCCGATAAGAGCTTGGACAGTTTGCTGGGTGGCGCGCAAAACCCCAGGCTCTCGCGGTCCGCGATCGCCTCATCGATCTTCGATGCCGCCTTGCGCTGTGCTTTCAGAGTCTTGAGGCTTCGAAAGAGATGCCGGTCGGTTGGCTCAATGCCCGCGTGGGCACATTCCAGCAGCGCGTTGACGATGATCTCCTGCACGTAGGCCATTGAAAAGCCCTTGCAGCCTTCGGCGACCCGGCGCAACGCTTCTTGCGAGAAATATAGCTGACCTTTCCTAGACAACAAAGCAAATCGCTGTTTCTCGTCGGGCAACGGAAACCTCCAGACTCGATCAAATCGACTAGGACGGTGCAAGAGCGCAGGATCAAGGTCGCCTGGATTATTTGACGTGGCGATGACCAGGAGACCGTTCATCTCTTTCAGGCCGTCGAGTGTGTTCAGAAAATACGAGAGCGATAGCCTCGGTGATTGTACGAGCCTATCCAAATCTTCAAAAATGATGATGGAGGGAGTGTGCTTGGTAGCCATATGGAACGCATGATGGACGTCATCCTCATCGACATCAATTCGAGTCAGCACGGTAAATACGGTTGAGTCGATCGAGTTGGCAAGCGCTTTTAACGTCAGGGTCTTGCCACAACCTGGAGGCCCCGTAAACAAAAACCCCAGACGATATGGAATTCCCATCTCTCGATATCGTTCACGCGCCTGAAAAAAGCCCTTGACATTGGCCAGGATGTCTTCCGCCATGCCGGGAGGCAATATGACCTCCTCCCAGGAGACGTGGGGAACAAGGATATTAGAGCCGTTGACGACATGAATTTCTCGATGATCCTTCTTGTTGCGGGCTTGACCATATGCTTCGAGAACACTGTTGAAGTCACGCAACGATGCATTGGACTTCGTGGCTACAAGAATGATGCGATCCCTTCGCCACTTGTCTTGGAGGAGCGCGTAAAAGTGTATAGGCTTCCCTTTCCACTCAATCTCTATCAAACCTGTCCAATCCTCAGCATCAAGTTCCTTTTCTAAATCCCATTCAACCCCCGGCTCGATCGCATGGGATTCCTTGGAAGTGCCCAAGAAATCCTTCTCGCTGACTTCATTTACCGCGAACCGGTATTTCAACGCTTCAGGATGCAAGTCCCGCAGACAGTCCAGCATGTAGGACAGATTGAACTGACAGCCCAACCTGTCACTGATCCTGTAGATTTTCCATCCATCACGACTTGGGTGTGCTGTCAGAAATGGGTCAAGATGCTCGCTGATACGAACTGATTCCGTCATAGATCGCCCTTCCCTCTCCGGTGGACTATTTAGTTTAACAATGCGACTCCACAGGCGTGCCGCATGAACACTCTTTATCACGTCTGTGTGACAGAATAGGTCACACAAAAGGCTGAGGGCATGAAGATAAGGATCAACGAGTCGTTGAGGTGTATTGGTGGTTAGCGGAAGAAAGCGTGGTTTTCACCAGTTCGACCAACTCTGGAGGTTCCAGCACTCTGGCATCGCTGCCCCAGGAGAGAATCCATCGCAGGATCTCCTTCGAGCCACCCGCCTGCATGGTGAGAAGGGCATCACCGTTGGCAAGCGACATGACTCTCTGAGTCGGATGCCACACCCGTTCTTTGAGTAGATGCGCCACAACCCGATTGAATCTGACTCGAATATTCATCGCGGGCCCCTCAATGATGCCGAAGGGGCGCTGCGATATCGCCTCGTGCAGCAAGTCCGACCGCATCTCGAACAGTTCGTCGGTCAACTCTACCTGCTTGACGCGCTCAACCGCATAGTTGCGGAGAGCCTTGGCGCGATGAGAGTAGCCGACCAGATACAGACCGCTCTCGTAAAGAAGCAGGGAGTAGGGATCAACCCGCTGAGTCTCTGATCCTTCTCGACCGGCCTTCTGGTAATGGAGATGCACTGTTCTTTGAAGCAAGAGCGCCTGGCGGAGCAGCGTCAATGTGTCTTTCTGTGTTGCATAGGAACGCATCATCCTCGGACGTGGAATGAAGACCTGGAGAATACGATCAAGATGATTGATCGTTTTTCGAGGAAGGCCAGCCTTGATTTTCTCAATCACCCGGTCCAAATCCTCCGAGAATGGCGTGCCAGCAAGATAGGCCAGATGGCTCTTTGCCAGATACAGCGACATGAGTTCATTGGGCGAGATGGAAATTTTCGGGAGACCTTTGTAACCCAGAGGAAGTTGCCACAGCCGGTCCCGCCCTTCTCCGTCATGCGTTAGCGGGTGACCTTCTTCTCCTATTCGGTCGAGGTCCCGATAGACTTGCCTTCGGGTGATGCCAAACTCATCAGCCAATTCGTTGACCGTAACGGCCCGTGATGTCAAAACTCTCACAATATGCGCCAAGCGTTCAGCTTGGCTGTAGCTCTTGGATTGCCTCCCCATAGCTCTCCCTTTCACTTCCTTTTCGGTCGAACAGGCCCGGGCGTGGCGGCGGCAAGCTCCTGCCGATGCCGTCGGAGCTCCGGTCCGTAGCTCGAACGTAGCACAACCTTCTCAAACGGTGCGATCCGCTTTCTTACCCGTTCGATTTCTCGTCTGAGTGAATCGACCAGTCCCCACCCTGAGGCAGTCAGCCAGCCGAGTTTGCGGGCATGCTCCAGATCCTTAATCGAATAGCGAACGGACTCGACCTCCTCTAGGCAGCGGAAGCGGGCGCGGAGGAGTTCCGCGGCCGTGAGCGTCGATTGGCCTGATGTAGCCGAGGAGGACAGCCGCTCAAAAAGGATCGCGCCCATGGTGAAGGTGAAAGTGGCGTGGAGAATACCGCGTAGGGGCCGCAGGCTGCGCCGCCACGGGGAATAAAAAATCTCCTGATTCCGGTCATGGCGCTGCATGACGTACTTCCGCAGGAGCAGATTCAAATGATGATGGCTGTTCTCATGCACCAGATCGTCGATCAGATCGAGTCCATCTCGCTCGAAGCAATTGATGAACGAGAGCCCCGGCCGATGACGATAGCTGAAACTCACCACGCCGTGGGCCTTGAGCGGGACGATCCGTTGAGTTAGCAGCGCCAGATTCCTTGCGCCGTCCGGCCAGGCCGCTTCGATCACGGCAAGGGCCTTCCGGATACGCTCGACAAGCCCGCCGCTGGTAGGCGCCACGCTGATGGGGACTCGGTCCTTCCTGGAATAGACGAGCGTCGGGCCGAATGTCAGGCCAGCGGGCCACACAGAGTCCGGTGCCTTGAGAAACACCGGCCAGACGTGACGCCATCCCCACCGAAGCTGCTTTCCTGCGTTGAGCACGGTGGTCCTCAATCGCCCGACGTGGAGCCGGATGTTTTTCTGATGGATCATTAGAGTGGCGTTGAATTTCCGCCTGGCAAGTTCGTGCTGCACAGGCGCGGGCGGCTCGAGATAGGCGCCGGCCACTCCCAAGGAGACACAACCCGCAAGCTCCACGCGCTCAAAATTCTGGCTCAGATCACAGCGCACGGACCATTGCCGGCTCCCCGTCTGATCCAGCCAGTCACAGGGAAGGCCCGGCACGAGAAACAGCGACTCCTGAATCACCTGTTGCGCCAAGCGCACACAGAGGCCGGACAGACGCGGCACCAGCCCGGCCGACTCAGGTTCGCCTCGGGGGAACAGCTCGTCGAGATAACTGTTTTCGTAGAACTGCTCTTCGCACTCGGCAAAGAGTCCTGCCGCAAACTGCGAAGGATTCCGTTCGCAGCGGAGCTGCTCGCGCAGGTCGATGAAATACACCAGATCGTTCAACTCCTCGATCCACCCGACTACTTTCCAGCTGGAATAGTCTTCCTGCCTGAGGGATTGACCCACCAAGCGGAAATAGACCACCGGCAACCGCATGACTGCGGTCGGGCCAGGATAATGTTTTTCGAGATCGTTACAGAGTTCGTCGAGGAGACTCCGCATGGATTTGCTGAACTCATGGATCAGCGATGACAGGAACGTGGGCTCAAAAAGTTTCACGCGGAGCATCTTACCAGTCTGCTCTCCCTTTGATCTTGCTTTTCGCCCTGATTCCGATCAGACTTTCCACCAACAGGAGTGAGCCTCACGAACGATATCCGATCGGCTTTCTTCAACTCAGGTCGAACGCAGCAGAAAATCAATGCCGAGTCAATGAGAGAAAGGAGGTACCCCATGCCTCACGCGCGAACCCTCGCATTGGCCATAGTGTGCGCAATCTTCATGATGGTCCTGCCGGTTGTGGCGGCAGACCAGCAGGTCACGCTCGCACTGGGGGGAAAATTCTGCGAGTTTTACGGGGGAGACGTCCAAACGGCCTTGATGAAAGTGACGGGAGTCAAAGCGGTTGATCTCAACAGCAAGAAAGGCCATGCCGTCGTGACGGTGGACAACACCAAGGCAAAGCCGACGCAGTTGACGGACGCCGTCAACGCCGTCAAAGGCGATGGCTGGCACTGCAAGGCAGAGGTCGTCAAGTAACGATCATCCTGCCTCGCGAGCCGTTTCGACCAGGTCAATGGTGTAGCGACCGAGACCGCTGGTGGATGCCTCAGCATGGTGAACCTTGGCCGGCGGAATATCCAATTGGAGTCGTTTGACCATCCGCTCGATCGACATGGTTGCCTCGATTTCACAGACCCAGACATGCACGCCCGTCTCCAGTTCCTGAAAACGCCGGGCGACGCGAAACCGGGGGTCCTCCATGTAATACGCGGACAGGAATCCGGTAATGGCGTTGATCACCCAGCCATGTGCTTGGGCATAGCGATGGCTCACCCCAACCTCGACCAGTTGTTTGATGTCTGACCTGTCCATGAACGATAACAGTCGGAAGGTACTCTACGCGAGGGCGAGGGATTCTGTCCACGCAGGACGCTGGTCACAGGTGCCGAAGAGATTCAGCGAAAACTAGCCAGCGTGGCTATCAGGGGAACCAGCTGAGGAGCGGAGAAGAACTGGCAGTTCACTTCACAAGAAGGCGGTCAGGGCCCATGACGATCACGCGCTCAGTCTTTCCAGATCGAATGTTTTTCTGGCTTTCCTCGTCAAAGACCGAGCCATCCGGGCGAGACGTGCACGCTGGATTCGGCGATGTTGCATGATCTCTGGGTCCACGACATCCCCGCAGCTCACACATCTCCAACCGCATAACCAGAGATGTCCGCTGTTCGCAATGTCAATGAAGTAATCCACCACCATCAATCCATGACATCGGTGACATTTCATGAGCAGGGCCTCCTTCATCTGCGCACCGGCCGACCGTGCGCGCCACCCACGAGGGCTGCTGGTCAACAGCAGGTGACTCTTCACGAGGCGTCTGTTCTAATCTCTAGACAGTGGAGGTGCAATGTCGGTGCCCACCAAAAGGCCATGTTTTTTAAAGGTGTTTTTCATACCTTCCAACATCTTCTGGCAAATGTGAGACAGATGTGTCACCCAACGGCTGACAATTTGCCGCACTGCGGAAAGGACCATCTTGCCATCCGGCCATCACCTTGAATTTAGACTCCCATTACCATCAGACTAGGCTCGTTCATTCATGACATCGTGAGGGCAGTGCGTGTCCCAATCTGCGCAGGAGATCGCAGCAGTTGTGGCGGAGATTGCACCAGTCCTGACCGACGGGTGGGTGCAGAAGATTTTTCAACCCACGCCGAATGAGATCACGTTGGAGGTCCGAGCATCAGGACACAGGCTGTCGCTCCTGCTTTCGGCTGATCCTGAAATGGCTCGGCTCCATCTCCTCAGCCAGCGCCTTCCCAATCCCGCTTCGCCGCCGCCGTTCTGCCAGTACTTACGCGCGCACATCCAGGGCGGACACATCGACGGCATCGAGCAGGTTCTTGGTGACCGCATCGTTCGCATGAGGATCGCAACACGACAAGGGCTTCGCTCGCTGATTGCAGAGTTGACCGGCAGAACTGCGGATCTGCTTGTGCTGGATGCCGAGGACACAATCCTCGTGGCCTTAAAGAATGAGCGTGAGAAAGCAGGGCAGCCCTATCGCCCCCCTCGCGCGCGGAGAGAGGTACGGATCGGGACCGACGGCGATAGGGGTTCAGGTGCACCGCTCCAGCTCGATGAGAAGATGCCCTTTCCCGTCTCTGCCGCTCTTGAGCGCCGATTCCAGCATCGCGAAGAGGAGCTGGCGCGCACAAGGATGCAACAAGCACGGCTGGCTGAAGTTCGCAAGAGCATCAAGAAGACCAGTCGTCGCATTGCGGCGCTCCGGGAGGATCTCGTCAAGCTAGACCGCTACCGGGGCTATGATCGCTACGGGGAGCTCCTGAAGGCCAACCTTGGCCGGATCGCAAAGGGGCAAGATCGGCTGACCGTGGTGGATTACTTCGATCCGGCCATGCCGGAGTTGGTGATTCCGCTGGATCCTGCCAAAGGACCGCAGGGCAACATGGATGACTATTTCAAAAAGCATCGCAAGTTTCTCGCGGCTGACCGCGAGATCCGGCCGCGGCTGGAGACCGCCGAACGGGAGCTGGACATCCTGCGAACGGAACTCACCACTATCCAGGACGGGAGCTGGCAGCCTGTATATCCTGAACCGGCCCCGCTGCGCCGAGTCCCGCCTCGCCATCAACCATCAGCCATTCGCCGTTCGCCATCAAGACGCTCCGGCCCGTTCCGCCGATTCACCTCCGCCGATGGGCTGCCGATCTACGTAGGCCGCAACGCGCGAGAAAACGAGGAGTTGACATTCGGGCTGGCGAAGAGCGACGACCTCTGGCTCCATGCCCACGGAACGCCAGGATCGCACGTCGTGGTGCGGCTGGAGAAAGGAACCGATCCGCCGGCTGAAACGATCCGTGATGCCGCCGTGCTCGCCCTGCTTTACAGTGACCTAAAGAAGAGCGGCAAGGGCGAGGTGATCTACACGAGGAGGAAGTACGTCCGGAAGGTGAAAGGCCAACAACCCGGCACGGTCACCGTCACGCAGGAGAAGGCAGTCTGGGTGACATTGGACAGGATTCGCTTGGAAGCTCTGAAGGAACGTTCCGGGTAAGGCTTAGTTCGCCGAAGACCAGAGCTTACGCACGAATCGGGCGGCGCCGCTAGATACGGTCCGCCCTCCCCTGCACCGACTCTTTCAGCGGTCACTCAATGAAGAAACCTCAAGTGGTCATTATCGGTGGCGGGTTTGGCGGGTTGACGGTCGTCCAATCCCTGCGACGGGCGAACGTCGAGCTGGTCCTCATTGACAGGACCAATCATCATCTCTTTCAGCCTTTGCTCTACCAGGTGGCGACCGCCGCGCTCTCACCGGCTGACATCGCGTCCCCCCTTCGCAGCGTGCTTCGGTCTCAGCGCAATGTGCAAGTGATCATGGACGAAGTACTCGCGATCGACAAAGAGCGCCGGCTGGTGGTTCTCGCGGAGGGAGAGGCGATTCCTTTCGAGTATTTGATCGTGGCGCCAGGGTCTCTGCACTGGTACTTTGGCAAAGATGGGTGGGAACAGTTCGCACCAGGCTTGAAAACCTTGTCCGACGCGCTGGACATTCGTGAGCGCCTGATCCTTTCGTTTGAACGGGCGGAGCGGGTTTTGGGCAGGCCAGAGGCGCGGAAATTCCTCACGTTCGCGATCGTCGGAGGGGGACCGACGGGAGTAGAACTGGCCGGCGCGCTCGCCGAAATCGCCAGGGAGGCCGTGGTTCGAGACTTTTCCGGGCTCCGCGCAGAAGATTTCACCATCATATTACTGGAAGGTAGCGGGTCCATTTTGTCAGCCTATCCTTCGCTCCTGCGCGACAAAGCGAACCGGTTCTTAGAAGAGTTGGGAGTGGTCGTCAGGTTGAACACCAAAGTCACGGAGGTCACTGAGAAAGGCGTCTATACGGAGAAGGGGTTCATCGAAACCGTGAACGTCATCTGGGGGGCTGGGACCAGGGCTTCTTCCCTGCTGGAATCCCTCAGGGTGCCGTTGGATCATCAAGGACGAGTTATCGTTCGCCACGATTTAACCATTCCGGGCGATCCTGGCATTTTCGTCATCGGTGATGCGGGCTGCTGCGACGATGGGCTTGGCAAGGCGCTTCCTCCCCTGGCTCCCGTCGCTATGCAGCAGGCGCGCTATGTGGCGAGTGTGATACAGGACAACATGAGGGAAGGGACACGCCCGCCATTCATCTATCGCGATCGAGGCATGATGACCACGATCGGACGAGCGAAGGCCGTGGCCGAGATCGGATCGCTACGTCTGTCCGGATTGATTGCGTGGCTGCTCTGGTCGTTCGTCCATATCTTCTTTCTGATCGGGTTTCGCAATCGCTTTCGCGTCATGTCGGAATGGATTTGGTACTACTTCACCTACAAGCCCGGCGCCCAGCTCATCTATTGGAAGCCCCAGAGGAGAGAGAAGGACTCGGGACTAGGTTAAGGCGCTTCGCGCTTCACTCCGGCAGGGGTACAATGTGGTTGAACAGCAAGACACACTCGGCCGGCAGTCGAGACTGGCGACTCCACCAGGCTTCATGCACGAGGGCGTCCCCGAATTCGAGTAATCCGACGATCTGGCACGTTCGGCGATGAAGTTGAGCCGCGAGTTCCAGCACGAAACTGTCCAATGCCGCCGGTCCAACTAAAAGGATCTTCTTAAAATCACCGTCGCCCGATGACGACACGACCCCTTTCATATACAGATGACAGTGAGCCTCCAGCGCCTCAGACGAAGAGTCAGTGGCCCAATTCCGGTAGGTCTCCGGTAAATAGCCGGCTTGGGCAATGGCTTTCACGATTTCACCTCGAACCCGTTCGCGGAACTCGGCCATGTTTTCATGCGGGACCCGGCCCGTCTGGACAATACGGGTGGGAAGGAGGAGCGTGTGCCACAGCGCATAATAGAACAGGCACACTTGACGGAACAGCGCAGCCTTTTGGTCTGCACTCAACCGAACGCCCGTTTTCTCCGCGGCTTTTTCCAAAGCGTTGAGGTGCCCCGTGACCACGACCAAGAACAAGGACGCCAGCAATGATGGTCCCATTTGAACAGGCTTGGTGCGCCAGTCTGCTCCTGTGGGAGCAACCGTGCGTTTGACTCGAGGAAACTTAAACCAATAAAGCCACCCCATGCAGATCTCCTGCCCGCCTCAATCGTCTGGCAACCGTCCAGTTGACAGAGGAATCTCGCGAACACTGGAGTTTTGTGCTTCGCGCCGCCGACAGTAAATTCCTCTTTGGTGGGGGGCTCCCCGTCAAAGGAGGGAGTATGGTGAGCAGCCGCTGAATAGGGATCTCAAGAGAAGCAAAGGCAGGGTGATGGACAGGAGAGGAAAGCGGTCCGGAAGGTCAAAAGCCCGTCATCTGTCAGGTGATGGTGGTGTAAGAGAGGGTAGTTGTTGAGATTATGTTTCTAGCACCTTGGTCTTCAGCCAGCGCACATACCAGGGCGCCAGCACAATCGGGATGACAAACAGGACAACCGTGCCGATTCCGAGATCAAACGGCGTATCCAGCAGCCTGGTCACCCAGGCACACATCACATCGTACCAAGCGAGTCCGAGCCCCAACATGATGAGACAGAGGCGACGAGCTTTTGCTGGGAAATCGGCCACGACCTTAGTCACCCGCGGCGTCACTGTCACCGCATAGACCGTGGTGAGCCCCAGATCCTGCAGCATCCCCTGCGCCAAATCATGCCACGGCACTAGCCGGTAGGCCCTGTATCCCAGCACCACTACCGCCACCCAGTCATACGCGAGCAGCGCCAGGAAACAGGGAAGCGCAATCAGCAGAGCAACCGACACCCATTGTCGCATGGCCGTGATATTATCCCGCAAGTGAGATGGCAATAGGAATCAGCGCGACAAGAGCAAAAAAAAGGGGCTGCCGTCGGATCGACGGCAGCCCCATGGAGCGTCAACGCCTTCTGTTAAAAGCGGTCGCGCTTGCCTCCGCGGCCACCAGAGCCACCGCGGCCCCAGCCATCGCCTCCGGAACGTGCTTCCTGAGGCTTGGCTTCATTCACGGTCAGCGTCCGCCCGTCCATCTGCGTCCCATTGAGGGCGCCGATGGCCGTTTTGGCCTCCTCGGCCGTGGACATTTCCACGAAGCCGAAGCCTCGCGACTGCCCGGTGAACTTGTCTGTGATCACCCGCGCCGACTCGACTGAGCCGTGCACTTTAAAGAGATCACTGAGTTGCTGCTCGGTCGCCGAATACGGCAACCCACCGACATAAATCTTCGAACCCATTGGGTTCCTCCTTGGTAAGGATGATATTGTCTTGGACTCGAGAACGAAGTGAGGAAGGAACGGGCCGAAGACGCGAACATTGCAGCGACTTAGGTCTGGCTTCCGATCAGATTCCCGGACAAAACAACATCGGTTACGGGCCTTCTTGACTTAGCTCCATCACCAGGCCCATGCGATGAAGTGGGTGCACTCTACCACACCACTCAGCGAATAGCAACAACTATTTCACATGTCACGTGCTCAAGGCCCGTGCCCGAGCCCCACGACTGCATGGGGTGATATGATCTCGCATTTGAGGCAGTGATACGAGACCGAACTTGCTTCAAACGCCTTGTCGAGAATCATTGTCTCTAACACAGCTTTTCCGAATGGTTCAGCGTATACTTTGGGTTGTTCAAAAGCATATGATTCTAAACCCGACTTTAGGGAGGCTTACCACATGATAATGTACCTGCTTTTGCTCCCAATCTTAGTCGGATATCCCATGGCAGGGTTAGCTCAATTTACTGACAAAGGCGATAGCGTCGAGGTGGAGAAAGGGACCCAATTATGTTCTAACACTAAAATGGAAAAGGCAAAGGGGTCACTCGATCCGAGTCGTATATTCTGGAGAGTGACGAGCAAAATGCGATCAAATGGCACTCAGACTGTAGCCGCTTTTGCCCATGAAAAGGTTTATGATAGCAAAAGTGGGGATACAAGCATCAAGGAGAGCTTATATCAAGAGGATTATGCCACCTTCTTTAAAAGAGACCCGGAGCACAAGGGGATGCTTCTCATGATCAGTCCACAAGATGGCAGGGTCGAAGCCATCGTTGAGATTTGTGAGAAAAAGAAGTAGTTTGCTCGTACACCTCGAGGTGTGCGAAATGAGTCGTCGGTAAACCACGGTCCTATCCCAGAATCACCACTCAGTTTTCAACCTTCCATCGAGGCATCGCGGCGAATGGTTTTAGGCACATACGCCCAACAGGACGATCGCTAAGGGCTTCTTCCACCTTCTCTTTCAGGTTTTTCCCCTCCCCAAATTGCAGGGTTTACACGACGGTGCTTCCCCTGTGTCGCGTGTACCATTGACCTAGACAAGGCACTGTGAGGGAACCTGAGAGGGAGCCATGGAGATCTTACCTAATCAGCTCAAAGCCCGCCTCGACCGGTGTCGGCATCAGCGACAACGGGTAGTCACGTGCCAAGAGCAAGAGGGGTGGTGGGCTGAGGAGGCAGGCCTCCTTGACGCCTTTCTCGGCAGAGATCAGACGGACCTCGCACCAGCTTTTTATCCCTCA
>Ga0066685_10000333_pt1 | contig 15464 bp, 10 predicted proteins | sample GraSoiAngelo_134_FD_62305 | JGI IMG/M metagenome (GOLD analysis project Ga0066685, IMG submission 62305) | Grasslands soil microbial communities from the Angelo Coastal Reserve, California, USA - 14_0929_05_30cm | ecosystem: Environmental > Terrestrial > Soil > Grasslands | place: USA...
GCCATGGCCCAGGTCAGGCGCAATGATTCGTCCTGCTCCGGCAAACCGCGCTGTAAAGTTTTCTGCGCCCAGTTGCGGAAACGGTCCGCCGGCGGCGGCGTGGCCGGACCGTGATTCGTCCGAACGATTCGCCAATCATTCGTGTTCTCGACGCGAAGCTGGTGATAGATCCCTTGCCGGCGCAGGTAAGTCCGATAGTCGAACAAACCTTCGGCAGCCGGACCTTTCGGCGGTTGGACCACCCCGGTGACCTCAATGGTTTGCCCGCCGAAGTAATTCGATCCCAAGACACCGGGCATGGTGACAGCCACGCGGCCGAAAGCGGGCTGCCAGTTCGCGCCTCGCTGCAAAGCAGTCACGTCCACGCTGGCAAGCGTGTGCCACGACTCCTTTTCGTGAAATTCGTAAACCCGCTGGCTGGGCGTTTCGCTGAGCGCGCCGCGCAGGGTGACCAGTTCGACGTTGGTTCCAACCAGCGTTCGAAGGTCGAAAGGGGACACAACGGCTGAGCGCGTTGACAGATTGGTCCAACCGGCGAACACGACCAGCGGCCAAATCAGATATGCCCGCGCCGCAGCCCAAATGAGAGAAGTGAGCGAGAGCGCAAACGAGAACGCGAACAGCCACAGCAACGGCAGCGGCCAAAAGTCTCCCAACAACACACCGCCGGTGTAGAGCAAAGCCACCATCACCAGCGGACGTTTCATGGCGGCTCACCAGCGTTTTCGCCAACGCCCAAACTTCCAAAGACCGAGGATGCCGACGGCGGCTCCGAAGGTGTCGAGGAAAACGTCCCAGACGGAAGCGCCGCGCGAAGGGACGAACAATTGATGGAATTCGTCTGTGGCCGCATAGACCCCGGCCAGGAAAATGGCCCATGCCGCCTCGCGCCACGACCACGGGCGCGGATCGTTTTTCATCGGCTTGCGGTGCGCCCGCCAGAGCAGCAAGGCCAGCACGGAATATTCGGTTACATGGCTGCCTTTGCGAACGACGGCTTGTACGGCGCGGATGGTTTCGTCCGAGACGTTCGGGTTGAACCAACGCAGCAGCGGGCCAATGATGCGGGAGGTGCGTTGGGATGAGAGCACGTCGGTTGAGCCTCCGAAAATCAGCCCCATCCAAAGCACGACCGGCAGCCAGAATATGCAGAACGAACCCTTTCCAGACACGGCGGGATGAAACAAGGGCGGCTCGCCGGCGTCGAGTTCAAAGTCCGGTTTGATCGCCCGGAACAAGCGGCTCTTTTCATTTTATTCGATTTGCTAAATCGGTGGTTCTTTGGCAATGAGTGGCTGCCTATGAGACATTTCACTCTGATTTTCATAGCGGCCGCTCTGGCCTGCGGCGTCGGTTGCCGCAAGAAAGAGGCCGGAGAGAGAGCCGGTCAACAGGCCGAAACCGACGTGCTTGTCCGTTGCCATTTCGTCGGGACGGCCTCTTTGTCTAACAACACCAACGCCACCAGGCTTAAGGAACTGTGGAGCTTACCGGAAACACAGCGCCTGGCGGAACAGACTTTGCGGAAGCTGGCCCATGCGCCCCGGACCCTCTACGGCGAACAGGTGACGACTTCTCAAGACGACCGTGGCGCGGCCCTGCTGCGCCCGCTGTTGGACGATCTGCTCCGACAAGAATTTTTCCTGCAAGTGCGCGGACCGGCGGATAAAACGGCGGAGTGGACATTGCTGGCGCAGTTGCCCGACGACCGCATCAAGGCATGGCGGGCGAATTTGAAGGAGTTGATGCAGCTCTGGGGGCTGGGCGCTCCCGTGACAAACACAGTCGAAGGATTCGCCGGCTGGGAGGTCAAACGGACCGCCGCGCCCGCCCTGGTGCGCTGGGTGGAGGCCGGACAGTGGCTGGTGTTGTGCATCGGCCAAAACGACCTGGCTGCCTCTGGCGAAGCCGCGCGCCGGATCAGAACCGGCGGTCGCCCGATCGCTGCCGCTTCAAATTATTGGCTCCGGTGTGAATTGAACCTGCCGCGCCTGAGAGAGGCGCTTGACCTGCCGCCGGCCATCCCATGGCCGCGCGCGGAATTGACGGTCGTCGGCCAGGGCGAAAATTTGCGGTCGAACATGCGGATGGTTTTTCCGGCGGCCGTGACCGGTCCGTTGGAGCCGTGGCTGGTGCCCACCAACATCATCAATGATCCATTGACCAGCTTCACCGCGGTGCGCGGCGTCTCGCCGTTACTCAAAGATTGCGTGACGTTGCAACAGTTGGAACTGACCCCGGCGCCGAACAAACTTTTCTTTTGGGCGCAGGCGCAGGTTGTCTTTCAGAGCTTCGCTGCCTTTCCTTTGAAAGACGCGTTGAGCAAACTGGAGCGCGCGGGCAGCCGGGCGCCGTCACTGTTCGGCACGAACTGGCAAAGCCGCGAGCTGACGCAAATCGGCTGGCAAACCAACCTGAACGAGGTCTTGTGGAAGGGGCTGCCTTACATCACGCCCTATTTGCAGCCGACGAATTTTCAGGGGACCGAGTTTGTGATGGGCGGACTGTTTCCGCCGGTGCCGCGGAACTATCCGCCGCCCGCCAAGTTGCTCTTGGAACTCGACGCCAATTCGAACCTGATTTATTACGATTGGGAAATCACCGAGGCACGGCTGTCGAACTGGCACATTATGTCACAACTGTTCGCGATCATAGGGGACAAACCGCAATTAACGACCAACATGGCTGCGCTGCCCTGGATCACGGCGGTCGGGCCGAAACTGGGCAACACGGTGACAGAAGTCACGACAAATTCGCCGAAAGAATGGTCGCTCGTGCGCAAGTCACACGTCGGTTTCACGGGCGCGGAGCTGGTCGCGCTGGCCCGCTGGCTCGAAAGCACAGGTTTTCCCAGGTTCAGTTTTGAGCTTCCGCCGGATCATCCGTTGGCGCCTGTCAAGCCGCCCGCCAAGCCGTAGATTGGTCCATGCTCAAACTGGGCGTTAACATCGACCATGTCGCCACGCTGCGCGAAGCGCGCTATCGTGGGCGCGGTCATGGCGAGCCGGACCCGGTCGAGGCCGCTTTAATTTGCGAATCGGCCGGCGCGCACGGCATTACTGCGCACCTGCGCGAAGACCGCCGCCACATCCAGGACCGCGACGTTTGGAAGTTGCGCAAAGTCATCAAAACGCGGCTCAACCTCGAAATGGCAAATACCCCGGAAATCCTCGGCATCGCGCTGAAGCTCAAGCCGGACATCATCTGTGTCGTTCCGGAACGGCGTCGGGAAATCACGACCGAAGGCGGTTTGGACGTGGTCGGACAACAAGCCGCGCTGGCGGACGCGCGCAAAAAGCTGAACGACGCCGGCATCGAAGTCAGCCTGTTCATCGCGCCCGACCCCTCTCAGATCGAAGCTGCGGGCCGTGTCGGCAGCCAGTTCATCGAATTGCATACCGGCTCGTTTGCGGAAGAATTTTCCAATCCTGGGGGAGAGGCTGCTCATGAGCCGCCACGAAGCCCAAACGAACCGGCTCGCGAGGACCCGTCCTCCGTAGCACGACTGCGGAGGGTGGACGTTCCCTCCACCGGATCGCCTGAATTGCTGCGATTGATTTCCGGCGCCGAGCAGGCGCACGCGCTTGGCCTGCGCGTGAACGCCGGACACGGATTGAATTACGCGAACCTGCCGGCGCTCCACTGCGTCCCTCATCTGGTGGAGCTGAACATCGGCCACAGCATCGTCAGCCGAGCGGTGACGGTCGGCCTCGAAACGGCAGTCAAAGAAATGCTGCGCTTGATGGAAAATTATCGGGGGTGAGGATTATTTCTTGTCACGAACATCGCGTGAAATCGGTGGGCAAATTCGATCACTGCATCTGGCGAGCCCGTTCATCTCCGATGTGTGAATCGTATCTCGCGTCGCGATTTCGGGCGTGGGTTCCGAGTTCTTCACACGGCAGAAGAGAGACTAAGACTGAAAAATGATTCTGGGCGTCGGCATTGATATCATCGAAGTGGCGCGCATCCGCGCTTCCCACGAGAAGTTCGGCGAAAGGTTTTTAAACCGGATACTGCGCGCGGCGGAAATCGCGTACTCCCTCTCGCATCGCGATCCGGCGCCGTTTTTGGCCGCCCGATTTGCGGCGAAGGAAGCGATTTCCAAGGCTTTTGGCACCGGCATCGGCAAGCACCTGGGCTGGCAGGACATGGAAGTGGGCCGCAGGGAATCAGGCGAGCCGTTCGTCATCCTTCACGACCGGGGGCAAAAACTTTTCGAACAGCGCGGCGGCGCAAAGTTTTACCTTAGCTTGAGTCATACGGACAATTACGCGTCGGCGGTGGCGATTTGGGAAGGCGAACCGAATGCGTGAGAGCGTGAATGGCTGGGGCCAGCCGAAGGCTCTCGCACCCTCCCGCTTCAATTCCCATCCAGCGGGGCAATGGCTGTTCGCAGCCTCCGTTCAATTTCCCTCTGGCGGTCGGCGTCGAGGATCTTTGCGCCGTTGCTTTCGCTCACGTAGAAGCTGTCGATGGCCGCGCCTTTTTCGGTGCTGATTTTGGCCACATAAATGTCCAGGTCGAGTTCGGCCAGCGCCTGCGAAATCGTGTAGAGCAGACCAAGGTTGTCTTCGGTCTCCAGATCGATGACCGTGCGCGTGTCGGAAGTTTCGTTGTCAAAGCGGATGAGGGTAGGAATGCGCTCGCCTTCGAGCGATTGATAAAGCGGCCGGGCCACCTTTTGCCGGCCGATGAGCGCGTGCAGGTCAATGTCACCCGTCAGCGCCTGGCTCAAATATTTTTCGAACCGCTCATGCTCCTCCTTGTTCGCGAGCAGACCGTTCCTTGCGTCGGTGACGAAAAGCGTGTCCAGAATGATGCCGTCGTTGCGGGTGAAAATCTGCGCGCTGAGAATATTCAACCCGGCAGCGGTGAGCGAGCCGGCGATTTTGCTGAACAGGCCGTGCCGGTCCCAGGTGCAGACCTTGACGGCCGTGTACCCGCGGTCCGGTTCGTTGTGCCAGTCAACGGCCGGCTCCAGCGCCTTGTCCTCGTCCACGAGCTGGTGGCGCATGAACCGATGCACCAGGATGAGGTCGGCGAGAATGTCTTTCGCGGCGTGAATCTGATAATAACGCGGCGGCAAGGTCGCGAAGTGCGCCTGAAGTTCTTCTTCACTGCAGGTGTCCGCCATCAACTGCCGGACTTCATCGGCGAGCAAGGCGCGCTGTTTTTCCTCGGCGCGGATGAACGCCGTGCCGCCCGTAAGTTGCTCCATCGTTTTGTGGAAAAGCAACAGCAGCAGCGAATCCTTGAAACCGTTCCACAACTTGTCGCTCGTGCCGAGCGTGTCGGCAAACGTGTGGAGCGTGAGCAGCTTCAGATGCTCGGGGTTTTGAATTTGCGCGGCGAAGTTGCGAATAACCGAGGGGTCGTCCAAGTCGCGACGCTGTGAGATCTGCGTCATCGTCAGGTGATGCTCGATCACCAGCCGCAGCGTGTGAGTGGTGGCGGCCTCGAGACCGAGGCGTTTGGCGACGTTGACCGCAAGTTGGCCGCCGATTTCAGAATGCTTGCCCAGGCGCCTGGCTTTGCCGGCGTCGTGCAGCAGCAGCGCGAGGTAAAGCACAAAGGGCCGCTCCACGCTGCGAAAAATTTCCGAGTAATTGCTGTGCGGCGCCTTCTCCGCCTCCCAGATCCGGTCGAGCTGTTCGAGGCAGACCAGCGTGTGCTCGTCGGCGGTGTATTGGTGATAGAACTCGTGCTGCACCAGGCAGGTCAACCGGCCGAATTCAGGCAGATATTTGCCGAGCAACCCAACCTCGTGCATCGCGCGCAAAATCGGCGCCACGTTGCCGCGCTGGTTGAGGATTTCCAAAAATGTTTCGCGCACGTGCTGGTCGCGCAGAAAGGCGCGGTCCACGAGCGAGAGCTGGTTGCGGATCATCTGCGCCAGGTGGGCCTGGAGCTTCTGTCCGCGCTGCTGGGCGTAAAGGAAAACCCGCATCAAGCGGCGCGGCTGGTCGCGAAAGACGCGACCGGAGACAGGACAAATCTCTCCGTCGATGCACTTGAACCCATCCACGAGTTGCTGCTGAAAACGGTGCCGACCCTGGCGGAGCAATTCACCGAACGACGGCAGCCGCCGCTCGGGATGCGGCGAGAGCGCGAGCCGCTGTTCGAGCGTGCGGGTGATGAGGTAGATGTTCCGCATGTGGCTGTACAAGTCGCCCATGAACGCTTCGAGGCGCTTGACCGGCGAACGGTCGGAATAACCGAGGTTGTGTGCAAGGGTCGGCTGAATGCTTTTGCTGAGCACGTCCGCCGGTCGGTTGACGTGGTAGTGCAGGTCGTTGCGCACCTGAAGCAAAAAATCGTAGGCGGCTTCAAGTTGTTTTCCCTCGCTTCCGCTGATCAGCTCACGCTTTTGGAGTTCGGCCAGAGAGCGCGTGCGGTATTTGAAAAAGGCCATCCAGATGAGGCTCTGAAAATCGCGCAGGCCGCCGCATCCGTTCTTGATGTTGGGCTCCTGCATCGTCGCGGAATTCCCGAACTTCGCGCGTCGCGCCTCTTGATCCCCCAGCCGCGCCGCAATGTATTCGTCCTCAAATCCACGCACGCACCGGGCCAGCACGACCGTTTCCATGTATTTGAACATCCTCTCGTCGCCGGTGATGAACCGGGCTTCAATGAGCGACGTCTTCGACTGCATGTCGCTGTTGGCGACCTTGACGCAATCGTCAACCGTCCGCACCGAATGGCCGACCTTCAAGCCGATGTCCCAGAGGGTGTAAAGCAAGCCGTCCGTGAGCGCCGACAGATACGGATGCGGCTTGCCGCGTGCTGCCGAAATCGTGTCGCCGTTGTGCAGAAACATGATGTCAATGTCGCTCTGGGGGTTCAGCTCGCCGCGGCCGTAGCCGCCCATGGCCACCAACGCGAAATCGGGTGGCGGCATTTTGCCTTCGACGCTGGTGCTGGCTTCGACCGCGTTGAGGATGTAGCGCAGCAGCACGTCCAGCACGGCGGCGCGGGCCTGGCAAATTTCGCGTCCGCCGGCGCCGGCGCGATGCAGCATCTTGAGCCGGTGTGATTCGACCTTGAGGAAGCCTTTGTAGCGAGCCAGTTCCCGCGCGGGTTGCTGGCCCGTCGGCAGTGGCAGGCGCACGGAGGCGTCGGCCACAATTTTCTCCAACAGCGTCGGCATCGGCGCAACTTAGGAACAACCGGCGGCGAACGCAAGCATCCGACGCTTGCGGTAGTGTCTTGATTTCAGAATCTGAATTGTAGCGGCGCTCTATGAGCGCCATTTTCGGCGGTCACAGACCGCCGCTACAACCAAATCAAGACACCGCCACGCTCGCGGCGCACAACCGAACGCAACCTTGTGGCGCTTCCGGTTTTTGTTAGCATGCACGCCCATGGCGGCCAACCTCGACCCCGATGCCGGTCTGATGCTTCGCGTCAAGCGGGGCGACCGCCAGGCTTTCGAGGAACTGGTGAACAAATACAGGCAGCCCGTGATGAACCTCGTTTATCGCGCGCTGGGCGACGCCACGGAAGCCGAGGACGTCGCTCAAAACGTCTTTGTGCAGGTTTACAAATCGGCCGACCGCTACAAAGTCTCCGCGAAGTTTACGACCTGGCTCTTTACCATCACGCGCAATTTATGCCTGAACGAAATCCGCCGACGTTCGCGGCATCCCACCGATTCGCTCGAGGCGCCACATCCCGAGCACGAAGGCCAACCACTCCGCCAGTTTGAGGACGCTAAAACCTTTTCGCCGCCGGACGCGCTGCTCCACGGGGAGCTCGAGCACAAGATTCAACAGGCTTTGTCGGACCTGCCGGAGAATCAGCGCCTCGCCATTTTGCTTTGCCGTCAGGATGAGCTTTCCTACGAGGACATCGCTAAAGTGCTTGGCTGCTCGCTTTCCGCCACCAAGTCGCTTATTCACCGTGGACGGGAGACCTTAAAGCAAAAGTTGAAGCCATACTTGCGGAGTGGCGTGTGGAAAATTTCCGGGAAATGACCGCAACTTTCTCCCACCTGCGGTTTTAGCAGGAAGCACAGGATATGAGCGATGCTGAATTCAATCTACTCCTCGAAAACGCAACGCGCCGCAAACTGACCGCTGTCGAAGAGGCGCGGTTGCGCGCGCACCTCGCTTCCGACCCATCGGCGAAGGCAGTCTGGGAAGAGGAAATGGCGCTAAGCCAGTTGCTTCACCGGCTGCCGGACGCCCCGCTGGCCACGAATTTCGCCGCGCAGGTCCTCGAAGCGGTCGAACGGGAGGAACGGCGACACCGGCCCGCTCCCCGAATCCTGCGCCGGCTCGGACTGCGCCGCCCGGCTCAACAGTTCGCCGCCGCGTGCCTGCTCCTCGTCGTCCTTGCGTCAAGCTATTGGCAATACCGAACCGTCCAGCGCCAGAGGATGGCGCTGGCGCTGGCGAACGTTGCTCGCAGCGTGGAGACCGTTTCTCAAGTTGCCTCGCTGCCGCCGGCGGAGATGTGGAACGACTACGAGTTTATCAGCCGCCTCCGCCAGACCCGGCCGGAGGCGGATGAAAAGCTGCTTAACGTGTTGAAGGAACTGGCCATGAAATGACGGTCCTTCCCATGCGTGCGCCGTGTTATCTTGCCTCTCTGTTTTGCTTCGGTGTCGGATGCGCAGTCGTTGTCGCCCAACCGCCGGACGCCGCTGCGGCGCCGACGAATGCTTCAGCGGACACACTGCCGCCGTTGCCGCCACCGCCCATCGCATACTTTCGCCAATTGCTCGGGTTGCGGCAGGTGGACCTGGACAAAACGCTGGCGGGCATCGCCGAGCCGATCCGGACAAATCTGCAGGCAAAGTTGCGCGAGTACGCCGCATTGACGGCGGACGAACGCGAGGCGCGCCTCCAGGCCACCGAACTGCAATGGTATCTGGGGCCGCTGATGAGAACCGCGCCAACCAACCGCGTCGCGCAACTAGCCCTCATCCCGGACGAATACCGGACGACCGTCAAGGAGTGGCTGGAGCAATGGGACGCTCTTCCGCCTGACGCGCAAAAAGACTTCCTGCGGATCCAGTCCGCGTCGGCGTCGGAACGCGAAGACACCTGGCGGGGCCTTCCGCCCGAACAACGGGAGAAGCTGGAAAAGCAGCTTGCCTCGTGGTCGTCGCTGCCCTTTAACCAGCGCCGGCGTATGTACGATAATTTTCAGCGCTACTTCGAGCTGCCGCCAAGGGAGAAGGAAAGAACGCTTGGCGCGTTCTCCGAGCCTGAACGACAGGAGATGGAAAAGACCTTGCGGGCTTTCGAAAGACTCCCGCCAGCGCAACGCCTGGCCTGCATTCGTTCTTTCCAGAAATTCGCCGAAATGACGCCCAAAGAACGCGCTCAGTTCCTGAAAAATGCCGAACTTTGGAAGAAAATGTCTCCCGGCGACCGCCAGACCTGGCGAATGCTCGTGACCCAACTGCCTCCGCTGCCTCCTGGTTTCGGCGAGCCGCCCTTGCCGCCCGGATTTCGGGAGCAAAAGCCCGGCTCGGCAACGCCGCCGCCCTCAACCGCGCCAGTCCATTTGACCAATGCCTCTGAGTAACCGTCGCTCGAATCGTGTGGTGGCATTTGCCGTTTGAATTTTCAAAGCGCGAACCCTAACTTCCCGCGGCGTGCACAAAATCGCCTTCCAATTCGGCAGCTTCAACATTTACTGGTATGGGGTTCTCGTTGCGATCGGCATTCTTGTCGGGCTCTGGACCGCCAGCCGGCGCGCATTGCATGACGGTATCCATGGCGAAACCATTGTGGACCTCGGCCCATGGCTGATTCTCGGCGCCATCGTTGGTGCGCGCGGTCTCTATGTCATTTCGTACTGGCCGGAGAACTTCGCCGGCCAATCGCTGTGGGAGATATTCAATATCCGCCGCGGCGGACTGGTCTTCTATGGCGGGCTGATCGGCGCGTCGCTCGCCTGCATCCTTTACGTCCGGTTCAAAAAACTGCCGCTCTGGAAAATCGCCGACATCCTCGCGCCCAGCATTGCGCTGGGCCACGCCTTTGGCCGCATCGGTTGCCTGATGAACGGCTGCTGCTATGGCCGCGTGTGCGATTTGCCGTGGGCGATTCATTTTCCAAAAGACCACGAGACGCACGGCCTTGGCGTGCACCCGACCGAAATCTACGAGGCATTGCTGGATTCCTGTCTCTACCTTTTCCTCGTCCGGCTCTTTCGCCGCAAGAAATTCGATGGCCAAATTTTCGCACTGTACCTGCTCTGCTACGCTGTGCTCCGGGCGTTCGTCGAATCGTTTCGCGGCGATTACACAACTTACTACCTGAACGGACACGCCACGCCGGCGCAAGTGTTGAGCATGTTCATTTTTGCCGCCGGCGCATTGCTTTGGTGGGTGTTGTCCGGGGCAAAACCAAAAGTCCGCAACTCAAAATCGTGATCTCTCGTCGGCGAAAGCCCCTTTGAAGCCCCGTTTCGCATGTCCTCACGCACCGAATCCATCCTCGTCGTCGAAAAGACGACGCCACACGAGCGACTCGACACCTTCTTGCGCGCGCAGTTCCCCACCCTCTCGCGTAGCGCGATTCAACGCCTCATCCAGCAAGGCGACGTTCGCGTGGCTGGCAAACCGGTCAAAGCCTCACATCCTCCGCGCGCTGGAGAGAAAATCGAAATTCACTGGCCCGACGCCAAGCCCGCGACTGCGCAGCCGCAGGAGATGCCGCTCGATGTCCTGTTCGAAGACGATGATCTGCTCGTGCTGAACAAGCCCCCTGGCATGGTCGTGCACCCGTCCGCTGGCCACGAGGAAAGCACGCTCGTCAACGCCCTGCTGCATCACTGCGCCGGACAACTCAGCGGCATCGGCGGCGTGGCGCGACCCGGCATCGTCCATCGGCTCGACAAGGAAACCAGTGGCTGCCTGGTGATCGCCAAAAACGACCCGACGCATCTTGCGCTCTCAACGCAGTTCGCCGGGCGCGAAGTGCGGAAAATTTATCACGCGATTGTCTGCGGCAGAGTCACACCTGAGCAAGGCGACATCCGCGCCGCCATTGCGCGTCATCCCACACACCGAAAGCGCATGGCGGTGACCGACGGCAGCGGGCGCGAAGCCTGGACAAGTTACACTGTGATCGAGCGCCTGCGCGAAGCCACGCTGGTCGAGGCGGTGCTCCACACCGGTCGCACGCACCAGATTCGCGTCCACTTCAAACACCTCGGTTTTCCGGTCGCAGGCGACGCCACCTATGGCAACCGGCAGAACAAGCGCGTCGCCGAACTGACCGGCTACACCGCGCCGCGCCAGATGCTCCACGCGCACAAGCTCGCCTTCAAAGACCCGCGCACCGGCAAGAAAATGAGCTTTGAAGCGCCATGGCCGGAGGATTTCAAAGAAGGCCTGACAGCGCTGCGTTGAATTAACCTTCTCAGAGACCAGCGAGTTTGATTTTATAACAGCCTGAGGGAAACCGCGCGGCAAATAGTGCGTGCTGTGTGGACCAAAACCGGTTTTACGACATCGAGCGGACATGACCAGAGAGGCCAAGATTGGTTTTGCAGCGGTTGTTACTGGTGCCAGCCTTCTCGCCGCTGTGATCCTGTTTTTTATTCACCCTCATTGGACGACACCAGACGACAAGTGTATCCAGAATCTCAGGGCGATTGACGGTGCCAAACTGCAGTGGGCATTAGTACATAATGCGAAAACGAACGCCGCACCGACAGGGGACGATATTCGTCCCTACCTGCCTTGGCGTGCCGAAGGAGGACACGTGACACCCCGTTGCCCACGGGGCGGCGCCTACGTGATAGGTCGAGTTGCAGACGCTCCGACATGTTCAGTTCCCGGTCACATTTTGAAATGAGAAAGGCGCCATGAGCCGCGCTGACCTGTGTGTAGGTTCGCGAGCACTTCGCTTAAAATTGGCTTAACACGCATTTTTGATGAGTGAAGCAGGTCACTCTGAAAGAAACCGGCCTCTTGCTGCAAATCCACCTCCGACCTGCTTTGCAAACAGGAATACGTTAAGCTGCCAAACCGCTTCCAAAGCGGCCTCATTCGTGCTATAAGTTCGCTTATGCTCAAGGTCGCGACCCTGTGGTGGATTGCCGTTTTTGCGGACCTTTTGCTGGTCGCCTCGAACACTCTCGCGCAGGAACCGCCGCAACCGGATCTGGCGCTCGGAAAACCCGTGGTCTCTTCCGGGGCGACCTGGGGAAACCTGGTTCCCGCAGCCCTCACGGATGGCGACCCCAACACGTTTGCTCATCCACTCGCTTCGTCCGGCACCCTCGAGTATTACTTCGAGGTGGATTTGGGCGGTCCTTACCAGTTGGACCGCATTCTCCTCCGTAATCGCGCCGACGGTTGTTGTCCGGAAAGGTTGACGGATTATCGCGTGGAGATCTACGCCGACAATGGCGGTGACGCTGGAGTCCTTAATTGGAGCGCAACAATGCGCGCCGATGGCTCCAATTGCGGCGTCGCGGGAGTGGACACGATCACGGGAGCCAACAATCCCGGCGGCACGTTTGCAGGACGCTTTGTTCGAATCGTGAACAACAGCGGGGCGGCCTATAATCCTCAAATAGCGGAGGTCGAAGTTTACGGCGCTTTAACCCCTCGAATCGATCTTTTCGCGGCGGACGACGATACAATTTCTGCCGGCGAAACCGCCACATTACGCTGGCAAATCATTCGCGCAACGGGCGCGGCCATTTCACCCGGCATCGGCAGTGTCTCCGCAACGAACGGCCTCATCACGGTGCGCCCAGGCGTCACAACGACCTACACGCTGGCCGCCACCAACGAAGCGGGGAGTTCCTCTGCTGATGCCAGTGTCGGCGTGGATGTCACGCTCGCTCCCCCTCAGATCAGCGAGTTTCTCGCCGATAACAAAGGCATGCTGAAAGATGAGGATGGCGATTCATCGGATTGGATCGAATTGAAGAACCCGAACCCGTTCCGGCTGGATATGGCCGGGTATCACCTCACGGGCGATCCGACTCTTCCGTCTCAATGGCCATTTCCCGCCGTCCGCATTCCAGCGAGCGGCTTTCTCATCGTGTTTGCTTCAGGCAAGGACCGCCGCGATCCGGGCGCTGAGTTGCACACCAATTTCCGTCTCGACGCCAAGGGCGATTACCTCGCGTTGGCCGATGGCGCCGGCCGGATTCTTCAGCAGTTTCCAACGAATTATCCCGTGGCCAGCAAGTTCCCGGCGCAAATCAAGAACGTCAGCTATGGCATCGGCTCAAACGGCGTCGGCTTCTTGCGCCCCCCCACCCCGGGGACCGAAAACGGCGCCGCGTTCGCGGGCGTCGTGGCGGATACCAAATTCAGCGCGGATCGCGGCTTTTACTCCAATAATTTTGCCGTAGCGATCACCTGCGCGACGCCGGACGCGATCATCCGCTATACGACCAACCGCTCGGAGCCAAGCGCGACCCAGGGTTTTGTTTACTCCGCGCCGATCACGATTTCACACACCACCATCCTCCGCGCAGCCGCTTTTAAGAGCGGCTGGACCCCCACCGATGTGGATACCCACACCTATCTCTTCCTGAGCAACGTTGTTTCGTCGTCGGTCATGAATACCAACATCACGCGCAATCCTTCCTACGCGACGCAGGTTCGCGCCGGTTTGGTGGATGTGCCAAGCATATCCCTCACGACCACGGGAATCGTGAACGGCGCGACCGAAGTAAAAACCTCGATCGAATGGCTGCGGCCGGATGGGCAGCCCGGTTTTCATGAGGACTGCGGCATAAAGGAGTATGGCGGCGTTTTCACCGATTTTGCAAAAAAGAGTTTTCGCCTCTATTTCCGTTCTGATTATGGCGCGCCCAAGCTGAAATATCCCGTTTTCGAAGGCTACGATCGGGGTCTCGCTCCGGTCGATGAATTCAATCAACTTGAACTCCGCAGCGGATCCCATGACATGTCTCTACGCGGCTTTTACCTGTCCAACATCTTCACCGATGACACGTTGCTGGACATGGGCCAATTGAATCCGCACGGACGCTTTGTTCATCTTTACTTCAATGGCGCCTACTGGGGCTTATACCATCTGCGCGAACGGTGGGACGCATCCATGCACCAGAGTTACCTGGGCGGTGCGCGCACCAATTATGAATCGATCAATGGGAACTGGAACGTCGGGGGTTGGGCGGATCCGGGATCGCCTTACGATGGCGATGGTAGCGTCTGGGAAGAAATAAAATCACTCCGCGGCAACTACGCTGCGGTGAAACCGTTGCTGGATGCCGCAGAGTACGTGGATTACATGCTGATGTGGATGTTTGGCGGGGCGGAAGATGAATACCGCTGTGTCGGCCCAAACATTTCAGGCAGCGGCTTCAAATTTTATCTCAACGACGCCGACGGCTGGTTCTGCGGTCCGTATTATTGCGCGGCCGGGGATCGCACCGCGCGCGGCTCGCCCGGTCGTTTGCCTGGCGATGGACCCGGGAGCCTCTTTTCCATGCTCTTTAAGGAGGGTCATCCGGATTACCGCACCCTGCTTGCCGATCGAATTTACCAGGCCCTGTTCAATGAGGGCGTCCTGACGCCCCAACAAAACAGCGCGCGCCTGATCACCCGTTGCAATGAAATTGAACGCGCGTTCATCGCCGAATCCGCCCGTTGGAATTACCTCACGCCGGCGGAATGGGCCGGCCGTCGAGACAATGCGCTCACCAACTGGCTGCCTGGACGGACGGTGGCCGCGCTCGCTGAATATCGGAACGCCGGGTTCTATCCCTCGCTCGACGCCCCTGTGCTCAACCAGCAAGGCGGTGCGGTCCCGTCCGGGTTCCAGCTTCAATTTGCCTTGCCCACTCGCGGCGCAATTTATTTCACCCTGGATGGCAGTGATCCCCGCTTGCCCGGTGGCGCAGTGGCACCGACCGCCCAAACATTTTCCGCTGCAGGTTTGACCGAAACGGTGATTCCGGTCGGCGCGCGCTGGCGCTGGTTCACCGATGGAACAGGACTCGGTTCCAGCGATCTGGTTGTTGGCAACCCAAACTGGTCTTCCGCGAATTGGAAACATCCGGCTTTCGACGACAGCGGGTGGAGCGAAGGGCCTGCCCAACTCGGTTACGGCGAAGGTGACGAAGCGACCGTAATCCCGTTTGGTCCGGACCCGAATAAGAAATGGACCACTGCTTATTTCCGTCATCGGTTTAACCTGGCCGACAACTCCGACATCACCGGCGTTCGGATGCGCCTGAAGCGGGATGACGGCGCGATTGTCTATCTCAATGGCCGGGAAGCCGCGCGCAGCACGATTACCACGGGCCCCGTGGACGCTTCCACGTTCGCCGATCCCGCTTCCGATGATGGGCAAACTTTTAGCGATTTCACTCTCACGCCTGAGCTGCTTTTGCAGGGGGACAATCTGGTTGCGGTGGAGCTGCACCAGGCCACCTTCAACACTTCTGACGCAAGTTTTGATCTCGAATTGAACGTTTCCCGACCCTCTCCGGATGACAGCAGCAATGCGTTG
>Ga0066685_10000335_pt1 | contig 15405 bp, 11 predicted proteins | sample GraSoiAngelo_134_FD_62305 | JGI IMG/M metagenome (GOLD analysis project Ga0066685, IMG submission 62305) | Grasslands soil microbial communities from the Angelo Coastal Reserve, California, USA - 14_0929_05_30cm | ecosystem: Environmental > Terrestrial > Soil > Grasslands | place: USA...
GTGACATGAGTATCAACGAAGCTCGTGCTGGTGCTGGTCCCGATGAGCGAGAAGGTGCCGGTTGGAGCCGAGTTTCGATAGATCTTGTAGTGATCGATGTCGTTGTCCTGGTTGGGGCGCCAGTAGATCGTGACCTCGCCGTCGCCCGTGACGCTGTAGACGCCGTCGACGCGGGCCGGCAACGGGTCGACATTGGTGACCTTGTTGCTGTCATGGCAGCCGACCGCCAGGAGGGCGATCGAGAGGGCGAGTACTCGGGTAGCGGTGCGGATCACGGGGCACACCTCCTTCGGTTGTCCATGAATTTCACGTCTTCGCGCAACGGGAAAACGCAATCGATATGCCACGCTGATCACACTCGAGGCGGTAGCTGTAAGTATTCAGGTTGCAGTATATTGCGGGCTGGGTCAGCTCGAAGCGCGGCGGCGTCCGTACGTAGGGTTTCGGGAACACTGTGGCGGAACGGAAACAGCGTCCAGCGGGGCCGGTCGTTCCCTCGGAACGATGGTTTGCCGATACAAAGAAACGGGCGCCTCAGAAGCGAGTGGAGCTTCTGAAAGCGCCCTCGTTACCACCCAGCGGGTCAGGCCGAGTGTGCGTAAAGTACATACTCCCGGTAAAGTACATACTCCCGCAAAAAAATGAGCCCCGGCCTTGCCAGCTCTATTGGGTTACGGCTGCTTCGAACAAGGCCGGTGCTCGATCGGGCAGCTAACCCACCATCAAACGCTGGCGAAACCTGCGGGCTCTTTGGAGGTCCCCCCCTCCGAGCATTGTGTCATTGCAGTCTGCATGCCAGCTTCTAGGGCCGGACGACACTCGTGGAAGCAAAGCTGCAGAAGCTTTAGCTGAAGCGACTTACGCTGCATTGGATCTCACAGCCGGCGCGACGGTGTCTCGATTCGTATCAAGGATTGTTACAGGTGATTTAATACTCGCAGGAGGGCTATCGGGAAAGATGAAGGGAAGGAACTGTTTGGGAGGATAAAGAAACTTTATACAGGAAACTTAAGACCTTTGCCGAATCATCATGCGGCGATCGAGCTGGTAGAGCTTGATCTTCTGAAGCAGGGTCGGGTAGCTGAGGTTGAGCTCGCGCGCGGCCTTGAGCTTGTTCCAGTTGCTCCGCTCGAGCGCTTGCCCGATGAGCTTCCGCTCGACCTTCGCCACCTCGGCCTTGAGGGTCGGGGGCGCATCGCCGTTCGTCTCCTCTTCGACGCGCAGCAGCTCCCGCGGGACGAGCCGGGTGGTAAGAGGCTCCCCCTCGTTCGCCAGCACGACCATTCGCTTCACCACCTTCTCCAGCTCGCGCACGTTGCCGCGCCACGGAAGCTCCGCGAAGAGGCGGAGCATTTCGGGCTCCACGCCGCGAACCTCCTTGCCCAGCTCCGCGGCGAAGCGCCGGCTGTAGTGGTCCACGAGGAGCGGAATGTCCTCCGGACGCTCCCGAAGAGGAGGAACGCGGAAGCAGATATCGTTGAGACGGTAGTAGAGGTCCTCGAGGAACTCCCCGCGGGCGATTCGCGCCTTCAAGTTCACGTTCGTGGCGCAGAGCACGCGCACGTCCACCTTGGCGGAGCGGTTTCCACCGACCGGCCGGACCTCGCGATTGTCCAGCACGTGCAGGAGCTTGCCCTGGATCGTGATCGTCATCTTGTCGACCTCATCCAGGAAGAGCGTCCCCCCGTTCGCCTCCACGAAGAGCCCGGCCTTCTCGCGCACGGCGCCGGTGAAGGCGCCCTGCACGTGGCCGAAGAGCTCGGATTCCAGGAGCGGCTCAGGAAGCGCCGCGCAATTCACCTGGATCAAAGGCTTGTTCGCGCGATTACTCGACGCGTGGATGGCCTTTGCCAGGAGACCCTTGCCGCTCCCGGTTTCCCCTTCGATCAGAATCGTGGCGTCGCTGGGTCCCACGCGCTCGAGGAGCGAGAGAATCTCGAGCAATTCCCGGCTCCGCGTCACGATGCCGTGCCCGTTCCCGTTCTCGAGGAGACGGCCGCGGAGCGAGACGTTCTCGCGCGCCAGCTCGCGGCGCTGCGACTCTAGAATTGCAACGGAGACGTAGTTGCTCAGGACCGAGATCAGGTTCACTTCGCGCTGCTTGAACGTGCCGAGCGGTCCCTCGCTCGGGCGGTCGAGATACAGGAAGCCGGCCTGCCGGGAAGGAAGCGAGAGCGGCATGATCACCAGACTCGTGCGCGGGCTCAGCGCGTGCGCCGCGGGGAACTCCCGGAAGCGGGGATCCACTCCCGCGCGGCTCGATACGATCGGTCCCGATCCAAGGCGCTGGGCCCCGACGCGCGCCAGGAGCTCGCGAAGGAGGTCCTGGGCGACGCGGACCGACATCCCCACGGCGGCAAGCACGCTCGCGCTTCCGTCCTGGGTGGGCGCGACCACGCAGCCGCGCGAGGCGCCGGACCGGCGCACCATGAGGCCGAGGATCTCCTGGACGGATCCCTCCCCTTCCTCCACGCGAAGCACGCGGCGGATCTCGTCGAAGGCGGCGAATTCGTTGCTCTGCGCCGTGGTTCCTTCGATGAGACCCTGCTCCACTTCGCGCCGCATATCCTCGATCCCGCGTTCCAGCGTGGGGTCCGGATGGTCCGAGAAGAGGGACGCGGCGTGATCCAGATGGATCACCGCCTCGTCCACGTGGCCCCGGATCATCTCGCTGCGCGCCAGCTCGAGGAGCGCCTGGCCGGTCAGCTCCGGCAGGCCGAAGCTCTCGAAGCCCGCGGCCGCGCGGCGAAGATAGGAAACCGACTCGTCCAGGATCGCACGCGATTTCCCGCGGCGCGCGCGCTTCCGCCAGACGAGCCCCGCCGCGAGACAGAGCCGCGCCAGCTCGTAGCGCTTCCCGATCTGATTGAGGATCTCGCTCGCCTGGTCGAGGTACGTGCGCCCCTGATCCAGGTCCCCTTCCTCCGCCCGCGCGAGTCCGATGAGCTTGAGGGAGCACGCCTCCTCGATCCGGTCGCCGAGGCGGCGCGCGATCGAGAGCGCGCGCTCCGCCAGACGGACGGCGGGCTCCAGCTCGGCCGCGGCCAGGCTCGCTTCACCTAGGCGCCGCAGGAGCTCCACCGTGAGATCGGATTCCGGGGCGACCTGGTCGGCCATCGTGAGCGCGGTTTCGAATTCCGAGCGCGCCTCCGCGACGGATCCCCGATCCAGATGGAAATCTCCGAGCGCCTCGCGCGCCAGGATCGTCTCGCGCGGATAGCCGCGCTCCGACGCGAGCGCGAGCGACTCGCGAATCAGCTCTTCGGCCTGGGGCCAGTCCCGCCGCTTGCGCTTCAGATTGCCGAGGCAGCTCAGCGCGCGGGCGCGTCCCGCGGCATAGCCCACTTCGGTGTACATCTGAAGCCCGCGACGGTAGTGCTCCTCGGCGAGATCCCAATCCCCCATTTTGTCGTGAACGATGCCCAGGTTGTGGAGGTAGGTCGCGGCATCGTGGAAGTGTCCCGATCGCTCGCTGATGCGCAGGGCCTGTTCCAGGAACCGGACCGCTTCCTTGAAACGGCACTGGTTCTTGTGCAGGAGGCCGAGGTTGTTGTAGGCGGCGGCCATGCCGCTCTGGTAGTCGGCGCGGCGATAGGTCGCGATCGCGCTCTCGAAGTGCTCGCGCGCGGAATTCCATTCTCCCGTCCGCAACGCGATCGCGCCGAGACACATCTCGGTGTGACCGAGATCGAGATTGAGCGAGGTGTCGCGGAGGAGCCGGTAGGCCACCGACGCGGCGCGATGCGCCGCCCGGTAGCGCCCGCGCTCGAAGAGCAGGATGCCGAGTCTCGAGGAGAGCCGGCCGATCTGCTCGCGCGTGACGTGCGGGCGAAGACGGCGATGGAGATCGTGGAGCGCTTCGACCGCTTCGTTCAGATCGCCCCGGTGCCTCAAGCACTCGACGATCTGGGTTCCGGTCTTGAGAAGCGTTTCCTGACTCGCCGCGTCCCCGCGGCGACCCTCGATCTCGAGGGCGCGGCGGTAGTACTCGAGCGCTACGGCGAAATTGTCGGCAGCGAAATAGAGGTCACCGAGCTCATGGGCCTTCCGGTCCCCGTTACCAGCCGCCCTCTCATGCGTCTGGGGCGGGGGATCTCCCAGAACCCGCTTCGGATTCGGACGGTCTTTGGGAACAAATGCTTCCATACCGGCCCTCGACTGCCGATTCAGGTTCGTTCTGAGCGGCGAACCGGACTGCGGTTAGCGAACCCAGAACAACCAGTAACCCAGCTTGGTCACCGCAAAGAACAGCCTCAAATTGCTCGCGCTTCCGGTGCTGACGGGCACCGCAATGCGACCTGCCGGTCTCGTCGTGCTCGTCGGACCCGACTTGAGAACGACGCCGTCGTTGTCGCCTGTAGGTGGTTCAGGCGGACCAAGGTCCTCCCAACTGATGGGCCTGGCCACGGCGACGTGCGAGCTCGCGGGGAGGAGGCAGAGGAGAGCGGTGAGGGCTGCCGATGAAACGATGACGCGACCTGGAACCCGGATCCTCATGTAAAACTCCTCGGAGAGTACACCCGGCAAAAGCGGTCGCCCGAAAACATTTTTCGGGTCCTTGTCCAGCGCTCGGCTCGGGATTCCGGGAGTGTGTCCGGAATCCGGGAGGGAATCCCAGGGGACTGGGCCTCGCGCTGACAGAACTACGTTTGTACGAGAATATAGTTGGTGAGATTTGACGAGTCAAGGGAAATGATTGCTTTTCGCAGGCTTAGAGCCGTGCCAGTCCGGCCGGGGACGGTCGCGGACGTCAGTTTCCGACCGGCTCCCCTTGGGGCCGCCAGACCTTCCTCGCCTCGCTCAGGACCAGCCCGTAGCGGAGCCCCCGGGTGGAGACGTACACCCCGGACACCGGGAACCGGTTCACGAACTCGGAGAGGATGACCGCGCCTGCCGGAATGATGTCTGCCCTGCCGCGACTTACGCCGGCCAGGTCCCGCCGCTGGTTCAGGGGAATGGAGCAGAGGTGCTTTTCGATCGAGGCGATTCGTTCCCGGCTGAGGAGGTGGTTTTCGATCCGGGAGGGATCGTACTTCGTGAGGCCCAAGTCCAAGGCGCCGAAGGCGGTCACCGTGCCGCCCACTCCCACCGCACGGTCCATCCGGGTGTCGTCGAAGGCGCCCAGCTTCTCGGCGAAGATCTCCCGCACGTGCGAGCGGATCTGCTCGAGCTCCTGATCGGCCGGGGGATCGCCTCGGACGAGCCGCTCGGTGAGCCGGACGCATCCAAGCTCGAGGCTGATGAGCTGCGTGCCCCGCTCTCCCTCGCCGCAGATGATCTCGGTGCTGCCGCCCCCGATGTCCACCACGACCGAACGGCCATGGGGGGCGCTGAGCCCGCTCATGACGGCCAGGAACACGAGGCGCGCTTCCTCTTCTCCGGTGAGGATGTCGACGGGGTATCCGATTCGCTGCGCGTAACGGTCCGCGACCTCGCGCCCATTGCGGGCGACGCGGAAGGCGTTGGTGCCAGCGACACGGATCTGGCTTGCTCCGGAGTATTCCGCTTCGTGGACGAAGCGTTCGAGGCAGTCGAGGGTCCGCTGGGCTGCGGCCTCATCGATCACACCGGTGCGATCGAGCCCTTCGCCGAGACGCGAGATCTCGCCCATCCGGTGGGCGGTTTTGAGGCGTTCCTTCTCGTCTACATCGGCGACCAGCAGTCGTACCGAGTTGGTGCCGATGTCGACCGCACCGATCCTCACCATGACGTAAGCCAGGTGTGGAGCCTGATGTTCCCTCCTTGCGGGGGAGTTTGAAGGGTGAACAGGTCCCCGCGATTGACTCCGCCGAGACCGGAACCTTACCATGTCGCCGATATGAATGTAAAGTCGGAAACCGTTGCAAACGCGAAAAATGCCGCCTCCTCCGGAGGCTCGGAAGGCCGGGAGAACCTGCTCGGCCGAAGCGTTCCCGAGCTGGAGAAGCTGTTCCACGCCCTCGGGGAGAAGCCCTACCGCGGAAAACAGGTCGGGGAGTGGATGTACGCGCGGGGAGCCACCGCGTTCGACTCCATGACCAACCTTCCGGCGGCGCTTCGCGCAAAGCTCAACGAGGAATTCGGCATCGGAGTGCTGCGGGAGCGCTCCCGGAGGGAGACGCCGGACCGGAAGACCCGGAAGGTGGGCTACGAGATCCCGGGGGGCGGAATCGTGGAGTCGGTCTACATGTCCACTCCCTCGCGGCACACCTTCTGTCTCTCCTCTCAGCACGGCTGCGCCTTCGCGTGCCGCTTCTGCGCCACGGGAAGGATGGGGCGCGGGCGGAATCTGACCGCGGCCGAGATCGTGGAACAGGCGTTCCGCCTCCGGGGCGAGCTCCCCCCCGGCCGGAGCGAGTACAACATCGTGATGATGGGCATGGGAGAGCCTCTCGAGAATTACGAGGCCGTCGTGGACGCGCTCACGCTCCTGAGCGACCCGTCCGGGATGGCGGTCCCGCCCAAGCGGATCACCATCTCCACGGTCGGGCTCGCGCCCCAGATCGTGAGGCTCGCGGACCAGGGGCTGCGATTCCGTCTCGCGGTTTCGCTCCATGCGGCGACGGACGCCCAGCGCTCGAAGCTCATGCCGGTGAACCAGCGGTTTCCCTTGGAGCAGCTCCTGCGCGCGATCCGCCATCACGTGGAGCGCACCGGAAGGCGTGTGACCTTCGAGTACATCCTGCTCGAGGAGCTGAACGACTCGGTCGCCGACGCGGCGCGGCTGGTGAGGCTGGTGGCCCAGCTTCCCTGCAAGATCAATCTCATTCCCTACAATCCCATCGGCCCCGGAAAGTTCAAGCGGCCCTCGCCGGAGCGGATCGAGCGCTTCGCGGAGTACCTGAGGCCGCGCGTTCCGGCCGTGACGGTGCGGTACAGCCAGGGGGTCGAGATCGGTGCCGCATGCGGCCAGCTCGCGGGTGAAACCGAGACCTGATGCTCGGCACGCTTCGCCAGCGCCTCCTGGCTCTCTTTCTCCTCGTATCGATCATCCCCTCGCTGGGCCTCACGCTCTTCGTCACGTTCTACCTCTCCCGCAGCATCGCGGCGCTTCGAAACCCCGAGACCGAGAACGCCCTCTCGCAGTCGCTCGAGGTGATCCGCGAGGGAATCGAGCGGCTCGGGAACGACGCCCGCCAGCACGCCGAGGTCATGGCGCTCGATCCCGCCGCGCGGCGCCTTCTCGACGCGGGAAACGTCGCCGATCTGGAACGGCGCCTCCGCGACGAGGCGAGGAGCCGGGGTCTCGATTACGTCTGTCTCTACAAGGTCGGGCCTCCGGTGCAGCGGATCTTCGGGGCGCGTCTGGGCCCGAGGATCACGCTGCCCGAGCCCGAGCAGGAATCCCTCCTGGCAGCCCGCGAGCAGGGGGGCCTCATCACCGGAGGAGAGGCTCCGCGGCAGGTGAGCGGGGTCGCGCCGATGGGCAAGGGCTACATGCTCCTCGCCGGCTACCAGCTCGATCCCGAGATCTCGAAGGAGATCCTCTCCCTCCAGAAGAACCTGGTCATGTACCGGAAGCTGGGCGTCTACACCTGGATCTCGGAGCGGAGTCTCTGGATCTTCGCGGGGATCTGGACCCTGGTGCTCGGCCTTCTCAGCTTCGGTCTCGCCTACCTGGTCTCCCGCGGCATCGCGCGACCCGTGCTGGAGCTTCGAGGGGGAATGGAGCGCGTCTCCGGCGGGGATCTCTCCCACCGTGTCACGCCTTCGGGAACGCAGGAGGTCCGCTTCCTGGGCAAGACGTTTAACGAGATGGTCGAGGAGCTTCAGACCTCGAGGCGCGCCCTGGTCCGCGCGGAGCGCCTGGCCGCGTGGCGCGAGGTGGCGCGCGCGGTCGCGCACGAGATCCGGAATCCGCTCACGCCGATCCAGTTCGCGCTCGAGCGGCTGCGCGAGGAAGCGCGCCGCCCCGAGGCTCCGCGCCCCCAGGTCGTCCAGGAGAACGCGGACCTCATCCTGAACGAGGTGCACTCGCTCCAGGAATTCGTGAACGCATTCTCGGCCGTCGCTCAGCTTCCGGAGCCTCGTTTCGGAGCGTGCGACGTCGGCGCGCTCGCGGAGAGCGTGGCCAAGCTCTACCAAGGCTCGACCCCCGTCGAATTCCGCGTTGAGATCGGAGCACCCCTGCCCTTAGCCTGGGCCGACGAAGCGCAGATCCAGCGCGTTCTGGTGAATCTCATCAAGAACGCCCTGGAGGCGTCCCCCGGCCGCGGCACGATCACGATGCGCGCCTACCGCGAAAACGGCGTCGAGCCTCGCGTTCGCGTCGAGATCGAGGATTCGGGGCCCGGCATGGATCCCGCCACCCTGGAGCGCGCGGTGGCGCCCGGATTCACCACCAAGTCCACAGGGAGCGGATTGGGGCTCACGCTGGTTCAGAGGATCGTGGAGCAGCACTCGGGGCGGTTCGGATTGGAGAGCCACCCCGGGATCGGAACGTGCGCCTGGTTCACCCTACCCCCCGTACCCGAGGAGCCCTCGTGAGCCAGCCGCGCACCCGCGTCCTCGTGGTGGACGACGAGCCCTCGGTCCTGCTCGAGATCTCCGGCGCGCTCAAGCGCCACTACGACGTCGTCACCGCGCAGAGCGCGGAGGAAGCCGAATCGATTCTCGCCAAGGAGCGGATCGACCTCCTGCTCACCGACCTCCGTCTTCCCGGAAACGACGGGCTCCATCTCCTGGAGTCCGCCAAGACCGTGAGCCCCGACCTTCCCGTCGTCATCATGTCCGGGCACGGCACGATCGAGGAAGCGGTGCGCGCGACGCGCATGGGAGCGGCGGATTTCGTGGAGAAGCCCTTCGGCCCGGACCGTCTCAACGTCACCGTCGAGCGCGCCCTGGAGCTGAAGGCGCTCAAGCGCGAGAACGAATCGCTTCGCAGTCTCGCGGGACGTGCCGACGAGATGGTGGGCGAAAGCCACGCCATGGAGCAGATCCGCGCCGAGGTCGCGAAGGTGGCGCGGAGCGAGGCCAAGGTGCTCATCACCGGAGAGAGCGGCGCGGGCAAGGAGCTGGTGGCGCGCGCCATCCATCGCCAGAGCGCGCGGGCCCGGGGACCTTTCGAGAAGCTGAACTGCGCGGCGCTTCCCAAGGACCTCGTGGAGAGCGAGCTCTTCGGGTACGAAAAGGGAGCCTTCACCGGAGCGGCGCAGATGAAGCGGGGCCGGCTCGAGGCCGCGGACCTGGGAACGCTCTTCCTGGACGAGGTCGGCGACATGAGCCTCGACACCCAGGCCAAATTTCTCCGCGCCATCGAGACCGGTGAGATCGAGCGCCTGGGGGGCACCCGCACGATCCAGGTGGACGCGCGCATCGTCGCGGCCACGAACAAGAACCTCACCGAGGAGATCCAGGCGGGCCGTTTCCGCGAGGACCTCTTCTACCGGCTGAGCGTCGTCCCCATCCACGTCCAGCCGCTCCGCGCGCGCCGCGAGGACATCCCGCTCCTCATCCGCCACTTCATGGAGGGGTTCGGGCACGAGCACGGCCGGCCGCGGCGAAAGCTCGAGCCCGAGGCCATCGAGAGGCTGACGCGCTATTCCTGGCCGGGAAACGTGCGCGAGCTGAAAAACCTGATCGAGCGGCTCCTCATCATGAGCGAGGGAGAATCGATCGGTGTCCGGGAGGTCGAGCAGGCGCTTCCGGCGAGGACCGAGGAGGAGCCTGTCAGTGAGATCCGCGCCGCGCGGGATCGCGCCGAGCGGGACGCGATCCTGACCACGCTGCGGCAGTGCTCCTGGAACGTGACCGAAGCGGCGAAGCGGCTGGGCATGGACCGCGGGTACCTCCACCGAAAGATCAAGCGCTACGGTCTGGTCCGGGATGCCCAAGGCGCGTAGCGCCGGATTCCTCCTCCGGGTCGCGGCCGCGCTCTGGGCCTTCCCGGCGCTCGCGGCGCAACCGGATTCCTCGTTCGCCCGCGACGTCCCCCTCCCCGCCGTGGTCCGCCCCGCGGATTGGGAAACGCTCTCGACCGGCCTTCCCGAAGAGGCCCGGTTTCGCCCCATCTACGGATTTCGATACAACCGCGTGGACGGCCCCACGCCGACTCTGGGCGCCGCGTTCCAGACCGGGAGAAGCCCCGCCCCCGTGCTCTTCGCCCAGGGAACCTACGCGTATTCGCGGGAACGACTCCTCTACGAGGGCGGATTCACGTTGCCCTTCGGCGACCGCCCCCTGGTTTCGGTCGGAGGAACGGTGTACCGCAAGACCGCCACCGAGGACGACTGGATCGTCACCCCGGGAGAGAACACGATCTACGCGCTGCTCGCGCGCACGGACTATCAGGACTACTACGAAACGGAGGGGGGCAAGGTCCGTGCGGCCTGGTCACCCGGATCCGATTTCGAGCTCCGGGGAGAGGCGCGGCTCGAGACCCAGCGCTCCCTATCCACGAAGACGCGCGTCTCGCTGACCGGACGCCATCCCGTCTTCCGGCCCAACCTTCCGATCCAGGATGGAGACGATCAGGCGTTCCTCCTCGGCGTGCGGGTCGGACCGGCCGAGCTTCCGCTGCGGGGCGGGATGCACGGCGAGGCACGTTACGAGCGCTCGGGCGATCCGCTTCAGGGGGATTTCGAGTACGGGCGCCTTCGCGGCGCGTTCCGGTACGAGACGCGTCTCGCCCCGACCCGGGACTTCCGCGCGCGCCTGGTCGCGGGCTCCACGCTCACGGGCACCCTTCCCGTCCAGAAGCTCTGGTACGTGGGAGGAATCGGAACGCTCCGCGGGCATGACTTCAAGTCGTCCGCGGGGGATCAATTCTTCGTCGCGAACGCCGAGCTCTACCAGCGCGCCCGGAAGAACCTGTACGTCTTCTCCTTCCTGGACTGCGGAGCGGCCTGGTTCGGCAGCGACAACCTGAGCCGCCAGCGGCCGGGCCTGGACGCCGGGCTGGGGTTGCGGATCGCGGAGGGACCGGCCGCGATCACGATCGCGAAGAATCTGCGTGACGGAGACTCCAAGCCGCGCGTCGGCGTGCGCCTGGGGGACACCTTTTGAGCGCCCGCGCGGCGCCGCCGGCGGTCGTGACGCTCGCGGCGCTGGTGACGCTCCTCGTCGCGGTTCCCGCCGCCGCGAACGATCTCGGGCTGAGCGTCGGCCCCGTGGAGCTCAAGAACGGCGTCATCACGGTCACCTACCGGGCGGACACGCCGTGGACGCCGCGGTTCACCGAGACCCTGCTCCGCGGAATGCCCGCCACCGTCACCTACGAAGTGGGTCTCTGGAAGAAACGCACGTTCTGGTTCGACAAGCTGGTGCTCGCGATCAAGAGCGAGACGCGCGTGTTCCACGACCCCTGGGATCACACGTTTCGAGTCCACACTGGATCCGCGCGGCAGAAGACGCGCACCGTGCCCACGATGGAGGCGCTCGACGCGCTTCTCTTCGCCGAGCGAAATCTGCCGCTCGTCGCCGCGGCGACGCTGGAGCCGGAGGGGCGCTACTACGTCTCGGTGCGGCTCACCATCCGGCCGCTCACGGCCGAGGACCTGGACGAGGTGGAGGACTGGCTTTCGGGTGAGGTGAAAAACCCGGAGGGGCCGGAACGGGGTGTTCCGGGCTATCTGCTCGGGATCGCCGTGAACGTCTCGGGGCTTGGAGACCGCAGCGCGCTCGCGAGGAGCGAGACCTTTCGGCCCTCGCGCCTCGAAGCGCCGGAGTCCATACCGTGAGTCTCAGGCCCCGACATCCCGGCCGGGGCCGTGCCGCGCGAGCCCGCTAGGGCGCGTCCGAGCTGCCTCCCTCGGGTGAGGGCTTCGTGGAGGGGGGAACCGAAGGAGGCGGCGCATACCACCCGGCGGCGGTGGGCGCCGGTGCGGCGGGAGGAGCAGGCGCACCGGGAGAGGCAGGCGCGGCCGAGTACGGCGAAGGAGTTTTCGAGAAGCGCGTCAGCACGATGCTTCCCATCCCCCCGGTCATGAAGACGGCTCCCAGAACGGCCGACGCGATCCCCAGAGCGATCCCGATGGGCAGGAACAGGACGACGCCCAGGAGCGCCAGCAGATTGCCGAGAAGCTTCAGCCCCAGAATCAGGAGCAGGCCTGCCGCGATCTGCCAGATCGGCTTGTACGCCCGGTTCGGGGATCTGTGGGCCAGGATCTTCCGGCCGAGGTACATCGCTCCGTTGATGTAACCGAGGAACCCGAGAATGATGGCCCCGAGCACCGCGCCGATCAGCGCGAACACCATCGCGATCGCGAGCAGGATGGCGATGGGAATTCCGATGATGGTGATGACGAGGATCACCATCGCAATGGCGCACACGATGCAGATCGCGGGCACCGCCACGATCATCGCCATCCATGCGACGAGCCCCCAGAGGAAGGATTTCCCGAACTGGCTTTCCATCCGTGCCACGGCGGGTTCCATCCGCTCCCGCACGAGGAGAAGACAAAGCCACGCGAAGAGAATCGTCACGAGGATCTGGACGACGTTCGTGAAGAATCCCGTCAGAGCGGCGCCGAGACCGATGAGCCCGAGGAAGGGGAGCATCCCTCCCCCATGGGCGCCATGGAACGGCCATCCGCCCACGGAGACGTTGCTCCCCTGGATGCGCGCGCCCTCGCTCGCGGTGGTCGAGCCGCCGACGCTCACCGCGTCCCCCTCGACGACCGCGCTGTCGCGGACCGAAACGCTGCCTCCTACGGCGGTGACGTCCCCCTTCACGCGTCCGTACACCGTGATGGATCCGCCCAGGGTGACCACGTTGCCCTCGATCACCTTGTCCGCCGGGATCACGATGTCCTGACCGAACCGGACGAGGTCGTTCGAATGGTCGTCCGGCCGCTCGGGGGGCTCGGGAGTGTCGGGGGTGTCCGCCTTGTCCGCCTCGTCGGCTGCCTCTTCGCGCGCCGCGCTGGCCCGCTCCCGGACCGTGCGCGCCTTCTTGGAGACCGGCTCCTTCCCGTCCTCGTATACGCGGACGGAGATGCCCTCGTCCTGGGAGCCCGGTTTCGAGACGCTGTCGGGGGCCGCATTCGTGGGGGCTGCCTTCGACCGCTTCTGCGCCGCCGCGGGCGACGGCAGGAGCAGCGCCGCAGCGAGGAGGAGCAGCAAGGACGCCGCCACGATCCACGCGTACGGTTTCGTCCGCGGCATCAGATCAGAGCGAGAGGCAAACATGGCCCACACTCCCTTCGTTGCGACGGGATGGTCGCAGCATGATATAGAGCGCGAGTCCCAGGGTGACGAGAATCGCGCCCGCGATCTGAACCTCGGGCGTCCGAAGTGAGACGATCGCGGCGCGAGGAAGGGTCCGGAGCGCCTGGACGGCGACCCAAATCCGGCTCAGGAGCGGCACGTAGACCGCGATCTCGCCTGCGAGCCACTTCAGCACGGAGGTGATCCCGGAGATCGAGTGGTCGATGCCCGACACGAGCCAGACGTAGGGGTCCGGGATACCCAGCCCCTTGGCGATTCGCGCCAGGTTGGCGAGGATCCCCACCAGGAGCACGAAGGAAACCGCGCCCACGGCGGCGCTGATCCTCTGCCAGCCGGCGTTCAGGAACCCACGCGCGACGCGGAGCTCGCGAAGAACGCGGCCCTCGAGCGAGGCCGGCACCGGGTAGAGCTCCATCCGGCGGAGCCGGAGCGCCTGGCCCCTGAAATCCAGGAGCGCGCGCCCGCACGAGGCACACGAAGCCGCGTGCCCTTCGACCACGCGCGCGACCGAAGGGGTCAAGGCGCCGTCGATCAGGGCGACCAGCTCGCGCTGGCATTCCTCGCAGGACAGGTTCGCTTTCATGGCTTCGCTCCTCGTGCCGTCAACTTCCGTCTCAAGATCTCGTGCGCCCTGTGAAGCCGCACCTTGACCGTGCCGAGCGGGATTCCCAGGGCCTCGGCGATCTCCTCGTAGGCCAGATCCTCGCGATAGCGGAGGAACAGGATCGCCTGATAGTGCTCGGGCATCTCCCGCACCAGCTCATCGAAGCGCCCCGCCGATTGCCGGCTCTCATGGAGCTCGGCAGGTCCGGGTCCCGGCTCGACCGGATCGAGGGGCGGCCCCTCGTCCTCGTCGAAAAGATCCTGGATCGAGACCGGCCGGCGCTTGCGCCTTCGGATCGCGTCGAGCGCCAGGTTCGCCGCGATCTTGAACAGCCAGGTCTTGAGCGGCCGCTCCGGATCGTACGTGTGAAGCGAGCGCAGCACCCGGATGAAGGTCTCCTGGCCGACCTCCGCGGCATCTTCCGGGTTTCCGGTGATGCGCCACGCGAGGTTCACGACCGGCGTCTGGTACCGGCGGATCAGCTCCCGGTACGCGCGCTCCTCGCGCGCCAGGCACCGCCGGACCAGGTCCCGCTCGTCGGACAACTCGAACCCTCGCGTCCATCGACGCCCTTCGGAATCAGTACGTTGGGGTGCCCTTCCGTGTTTCGGATACTCGAGGCTCGGGCGCGCAAGCTAGTGGCCCTATCCTCCGTCCGTCAAGGCTTTTCCCTTGACGGCCAAGGGGCCAGAACCTAGCGTCCGGTCGCGCCCATGACCGAGATCGAATCCATATACGCACGCGAGATCCTGGACTCCCGGGGCACGCCCACGCTCGAGGTCGAGGTGGCGCTCCGGGGCGGCGCCATTGGCCGCGCGGCGGTCCCTTCCGGCGCTTCCACCGGCTCCCGCGAGGCGCTGGAGCTCCGGGACGGCGACCCGAAACGATACCTGGGCAAGGGAGTCACCAAGGCGGTCGCGAACGTCAACGAGACGATCGCGGGGCATCTCGTGGGCGAGGACGCGGACGATCAGGCCTATCTGGACCAGCTCCTGATCGGGCTGGACGGCACCCCGAACAAGAAGAACCTGGGCGCGAACGCGATGCTCGGCGTATCGATCGCGGTCGCGAAAGCGGCCGCCGAGGCGCACGCCCTGCCCCTCTACCGGTACCTCGGCGGCGCGGGTGCCAAGACCCTTCCCGTCCCGCTCATGAACGTCATCAACGGGGGGGCGCACGCGGACAACAACCTCGACATCCAGGAATTCATGATCGTCCCGGTCGGGGCCGCCTCCTTCTCGGAAGCGCTGCGCATGGGCTCCGAGGTGTTCCACACGCTGAAGAAGCTCCTCCACGAGAAGGGCCTGGTCACCGCGGTCGGGGACGAAGGGGGCTTTGCGCCCAACCTCGGGAAGAACGCCGATGCGCTGGAGTTCCTGATGCGGGCCATCGAGAAGGCAGGATACCGCCCGGGGGAGGACGTCGCGCTCGCGCTCGACGTCGCCGCGTCGGAGATTCATCGCGGCGGCTCCTACAAGCTGGACGGACGGGGGGGCCTGGATGCTCGCGCGATGGTCCAGTACCTCTCGGGGCTCGTCGAGCGGTTCCCGATCGTCTCGATCGAGGACGGGCTGGCCGAGGGGGATTGGGAGGGCTGGCGTCACCTCACGGAGACGCTCGGCGGCTCGATCCAGCTCGTTGGGGACGACATCTTC
>Ga0066685_10000339_pt1 | contig 15361 bp, 11 predicted proteins | sample GraSoiAngelo_134_FD_62305 | JGI IMG/M metagenome (GOLD analysis project Ga0066685, IMG submission 62305) | Grasslands soil microbial communities from the Angelo Coastal Reserve, California, USA - 14_0929_05_30cm | ecosystem: Environmental > Terrestrial > Soil > Grasslands | place: USA...
TGATCGTTTTGCCGGTGAGATCCACGATTTGCGCATCTTTGGGCAATTTCACTTTGCCACGCGGCCCCACGGAAACTATTTTTCCGTCTTGGATCACTACAGAAGAATCATTCAGTGCCGGAGCTCCAGTGCCATCAATCAAATTAGCTCCCACCAGTGCGAGCGATCCGTGTGAATTATCGTGGCGAAAGTCTTTGGAGATCGCGGAAAGAGCAGCCATCTCATCCGCCGCGGCGCGCTGCACGAAGTTTCCCAGATTATCTTCGTACTCGGGCTTGACTCCCTCGAAATGGTCATACTCTCCATCTACGGTGATCAGGGCAACGAGTTGGTTCTGCGCATCTAGCCAGAGCGTCTCGCGGCCCCAGGCGAGGTCCGAGATACTGAATCTTTCCAGGGTCACCTTTGTGCCCTTCAGAAAAAAATCATCCGCTCCACGGTCCTCAATGGACAACACGCCCGCAGGGAAGGTCTGCATCTTCTTCGGCCGTCCGGCCGCTTGCCACTTGCGAACGAGCATCATTTGCAGCGCAACGGGAGCGTATGTGGATATCCCAAAAAACTGTTCGGGCCGATCGAAGGTGTGCCATTTTTCATTCTTGCGAACGAGTATCCTGTCCTTTTCCACCAGAACGCTGTCGTCGATTGGCGTATTCCTCGCCATGTCGCCATGGATTTCCATTGATCTTGGCGTCAGGTCCTTGCTCAACCGCACAAACGCGCTGAGCGGTACCTCCTCGCCGCGGTCATTGAAATGGAAGGAAACGGAGAGTTGCAATTCATCTCCTTCCTTTTTTATTGCGTAACTCTCTTGCCCGATGGGTTGCTCGAACTTGTGCAGCCGGAAGACGCCTTCTTCCGCTGTTTCTTCGGCACGCGCGCGAGCGCTCGGGAAAATCGAAAAGGAAACCGCGGCCGCAGCCGCAAAGGCAGCTAAGAGTAAAACCGGAACCACAATTATAGCTCTGCGCCTGGCGTGCATCTTATTCGCCTCCGTGCTCTGGTACCTTGCTTCGGCGGAAGCAGAGAGTCAAGGATTTCTCTTCACGGTATCGGCAGGCGACATAGTTCGTTCCGGCATGGGCACATTGGTTTCACGGATGGGGCGGTCGACTTCGCCGGGGCGCGCGGGGGCTTCGAGTCCATCTGTAAGCAGATAGCCTTGCAGAGCGATGCCGTTGGTCCAGACGCTTTCGAGCGCGGCGATGTACTCGATCTGTAATTCGTAGAGTTTTCGTCGCGCATCAAGCACGCGGGGATAGGACGCCAACATTTGGCCATATTTTTCCACCATCAGGCCGTAAGCTTTCTTCGCGAGGGGAAGCATTTCGTCCCGATACTGCGAGGCCATCAGGCGCGCGTTCGCGTATTGGTCGACGGCCGATGCCGCTCGCTCGCGCAGCGTGAGCGCAATACGTTTTTTCTCCTGTCCGGCGCGCTCGATATCCGCCTGTGCCGCAGTCACATTTCCCTGGTTTCGGTTGAAGAGTGGAATCTGCACGGCCACTTCCGCGATTCCTTCCCAGCCCTTTGCGAAGGGAACGCTGCCGAGCAGTTCGTGGTTGTACTCCATACCGGCGCGGACTTGGACATCGGGAATCGCCTCACGCCGGGCGCGGCCCAGAACTGTTTGGGCCCGTGCTTCGGCCACATCGGCGATTCGAACGCCGGGACTTTCTTTTGCGATCGCCTCCACAGTTTCCTCTTCGTTCACCTCGGGCCAGCCTTTTTCAAGATCACCGGCCACCGTCGTCAACGGCAAATCCGGTTGTCCGATCACCGCCGCGAGTGAACGCCATTCTTCGCGGAGCGTGTTGTCCTGCATCCGCGCGGTCAAGCGCATCCTTTGTACTTCCACTTCTGCTTCGAGTACTTCGGTTTCATCCGCTTGCCCGGTATTCATCAGCCGCCGCTGAGTCTCCACGCCATCTTGCGCGATCGTGGCCATATCGCGCCGGGCGTCGAGCAGTTCCTGAGCTGCGAGCACGCGCAGAAATGCCATCTTCACCGCACTCTGCACGCGCATTTTTTGCTCTTCCGCTTCGATCTCCGCGAGCTTTACATCTTTTCCGAAAACCTCACGGCTCAAGCTGAGTTTTCCGCCGGTGACAACCGTTTGCTGTACAAAAAAACCTTGCTTGCCGCCGCCGACCGATCCTCCACGAATTTCATCCCCTGTATAGGCCACCGTTGGATTCGGATAAAGTCCCGACTGCTGCTGCCTTGCCTTGGCGGCGCGAATCTCCGCCTCCGCCTGCCGCAGGGTAGGATTTGATTCGTTGGCGATCTTCTGCACTTGCTCGAGCGTGATCAGCGCGCCCTTCACGTTTTCCTGCGCTCTTCCCATCCGTGGATATTCCGGTTTTACTACGGGAATATTCATCTGATGATGCTGCACTTGCTGGGGCATCTGCATTTCCTGCGCCTGCATAGCACCAGCGGCCACCAGCGCGCCTGCAATAATGATCGCCCCGCATCTCATCGAAGCTCGCATAGTGTCTCCTCTTCTCTGCGAACTCTGCGTTAAATCTCTTTCCCTTTTTTTACGATTCATGGTGATGCTCTTCCTGTGCCAGAGGGCTTGCCGATTTTTTCTTCGATAAAATAACGTCATATTCTTTGTCCGGCAGCACACGGATCATGGTCATCATGCCCATCATTCCCGCGCTCCAATTTTTCGGCAGGCCGTAGGTCTCCGGCTTCTCCACCGCTTCGTCCATCCCCATTTCCATGAAGGCATCCTGCGGAAATCCCGGCACGCTCTCGGCGTTTTGCGCGATCGGCGCATGGTGAGCGTGCTCAAAGGGCACGCTCATGGCGAGCGACATCATTTGGCTATCGGCTTTTGCTTCGGTCTGGTCGGCCGTCTCGATCTGCCGGTCGCGCAGCAAATCCATCATGCTGTTCATCATGTGGTGCGGCAGGTGGCAGTGGACCATCCACGCACCCGGATATTTCGCCTCAAACTCCACAACCCGCGCTTGCGCCACACCTACGAGCACGGTGTTCATCGGATACCACGTGGATTCCGGAGCGCGCCCGCCCTCCGTGCCGGTGACGACAAACTGATGCCCGTGCAAGTGCACTGGATGATGATCCATCCCCAGATTTAATATGCGCAGACGCACGCGGCTTCCCAGCCGCGCGAGCAACGGCGTCGTCATTGGAGCGGAAACGCCGTTGAACGTCAGCCAGTTGAATTCCATCGCCGCCGTATTCGGAATGGTATTGCTGGGCAGGACAGCCCATTCCTGGAGAATCAAGCCGTAGTCGTGATCGACGCGCGGCTTGTAATTCTTTTCCGGATGCGCCACGAAAAATCCAATCTGGCCCATCATCTCCTGCATGGCGCTGTGCGCGTGATAGAAGAACGTGCCTTCCTGGTGCACCGTGAATTCGTATAAGTACTTTTCGCCGGGAGCGACGGGCTTCTGACTGATGTACGGCACGCCGTCCTGCTCGATGGGAATCTCGAGGCCGTGCCAGTGCAGGGAAGTAGACTCCGGCAGGTGGTTCTCGAAGACCACGCGCACGCGATCTCCCTGCTGCACCTGAATCGTCGGCCCCGGGCAGCTTCCGTTGTAGCCCCACGCGTCGATGGTCTTGAACGGAACGATTTTTCGCTTCACCGGCTCGGCCGCCAAATGGAAGACCTTCACGCCGCCATCCATCTCGTGCGGCAAGTCCGTCACGTCCGGCGTCACCATCGGCAGCGCACGGTTGTGCACGACGGCGTTTGCCGGCGCGGCGTGTGGCCCCTGGGTTCCGAACGAAGAGGAGTGCCTTCCACTCTCATTTCCACGCGGTGATTGGAACCCGTTCACCGGCGTGCCGGCTCGTAGCGTTTCGCGCAAGCCGAACAATCCTGCCCCAAACACCGCTGCGCTTTGAAAGAACTTTCTTCTGCCGTTCATGTTTGTCTCCTAATTGCTTTCGATCCAAGCCCCATCTAGTCCGTGAGCGGGATGGAATGCATCGCAACAGAGCAATCCTTTAGGTGAAACCGTCTTTCGGGGGAACAACGTGAATCTCTCCAAGCGGGAAAGATTGATTTCACCGCTCGGGCGCGCTACTCAGATGCGGAGGACACTCGTGGCGGGAAAAGGATTAGACGGTCGTAACGGGCCGGAGTTGAAGGACAGATTGTCTCGGCGCGCGACAACACCCGAACCGAATTCCAGAAATGCCGCGGGGTAGCTTGCCGCTTGCGATGCCGAGCAGGACATCCTTAATATGTCGATCGTGTTTCCAGCAGATAAGGCGGCCACGGCGAGTTCCGGTGGATTGCAATTCAGCGCTGCTTGGATTTGTGGGACGTCGTCGTGCATCGATGCCCCGACATGACAGTGTCTCTCGGAAGCAGTCTGGAGCGCAGATTGCGAACAGGTTCGCGCGGCGCACAGTGGTGCGCAGAGCGGCGTCGCGAGCATTGCTAGAAGTGTCACCACACTTCCTGCCACTGTCCGCCAGCTTTTCTTTCGCGTTGGTGCCGCGCTTCTCATTGTTGTATTTCTTACGCTACGCTGCTGAAATCATGGCGTCAACCGGTCTGTTGACCGGGCGTTAGCGCCCCTCCCACCTTCCTGAATCATTCATGCAATCCTCACCCCTCGCCGCTGTATCCGATATATTGTTTTGGCGCAATTCCTATTGGAGGTCTCTTCCCATGAAATACGACGCGATCATCATCGGCTCGGGCCAGGGCGGCAATCCCCTCGCTTATCGCCTCGCTGACCTGGGCTGGTCGGTGGCGCTCATCGAAAAGAAGAATCTCGGCGGCACGTGCATCAACGTCGGATGCACTCCCACCAAAACGATGGTCCATCGCGCGCAGGTTGCTCACTACGCGCGAGACGCAGCGCGCTGGGGTATCAGCGCAACGAACGTCAGCGTTGATCTCGCGAAGATCGTTGCCCAAAAGGATGAAGTCGTTCTCAGTTTTCGCGGCGGCCAGCAAAAGCAAGTCGATAAGCGCGCCAACCTACGCCTCCACCGTGGCCAGGCCCGGTTTGTCCGCCCGCATCAACTCAAGGTTGGCGATGAACTTCTCGAAAGCGAAAAGATTTTCATCAACGCCGGCGGCCGCCCAAACATTCCTGCAATCCCAGGCTTGGATTCGGTCTCGTATCTCACCAACGAATCCGTCATGCAGCTCACGACGGTCCCCGAGCATCTCCTCGTCCTTGGCGGCGGCTACATTGGCTTGGAATTTGGACAAATGTTCCGTCGTTTCGGCAGCCGCGTCACCGTTCTTCATACCGGCAAACAAATTGTTCCCCGCGAAGATCCCGAAATTGCCGCCGAGTTGCAGAAAGCGCTCGAAGCCGAAGGAATACAATTTCTTCTCAATACACGCACCACACGTGTTGAGAACAAGAACAGCGCAGTCACGTTGTCTTTTGAACGGCCCGCGGACTCATCGAGCGTCACCGGCTCGCATCTCTTGATCGGCACCGGACGCGGTCCGAATACGGATGATCTCGGTCTCGATGTTGCCGGCATTGAAACCGACAAGAACGGTTTTATCAAAGTGAACGGCCGGCTCGAAACAAACGTCTCCGGCGTTTGGGCCCTCGGCGACTGCAAGGGTGGCCCAGCTTTCACGCATATTTCTTATAACGATTTCCAGATTGTTTACGGCAATTTGGTGGAAGGGAAGAAACTCTCCACCGAGAATCGTCCCGTCCCGTACTGCGTCTTCACCGATCCGCAACTCGGCGGCGTCGGCATGACTGAAAAAGAAGCTCGCGCCAAAAGTTTCAAACTAAAGATCGGCAGATGCCCCATGACTTACGTGGCGCGCGCCATCGAGCGCGGTGAAACTGCGGGGCTAATGAAACTTGTCGTGGATGCGTCGAACGATCGCATTCTCGGAGCTTCCATCCTCGCCTCCGAAGGCGGCGAGCTGGTGCAAATCCTCGGCGCTCTCATGCTCGCGAATCAGCCCTACACACTTCTGAAGGGCGCCGTCTACATCCACCCCACGCTCGCCGAAGGTTTTTTCTCTCTCATGGAGGACGTCAAGTCCGTCGATTGAACAGCCGCACTCCGCAACGCAACGCGACGCGACGCGACGCTGTGTTGCACCAGTGGTATTCTGCAAACTGCACTTTGAGCGATTAGCCGGCGGAGGCCACAACAAAAATCATGGAGAGTCTCAAAAATCAGATTGCCGTCGTCACCGGGGCCAGTAGCGGCATCGGTAAAGCGATTGCCCTCTCTCTCGCTGCGCAGGGAGCCGAAGTTTGCCTCGTTGCCCGGCGCCGCGAACTCCTGGAAAACGTCGCCAAGCAAGCGCATGCGTTCGGTTCGCGCGGCCACGCTTGTCCCGCGGACCTCACCAAAGATGACGAGATCCGTGCCTTGGGAGACCGAGTCCAAAAAGATTTTGGGCACTTGAATATTCTGGTGCTCTGTGGCGGCGCCATCTTCCACGGCGCTCTCGAGAAAGCTTCACTCGCCGATTTCGATTTGATGTATCGTTCGAATGTGCGCGGGCATTACCTCATGATCCAGACCATGCTTCCACTCCTGCGCAAAGCCGCCGGCCAAATCGTGTTCATCAATTCCTCTGCGGGACTCCGTTCCTCCGCCACCGCGGGACAATTTTCCGCCACTCAGCATGCTTTTCGTTCCATCGCCGATAGCTTGCGCGATGAAGTTAACGCCGACGGTATCCGCGTCCTGAGCGTTTACCCGGGCCGCACGGCGACGCCGCGCATCGCGAAATTGTTCGAAAAGGAAGGCCGCGCTTACCACCCGGACCTGCTGATGCAGGCGGAAGACATCGCGGAAATGGTGACCCACTCGCTGCGCTTGCCGCGCACCGCCGAAGTCACCGACATCAGCATCCGGCCAATGCAAAAATCTTACTGACGCACGCCGCCAGCCCGGTGCAAAAGTCCTACTGACACAACCATCCGCAAGCCGCGGGAAAAGTTATGCGAGGCCTTTCTAGTTTTCAGCTTCCAATTTCTAGTTTCTGAATCTGGTGGGGCTGGGCGGATTCGAACCGCCGACAAGCAGTTTAGGAAACTGCTGCTCTATCCATCTGAGCTACAGCCCCACATCTCCATTGTAATACTTCTCGCGCGTTTCCGTTCCCTCTGCGTTCGTCACGGGGACGGCCGCGTCGCTACCGGCGCCGTGGCCGCAGGATCCGATTTCAATCCCGGAGCGATCTTCGTGATCCGCAAATTGCGAAAGATTGTCGGCCAGTATTCCCGGAGCGCGTTGCTGGCGGTATTCAGTCCGATCCGTATTCCGTAACGCTGAAAAGTCCGGCCTTCCGTTTGCTCTTTCACCGGCAAATAACTGTTCGCCAGACTCTCGGCCAGCAGCGGCCCCAGCATTCCCGCCCAATTGGCCGCGTCTTTTCCGTTATCCGTGCGAGCCACCACGATGCGGCTCAGCGCGTAACCGATGCGGTGCCCGGCGCCGCCATGCAGCGTTACAAAGTAGCGCGGATCACGATGCAGCAGCGACGAAATGACAAACGTTCCAAAAAAATTGGTCGACGCGGCCGTAGCCATCGACGAGCCGAAGCGTTTCCCGTATCCACCCATACCCTGGCCATATCCGCCCAGCGAATTCCGCGCCTGACTGATCCCCGCTCCGGCGGCGGAACTGAGAAAACGGGAAGGTGCGACGCTCTCATCCGCAAATAGTTCGAACTTCTGTTTGCTGCTCAGCGCGCCCCGGCTGGTCGCAATACTTGGGAAAAAAATGGACCGCCGCTCAAGAACTTCGATGGTTGTGTTGAAGCGATTTTGACGTTTCTGCGGCGCATTTTCCTGTTTTGCCACTGGCGCGTCGGGGAGATCTTGTGGCTTCGGCGCTAGCTGTGCCGCCGTCGTTGCGGCCATGGTCACCAACACTGCAATCAAGCGCAGGGCCGATGAACTGTGACGCATCCCTTCATCCTAACATGAACCCAAATCTCCTTCTTGCGCCCTTGTGATCCGTGCGACGAACTTGCGCGCGGGATTTTCCTCACAGAGCAGGCGAACCGTCCTTGCATCCTCCCGTAGTCGAGGACCGCGCGATTCGAAATCCATAATCCGCGTATTGAAACTCCGGCGGAATGCTCGAACGCGCCGCCGTGCGCGTCACCTTAATATGATGCCGCCACGAACCGCCTCGCGAAGCCCGCCGCGTGCCGCTCTTCGGCCCCTGCGGATTTCGTTCCGGCGAGCGCCCGTAGTAACAGTTGTCATACCAATCCGCGCACCACTCATGGACGTTGTCGCCGATGTTGTACAGCCCATAAGCATTTGGGGCATATAGCCCCACGGGCTCCGGCCCCAGCTTCCATCGCTTCGCGTAATCTGGAACCGTCTCCGGAGGCGCATCTCCCCACGGGTACAGCAAACTTTCCGCGCCCCCGCGCGCCGCGCGTTCCCATTCGGCTTCCGTAGGCAAGCGATAAGACTTGCAGGTCGCGCCGCTCAGCCACTCGCAGTAACTCGTGGCCTCATGCCAAGACACGGCGACGACCGGCATCTTCGGGTGATTGAAGTTTGCATCCGTCCAGCAAGGCGGGCCAGTCGCACTCGTCGCCGCGAGAAAGCGCGCAAACTCCGCGTTCGTCACCTGGTAGGCGCCAAGCTCAAACGCATCCACCCACACCCGATGCACCGGCTTTTCGTCATCGCGCCCCGTCTCGCATCCCATCCCAAAGCACCCCCCCGGGATGCGCAACATCACCGGCTCGATGATTTCGGTCCGTGCTTCAATCATCCTTGCCCCACTCAACTTTAGTGGCGCTGCCATGTCCTCAGTATCCCTATCTTCCACCATTATAGTGGCGGGGAACCAGCGGCGAGCGCAGCCAGGACTCATTGCGCAAAGCTCGCGCGATGGAGAAGAGGTTGACTGCGCCATGGGAAGGAGCAGCAGTAGCGCCCCCTACAAAGGAATGAGCAAACGCTTTTATCAATGGTATTGAGGGGTACTGACGCAAGCCAACCACGAGATTACACAGGGGATTTCTGTTGGGCGAGGGCTGCGGTTTTGGCCGGCTCGAGATTGGGGAGGAGAGCCGTGAGGATGCCGATGGCAGGGAGAAACGAACAGACGCGGTAGACGAAGTTGATGTCGGTGAGGTCGGCGAGTTTGCCGAGGAGCGCGGCGCCGATTCCACCCAATCCAAAGGCCAAGCCAAAGAATAACCCCGAGACCAGCCCGATTCTTCCGGGCATAAGTTCCTGCGCATAGACGAGAATGGCGGAAAAAGCAGAGGCAATAATGAACCCAATCACTACGCTGAGAGTGCTGGTCCAGAAAAGATTGGCGTAGGGCAGGAGCAAGGTGAAAGGAAGAACGCCGAGAATGGAAACCCAGATGACGTATTTGCGCCCGATCTTGTCGCCCACCGGGCCGCCGATGTACGTTCCCGCGGCGGCAGCGGCAAGAAACAGGAAAAGATGCAACTGCGCACTCTGAACGGTGAGGTGAAACTTCCCCATGAGATAAAACGTGTAGTAGTTCAGCAAACTAGCGAGATAGAAAAACTTTGAGAACATCAGAGCCAACAGAACGGCCAGAGCGAATGCAACATTTTTAGGGGCCAGGACCGCGCGCGGCGGAGCTGAGGCCGCGGACGCTGCACGCGCGGAATCCACAATGATTGGCTTCGGGAGATGCAAGGGATGATTGCGAAACCATGTGCCAATGTTGGTGAGCAGGACGATAGCGATCAGGGCTAAGAGCGAAAACCAAGCAATGCTGGATTGCCCGCTGATAAATGCCCAGGCCAGCAGTGGACCCATTGCGGAACCGGCGTTGCCTCCCACCTGGAATAGCGACTGCGCCATGCCGTGCTGCCCGCCGGAGGCCATGCGGGCGATGCGGGAAGATTCAGGGTGAAACACGGCAGAGCCGATGCCCACGAGCGCTGCGGCAGCAAGAATCGTGCCGTAGCTCGGAGCCATGGCGAAGGCCAGCAGGCCGATCATGGTGATGCCCATTCCGACCGCCAGGGAGTAAGGCTTCGGGCGTCGGTCCGTGTAGAGTCCCACGAGGGGTTGGAGAATCGACGCGGTCAGTTGAGAAGTGAGCGCGATACGACCGACTTGCCAGTAGTTAAAATGAAAGGCTTTCTGGAGCAGCGGATAGATCGGCGGTATCAAAGATTGAATTGTGTCGTTCAGGAGGTGGCAGAAGCTGATGGTTAGAAGAATCTTGAAGACGGTCTTCTCGCCAGTTTCTGCAGGAGCCGCGGCCCGAACTGCCGTCAAGTTGGTGTCGCTAGCCATTTAGAGCCCGAGCCGGTAAACCATCGCCGCTAAGTACACTCCCTAAAGAATGTGTGTCTTCACACTTTACATGAATTTCGACGCGGATTTTCCGAAGCATTCTTGGAGACGGCAGAATCCCAAGCCAGTGCCCGTCCAGGGGTGTCTACGAATCGCCGTCAGGACTTTTGAACGTTTCGCTACGTACTACGGATGCTGGTTGTGCAGCGTGCGGTTGACTTCCGCAAGATTTTCACGCGCTAGCTCGTGATTGGGGTTGATGCCCAGGGCGCGCTCCAAGTGGAATTTCGCCTCCGGGAGATTGCCTGCCTCCGCCAAGGCAGCTCCAAGATTGGCCTCCACGTTGGCATCGTCCGGGTGCAAGAGGATGGCGGCACGATAGTGCTCAATCGCTTCGCGAAACTGGTCTTTAGAGGCAAGCGCATTGGCCAGATTGTAGTGCGCGTCGAAATTGTCCGGCTGCGTCTTGAGAGCGACAGAAAAACGGGGAATAGCTTCGTCGATGCTGCCCATGGCCAGGAGAGAGGCGCCAAGGGCATTGTTGGCGGTGGCGTCTTCGGGGCGAATGCGCACGGCCATGTCAAAGTGTTGAACCGCTTCGTCCTGCACACCTCGAGCCTGGAGCATGGCGCCGAGATTGTATTGCGCTCCGAAGTCAGCAGGATTCTTTTCAACGGCGTGGCGGGCCATGCTTTCTTGGAGAACCATTCGTGGGTCAATCGTGGCATGGGGCAAAGAATGCGGAAGAACCTGGAGCCAGAGATGAGCCATTTCGTCGCTGGAGCGGTTGCCACCAACAACGCGCCGCGGTGGATCGTTGGGGTTGGCCGGGTTTTCATCCGAGTTGTCATAGCTGTAGCGCATAGCGATGGTAGTTCCCTTGGGAAGGGACACAGGACTCGCGTACCGGTAAACCGCCTGCCAATTCAGGTTCCAATGCCGGATGTGGATGAGTGTTTTCACCGAGCCGTTGGGCAAGGTGGCCAGTGCTTGCATCTCTTTTCCGAGGTAATGCGCGTGAGGGTAGATCGCGAGGAGATCAACGTCGATGGGGAGCGTGAATTCGTCGGTGACAAGAAAATTTTTCTCACCGGGAGGGATGTCGAGTCGGCGATCGTTTTCCAATTGCAGAAGCACGGGATGAAGTGTTGCCGGCTTGTCCGTGAAGTACAGCCCAAGACTGGGCTGGATGGCTTCCTGTTTTCCGGAAGGCTGCAAGTGAATGTTGAGAACGAGGTCCGTGTCTTTGTCCAAGCGGAGCGACATGCCATCGGGCTCGGGTTGGGGCACGGTGCCGGGCTTCCAGAAAAGGAAATGGCTGTCTGGATCAAAGGCTTCGGATTCGACTCTGATTTCCATGCCGGCGAAACCCGCGCCCGGTTGTGCTTCCTGCCGTCGCGCGGATCGCCCGCGGTCCACCAGAATATTGGCATGGTGAACGACGCGTTTATCACCAGGGCGAATCTCGATAGCTTTCAGCCAGCGTGTGCGATCGAGCGGAGTGCGAAAGATGAAATTCCAATACATGTCCGAGCCGCTTGCAGGGAGCACGAAGGGTTTGTCCGCCTTGATGATTTGGTCTGGCTGTCCGAGTTGCCAGCCAGGGACGAATCTTGGTGCCGGTGGGAGATCGGAGGGATCGCCTTCATCGTTTCCCTGCTCGACCCATTTTTGAAAGAGGGCTATCTGTTCGGCGGTGAGGCGAAGTTCGCCGGCAAATTTCAGTTCACCCGGCTCGGGCAGCCACGGAGGCATGAAATGTCGTTGCGTAACCGCGGCGATCTGCCGGGCATGGGATTTTGCGTCCTTGTACGTCAGCAGGGGAAAAGGAGCGGCCTCTCCAGCACGGTGGCACATGGCACAAGAGTGGAAGAGAATCGGTGCGATGTCGCGGTTGAAAGTGACTCGAGACCCTGCGGAAGCGGGAAGCCGCGCGGGAGCTGAGTCTTGCTGCTCTGCTGCTGCTGCAATGGCAAAACAGATTCCGAACATCACCGCGAGCGTTCGAGGCGATCGTGTCATTCGAGGTCCGAAATGAAGCACCCCACGCCAGGTGTACTGGCGGGCGGCGCATGTCCGTTGAGAGCGGCCTGGATGGCATCTTCGAGTTCGTGGGTGGTCGGCGCATGACGGGCGCGGCCGAAATCCTGGTACAAGTCATCGATGCGGCCGTGGTACGTGAGACGGCGGCTGGCGTCGAACACGGCTACTTCGGGCGTGACACGGGCCTGAGCCAGTTTCACGAGCGCGCGGTGTGGGTCGCGCAGGGCAGGAAGCTTGTAACCGTATTCGCGTTCATGTTGGCGAATTTTTTCTGCCGATTCGGACTTGTCCGGGTAAACCAGCCAGAACGCGGCTTTGCTTTCGTATTTGGCGCTGATGTGCTGAATAGCCGGCGCGTACCGATTCGAGATCGGGCAATCCGTCCGGACGAAGACGAGGACAACGACTTTTCCCTGAGATTTTTGGAAAGGATCGGCCGGAGTACCGGCGAGTGCCAACGCCGAATTCTGGGCTGAATAAAGCGGTGAGAAGGGCGATAACGTAAATGCGGCCAGAATTGCGGCAACGAAACGAAATATCGGGAAATTTTGAGAAGTGCGCCACATAAAAGTCCGAAGCGGCGGGACAGCCAAATCTTACAGCGGCGCGGAGGCCGCTGTCTATTTCGGAGCTAGGTTTACAGCTGCGCCGCAACTGCGCTCAACGAGCGGCGGAGGCGAGCCGTCGCGAGACGTAGTCAGTGACGTAGGCGTCGAACAGATCGTTCAGGCGCTCGCAGACGGGCCCGGGGGCAGGAATTTTGTTGCCCGCGATTTCGCCGACACTGATGAGATTGCGGTTTGTGGAAGAGATAAAGACTTCGTCCGCGGAGTAAAGGTCCTCGGGACGAAGCGCCTGCTCGACGACGGAAACGCCGGCCTCCGGCGCGATTTCCATCAGGATGCCGCGGGTGACGCCTTCGAGGCAGCCGGAGTTGAGCGGTGGCGTGAGGATTTTCTCGCTCTTCACGGCGAAAATATTTGCGGAAGTACATTCGGCCACTTCGCCGCGCTCGTTGAGCATGACGACCTCGTCGAATCCTTCTTTAACAGCTTCTGAAACAGCCCAAACATTATTCAGCCAGGAAATGCTCTTTACGCCGGCCATGGGAGACGTGGCGTGGCGGCCGTGCTCACGAAGCGCCAGGCGCACAGTTTCGCGATGTTCCGGCAGACCGGCGGAGTAAATGATGAGATCCACTTGCGGGTGCTTTTCGTCGCTCTGCCAGAAGCCCACGGTGTTGTAGACCAGATAAATGCGCGCGCACCCTTCGATAACCTGGTTGGCGCGAATCACTTCGTGGAGATGGACGCGCACCTTGGCGGCGGTGTAGGGCATGGGAAGACCGGTGAGGGTGGCGTCTTTTTCGAGTCGGCGCCAATGGCGCTCGTACGCGAAGGCCTCGCCGCGAGAGATGCGCAGCGTGGTGAAGATCCCCCAGCCGCAGATAAGACCGGCCTGGCCGGGGGAAAGGCGCACTTTCTCGATCGGCAGCAAGACGTCGTTATGAAAGACGTTCGGGTGAATCACGCGCGACCCCTCCGGACCGGAGCCAGAGTCTCTATTGTATCCGAACTCCTGGTGGCATGGGGAAGCGCCGCGGGGAGTCGGTATGCCGGCGGCGATTGCGAGAGCTTAAAGGAGCCCTGTGGGAACAGGATGAAGTCTAGTGTTTGCAGCTGGCGGGGAGAAGCAGCAACTGACCTTCGAAGATCAGATTTGCATTGTGGATGGCGGGGTTTGCCTGCGCGATGCACGCCCAGAAGGAAGCATGGCCGAGTTGGGTTCGGGCGATCTTTGAGAGCGTGTCGCCCTTGTGCACAATGACTTTTGTCGCCGTCCGGAGAGACGAGACCGCCGCGGGCAGATAAATCTGGGAACCTACTGCGATGCGGTTGGCATCGACGATGCCCGGATTAACGGCCAGCAGGTCGTGCCAGCGAAGACCCTTGCCCAACTTTTTCGCCGCAATCTTCCACAGGGAGTCGCCCGGTTTCACGACTACTGCGTTGAGTTTCGCCGTACCGCTCGGCGTCACGGGAACGACAGGCGCCACCGGAGCGGACATGAAAACTCTTGGGCGTTCGAACGGTGAGCGCTTCACCGGTGGCTGGTAAGGAACGAATCGTGGCGGAACAGGATTGGAAACGGGCGGACGCAACGGTATGACTGGAGGCTTTGGCGAAGCGAGCACGGGCGCGTCGGCAAACGGGAGATGGAACTCCGCAGACCGCTCAAGTTTTTGCGACTCTCTTTGTTTGCGAAAACGACGAGCGACGTCACCGAGGGGAGCGTCGGGAGGGAGCGACTGAGCGTCGACAGCATCCTGGGATTTTTCTGCCGAAGGCGGAGCCGTCTGATTTTTCTTGGCCTCCACCTGAGCACGATCTTCCGGAGTCAGAATCTGATCCCGCTTAAGATCCTGCTCGGTGTAAACGTGCTTGGATTTCTTCTGCTTGTTTTCCTTCTGTGCGCGTTCCTGTCGAGCCGCTTCGGCGACATCTTGGGCAGAGCACTGCGTGGCGCCAAAAACGGCGCAAGACACAAAAAGAATTCCGGGAGAGCACAAACGCAGAAGGCGAAGCGAGAGCCTCACAGCGGTCGAGGAACCCATCAAAACAGGCGTGTCGAGATCAGTTCGTAGCATGGCAAACCGACCACGGGGGGACACCGCTTAGGAAATAATACTAAAATCCGGGTCCCATGGGAAGAGGCATTTTCGAGCTGGCCTGCCCGGCGGAAGGGGTGCCGGGACAGCCATCTCGACCATCTCGACGAGGAGGGCTCAGTACGTGTGAAGCGGGTGCGCCTGGTGAATCAAAGGAGATTCCACGAATCTCCACGACAGCTTGGCGATGACGAAAGAGATGGCCAGAGCGAAGGGAGCCGAAGGTGATGCTCTAGATGTGTATTGCTCAACACAGAATTAGAGCACTACCGAGCCGAACTCTTCGTAGGGAAGCCTACCCACATCGTATCCCCCTGAGTCGGTGAGGTGGTAATCCAGGAACACGGGTGGAAGCAAGCAGAGTTCGAGCGGGGAACGGGGAGCGAGCCGCTCG
>Ga0066685_10000340_pt1 | contig 15360 bp, 14 predicted proteins | sample GraSoiAngelo_134_FD_62305 | JGI IMG/M metagenome (GOLD analysis project Ga0066685, IMG submission 62305) | Grasslands soil microbial communities from the Angelo Coastal Reserve, California, USA - 14_0929_05_30cm | ecosystem: Environmental > Terrestrial > Soil > Grasslands | place: USA...
TTCGGATCGAAGCCGTGCGGCGCGGGCGCGCCGGCCTGCGCGAGCAGGAGGGGAGTCGACCTGGCGTTGACGGTGGATGGCTGGGCTGCGAGGGTGGCGCCGGCAGCGGCCGCCGACGTCGAGACGATGAAGTCGCGCCGCGAGACTCCCATGACGTGGTCTCCTCGCCCATGCGGTATGGCCGGGTGAGCTTCTCATCGAGGCTGCGCGCAGACCGCATCGCGTCCCGTTGCCGCAGGGATGCTATGCGGTGACATGCCGGGCGTCAACCGTGCGACGACCCGCGACTTACCGTTCGGCGGCGCGGCCCGGCGTGGGAATCTGCATCAGGAGGCTGCCGCCACCGCCGGTGACGAACTGTGGCAGGCGACCGTCCCACTTCGCCAGGTATTGCTGCTGGATGAGAGTCGCTGTGAGCGACTGGGTGACCTTCGCGTTGTATTCCGCCTCGGCGGCCGCGCGCAGCCGCAGCGCGGCGGCTTCTCCTTCCGCGCGCGCCTGGAGGGCGGCGCCTTCGCCGCGCTCGCGGGCCACCTTCGATTCCGCCTCGCGCTTGGCCTGATCGACCTCGTAGCGCTTCTGCTCGGCCACCTGCTGGGCGATCTGCTTGCGCTCCACCGCCTGCTCGAAGTCCTTGTCGAAGCGGATGTCCTTGATCGACACCTCGGTGACCTGGATGCCGTATTTCAACAGCCACTTGGTGAGGCCGTCCTGCACGTCCGCCTTGATCCTCGGGCGCTGCTGAAGGATGTCGTTCGCGGCGTGGACGGCCGTGTTCGCCTTCAGCACCTCGGCGGCGGCCGGATCGATGATCGACTGCTCGTAGCGCAGGCCGACCGTGCGGTAGACCTCGGGCGCACGGTCGTCGATGAGCCGGTAGTTCAGGGCCATCACCGCGTGCACCGCCTGAATGTCCACCGACGCGGCATCGTATTTCGCCTCGTGCTTCTGCACGCGGGTGTCCATCTGGATGACGTCTTTGTAGGGCAGCACGAAGTGCAGGCCGTTGTAGAGCGGCTCCTTCTCCACGTTGCCGAACACCGTCACCACGCCGACGTGGCCGGCGTCGACGACCACGAAGCTCGAGAGCACGATGATGAGCAACCCCAGCAGCACTCCGGCGACCTGCGCGGCGCGGCCGATGCCCACCAGCGGCAGCCTCGCCCGGGTCGCGTCACGCACCTGCGCGGCCATCGAGACGAGGAGCCGGCCCACGAAGACGCCACCGACGATCAACACTGTCGCGAGGATCAGCTTGCCCATCTGCCCCTCCCGTGTTGCTCAGGTCTTGCCGAGTTCGTAGCCGCGCGGCCTGAGGCAGTCGACGAAGACCTGCCGGCGCTTGTCGATGTTGGTCCTCCAGTAGACCAGGTTCTCCTTGATCCATCTCGAGATCATCCCCAGATCGCGCTCGGCCTCGCGCTGCGCCTGGCCGTCACAGTCGAGCACGTCGAGCAGCACGCGCGTGGGCTCGATCGCGGTCGACGCGCGGGTAAGCCGCACGGTCTGGGAGGTCGAGCCCACCTCCGGCGTGGTCTCGTATCCCGCCGCGATCAGGCAGGCCGCGAAGCCGGCAAGGCGGGCGGCGGTCTTCTTCGACCACTCCGCGCATCGCTTCCGGTCCGAGTCGATCTGCGCCGCGCTCTGCTCCTTGAGCGGTGTTGCCTTGAGATTGGCGGTGGTGGTGCAGCCCGTCAGGATGAACAGGGCGGTGACAACCAGCGGCGCCTTCGTCATCGGCTGAGAGCGTAGCACGGGCGACCGACTTCACCGCGCCGGGCGTCGGTACAGCAGGAGATCCTTGCTCGCGTCCGCCACCGGCTCGAAGGTGGAGGCGTGCGTGTTGGCCTCGAGGAGCACGAAGCGCAGGTGGAAGCGCTCGCGCTGCCGGGCGATGACGACCCGCCACGCGAGATTCGGGCCCCCGTCGTCGCACGTCGTCGTGCCGCACATGCAGGTGATCAACCGTTTCTCGAGCTGGTAGCCGGCCTTCGAGAGCCGGCGACGAATGCGCCGGTCGCCGATCAGATCACTGTAGGTGCGCTCGCCGACGTAATGGTAGTGCTCGTGACCGAACATGACGAGGTCGATGTCGGCGCGCAGCATGCTCTCGAGCGCGTCGGCCACGTTCTTGAGCTTCGTCCATCGACTGTATTCGCGGCTGTCGGGGATGGCGACGTGATGATGCAGCAGGAGGAGCCTGAGATCGCACTTCTCCTGGCGGCGGGCGTCCTCGCGGTGAACGGCCTGGAGCCAGTCGAGGTCGTCCTCGTGGACCTTGCCCTTGGCGACCGAGGCCCAGCCGGCGTCGCCCATCGAGTCGATCGCGAGCACCCGGAGTCGGAGATCGCCGGACGTCATCCAGCCCGCCGCGCGCGGACGTCCTCGATGTTCGAACGAGTCGCCGAAGACGGATTCGAAGTTCGTGATCTGCCGGCTGATCGGAAGATACCGGCCGGCGTATCGATCGTGGTTGCCGGGGACCATGAACAGTCGGTCGTGATTCTCGAGTCGCAAGCCCACGGGCGTCGACGCGTCCGGGCGGGGAACCGACCCGTACAGGAACTGCCTGGCCGCTTCCAGCGAGCCGACCTGTCCATCGGTCGAGATGTCTCCCGTCGCGACGACGTAGTCGGCCGGCTCGGCCCGCCAGTATCCGTCGAGGGCGACGAAGAGCTCGGGGTCATGGTGGCGCGGCAGACCGCGCTCCGGTGAGAACAGCTCGCCGCCCACGTGGAGGTCGGAGATGTGCAGAATCGAAAGCGGCATCGCCCCGTGGCTGGCGGCTAGCGGTTCTGGTAGTAGCGCTTGCCGCTGAGCGGCGACGGCGGCTTGAGGAAATCTTCGGCGTCTTCCGGCCCCCTGAACTGATTGGTGTCGGCCACGGAGACCTCGACCCGCTTCCAGCCCTTACCCCGCATGCAGGCGCGATAGATCGCCTCCAGGCCGTCGGGGCCGTACGGACTCTGCTTGGCGTCCTCGATGCAGGCCCCGCTGTCTCGCTCGAAGTCCGCGACGGACCCGCCGGGCCGCTCCCAATAGTGGGAGCAGCCCGCCACGGCCAGAACACCGACGACCGTGAGCACCGATTCGAGGGCGAGCGTTCTGGTCTTCGTCCACATTGGGCGTCTCCTCCAGGCGGTCAGCACGGCTTCACTTGGGGGCCGGCGCGGTGAGGCGGCGATTCGAAGGACTCCGTCGCGGCGTCGAGCGCAGGAAGGCGCCGGGCATCATGCGTGTACGTTGCCGCTCAAGCTAAGTCGGGTGAGCCTGTCCGTCAATGGCCTTGACGAAGGGCCTTGACGACTCGAACCTCGACGCGAAATAGCCGACATTCCCGACCTCCCGGCTAAGATGAGGCCGTGGACGGGCCCGCCGCGGTCGGCGGGACCGCCGGGAGGGGACACGGCCTATGAGGCGAGCTCTCACGGCTCTGGGAGTGCTCGGCGCCGCCGCCACGCTCCTGCTCAGCGCGTGCGATCGGGGGGCCGAGCGGTCCGGCGGCAGCGGCAAGTCGATCACCGTGGTGATCGCGGAATACAGTAAGGACCATACGAAGCCCTTCTGGCAAGGCTTGTCGGAGCAGTATACGAAGCAGGGCGGCGTGAAGGTCGACCTCCGGATCATCGACTGGAACTCGATCGACCAGCAGGTCAGCACGATGATCCAGGCGAGCCAGCGGCCGGACGTGCTGAGCCTGAACTCCTTCTCCAGCTACGCCAAGGACCAGCTCCTCTACTCGGCCGACGACGTGCTGTCGCCGAAGACGCGGGACGACTTCATCGAGGCCTTCGCGCGCGGGGGCGAGTATCAGGGCAAGCTCTACGGGTTCCCGATTCTGTCGAGCGCGCGCGCGTTCTTCTACAACAAGGACCTCTTCGCCCGCGCCGGCCTCGCCGGGCCGCCCAAGACCTGGGACGAGTTCGTCCACGCCGCGCGCAAGATCCAGGCGCTCGGCGGCGGCGTCATCGGCTACGCGCTGCCGCTCGGTCCCGAGGAAGCGCAGGCCGAGTGGGCGATCTGGATGTGGAACAACGGCGGCGACTGGAAGTCGGGCGACGGGTGGGCCATCAACAGCGACAAGAACGTTCAGACGCTTCGATTCCTGGCCGATCTCGCCAACCGCTACGGGGTCACACAGATCAATCCCGGAAAGACCAATCGTACCGACGGCGCCTTCCAGCTCTTCAAGGACGGCAGGGTGGGCATGGTGATGGGCTTCAGCCCGCTCGCGGCCCAGCTCGACGCCGAGAAGAAGGTGAGCTACGGCGTGGCCGCGATGCCGACCGCCGCGGGGCAGTCCGTCACGCTCGGCGTCGAGGACTATCTGATGGCGTTCAAGAAGACCGGCAACCAGGACGCCGTGAAGCGGTTCCTCGACCTCTACTATCAGCCGGAGAACATCACGCGCTGGATCACCGCCGAGGGGTTCCTGCCGGTGACGAAGTCCGGCCTGCAGCAGATGAGCTCGAACGCGCAGCTGAAGCCGTATCTGGACGCGCTGCCCAACGCCCGGCTCGCGCCCACGACGGACCCGGCGTGGGATCGGGTGAAGCTCGACGTCCAGCAGAACATCGGGCTGGCCGTCCAGCCCGGCGGCAATCCCAAGCAGGTGCTCGATCAGCTTCAGAAGAACGCCGTGGTGGCGGCCGGGAGCCGCTGAGACGGCCGTGAACCGCTGACGCCGGAGCGCGGGCTCTCGCGCCGTCGCGGCGTGGGCCGCTGGCGGGCGCTCCTCTGGCTCGGCCCGAGCCTGGCGCTCATTGCCGCGGTCGTCCTCTATCCGGCCGTTGCGCTCGTTCGCGCCTCGCTGAGCCGCTATTCCATCACCGGTGTCCATCAAGGCTCGGTGGGAGCGGCCAACTACGCGCGGCTCCTCGAGCAAGAGGCGCTGCCGACCGTGGTCGCCAACACGGTGCTCTGGGTCGCGGCGATCGTCCTCGTGACGGTCGTCGTCTCGCTCGGTCTCGCCCAGCTGCTGAACGAAGACTTCCCGGGCCGACGCCTCGTACGCTGGGCGCTGATCGTGCCGTGGGCGGCGTCCGTCATCATGACCTCGAAGCTCTTCGTCTGGATCTACGACTACTACTTCGGGATCCTGAATCACGCCCTGCTCGCGCTGCGCCTCGTCACGGCGCCCGTCGACTGGCTCGGCAACGACGCGACCGTGATGGCCGCGATGATCGCCGTCGGAATCTTCGTCTCGCTGCCGTTCACGACCTACGTCGTGCTGGCCGGGCTCTCGGCCATCCCGGGGGAGGTCTACGAGGCCGCGCGGGTGGACGGCGCCTCGGCCTGGCGCACGTACTGGTCGGTGACGGTGCCCCTGCTGCGACCGGCCCTGCTGGTGGCGGTCGTGCTGAACGTGATCTACGTCTTCAACTCGTTCCCGATCGTGTGGACCTTGAACGATCGCAACCCGGGCTTCGCCCACGACACGATGATCACGTACATGTACAAGATCGCGTTCAAGAGCTCGCTGCGCGACGTCGGGCTGGCCGCGGCGCTCGGCGTGGTGAACGTGCTCGTGATCCTGGTCGCGGTGCTCCTCTACCTGCGTACCGTGTCCTGGCGGGAGGCCGAGGCGTGAGCCCGGCGCGCACGGGTCGGCGGGTGATCCGCCGGGTTGCGCTCTCCGGCGCGGGGCTCGCGCTCGCGGTCGTCGTGCTGGCGCCCTACGTCGTGATGGTCTGCACGGCGTTGAAGCCGGAAGGGGAGCTTCGGATGACGCCGCCGCGGCTCACCCCGATCCAATGGCGACCCGGCAACGTGCTCGAGGTGCTCGGCGACCCGAGCTTCCAGGGGTGGCTCTACGCCTCGCTGGTCGTCGCGCTGACGTCCACGACCATCGTCGTGCTGGCCGCCACGCCGGCGGCCTACTACACCGCGCGCCACCGGTTCCCCGGCCGCTCCGCGTTCCTCCTGGTCGTGCTCGTCACCCAGATGTTCTCGCCGACGGCGCTGGTGGTCGGGCTCTACCGGCAGTTCTTCGACCTGGGCCTGGTCGACACCTACGCCGCGCTCATCCTGACCAATGCCGCCTTCAACCTCGCGTTCGCCATCTGGATCCTGCGCGCGTTCTTCGCGTCCATCCCCCGCGAGATCGAAGAAGCCGCTGCGGTCGACGGCTGCGGCCGGCTCCGGACGCTCGTCCAGGTCGTGTTGCCGCTCTCGCTACCGGCGATCGTCACCGCAGTGATCTTCGCCTTCATCGCCGCGTGGAACGAGTACATCGTCGCGCTCACGCTCATGGCCGATCCAGCCCGGAAGCCCTTGACGGTCGGCATCACTTCGTACGTGACAGCCTACGTCCAGCACTGGAACCATCTCTTCGCCGCCTCGATCATCGCCATCGTGCCGGTCGTCGTGCTGTTCGCGATGATCGAGCGCCATCTGGTCGGCGGCCTCACGGCCGGTAGCGTGAAGTGAGCGATGCGGTGCTGCGAGGGAGGAGTGCGGCGAGTCGACGAAAACGCGCACGGGAAGGGGGCGACCTTCCCGTGCGCGGTGGACGTTCGGAGCGTTACGGCAGGCTGACGCTGGTGCCGTCGCCCGTCGCGGAAATGTTGAAGGTGCCGGCCGCGCTGTTAGGCGCGTACGAGTACGCCTGCCAACCCGTCGGCGGATTCGGGACGTTGGCCATGAACGGACCGGCCGTCTGGTTCTGACCGTTGGTCGCAACCACCGTGAGGTCGGTGAGCGCCGCGGCCACGTTACCCATGTGGGCGCTGTAGATCGAGACGGCCGACGCCAGCGCGCGAGAATCGGCCTGGGCCTTGGCGATCCGCGCGCGCGCCTGCACGTTGGCGTAGAGCGGGATGGCGATGGCCGCTAGGATGCCGATGATCGCGACGACAATCATCAGCTCGATGAGGGTGAAGCCTCGCTGGTTCCCTACCGTGAGCCGCTTCTTCGTCCACCACTGAAGCATTGTGAATCCCCCTATCCGAGCACGTTGGATTGAGATGATCGTCTGTCGCTCCAGTCGAAGTGCAGCTTCAGTGCCATGCGTTCGCAGGAACGACAACGTCGACTTCCCGAATACTTGAAGCGATCCACCCTTCTCGGGCTCGCCCGGTGCGCGTTTGACTCTATCCAGATGGGCCGGCCAGCGCGCTCTCGTGGCCACTGAACAAATTCGTTCCACACGCGTCTCGCGCTGTTGCGGCAGTCAGTTGGAGCTCGCGTTCGGTGCTCCAGTCCAATGGATGCACCGGGTTTCCGGTAACTCCCGACCAAAGGCGTGTACAGTCGAGACAATGTCCGGGCGGCCGGAAGCCACCGAAGGGATCGGAAGGCTTACGCCGGCGCCCCGGCCGGTCCGCCTCGGCGCCCTCCGTCATCGCGATTTCCGATTATTCTGGATCGGCCAGCTGATCTCCCAGATCGGGACCTGGATGCAGAGCGTGGCGCAGGCCTGGCTCGTCCTCGAGCTGACGCAGTCGCCCCTGCAGCTCGGGATCGTGAGCGCCCTTCAGTTCACACCGGTCCTGTTCCTTTCACCCGTCGGAGGCGTGCTGAGCGACCGCTTCGCCAAGCGGCGTGTCTTGCTGGTGAGCCAGACGGCGATGCAGCTGCAGGCGTTCGTGCTCGCCGCGCTCGTCTGGAGCGGTCGCGTCCAGTACTGGCACGTCGCGGTCCTCGCGGCGATCTACGGGCTCGGCCGCGCGGTCGACATCCCGGCGCGTCAGTCGTACATCACCGATCTCGTGGGTCGATCGGACCTGGCCAACGCCGTGGCGCTCAACTCGGTGATCATGAATGGCGCGCGCATCGTCGGCCCGGCCGTCGCGGGATTGCTCATCGCGGCCTTCGGCGTGGCGCTCGCGTTTTTCTTGAACGGGGTGAGCTTCGTGGCGGTGCTGGTGGCGCTGGTGGCGATTCGGACCGAGGGCCGTCCCGACACCACCGGCCGGCTCGGAATCAGAGAAGGCGTGCTCGGCGCGCTGAGCTACGCGGCGGCGACTCCACCGGTCGCCTTCACGCTCGGACTGATGGTGGTGGTGAGCCTTCTGGTCCTCAACTTCAACGTGGTCGTCCCGCTGGTGGCGCGCGACGTGCTGAACCAGGGTGCCCATGGATTCGGGCTCCTGATGTCGTCGCTGGGCGCCGGGGCTGTCGCCGGCGCGTTCGGGGTCGCCGTGTTTCGACGGGGCCAGCCACCACTGGCGTTCCTGGTGGCTTCGGGAGCCACGCTCTGCGCGGGGCTCGTGGCGCTGGGGTTCGTCGGCCACTTCGCCCTGGCCGCCGGGGTGCTGGCTCTGCTGGGCTGTAGTCAGATCCTCTTCACGACCGGCTGCAATACCACGCTGCAGCTCATGGCACCCAACGAGCTTCGCGGGCGCGTGATGGGACTCTATACGGTGACGTTCGCCGGGATGACGCCCTTCGGATCACTGCTGGTCGGCATCGTGGCCGAGCGCCACGGCGTCCGGGCGGCGTGCGCCGCGGGCGGGGCCATCGGTCTCCTCGGCGTCGCGGTGCTCGTGGTGATCGCCCACCGCGTGGGGATCGCGTGGACTCACCGGCGCGCCGGGTAGGCGCGCCGCCGCGGTCGCGACTCGTCGCTACTCGTCGTCCAGAAGCTCTCGAACGCGGTCCATCACCGCATCCTTGGGATAGATGGCGTTCAGCGCCCGCGCGCGGGTCAGGGGATCGCTGGCGAAGAAGCGCTCGTAGAGCACCTGCCGGCTACCGAACGCGCTGCCGGCGACGTCCCACGCCAGGCGGAACAGCTTCACCCGATCGCGCGCCGAGGCGGTGTCGGTCGCGAGGTACTGCTCGATCTGGGGCGCGAGCGGCCCGCTGAAGTCCGCCTCGGTCGGCGTGATCATGAAGCTGCTCGAGCCGAGGAGCTGCAGGATCTCCACCATCCTCGGGTAGGCGGTCATGAAGAGGTTGCGCGTGCTCTCGGCCGGCAGCTCGGCGGGGCACATGACGCCCCATTCGTCGAGCTTCGCGTCGGCCTCGGCCGCCCGCATGCACGCTCTCGTGAGCTCGGTGTAGAGCATCAGCTCGGCCAGGCGCTCCTCGGAGTGCGGCAGGTGCGCGTTGCCCAGGGTCTTGGTCATCAGGAGCGCCAGGCCCAGGACGAACTCGCACTTGGCGAGGTTCTTGGCCGCACCCTGGTGCGCCGTGTGGGTCATCGAGTGAGTGCTCGTGGCCGTGGCGTTGAGCAGGTCCACGTCGCCCAGCAGGAACACGCGCTCCCAGGGGACCAGCACGTCGTTGAAGAAGACGACGCAGTCCATCTCCTCGAAACGCGAGCCCAGCGGGTGCTCGAAGTGCGAACGGCCCAGGTCGAAGCTCTCCCGGCACAGGAACTTCAGCCCCGGCGTCGCGCAGGGGATCGCGAAGTTCAGCGCGAACGGGCTGTGGGTTTCGGTGTGCCGCGCGACCCGCGGCGAGTAGACGGCGATCTCGTCCGAGAGCGGGCCGAGCGTCGCCAGGATCCGCGCCCCGCGCACGACGATGCCGGCGTCGGTCTCGCGGATCACCTGGAGCGCCGTGCCTTCCTCGAGGTTGAAGACGCCGCTGGCGGTGCGGCTCCGTTGCAGATTGATCAGCGAGTGAGTCAGGGTCAGGTCGTGCTCGCTGATGTATTCGTAGTAGCGCCGCATGTTCTCGCCGAACTCGGGCCGCCCCCGCGCGAAATAGCCCGCCGCTGCGGCCCAGGCCGCGAAGGTGACGTTCATGAAGTCGGGCGAGCGGCCCATCATCCCGCACGTGGTCCGCGCCCAGCGGAGCATCATCGCGCCGCGCCGCGCCAGCTCGTCCCTGGTACGCGGGATGATGAAGGAGAGCCCCAGGCGCTCGCCGCTGGTCGGCGACACGTACGTCATCTCGTCCGAGAGCTCGTGCTGCAGATCGTAGAGCGACGCGATCGCGCGCACCCCGTTGGCGAGGCCGGGGTGCGTGGTGACGTCCTTGACGCGCTCTCCGCGCAACCAGACCTCGCACTCCTGCGCCTGGAGGCCCTTGATGTACTCGGCGCCCGTCCGCGCTGCCATGGCGAACTCCTTGCCGCGTTACTTGAGTTTCAGATCCTCGCAGGGCGCCGCGTACGGATAGCCCTGGATCAACCCGGCGCCCGGGACCTCGACACGCGAGCCCACCCCCCAGATGAAGCCCTGCTGGAAGATCGGCGCCACCATCGTCTGGTCGGTGACGATCTTCTGGATCTGATGAAGCAGGGCTTCGCGCTTCTTTCGGTCGAGCTCCTTGGCCTGCTGCTGGAAGAGGTCGTCGATCTCCGGCAGCGAGCCGTACGCGTAGAGGCCGCCCTTGGTGAAGAACGGCTCGAGCCGCGCCGCCGCGTTGCCGGCCGCCCCGGTCGCGCCGATGAGGAGGCCCTTCAGCTTCTTCTCGTGCCACGTGGTCATGAAGGTGGCCCGCTCCATCGTCCGCACCCGGGAGCGAATCCCGATGCCCTGGAGATAGCCGCCCACGGTTTCCGCGAGCGAGGTGTAGGGCGGCAGCGGCGTGAGATCGCCAGCGTCGAAGCCGTTCGGATAACCCGCCTCGGTGATGAGCTGCTTGGCACGCTTGGGATCGAGCGGCGGCGGCTCGACCTTGAGCGCGAAGTCGAACTCCGGCGGCACGAACCCGCCAGTGGTCTTGCCGTAGCCCAGCATCTCGGCCTGGTTGATCGCGGCGCGATCGATGACGAGGCTCGCCGCCTGCCGGACGCGCTTGTCGTGCCACGGAGACTTGGCGTCCCACTGATCGAGGAAGTCGAGCCAGTAGATCCCGTAGAGCAGGGGCGCGGTAAGCCGGACCCCGGGCGAGCGTTTCAAGTCCTCGGCGGCCGCGCCCACGAAGAGGAACGCGATGTCCACCTCGCCGGTCTTTACCGCGGCGGCGCGCGTGCTCTCGTCGGGGATGCTGCGCATCACGATGCGCTTCACCTGCGGCGGCTTGCGCCAGTAGTCCGGGAACGCCTCGAGCACGAGCTCGACGCCGGGCTGAAACGACACGAATTTGAACGGCCCGGCGCCCACCGGCGCCTTCTTGAAGCCGTCCTCACCGACCTTTTCGACGTACTTCTTGGGCACGATCCACGAGGCGCCGGTGGCCGAGGTGCCGTAGAACGCGATGAAGTCCGGCCACGCTTCCCTGAGCACGAAGCGCACGCGATTCGGCGCGACGACCTGGACTTCCTTGACCTTCTCCTTGAGGAGCCGGGCCGACGCGCCCTTGTAGCGCTCGAAGGTGAACTTCACGTCGTCGGCGGTCACCGGATCGCCGTTGTGGAACTTGGCGTTCCTTCTCAAGAGAAAGTCGTACGTGAGCCCATCCTTGGAGACCGACCACGATTCGGCGAGGCTCGGTGTGCTGATATTGCCGGGCATCGGCTTCACCAGGGCGTCGTGGAGCGCATACAGCACCATGAACGGAGTGATCAGCGCCTCGGTCTCGCCGGGATCGAGCCAGCGCGAGACCAGGGTGACGTGGACGCCCCAGACCATCGTCCCCGGCTCGGTAGCCGCAAGCGCCGGCGCGACGGCCGACAGGGCCAGGAGGACGCCGAGGAGGACGCCGAGCCAGGAGCGAAGGCGCATCAGGCGACCTCCAGAGGGGCTGGGTGTCGGGCGACGGGGCGCTCGCTGGCGGGCGCCGCCGACTCGTGGAACGCCATGCTCACCGGTGCGTTGGCCTCGAAGGGACTCCAGAGGCCGAGCTCTTTTCCGATTTCTCTCAGCGCGGGCAGCACTTCCTCGCCGAGGAGCCGGATACACGTTCGCGTATCCGCGCTCGAGACGAATCCATCGGCCGCCCAGAAGCCGACGATGGACGGCCGCGTTTCTTCGAGCAGCCGCCGGAGCTTCGGGATCACGGTCTTCGGCGTGCCCGCGACGATCATCTGGCTCGCGATCTGATCCTCGAAGGCGGCCCCGCGAGGATTGGACCGACGCCCGACCGCGTATTCGACGAACTGCGTCCGGATCGAGGGCGAGAAGTAGCCGGACGGGGTCGACCAGACCGGGTGCGCGAGGCCGGTGAACTCGCCCTGCATCCACATGAACTGCCGCGCGTTCTCGAGGGCCTTTTCTTCCGTCTCGGCGACGTGGCAGCGCTGGAGGTAACCGCGATACTCGGGACCGCCGGCATAGCCCGTCTCCGCCGCGACCGAATCGTAGAGCTCCCAGATCTTCTTGGTCGCCTCGATCGCCGTGCTCAGCGCGATGTACGGGTAGCGCTTCTTCGCCGCCCAGATGATCGTCTCCTTGCTGAGCACGCCGGGAATCCAGACGCGCGGATGGGGCTTCTGGAGCGGCACCGCCCACGGGTTCACGACGCGATGCTGATAGTGCGTGCCTTCCCACCGGAACGGCCCGGGCTGAGTCCACGCCCGAACGATCAGCTCGTGCGCTTCCTCGAAGCGCTCGCGGTTGAAGGCCGGGTTGACGCCGGTGGCGAGCTGCTCCTGACCGCCGCCGCGGACGAACCCGGACACGAGGCGCCCGCGCGAGACCATGTCGATCATCGCGAGCTCTTCGGCGAGCCGCACGGGATTGTCGGCGAGCGGAAGCGGGTTGCCGAGCAGGACGATCTTCACGCGCCGGGTCGTCGCCGCCAGGATCGACGCGAAGACGTTGCACTTGGCCTGCATGCAGAACGGCGCGTTGTGGTGCTCGTTGAGCATGATGCCGTCGAAGCCGACCGTCTCGGCGAGCCGATAGTGCTCGAGGTACTCGTTGTAGAGGCGGCTGCCGGCGGCGGGATCGAAGTGGCGGTTGGAGAACATGAGGGCGGTGGCCCCGAACTCGCGCCCTTCGGCCTCGGGGTACGCCGACATCGGCTGCTCGGTGAAGTACATGAGGTGCATCAGGCGTCTCCTTGACTGACGAAAGCGGTGACGAGCCGCGCGAGCTCGTCGGGTTTCTCCATCTCGACGAAGTGCCCGGCGCCCTCGACGATCTCCAGACGTGCTCGCGGGAGCCCCTTGGCGAAGCGCTCGCCGCACTCGAGCGGCACGATGCGATCATCGCGGCCCCAGACGACCAGGGCGGGGATGGCTATGCCGCCCAGCAGGTGTGGAAGCGAGGAGTTGTACATGTAGGGCTTCCAGGCGATGCGGAAGGACATCTCGCGATTCAGGTCCCAGTGCTCGAGCCGGCTCGTCTCCGGCTCGGCGCCGAACAGACGGTCGAATGCGCTCTGATCGCTGAATCCGAGCCGGACGTAGTCGATGTACGAAACGAGGGCCTGGTCCGCGATCACCCCACGCTCGGGCTTGAGACCCATGGCACCGACCAGGACGAGCTTCTTGAACGCGCGCGGCGCCTGCGTGGCCATCTCCGCCGCGACCCAGCCGCCGAAGCCGAGGCCGACGACTGAAACCGTCTGGGGCGCGCGCGTGATGGCCAGCTCACCGAGCAGCCACTGATGAACGGCCGCGAGATCGCGGACGTTGCGCATCCAGTCAGGCCGTTGAGATCCGTCGTACCCGGGGTGCGACGGCACCAGCACGGTGAAGCGCCGGGCGAGTGCATCGTAGAAGGGCAGACGCGGGAGCGTCCCGACGTCGTGGTGTAGCACCAGGAGCGGCGGACCCTCGCCGGCGCGGGTGAGCTGCATCGCGACTCCGCCGATCGGAATGGTCTCGGTGGTCCAGTTGCCGGCTGATGTGCTCACGGTAGCGAAAGCTCCTCCCGTCGCGCGGGCTGGAGCCCCGCTCGACGCCTGCTCAGACTACCCGCTTCAGGCAGGCGCTGCGCGTTTTTGTGTGGTCGTGGCTCGGGTTGTGGGTGGGGGTGTCGCGACCACGCGGCTCTTCAGGCGAAGACGATGGTCGCTCTCGTCGTGTATGACCCGACGTAGGCCAATGTTGCGCGGACCCGACCGGTCGCGGCGATTCGCCGTCACCCGTGCGTGCCGGCCGCGGGAGGCTGCGGCGGCGCCGGTTGATACGTGGTCATCGCCGGTCGACTGCTCAGCACCGTGATCGTGATGCCCTGGGAGAGGAGCCAGTCATGAACCGAAGCCCAGCGTCTCGGGTCGTCGCGTTCCCACCGCGCGATCGCTTCGGCTTCGATCGCGATCGACGTGCGCTTGCGCCAGATGGCAGTGATGACGAGCCGTTTCAAGTCGGTCGGACTGGTTTCCAGATCGCGAAGCAAGTTCTCGGTCCGGGCATCCATGCCACGCGAAGCTTAGCCTAACCGCCGTGTCAATGGCGCAGGGATAAGACTTCGTGACGTTTCGGGACGATCGTCAGTCGCGGCCCCGCCAGGGGCCGGTGATCAGCCGCGCGCCGCGCTGCCAGGACACGTAGGCCCACGCCCATTCGAACAGCACGAGAAAGCGGTTGCGAAAGCCGATCAGGAACATGACGTGCACGAGGAGCCACGCGAGCCACGCCACCAGGCCCGACAGCTGGATCCTGCCGACCACCGCGACGGCCGCCGCGCGCCCGATCGTCGCCATGCTCCCGCGATCGCGATAGTGAAACGTCCGGGTGGGCTGGCCGCTCAGACGCCGGAGCACGTTGTCAGCCGCGCGCTGCCCCTGCTGGATCGCGACGGGCGCCAGGCCGGGGAATGGTGACCCCGAGGGGCCACGAAGGACGCTCATGTCGCCGATCACGAAGGCTTCCGGGTGACCCGCGATCGAGAGATCCGGCTCCACGGGGACGCGGCCGGAGCGGTCGAGCGTGACCCCGAGGGTCCGCGCCAGGGGCGACGCCGCGACGCCGGCGGCCCAGAGCACTGTGCGGGCGCGGATCTGCTCGCCGCCGAGCCACACGGCGTCCGCGGTCACGCGCGTGACGATCGCGCCGGTGCGCACCTCGACGCCGATGCGCTCGAGGGCCTGCTGCGCCCGGCGGCTCAGCGACTCCGGAAAGCTCGCGAGAACCCGCGGGCCACCCTCGAGGAGAATGATGCGCGCCCCGGTCGGATCGATGACGCGGAAGTCGCGGGCGATCGTCTGGCGTGAGATCTCGGCGAGCGCGCCGGCGAGCTCCACGCCCGTCGGGCCGCCGCCGACGACGACGAAGGTGAGCAGCGCGCGCTGCTCACCGCCGTCCACCTCACGCTCGGCGGATTCGTACGCGAGGAGCACTCGCCGGCGGATCTCGAGCGCGTCTTCGAGGCTCTTGAGGCCGGGCGCGAACACTTCCCACTCCTCGTGGCCGAAGTACGAATGGCTGGCGCCCGCCGCCAGAAGGAGCGCGTCGTAGCCGATTTCGCCCCGATCGAGTGCGAGGCGACGCGTCGCGAGGTCGACTCGCTCGACTTCCGCCAGGAGAACCGTGACGTTTTTGGCGCGGCGCAGGACGGAGCGGAGCGGCGCCGCGATGTCGGAGGCGTTCAGCGCGGCGGTCGCCACCTGATAGAGGAGCGGTTGGAACAGATG